>Ga0209542_10008017_pt1 | contig 19885 bp, 15 predicted proteins | sample RifCSPhighO2_01_FD_184028 | JGI IMG/M metagenome (GOLD analysis project Ga0209542, IMG submission 184028) | Soil microbial communities from Rifle, Colorado - Rifle CSP2_plank highO2_0.1 (SPAdes) (version 2) | ecosystem: Environmental > Terrestrial > Deep subsurface > Rock core/Sediment ...
GAATTGTAGCATACACCCCGTCATAGAGAAGGAGCAAAAAACCTAGTTCCCCAAGTGAAATTGCAAAAGCAAATGCAAGTGAAGCTGCAATTGCGCCTTTAATTTTTGGGAGCTGTATGTACTTTAGGATTTCAAATTCGTTTGCGCTAAGTGTTTTTGCCGCGTCAATATTGTCCTTAGAGATTTCACCAAGAGCATTTTTTATTGCCCGCAAGGCAAATGGGAATGAGATCACAGCATGGCCCAAGATTATGAAAATCAAATTCGCAGAGCCATATAAAATAAAATAGCCAAGCCCAAGTGTAATTGATGAAATAGCAAGAGAGGACCCTAAAATAAGCCCTGAACCGAAGATTTTTGAGCCCCTAAGAGATGCAAGCAGGCCAAAAAATGTTGCTGCAATTGAAGAGAAAAATCCAATCAGAATGCTAAGAAATATTGCCCCCAGAGCAGTTGTGCCCACAAGGCTTTGGGAGGAAGAAAAAATCTTTTCAAAATGGCGCAGTGTCAAATTTCCACTTGCAGGATCTAACAGCGCAAACATAATTATTGAAACTAAGGGAAGAGCAATAAAGCAAATTACCAATAATAAAAATAGCGCTTCTACAATCCCTTGCAATGAATTTAAGGAAATTTTTTTCATTATATTTTGTCCCCTCTCCCTTGCAATTGAATATTTTGAAGAGAGGAAAATATAAAGAGCCGCAAGCGGAAGTAGCAGAACAAATTGGACAAGGGCAAGGGATGCTCCTGAAGAGATGTCAAGGGCGCGCGAAATCAAATAATAGATCTGAACTTCAAGCGTGCTAAATCCAACTCCCCCTAAAGAGAGCACTATTGCAAAACTCATAAAACAATAAATGAAAACTAGAGAAGCACTTGCAATTATTGAAGGCAGTAGCTGGGGAAGGGTGACATTTAGAAAAATTGAAAACCTACTGGCCCCAAGGGTTTTTGCCGCCTGCTCTGTTGCAGAATCTATATTTTCCCACTGGATGCAAACAAGCCTTGCAACAATCGGGAAATTATAAAATACGTGCGCAATAATTATCCCAAAAAAACCATAGAGAAACTGCACCGGGCCATCTAAATGGAAAATATTTTGCAAAAATGAATTCACAACTCCGTTGTTCCCAAAAACTATTACAAATGAGAGCACTACAAGAATTGATGGGAAAACAAATGGGACAAGTGAGAGCGATCTTATCACTTTTTTCCCCGGAAAATCCCTTCGCGCGAGAATAAATGCCAAAGGCACCCCTAACAGTAGAGAAAAGAGGGTGGAAATAGATGCTTGGAAAAATGAATTTTGTATTATATTTGAATTTGAAAATATAGAATTTACAAATTCTTCCAGCAAAATGCCTTCTGCGGCCCTTACCCCAAGCCCTAGCATAGGATAGAGAAAAGAGAAGAAAAAGAAACAAAGAAGTGCAAATTTTGCCACTAGCCAGATTGCATTATCTTTTCCCATTCAGATATCCATTCCCCTTGCTTTTGTGCAACAATTGCGCTGTCAAGCTCAAGGATTGTATTTGGAACAGGAGCATATGAATAGGATGCCGGAAGTTCAATATTTTCATTTACCGGGAACATGAACTGGTTTAGGGGGATTTCATTTTGGAACTGCTCTTCTAGCGTAAACTCAATGAATTGTTCGGCAAGGAGTCGGTTCTTTGTGCCTTTTACTATCGCGCTTCCTTCAATTTGCAAATAATGCCCCTCTTCAAAATTTGCCCCGAGGTAGTGGTTGATGTCTTCAAACTGCACATAATACGGAGGCGAGGTAATATAGCTAAAATATACAGGGGCCTCGCCTTGCGCAAAAAGCCCGGCTGATTCATCCCAACCGGCTGTTACTGTGAGAACATTTGGCCTGAACTCTTTCCAAAATTGCTTATACCCAGGATCCCCATAAACACTAACTGTCCAGAGCAAAAGCCCAAGGCCGGGAGAGGAAGTTCGCGGGTTTTGTATTAGCACTTTTTTTCGCAGGCGCGAATCTAAAAGCGCATTGAAACTATTTAGTTTAAAATCAACTTCCCTTGCATTGTAAACAAATGTAAAATACCCATAATCATATGGCGTAAAATACCCATCTTTATCAAATCGCAACTGCGCATCTACTATTGAAATATTTTGCGGAGTAAATTTTTCCAAAATATTTGCATCAATTGCACTTGCTACCATTGAATTATCAATGCCGACCACAACATCTGCACGCGGATTTTGCTTTTCTAGAACTAGCGCATTTAGAACAGCCCCCGCATCACCTTTTGCAACCATATTCACTTTGCAGTTGCATCGCTGTTCAAATTTAGGGATAACTTTTGGGCCAAGGCCGTACTCTGAAACCATTGAATCGTAAGCATACACTGTAAGGGTCGGCTTTTGCCCGTTTTCTTGAGGAGCAGAGCAACCACTTGCCAGTAGAAGCAAAAATACTCCGAAAATAATCGCTTTCAGTTTTAACACCAAAAGACTTGTAGCTGGCAAGCTTAAAAATCAGAACCATTTCCTAAAGTGCACGCAGAGAAGAACTCCGTCCTTAAACGTAATCGAAGTTTTTTTCTTTTTAAATTCATTGCTAACCCCAACCCCAAGACCAAATTTTAGTGTATAGTCCTCTAACTCATACTTAAATCCCTTAAGGCCAAGGCCCGATACATCCCCATTTAGCGGAATAAATGAAATGCGCTCGCCCGGAACCCCTTCTAAAATTAGTTTTTTGGGAGAAATAAAAATATCCTGGTTCTCATGCACTATTTTTGCATCCGTGCCAGTTGGGATTTGTGATAAAGAGAGCATATTTGCAAATGTCATATCAGCCCTACTTCCTACCGCACCCAATATCAAAATCTCTTTGAATTTTTTCTCCAAGCAATATCTTATTGCAAGTTCCAAATCAACTTCCGCTTTTTCTTTTGGGAATTTTATAAACTCGCAATCCCTGAATTTTCTGAGGGCATTTTTTGAAATCGAATCCATATCCCCGATAATTACATTAGGGACAAACTTTGTTTTCACAAGCTTATTCGAGCCCCCGTCAACTGCTACAAGAAAATCGGAAGAGCGAATATTTGAATAGAGGTATTTTGTATCAAGCGTGCCATTGCAGATAATTACTGCCCTTTTTTTCATAACAGAACCAGTGGATGAATCTTTAATTAAGTTTTGCGCAATAACCCAAAAGAACCGGCCCAAGCCTTTTATGTTTAAATACAATTTGCCCCCAACTTTTTGTATGCAAATGAACTATTCCGAGAGCAAAAAGTGGCTTGACGGCTTGCCATTTCGCATGAGCGGATTTGACCTTCAAAACACCCACTTTCTTCTAAATGCCTCACAAATTAACTCTCTTGAATTCAAAGTAGTCCACGTTGCAGGGTCAAATGGAAAGGGCAGTACATGCGCATTCATTTCGCAAATACTAATTGAACAGGGCTACAAAACCGGGCTCTACACATCCCCGCACCTTGTTGAACCAACAGAGCGCATTACAATAAATGGCAAAAAAATACCTAAAAGCAAATTTGCTGTGCTCGCAAACTATTATAGGAAAATTTCACAATCTTCGGGGAAGGATTTTAGCTATTTTGAAATAGTCACTGCAATGGCCTTCAACTATTTTAAGGAACAAAAAATAGACATTCTAGTAGCAGAAGTTGGGCTTGGAGGACGGCTTGACTGCACAAATGTTCTAAACGGAGCAGTCAATATCATCACATCAATTTCCCTAGAGCACACCCAATACCTTGGGGATACAATAGAAAAAATTGCAACAGAAAAAGCAGGGATCATAAAACCTAACTCCGTTACAGTGATTTCACAAAACAGTGCTGCAAAAAAAACAATAGAGCAAATCTGCAAAGAAAAAAAGTCAAATTTAATTGAGACGCATTATTTTGGCATGGAGAGAGGGAAATTTGACCTTATTGCCCCAAAAAACCTGAAAGGGGTTGAAATTTCAATGAATGGGAAGTTCCAACTTGAAAATGCTTCACTTGCAGCATCTGCGAGCATTGCACTTTCGAAAAATGGCACTTTTGTTTCGGAAAAAAGCATCCGTGCAGGCCTAAAAAAAGCACTCTGGAGAGGCAGGCTTGAAATTGCCCGCAAAAAACCTCTCGTAATACTTGATGCGGCGCACAACCCGCAAGGGTGGCAAGTACTCTTTGAAGAAATAAAAAATTTTAAATTTGAAAAAATGATCTTTGTATTCGGCGCAATGCAGGATAAGGATATTTCGGGCCTCAAAAACATTATCCCACCTAACGCGCAAATAATTATTACAAAATCTAAAATGGAAAGGGCACAAGACCCGCAAAAAATTCACGCGCAACTTGAACGTGGGGAAATAATAATCCCTGCAAAAAAAGCGATTTTTACGGCAATGAAAACTGCAGGGCCCCAAGATTTGGTATTGGTGGCAGGATCAGTTGCGCTAATTGGCCTTGCTTATGAAGCGCTTGGGATAAAAATCTAAAAATCATGCCAAGACATATGTCTCAAACCTACAGCTGAAACAAAAACTACCAATTAGACATGGACGTCTTTTAGGGCAATACGATCCGGCGTGGATGCTAATAAATTGCACCTAGTAACCTTGCAATATCTTCAGAAGTATGCTGCCTTGGGTTTTGAGGGCGGTTCTCCTTTGCCATTTCTATTATGCGCGCAAAATCCTCACGCGTGCACCCAATCTGGCGAAGCGAAGTGGGCGCATCAATGCTTTGCAAGAGTCCGAATATTTTCTCTTGCCCGGCAGCAATTGTTTTTGCGCCCAGTACATCACATATTTCAAGGCAGCGCTTTTCATTTTTTTCAGAATAAAATCCCAAAAACCACGGAAGTGAAATTGCAACCGCAAACCCGTGCACTAAACCGAAATATTTTGTAAGAGGGTAAGAAGTGCTATGGCAACCGGTTGTTCCGGTATTACTAAAAGCTTGAGCCGCGCGCAAAGAAGCTAGGGACATATTATACCTAACCTGCCTATCCGGGTCTTTTACTGCCTTGAAAAGGGAGTGGAATGCTAAATGCATTGCCTCTTTTGCATATTCATCAGTTTTTGGAGTTGCTGACTTTGCCCAGTAAGCTTCCATTGCCTGGCAGAATGCATCAACTCCGCTAGCCGCGGTGACATGTGATGGCATTGAATATGTGAGTTCTGGGTCAATTATTGCAACTTTTGGGTAAAACTTATCATGGCGCAATGTCTTCTTGACCCCATTTGAAGTAGTTAGAACAGAGTATTTTGTAGCCTCACTTCCGGACCCTGCAGTTGTGGGAATTGCAAAGAATGGAACGACTTTTTTGATTGAAATTTTTTTGTAAAATGATTCGCACCCCTTTCTTGAACCCTTCATGCATGCAACAACTTTTGCGCAGTCAAGAACGCTCCCGCCTCCAATTCCAACTACTGCATCACAATCCTTTTTGTTTAGAACTTTTGCCGCGCTATCCACGGTTTTTGTAGATGGATTTTGCTCAATATCGGTAAAGAGCTCAAAGACCGGGACCTTCTCTTCAATATCCCTATATTTGAATGAAGAGAGAAAGTGGTTTGCGCACATTACAAGCGGATGTTTTACCCCCGCTGCTTCAAGCTCGGAAAAGAGCCGGCCGTAGGTCTTTTCCCCAAAAATTATTTTTGTCGGGAGGAAATATTTTTTCATTACAATCAACAACCGAACTTTTTTTGACAAGGTTTTTACACTTTTCTTTTTGGCCGACGTTTTTAGTTTCTTTTTCTTTTCCGCAAACGTCTTGACACTTTTCTTTTTGGTCAATAGTTTTGTTCTTTTCTTTTTTCGTCAACGTTTTTTCTTTTCTTTCTAAGAAAAGAAAAAAGGTTGAGGGCTAGGTCCAGGCGCCTAATGTTGATTGCCTTGACTTCTCTTTAAACTTATCCCCAAGCCGCTCAAGCGACCTTTGAACCCTATCTTGGGAAAAATCATGCTTGTTGCACAAAAAATCCACTATTTTCTCATTTTGCGGAGCTGAAAAAGAAAGAGAATAATTATCCGTTACCGCAGGCTCTTTGAATAGCGTTTCAACTTCTTTCCAGTCAAAACCCGGTGAGTGGCCTGTTTGTTTTATTATTTCATCAAACGAATCATATGCTTTTACAAGCTTTAGGGCCCCTTTCACCCCGATTTTTGGAAACTTTTCATTAAAATCAGTGCCGATCAAAATCCCAATCCAAATAAGTTTTTCGCGAGTTATCCCGTTTTCAGAGAGCACTTTTTCTAAAATAATTTTTTCCGGTTCAACATCGGCATAAATTTTTTTCCCAGGAATTTTTCTCTTCCCGCTAACACCAATATTTCTATAGAGCACCGCAGATCCAAATAGTAGCGCGTCATAATCTTGGCTAACACACCCGTCAATTTTTTTGGCCTTGAGCATGTGGACAACTTGTGATTCACCTTCACTTGGCGCTTCCACTACAGGAAAACCCATAAGGGCAACAAGTTCTTTTGCATCCTTTACCATTTTTTCATCAAGCCGCAAAGCCCTTGAACCATATTTTTTTGCATCCTCCAAATTCCCAGCCCGGATTGCAGCCTCCTGCTTTGCAAAGGCCTCTGTTCTTATCTCGCTTCGCTTACGCAATGTTTCGCTTTTGAGATGCGACGGCTTTCCATCAAAAACAAAAACAGGCCTAATGCCCCTTTCAACAAAATTAATTGTGCGGTAAAATAGCCCAGCAAGATGCGATGTTACATTTCCATGTGAATCTTTAAGGGGCGTCCCGTCCTCCCCTCTAATACTTGATAGAAATTGGTAAATCACATTATAAGAATCAAAACCCAAGGTCTTGCCATTTAGGCTATCTAGCGAAATTTGCTCGCGAGTGACAATTTCACCTATCGCAGTACCCATAAGACCACATATAAAAATACAAAATAAGGATTTTATAGCAGACAGTTAAAATAATTCGGCTGATTTTTCATGTCTGCTACCAGCGCAAACCGCTCCAAAAATCAAAAAAAATATTCGCGGTTTGCTATAATGCAAATTGTTTAGGGGCGCAAAACTAGTGCAATTACTGCGGCAAATACAATAAGCGCGCCAGCACCTATAACTACAATTGGGTCATGCCCACCTATTAGCGAGGAAATAAAAGAGAGGTCAAATGGCTGGTTTTGATTGCTTGGATTCTCAAGTGCCTCAGGGCTCTTAGAGGGCAAAGAAGGGCTCTTTACATTACTTTCTGGTTGCCTTTGAACAGAAGGTGGCGCAGCAAATATTGCCCCCAGAGTGATGTTTTTGGTTTTTGTATCGTATTTTCTATCCCGATTTGAAGAGTAGAGTGTCATTGTCACAATATAGTTGCCCTTTTCGCTAGGCGTCCATTTATTTGAGAATAAAATTTTATGTGCCCTTCCGGGCGAGAGTAGAGAAGTCTTTTCGCGGGCAACAAAAACCCTAGAACCTCCTTTTATAATCTCAACTTCCACTTCAAATGGCGAACTTATAGTAAATCCGTGCGAAACAAGTGCTGAAATTTCAGAAGATTGGGAGAGGCTAGGTGTTTGAACATCAAAACCAGTAATTGCAGCCTTATAACCTTCGCTTCCTGTTGCAGAAGCAGTGCTAACTCCTGGCGCTCCGCCCCCAGAACTCGAAGAAGAACTTGAAGTGGAGCTAGAAGGCGCTGAAGAAGTCCCTGAAGGGGCCTGGGTTGGCGGAGTATTATTTTGCACTTGCTCTTGCTGCTGCACAGAAATTATTTTTTCCACAACCCCTGAATTCGATAGGCCCGAAACTGCAAACACCGATCCTTCAAGAGAGCAAGAGTATGAAGAATTGCTCCCTGGGCACAAAATATCTATGCACGAATCCAAAATTTGCTGCTTTGATGAAACTTCAGAATCTTTCACGCACACCCCATTTGATGAAGGGTCAGACTTTTCAAGATAAACTGTTTTGGCCTCATTTGGAAGTAGTGAGAGCCCTGAAATTATTATGTACTGCTTTTGCTCACTTTGCTCGCTTCTTTTTATTGAAATATTTTGCACTTTGCCTGTTGCATCCGAAATATTTGAAAGTGCCACCAATTTTGCATCAAAGCCTTTTTGCCGCAAAACAACACCAGATTGCAGCGCTGAAAAATCCAAATCACTAAACCCTAACTGGGTCTTTCTTTGCAGTGCTGGCTCCCTTATAGTTACTGTAATAGCAGCACTTGATGCGCTCGCGCCCTTCTCATCAGTTGCCTTTGCATAAAATTCATAAGTGCCTGAAGTAAGAGAAGCAAGGGTGAATTTCCATCCATTTTCAGAACTTAGATCCTCGCCTATTTTTTCGCTTCCCCTGAAAAATTCCACTTTGGAAACTGAGCCATCAGTATCGCTTGCACTTGCATTAATTTCAAAGCTTGCAAGGGAATCGAATACAGAATTAGTCGCAGGGGATAAAATTGCAACTGAAGGCGGGGAATTTGAGGGGGATGAAACCACAATATTTAGTGGCTGCGAAGTTACAACTGCCCCTCTATTATCAATTGCCTGTGCAGTTATCGAATATGACCCTACAGCAATGTTTTCCCAAGAAAATGAATAAGGAGCAGTTGAATCTGAACCAAGTAAACTTTCCCCACTATAGAACTGCACATTTGCAACCGTTCCATCTGCATCTTGCGCGCTAGCAATTAGAACAATTGAAGTGGGAAAAATCAGTTGCGCTGGCCCTTGCGCAGTTATTGAAATTGTAGGAGCGATATTTGCAGGCTCTACAATAGCAATATTTACTGAAGAAGCTGAAGATGACCCTTGATTATCAAATGCCTTTACAACAATTGTGTACTGCCCAATTTGGGCGTTAGGATAATTAAAAGAATATGGAGCGGAAATATCAGATCCTATTAGGCTTGCGCCATTGTAAAATTCCACTTTTGCAACTGAGCCATCGGAATCAGACGCATTTGCATTTATTATAATGCTCTCTGTTGAAATGAAATTTGCACCATTAAGAGGAGAAGTAATAGTTACTATAGGCGCCCGATTTTGCGCAACTACTCTAAACCTAATTGGCGCTGAATCTGCAGCTGATCCTTCATTATCAATAGCTCGCGCGCTAATTGAATACTCCCCCGCCCCAACATTTGCCCAGCTAAATGAATAAGGCGCAACTAAAGCCTCACCTAATTTTAGCTGCCCGCTATAGAATTCAACTTTTGATATAGCGCCGCTATCAGTTGCATTTGCAGATATTAAAATAGTTGAAGAGGAAGATGATTCGAAAACAGAGCCTTCAACTGGGCTTATAATAGCAGAGTGTGGAGGGGAATTTGGCGCTATAACATTTATTTGAGATTCAGAAGATATTGACACTGCGCCCTGGTTATCAATTGCCTTTGCGCTTATGCGGTAGATACCTTCCTGAACATTTTCCCAATTAAACAAATAAGGCTCTGAAGTATCAGTTGCTATCAAATTCGCCCCATTATAGAATTCGACTCGTGAAATTGCCCCATCAGCATCAGCTGCCCTCGCTTCAAACCTAATTGATGCCGGAACAATAAAGGAGGAATTATTTGAAGGGAAGAGCAATTCAATTGCCGGATTTGCATTTCTTGGAGGCTCGATTGTATATTCTACTATTCCAAGAGGATTCGGGCCGCTAACGCTAAATTTCCCAGCTTCAATTGCGCAGCTATACGGACCTGATGAACCGGGGCATTTTATTACGCTGCAAGATTGCAAAATATCTTCCGGAGAAGATACATTTTCAGATTCATTTACACACACTGCATTTGAGGACGCAATTTTTTTCTCAAAACTGACAACTTTATTAAGTGCTAGAACCCTTGGAAAATTTTTTAATATTATAAAGGAGGGCAGCGATGATGTTGATGTTTGGGAAATGCTACTAACTCCATCAATTGAAAGGCCTCTGAACAGCACCGGATCTTGCACATACGGCAATGACATTACCTGTTTACCGGATTTTAAAATTGAAGTGCCTGAGGCATTTTGAACAAATGAAATATCGCCCATTACAAATGTCTTCTGCTCAAAATCTCCAGCTGCAGGGCATAACGGAACATAGCTAAAATCAATTGGCGACCCTTGCCCTTGCTCGCATTTAACCCAAAATGGTTCATAATTTTTAATTGCAAAATCAGTTCGCCTTCCAGGAGAAGACTGTAAAAGATCATATGACCACCAAGGGCTAGCTTCAGAACCCACATCCCCCGCTAGCATCAAATTGCAACGCGGCTCAATTCGCCTGATTTCTTCAGATACACTAGACACGTTATATTTGTCGGCACAATAAGGTATGCCAATTAGCGAATAACCCCCATTTATTCTAACCGATACAGGGGCACTAAATGAGAGGCCTTGGAATGAAAATGAGTAATCCGACCCCGGAGTAATAATAAACCCCTGACCCGGGGCTATTTCAATATCTCCTGCGCCCTCAGGACCCCACTCGCCTACTGCAGTGGCCACAAAATCAGCCCCATTTTTTTTTATCTGCAGAGTAGTACCAAATGGCGCGGAGGGGAAGATATCTTTTATTTTTTTTGAGGCAACATTTTTTGTCAAAACAAGATGATATTTTTTCTCCGCCTTCAAGGAAAATGAATCCTTGGAAAAATAATCTTCACTACAAGCCCCATTAACGCAACTTGCAGTACATGTCTGTGCAGGATACCATTCCCCATTCACACACTGCGCTCGCCTCTTATCATCCATGCAGGAAAAATTTCCATTCAATGTCTGATAGCCGCCAATTCCAATGCAGCTATTTCCCGCAGCTTTGCACTTATTTGCCCCTGAAATATCTAGCCCACACACCCCGCTTGCGCACTGTGAATTCTCAGTACACAAAGACCCATTTATAAGTGCGCACGAAGCTGAGACATTGATCGGATTTACACTATCCCTTATAATTGAACACGAATTATTTTCTGGGCATGAAATAGGCTCTTGCCAAAGAGAATTGGAACACGAAATTATCTTTCCTGTAGGCGTACAAAATGAGCCTGCGTTTTGCACTTCATTAAAAACCGTAAAACTTGCGCCCTGGTACAGCTCGCCACTCCACACCTGCACTAGTTCAGAAGTTGGGCATGAAAATGAACCAATATGGCACACTTTCACACCCTTTTCATTAGCATCGCAATTGCCTGATTGGCAATCAGAATCATTTGAGCACTGTTCCCCATTTTGGACAAGGTTTTGTGATGAATCACTAATTCGCATGAGTGGATCGCCAATTGCAAGGTTCTTACCAAATTGGGTAATAGTTGCCCCGCCATACCTTCCCTCAAAACCGTGTTTTAGAGATGAGAGGTGGCTCTCCCCAAAAGTTAAACCTGCAGCATATGCACCGAAAAAATCATCAATAAATGTAACCCCTGCTAAACTTGGTTCATCCGAAGTTCCAAACGCCCCTGCAAAACTGCGCGAGTAATTTGTTCCTCCAAACGCGCGCGGGTCAAATGCATCTGCAATCAGCCCCTGGCCTGAAGCACTAGTTGCAGGGCCATCAGTTAGATTGGTTGCATTAAAGCTTTCATAACTTGTAAGTATTGCGCGATTTGCAACTTCACCTAATATTGAAGGATCTGTTGCGATCCACCCACCAGTATAATTTGAATGCCAAGTACCAGGCCCGGCGTAGGCTATGATTTTCCCCGGGATATTTATTTGCTTTATACTTTGCCTATCGAGCACAATGTTTGCTGCCGCAATCCCCCTGCTCTCAAGTGCAGCCTTGCCAAGGAGCAGTTCTATTTCATGTACGGAAAACTGGTCCTCATCCCTATCAATCACCCACTTTACAGAAGATAGATCAGCAGCTGGGGCAATTGCCTTATCTATCATGTTTTTTATATTTTCAAAATTATACCCAGCAAGATAGGAAACTGCATAGCGATATCCCCACCTGTAATTGCCTTTCCTATAATTTTCAGGATCAAAATGCATTGCGGATTTTGAATAAGTAGTGTCAAAATTTACCGATCCGCCGTAATATTGCCATATAGCATCCAGATCATTTCCCTTACTCCAATCAGCTTCAATTGAGAGTAGAGCGCTCCCTGAAATATATGCGCCCCCGTGGTAAATTCTTGCAGGAACATCCTTTGCAACCGCTAAATGAGTTATTTTCAAATCAGGACGCGAACCCACAAAACTTTTCAGCGGCCTTAGCACATAGGTTATGAAATTTTCATTAGACATATTTTCGCGCTGGATCGTACCGCGAATCGCTATGTGCTCTGCAACATCTGGAATAAAAGCGGAATCCGGAATATCAAGCCCGAGCAAATTCACTCCGGGACGCTTTGAAACATAATAATCACAAATTGATTTTGAAATGATCTGGTTTGAATTATATATGCAAAGAGCATTCTCGTTTTTCGGAACTGCGGCAAGCAGCGTAGCTGATATTTGAATGGGCTGCGCTGCAATAGTTGTTTCTATTGCCCCACTGTACTTTAGCCCTTTTATTGCAAAAGTGCTGCCTTCAACTTCGCAACTATATTGGCCCACACTTCCAGGGCATGAAATTTGTATACAATCCAAAAGCAGTTCTTCTTTTGAAGAAACTTCCTCATCTTTAAAACACAACCCATTTGAGGCGAAGTCCTTCCTCTCAACATAAAGGGTTTTTGTCTCAGCCCCTAAAAGTTCAATATTTTCAACTATTACAAACCCTTTTTCATCTGCTGCTGAACTTTTTGTAATTATTGCACCCTGCAAACGCGGATCAGAAGATCTCACATTTGCCAATTGTGCAACTTTTTGCCCGCTCTGCCTATCAATAATTTGTAAACCAGCTGGCAGTTGCAAAACATCAATTCCGACACGCGTGCTAGTAGCACTTGGAGTTGCGAATAGATTAGCAATTGCATCAAATATCATTTGCGGCAAAGATTTTGAAGAAGTTACAGAACTTTCAAATCCATTTGTTTGCGAACTGGATTTACCACCTGCCTGAACCTGGATTGAGTCGCCTTTTGTTTTTATTGTAACTGATTTTGTTATCGACTTTTCATTATTATCCGTTGCAATTGCACTAATAATATGTGTCCCGGGTTCAACTATACTAAACTGAGCAGTGTAAATATAATCCGAAGTTTTTTTTGCAACAACTTTTTCCCCGTTAAATTCAAATTCAACTCTTGTCACATCGCCATCTGTATCAAACGCCCTTGCCCTCAAATTCAAGGAGAGGGGAAGAGAATATTCAGAATTATTTAGAGGCGATTCTATCAAGAGCATTGGCGGATTATTTAGTTCAAATTCAAAAGGCAAACCGGGAGTTGTATATTGCCCGGGAGTATAAGTTGGGACTAAATCCGGTTTAGTAACTGGAACCTGATTATTTTCAGATGGTGATGGGCTCACTAAAACAGGAACACTTGATGAAGGTGATGGACTTTGCGAAGATGAAACAGTGGACGATGCAGATGGGTTTGGAGATTGTGAAACAGAAGGTGATGCAATTGGAGAATTACCAGCAGAAGGAGAAGGACTTGAAGAAGCCGGAGAAGGAGAAGTTGGAGAAGCGCTCTGCGGCGTTTGGTTGTTGCACGCCCCACTCAAGCACCCATATGGACAGAGATAATTATACTCTTTTGCTTCCCACACGCCATTTTGGTAAAAACAATATTTCTCCACAACAAATGACCCATTGCATGTATCGATTTCTTTTCCCCCATTTGTTAAGGGCACTTCGCCATACACATAATATGCCGCCCCATGATCTGTCTCCTTAAGGGGATCACAAACAAGAGCAGAAGAAGGGGAACTAGATATAGACGGTGAAGGCGAAAAACTCAAGGAAAAAAAACCGGTAATAGAAGAAAACCAACTAGCAAAAGAATCAACTAGCGAGCTTTCTGCATAAGCAAAACCACAAAGTAGAGTTGCGGCAAGCAAGACTGTAATAAATGCCTGGCCCATTGGATACAGTAGCTTATTTTACAATATAAATATACTGCCATTTACTAGCTAATCTTGCCCTTTTTCCATGCATTTTTAACCCCTATCTAGCCCAATTGTAAAAAGGGTCGGGATGGTTCAGATTACTCAAAAGGGAAACAATTTTGCACTGGTTTTTTCAGTTGATGAGGCAAAACACCTTGGCATGAACTCTACATGCGAATACGAACTCTCAAAAGCGCGCGATGGAATTTGGGTAGTAGTAGAACAGGGGCCTTTAGAAAAAAAAGCACCCTTACAGATTGATGAAACTGAACAGAAGATTATAGGGATGCTAAGAACCCTAGCTCCACGGGATAGGATGGAGGAGTGGTTTGAAAAAAAACTCTCAAAAGTGGAAGCTGAAAAATTCCGGGAAATGCTAAAGGACGGAAGGGTAATAAAATTCAAATCAAGCGAAGTTTTCAGAAAAAGCCTTTATACACTCCCCAAAAAAAGCGAAACTAAAACCTCGAGCGCAAAAAATTTTGAGAACAAGGAAAAACCCATTGAAGAATTCTCCCTTGAAAAAGATGGGTTTTTGGTAGTGCGAAATGAATTGCGCGCAAAAGCCCTCTCAGAAGAGCTGCGCGAAAAAATAAAGAGCGGGGAAATAAAAGGCACACGCTCATTTAGCGGAGAATTTTTCATAATACAATCCCCACTTCTTATCTCATCGCAAACCAAAGCACTTGAGGCGCTAAAAGAATCAAGTAGCACAACATTGCAACAACTCTGCCAAAAAATCGATCTGACACCAACCCTTATAAGGATTGCAATGGAATTCCTCAAAGAGGAAGGGCAAATAATAGAAAAAAAGAAGGAAACCTACGAATATATTGAGTGAGAAAATGAAAATACTGCTCCCAATTTTATCCGAAACTGAAAACGACGAGGTTTTTTTAGAAAAGGCCCTCAACGGAGCTAAGGAAGTCCTACTTCTAATCGTAGTTGATGCAAACCCTAAAGAAAAATTCGGCTTTACTACCTCCTTTATTTCAAAGGCAAGGTCAATAATGGAGGAAGTAAAAAAATCCATCGGAAAGAGAAGAAAGCCCTCAGAGGATTTGATGGAATGGGGGGATACGCAAAACAAAGTGATCAATATTGCGCTTTTGAAAAAAGTGGACAAAGTGATTTTGAAAAAACAAGACAATCAATACTTCAACCAGCTTGTAAAAAGGCTTGAAGATGAAAGGATCGAAACTGAAGTAATCTAATACTCCGGAAAGATTTTTGTGGAAACAATAAATTTTGAAGATTTCAAAAAAATAGAAATTCGAATAGGAAAAGTCGTAGAAGCTAGTAAAGTTCCGGGAGCCGACAAACTCTTGAGGATTTTAGTTGATTTTGGAGATGAGAAGAGGCAAATTCTCACGGCAATGGCAGAGCATCTAACGCCGGAACATTTTGTCGGAAAGCAAATCCCAATACTTGTAAATATCCCTGTCCGTAAAATGCGCGGGTTTGAAAGCCAGGGAATGGTAGTTGCAGCAGATCTTGATGGCAAACCTGTACTCTTGCACCCGGAAAAGGAAGTGCCAAACGGAACCAACGTGATTTGATGCCGCGCGCAAATAGACGCAGGAAGTATAGGGAGAGAAGAAAAAACCCTTTGCTAAAAATAAAAAGCCAGGTTCTTGGGGATTATGACTATCTTGATAAAACTCTTAGCGAAATGGATTTTTTTATAAAAAGCAAAATAGAAAGTAATTCACCTCTTACGCCACCAGAATATAAAAAATTAAGAAAAAAATTTGAACAAATGGATCAGAAAATGAATAGGTTTTTGGGTATCAGCTTTGATTCTAAAATTGGGCAAATTCACCCGCATATCAAACTACTGCTAATTCAAATCGTAAACAGAATTGCGTGGCTCAAAATGAGTGAGACAAGTTATAAAACAAAATTCAATGACCCTATTATTTCAGAAATTTTAAAATATAAGGAATGGACAGTAGACAAGATGAAGAAAATAGTAATTCGTCCAAAAAAAACTAATTAAAGCAGGAAGATAACTTATCCATAAACAGTCTTTTCTGCTAGCTTCAAATTCTCCGCTGCCTTTGCCTGGTGCTCTTTTAGAAGCGGCACAAAAAAATCAATTGCAAACTGCTTTAGTTCGGACGCTAGCATTTTCCCGCTTGAAAATTCAGAACCTATTTTTCCGAGCTCTTTAGTGTTTGGATAGTGGAACTTTAACATTTCAAAGACAAGATCAATTTCTAAATTCCCGCCTTTTGAGCGGTGCTCCTCAACTGTTGGCTGGCCGCCTGAAAATGCCCTCTTTATTTTCTTTTCAACTTCCGCTAAAGTGTCGCTTAGAAATATTGCGGTTTGCGGATGCGAAGCGCTCATTTTCATCCCCGGTTGAAGCCCGCTCTGGTGCTTGAAATAAATAAATGAAGGGATTTCCAATTTGTAAGGAAGGCGCTTTGCAATATCCCGGGTGAGGCGTGCGTGAGGGTCTTGGTCTAAACCAATTCCTGTAATTGATGGCATAGGGCCGCTAAATTCCTCAAGCTGCGGGTGCATAATATCTGCGTATTGCAAAAAATTCGCTGCAACTTTTCCCAAATCAACATGCCCATACACTGCTTCAAAAGTATTCTTGGTGATTTTTTTGCTCAGTTCAAAAGCGAATTCATAATAGCGTGTCTGTTTTTTTGACTGCACATAAATATCCTCTTTTTCAAGGCCAAGGGCTAGAAGGTCTGCAACATTTTGCACAGCCCACTTCTTTGCACTTTTTAAATCCGGAATCTTCTCATCCGGCCTACTAAGAAACGCGTCCAGATCAGAAACCGCAAAATAATTCTTTGCGCCCTTTGATTTGAAGAATTTGAATAAATCCACATCTACTTTGTGCCCTAAATGAAATGGCCCGGAAGATGCAATCCCTGTAATATTTATGAAAGGTTTTTTTGATTCGATTCGCTTTACTACTTTTTCAAAATCCCTCTGCGCAACAATTACCCCGCGCTCGAAGAGAAAACTGCCCATACGGGATGAAATATCTTTTGAGAGCGCAGTTAGCCCAAATTCCTTGAACACGTGCTCGTAATCTTTTATTGCAAATTGGCCCCAGGGGTCTATTTCTTGCATTTGTACACCTTTTAAATAATCAATTCAAAGTATTTATAATACTCGGTGAACAATGGCATGTCAATACTGCTCGATGACAAAGTGATGCTGCGCGATAAGCGCCTTGGCGACACATTGCGCCAGCGCGGATTTGGCGAAGCTAAGGATAAAGAGCTTGTACTTGACCTATTTGAAGCCCTCTATCTTGTGGAAAAGGAAAAAGTGCACATAGAGGAAGTAAAAGGGACAAAACCCATTTCAGAAGAAGAGCTGGTAAAGTACTCATCCAAAAAAATCAAGAACTTCTACATCAAATACCAAGTGTTCCGGGATTTGCGCGAGCGAGGATTTGTTGTAAAAACCGGCTTTAAATTCGGGTTTGATTTTAGGGTCTACCCCCGTGGCAAAAAACCAGGGGAAGCCCATTCACAATGGTGCATAAACGTCACTTCACAGGATGATAAGTACAATTTCATTGAAATGTCACGCATGGTCAGGCTTGCCAGCAACCTCAAAACAAAACTCCTAAACGCAGTAGTTGATTCTGAGAATGAAATCAATTACTACGAAGTAGTGCGCGTTACTCCGTAAAGTGATACTTATGCCAAGTCCAGCCAGACGACGCAGAACTATTAAAAAACATGAAAAGATAAAATTCAATGAAGATTTTTTCAAAGCAAATGAGGAAAAATTCAATAAAAAATTTCTTTCAAAAAGTCTTGTTGAAAAGGCAGGAGTTTTGAGCAAAGTATATCGAAGAGCCCATATTTCTCACAGGCGTCTTTTTAATTTATTAGAAATGATCGAGCAAACAAGGAAAAGACGAGAATTGTCCTTAGGTGAAGAAAAACAATTGGTGTTTGCGGCTGCAAGGGAAGCGAAATCCAGTTACAATGCCTTGATAAATGATACTTCAAAAGTTTTTTCAGAAAAATTTATTTTAAAACTTGGATTTTCACATGGGTGGCAAATAGAGAATGCGTATATGGCCGAATTCCACGAAAGCGTAAAATTAATGACTAAAATTGATGGAATACTGCAATCATATAAGTAAATAAAATTCCCAAAATATGTGTGAAAGATATGCAAAACCAAAAACTTGCCTCAATCCAAAAAGGCTGCCGCCTCAACGACAAAATATTTTCCCAAATAATAAAGCGCGCAAGAAGAGGCGAATTTGAAACGGAGCGCGACATCTCTCGTTTCATAAAAAAAGAGCTCAAAAAGGCAGGGGCTGCAATGGCATTCCCGCCAATTGTTGCAATTGGGAAAAATGCCGTGGATTGGCACCACCGCCCTACAAATTCAAAACTTGCAAACGGAGGGTTCTGTGTGATTGATTTCGGGGCGCGCTTTAATAGGTACTGCTCTGATATGACCCGCACAATTTATTTTGGCAAAGCCAGCGCGAAAGAGAAAAATATTTATAGCATAGTGAAAAAAACAAATGAAATATGCACTACAAAAATAAAGCACGGAGCTAGTGGAAATGAATTATACCGCTACTCTAGAAAACTGCTCGGAAACTTTGCAAAATACTTCGGACACGGCCTTGGACATGGGCTTTCAAAAATAATCCACTCTCACCCTCGGATTAGCAAAAAGAAAAAACACACCCTTCGCAATGGAGATATTGTTACAATTGAACCCGGAGTATATATCCCAAATAAACTCGGGATTAGAGTTGAAGATGATGTACTTGTAAAACAAAATGGCTACAAATTACTTTCACATAGCACGAAAAAACTTATTGAAATAAAATAAAAAAAGCGGTATTGGCCTACCTCGGCTCTCCGAGGTAGCCGTCGTACCCAACAGACGAAACTGTTGCTAGAAATCGACTCCGCGAACTGTTTTTCTGCCGTTTGCCTTTGCCCTTGCGGCAGCCTTCTTGATAAGCCATCCGACATGTTCGCTCAAAGCATCAACAGCATCGCCTGCGGTGTTACAATCTTCCTTCTTGATTGCTTCCTTTACCTTTGAACCGACTACTAATGATTCTGCCATTTTTAAAACCTCCAATATGTTTCCAATGAGGAAAACAAATTAAAGCAAGGAAAAAACATTTAAAAATAAATACGCAAAAAGGGGCTTTAAACGGCGTTTTTAGGCATTTTTGGCCTTCTGCCTGCACAAATGCAATTGGCCTCAGCCTGCCCATCTGTCGTCATCTCCCTGAATAGGGGATCTGAATCATCGTCAGGTCATCACCGGCCAGAGGTATTTGCCGGATAAAGCGTTTTTAATTAGATTTACAGCCAAAAACCAGCCTAAAAGATAGCCCAGGCTTTTTATTACTATTTCAATGAAAAATTCTAGTATGCAAAAATCCCTTGAATTGATCAAAATAATCCAAAAAATAACCTTCAAATAAAAAAATAAAATTCAACTTTTAAAACGTCTAATTCTGCTTGTCTAATTATTCCCACTTGAGCTTTTTTTCAATTTTTTGGGCAAGTACTATTGCATTTGTTAAATTATCTGAAAGAATAGTAAAATGCCCCATCTTTCTTCCCTCCCTTGCCTGTTTTTTCCCATACATATGAAGCCGAACATTTTTGTTTTTCAAAATTTCTTGAGTGCCAACTAAGTTATCACCAAGACCAACCCCCAAAATATTAACCATTACAGCTGCGTCCACTACCATTTTAGTGCTCCCAAGCTCTAGGTTACAAACTGCCCTTGCCTGCTGTTCAAATTGAGAGCACTCACAAGCATCAATTGAATAGTGCCCGGAATTGTGCGGGCGCGGAGCGATTTCATTTACCAAAATCGCCCCATTTTTTAGCACAAACATTTCAACACAAAAAAGTCCAACTACATCAAGTGCAACAGCAGGCAAGGGCAGTTTGTAA
>Ga0209542_10008018_pt1 | contig 19885 bp, 30 predicted proteins | sample RifCSPhighO2_01_FD_184028 | JGI IMG/M metagenome (GOLD analysis project Ga0209542, IMG submission 184028) | Soil microbial communities from Rifle, Colorado - Rifle CSP2_plank highO2_0.1 (SPAdes) (version 2) | ecosystem: Environmental > Terrestrial > Deep subsurface > Rock core/Sediment ...
CTTCCGGTTTTCGCAGTTGATTGCTTTTGCCAAAATTCGTGCGGCCGAAGTTTTACCCAGGCCCTTTGGTCCGGAGAACAAGAACGCGTGAGGAATTTCCTTTGCCCGCAGAATCGATTCAAGCTTCTCCCGAATCTCTTCAAGATCAAGCTCCGAAACTTTCTGCGGCCTATACTTTCTGTAGTAAACCATAAGTCCAGATACTAGATAATAGATACTAGTAACTAGAATGTCAAATAATGCTGGAGGCAATTCCCTAGTAGCTAATGTCTAGTCACTAGTTACTAGATTAGTGGTGTTGTCCGAGCAAATGCTTTACGCCATGTTCAACAAGCTCAGCTATCTTGTCATCTACAAGCATTTTTTCAAGTGCCGCTTCTTCAATTACAACCGGATAAGATATAACAACGTCGCCTAAATATAATTTATCAGGTGTTCCTGGAACGCTCTTTCCCTCTTCCAGCGAAAAAGAGAGAACGTTTGTGGTTTTGTCCATATCGCGATACTTTTTGTTTAGAGCACGCATCTTTCGGTTTCCAACAATAGCAATTGAAACCTCGGAAGGCGTGACAATGCCGTTTTCCAAAACAGTGTCTGAAACCACCTGTTTTATTCTTTTTCTGCTTACTTTGTATCTACTTTCAACGTAGATAGGAACCGAGACATCCATATGGTAATTAACATTTGACCTTTGACAATTGACATTTGACATATTTGGTCACATGTTAAATGTTACATGTCAATTGTTTGCGGCTTACCTTGGTGCGTTTATTTTAGCAAATTTGCGATTCAGTTCCTTCCTGTATTTCTTGGCCAAAGACGGTTTAAGATAAAATTCCCTCTTTTTCATCTCCTGAATAATGCCTTCCGACATTACCTTGCGAGAGAATTTCCGGATCATTGTGTCCGCCGAATCTCCTGTTGATTTTTTAACAAAAACCATAATTTATAAAGCACCTCCTGTCGTCTAAATGAAGTGAGAATTGAGAAGTTAGAAGTGAAACTATGAAGTGGGAGGTGTGATTTTTTTTACTTTCCCACATCTCACATCATTGTCCAGCTTCCCATTTCTAACCTCACACCTCACTTCTACCATTATACTCCAAAAAATCCCTAATTAGAAGCCTAAAAATTATACTTGGAGACCCACTGGCCCAATGAGGTGAAAATGTAAATGTTCGATAGTCTGCGCGCCCCCACCAAACACAAAAATTTTGTATCCCCGTCCCACAAGCTTATTTTCACTGGCAATTTTTTGTATCCCAATTCGCACGCTTGAGAGTATTCTATCATCTTTAAGCGATTCAAAAGCATCAATATGTTTACGGGTTGCAAAAAGAACATGGATATCCGCTTGTGGTCTGATATCGTCGAAAGCAACTATCAAATCATCCTCATAGCGAAACTCCTTTGGAATCTCTCTCTTTACAATTTTACAAAAAACACAATCCATATTTGCTGTTGGCTGTTGGCTTTTGGCCAGAAGCTAACAGCTAATCGCTAAAAGCCAGCTATCTTCCAATCTTAAATTCTACTACATCCCCATCATTTATTATATAGTCTTTCCCGCAAAGATCTGCCTTTCCCGCCGCTCGAGAACCTTTCCACCCATTGTTTGCTACAAAGTCATTGAAAGATACTACTTCGGCCTTGATGAAATTTTTCCCGAAGTCCGTATGTATCTCGGAACTTGCCGTGAGTGCGGTTTCACCGCGTCGAATGGTCCAGGAGCGAATCTCTTTCCCCCCTTTTGTGGTATAGAAAGAAATAAGATCAAGCTTTTTAAAAGCTTTTTTTATCAGCCTTTCAACTCCGGAATAAGGTAGGTCCAGATCCTGCAAATATTTTTTCTGATCCTCATCCGAAAACCCGGAAAGCTCATCGTCAATTCTTGCAGAGACTACGACTATATCGTTATTCTGCAAGTTAAAAAGCTTTATATATTCGGCACAAATTCTATCTATTGAGTCTTGATTGTATTCACTTTCAGGGACATTCAAAACTATAATTTCCGGTTTGTTTTCCACTCCTCCAAGCTCTAATTCCACTTTAACAATCTCATAATCCTCTATTGGATTGCTTTTGTCACCAGCCGAACCATCGAACAATCGAACAATATGCGCTATAACGCTTACCTCTCTTATGTGGGACAGGAATTTATTTCCCAATCCCTCCCCTTGATGCGCGCCTTTTACAAGCCCTGCGATGTCTATGAACTTAACTGTTGAAGGAACAATGGGAATGTTGGGGATTTTTAGCTCTTCTTCTTCGATTTTTTGAATTTTGTCAAGATTTTCGTCCGGAACAGGAACAATTCCTACATTCGGTTCAATCGTCGTAAACGGATAATCAGCAACCAAAGCAGCTTGCTTTTTCAAAAGCGCATTAAACAAAGTCGACTTTCCAACGTTAGGTAGACCCACAATTCCGACCGATAGGTTCATAGGGGTAATTATACCAGACTATTCTGATTCTTTCGAAGCTATTTGAAAATATCTTTCTCAAGTGACTTTGCAAGTTTTACAAAAAATTCATCCATGTCTTTTTTATCAAAAGGTACAAGCATATGGGGCAACTCACTTCTCTTTATATCTTTGACTTTCAAAAATGCGGCTACTAAATTCTTTGCTTCGAGAGGCCAATCAAATTTTGCTTGGCTATCAAGGCGCATGCGCTCAAGATACTTTTGAGGAGAGTATTCCGTTTTGTTAAAGATGAAATAAAGGTCAACGTAATCTCTGCTTTGAAATCTCTGACTTATGGTATGAAGCTTGTTTACAGCAATATCATACATGCTGCTTACTTCAAGATTGCCAAATTTTGTGCCTTTTTCAATTTGGGGAAAAGGATAGTAACTAAAATCTACTTTTAAGGTGTCCCCATCTCTAAACAGGAGTTTATATGTATAAAGTCCAAGGTAATTTTCCTCAGTTACTCGCGAAATCCCAAGTTTGTCGGAAATCCCCTCAAGGAATGCTCGAACCGGAGTTGGTTTTACTTCTTTTTCCGAGAAAAGATCAATATCTTCGGAAAGCCTGTGTTTAAAATAAAATTCAGAAAGTGCCGTTCCTCCGGTTAAATAAAAGTTGCGAACTATGGAAGTTTGTGCTTGTGCAAGTTCCAGAAAGTTAAGTTGTTTGGGAGTGAGTATAGTTTTCCCCATAGCAAATATTCTATCGCTCGTCTTGAATAAGGGTCAAGATCGCCTTTTATTTTCGGCCAAGCTTCAATAACCTCCTTTTTGTTAAGTTTTTCGCCGTCAAGACCATAATTTATTAGCTGAGTCAAACGCCAAAGACGATACCTTTTAGGGCTTTTCTCTTTAAATTTAGCCTCATCAACTGACCAATTATACATATCTATAATTATACCACGAAAAAAGCCGATTTGATTAAAAAAGCGCATTAAACAAAGTGCTCTTGCCAACATTAGGTAAACCTATAATACTGCATAAGACCATGGGCTGATTATATCGAGAAACTTAGCTAGAAGTAGTTACGAAGTACCCCTATTTTCCTAATTCGATAACATCACCATTTCTATAGCGAACTGTTCCTTCATTACTTATACTCTCTACACCAGGTTTGGCGAATCCAGAAGCCCCTTCCTCTCTAGGAACTCTCTTAAAACCATTAGGAGTAAGTACTTTATAATCTCCTTCTATAATCTCACCGCCCGGGATATATGGTCCTTGATCTATCCAATAATCCAAAGGGGCAGCAATATACTGGAAATTCGGGCTGAGTACTATTTTCCATCCCTCTATCGACGGGTTACCATCAAGTTGCCAGTCAATAATTTCAACTTCTCCTGTTGTAGCATTAATAATCTTACTATTAAAACCGGGTCCAGTTGAAGAAAAAATTAAGTTACCATCCTCTGAAATCTGCATGTCATTCACGTGTTCATGGACATAATTAATTAATTGCCAGTTTTCGGTGTCTAATAAGTAAACCCCCTTTTCCGGAAAATCCTGGCTAGAAAGCTCGTTTATTGCTAATACGCGTTCATTTTCAGAAACATCAAACCCAAAGTAATTTGGATGATTATCTTCGCCACGCCCAAATTGTATAAAGGTTTTTCTAGATTTCGGCATATCTACAAAAACAAAGGCTCCTTTCCTGTTTTCACCTTTATAACCTGTAACAAAATAGCCGAACTTTCCTGGGGTATTAGTCATGAAGGCCCACCGAGTATTGTTCCCACTACGGGGGAACGCTGGCCCAACACGATCATTATCAGCAATTTTAATATCATCCCAACCCAGAATATCATTCTCTCTTCCTTGAATTCCAAATCCAGTATAAAGCCGTTCAGTTCGACTATCGAAATATGCAAAAAGTTGATTGGGTTCAGGATATCTGTATCCTGAAATTTCTGCGATATCGACAAACCAATCTGAATCCCAATTCTTTGGTACTTCTGATATATAAGTAGATCGAACTTGATCCAACAATGACGTAGCATCCTCGAATGCAACTTGCCTAGAAAGTATAGAAACGTGCGGGATTTGAGTCACAATATTTTCTGGCGTTGCAGGAATTAATGTTGGAATAGAAGTCTGGGTCTCAGTTGGAGTAGGTGTTGGAATTGTAATTTCTAAATCATCACACGCTGCTAAGAAAGTAGCAGCTCCTGCTATTCCCATAAATCTTAGAAACTCTCTTCTGGAAATAACTTGCCTTGAATGTGCTCTTAAAAAAGATCTTTCACTATTCATTCGAAGCTATTGTACACCTATAATACAAATTGTCAAGCCAAATAGCACTTTTAACGCAGGCATGGAGTTGCTGATAAGTTGTCCTCTATTGAAGTAGGATAAATATCTATCTAAAGTGAAATTCGAATTCTTTGCCGGTTGCCTCTGCTATTCTATTCAAAGTTTCTATAGTTATATTTTGTTCTCCACTTTCAATCCTGGTTATAAATTCCCTTTTGACTTTCATCTTGCGAGCCAAATCACTTTGAGAGATTTTCAGCTCTTTTCTTAGTTTTTTAAGTTCCATTGCTGCCTTTAAGTATCTCGCCCTCTTTAAGATCTCCTGTTGTCTCTTTTGAGAATAGCTGGCAAAGAGATCACCATAGGATATCAAGCCTCCTTTTTTAACAGCTCCATTAATTTTTTTACTCATATTGTTTAAGCCTCCTTTGGGCAAGTTCTAAGTCTTTTATCGGTGTTTTCTGCGTTTTCTTTCTAAAAAAGTGCAAAATTACAATATCTAGTTTCCCAACGTAAGCATAAAATCCCCGATATTCTCCTTTTAATTTGACTCTGATTTCGAATAAATCTTTTGTAATTTTCTTTACTTGAGGAAAATCCAGTTTCCCCTCAAACTCTAGAATTTTAAAATATGCTTCAAACTCCAGCTGTACTTCCTCACTAAACTCTCTTAGTTCCTTCTCAGCATTCCTGTCTACAAATATATTCTTTTTCATATGGTAACTTATAAGTTACTTCTTGTCAAGATATCATATTCAATTCTTATCACCGAAACAATCGCCTTGACGGAACTTTGCTTCTATCCCGACCGATAAGTTCATAAGAAGAAATTATAACAGAAGTCTAAAAAACTATTCACTATTTCCTACTTTATACCGGGGGTTGACCGTAGATTGTGATCAAAGTTCCGGGATTATCTTTTGTGGCATGCGTTACGCTACCCTCCGAAACAGGTTCTGCCCACTCAAATAGTTTTGCAGCGTCACGAGGCCTTATGTTTACGCACCCATGGCTCATGGTATATCCAAAGTTGTTATGCCAGTAGGCTCCGTGAAGACTAAATCCGCGTGATTTTGAAACCTCGTCATTGTAGAAAAACATAACATAAGGCACATTCGGCAGATTGTAGTAGTCATTGCCCGAACCTCCAGACATTCTGGTACGCAAAAGCTTCACCCATATTTTATACTCGCCGGTCGGAGTTCTGCCCCACTTGCCCGTTGAAACAGGAAATTCGAGCACCTTTCTATCACCTTCGTGCGCATAAAGCCTTTGGAACGAAAGGTCAATCGAGATATGCTTAGATCCACTTGTTTTGCCTAAAACTCGTTTCTCCAAAGGAATAGCCGAAAGGTAGGATGGCACCGCTATCTTTTTTCCTAAGAATATACCCTCTTGATCTTGCTCGAACTTGCCTGAAAGGTCTTTTATGCAGGATATTGAATTTGCGCATGGCGGATTGATAATTTTTGCTAGTGCCGAAACTATCGGAGTAAAAACAAATATCGAAGTTAAAACCAAATATAAAACAAGAACTTTTCTGTATGTAGTTTTAAGTTTTGCCGCCTTTGGCGAGCCTCGCCTCTGGCGGGCCTTTTGCCTTTTGCCTTTTTTACGCATATTTTAATCGTAGCCAATTTAAGATGGCTTGTCAAAGGCTATTTTTGAGGCTAAGTACCAAGCTCGCCCATCTAAACTAGGCTCGCTTGACTTTTGGCCTATAGTATGGTATGCTTTGTTTTATAGAAGATCGGAAACGGTCTTCTTTTTTTACCCCGTTAGAAGCTTGAGAAAAATAATTTCATTTTCTAGAAATTATTTTTCTGAGGCGTCATAAATTGAGCGCTTTCTAACGGAGTTATGTTAAACACAATCATTTCCTTTATATTACTCCCCTTTCTAATACAGGGTCAGCCTATTATTGCTGGGAACGTCGAGCCTCTTGCTTCGCGTGAATTCTCTTTGGAAAAAAGGTACGCAGATGCATTCGTAAATAGTGTATTTAAGGATAATATTTTACTCACTTTAAAATACCTTTCAGGAGAAGAAATCGACCCCGGAAAAGTTGATTTTGAAAAAGTTAGAAAGCCTTTCGAATACAAATTTGTCCTTAAACCTCGTGAAACATTTGCTTTTCATGATGATGTGCTTCCCGAATTTCAAGGAAAGGTTTCAAAAACCACAAACGCGCATTTTAATGGACAGGAGGGATTTAGGTCTTCAGGATTTTTGGTTGGAGATGGAGTCTGCCATTTGGCTTCCCTACTCTATTGGGCTGCTCGCGACGCTGGACTTGAAACGCTTGCAAAAGTAGATCATAACTTTGCAAACATTCCGGAAGTCTCGAAAGAATATGGAGTCTCAATTTACGCATATCCCGGAGAGCAGTATTCAGACCAAATGCAAAATCTATACATTACGAACAACCGCGATCGCGAGATTGCCTTTGAATTCAAATATGACGGCAGAAACCTCAAGATCGAAGTAGTCGAAACTTTGTAATTAGCGGCTGGCAAGCTGAATTATAGCCTTGCTTGGGATTTCAAACCAGAAAGAAGGTCCCCGAGACCCGTCTTCTTTTATGGTATACACATGGAGAAGAGTTTCAGAGTCCCAACCAGTAATATCTTTTAAGCTGTGCCCTGTATTTTTAGCAACGAACAAAGGCACTACGCTAATATATTGTTCGTTTTCCGAAAAATACTCTCCATCTGCTTTAAATACAAGATAATTAATTGAATTACCGCTCTTCTCTGTTATAAAGAAATATTTATTATCGGGAGACCATGCATTTTGAGAAAGTTCCATGCCGGTTCCGGCAAGTACGGTTTTTGACAATATCGAATTTTTCGCTGAACCTTGCGTAGTCTCTTCAATCGAAAAAGAATATGTTGTGTTGTATGCGATTGTCGTTTTTTCCATAATAAGCTTCATCACGCCGTCCGGAGAACGAACCTCAGAAGTTTCGGGCGTTGACGAATCAGGCAAAGATTGAATACTTACAATATCAGAAGATTCGGTTGGCGCTGGGTTCGGAGTAATAATTGGTGTATTCAACCCTTTAAACGACAAAAACGAAATGCCGCCAATGAGCAAAATAACAATTAATAAGATAGTTATATTCCGGGCAGAAAACATTGCTCTATATTAGAATAGTAATAATCAGATACAGATGTCAACCCGTCGGGTGTATTTTAAAGGGGTTGAGAAAACTTATTCTCCTGAAGAATCGGGAGGCTGTGAATACTGTTTCATTAATTCTTCTATTTGTTTTTGATCGACTGTGGGTTGAGCCTGTTGCTGTGCCCCGGTTGGAACCTGAAACATATTGGAAAAGTCGGTAAATTTGACGTCGCTTGGAGGAGTGAATAATGAATCTGAAACAACCGCAGGCTTGCAACTCTCTTTGTACTGGTCGAGATCTTTCATAATATTTTCTGCCTGACTCGCTTCTTTTGGCGCAGACGAGCCCGGCTCCGGCGTTACATCAGGAATTTCCATCATGAATCCGCCTTGCGCATTCCAGAAATACATTTTTTTGTCTTTCATAATTACACTACCCGATTCGTTTACGTTGGGGGATGTAGTGTCAGCTCGAACTGCCCCATTCTTAATATATGCTGTTGCCTTGATTCCATTAGTGTCTGTATATTCACACTTAAGACTTAAAGACTTTGAGAGGGCATCTTGAATAGAGGTAAAGACCGTGCTTTTTGCCCCGGGGAGACTAGCTGATTTGCCAAAATAAAAGTAGCCTAACGCAGCAAGTATTGCAATTATAATAACTGCAATAATAAGTCCTTGTTTCCCCTTCACATAAATTAGGATACCAGTTAGAAAAATTTTGTCAATAAGCAAACTGGAACCTTTTATTAAAGTCCTGTTATGTTTTATTTTTTCCTCTTTTCCAGGGTGCTCTTTTCAAGATTGAGCCATACAGATCATCCTCGATGCTTATCTCGAGCTCTTTAAGCTCTTCTTCTGTAGGATTTCTGTCCACGAATTCTACTTGAGGGATATCTGAAATTACGGCTAAAGGCGTTTGTTCACTACCTTCCCCCATTTCAAAGACCGCGGCCGCCGCTAACCCGTCAATAACGCTTGCTTTTGTCATTTTAAGTTTTCTGCCAAACAAATCTTCTGTCCCTATGTAGTTCTTAAGAGCGCGGAATCCTGAATGCGCTACGGCAACACCGCTTGTACCCCATCTTAAAGGCGTAGTTTTACTGTCAGTAATAAGAACTCCAGTTTTCTTCAAATTAAACCGCTTTGTTAAGTATTCGCGAATTTGATTTGCACTTTTTTGTGGATTCGCCGGCCATAAAATATAGTATCCTACCCCATTTGATTCATCAATTCCGGCAGTCGCTACAAGCTGACTGTCTTTAATTGTGAGATAAACACCATATTTATTCTCTTCTTTTGGCAAATACAAATCCGCTTCTTTTTTTACTAACTCGTCTTTATCCGAATCTTTAACCGGTACTACTCTGTCTTCACAAATGGAAATTACTTTTGACGTAATCGCAAGAATTGACTTTTCTGAAAATTCAGTAATATATTTATCGAGTAATTCGAATAAGCTAATTAAGCCGGGCGTAATTTTTTCAGTTTTTATTGCATGAACTTTCATAGTTTGTAAAAATCCACTATACGTTGTGCTGCTTCTTTAGGAGCTGTTTCTGATGTATCAATTACAAGTTGTTCTCCTTCTCCAAACTTATCGAGAGTTTCAGGATATTTTCCAATAAATTCACCTAAAAAATCCTTAGTATTTATTTTTCTTTGTCTTGACTCATGCTCCACGCGACCATTTAACGTTTGCTTATCTGCTGTTAGCTTAACAAGGAGAGCTCGCCCATCTCTCATGCTGTAGCTGTCAACAAATCCTTTATATAAAAACTCATTGTGATTAACTATAGCTCCTGTCACAATCAAATTTATACCTGACCTTGCTGCTTCTTGAACGACTCTCGCTCTAATTTCATATTCCAATTTTAAAAGTGCGGGATTTCCCCAGTCAAAAATTTTGCTTACAACATCAATAACCGAGTGGTTGTCAAAAAGTTTGTACCCGGTTAACTTCCCAAGCTTTTTTGCTACTGTTAATTTTCCAACCGCAGGTGGCCCGTAAAGTAGAATTAAATTCATGGAGCTATTATATCAGGATTATCTCAAAACCCTGTACTTTAATAGAATCGTCCCCTTTTTGTTTAGCTTCTTGGACGAAACTAATTCGAGTTTTGTTTCGAAAGACTCATCTGAGAATAAATTCTTTCCATTGCCAAAGACGACAGGCTCGATAGTTAAATAAAGCTCATCAACCAAGCCCTCTTTCATGAATGACGAATAAATTTTTGAACCGCCAACCAAAAGCATTTTAGAATGATCGATCATTCGATCATACAGTTGTCTTGGGGTTTCGGAGGTAAATTCAAGTTGTCCTTTGATTTGTTCGTTTTTATATTTTTCGGGCGAACTCGTGAGCACGATTCTTAGTTTCTTGTTTTGAGTTTTAAGTTGTTTGCGAACGGCCTCGTAAGTCCCGGAACCCATGACTATCAGTTTGCTTTTTGAAATTAGGGAAAAGAAGAAATTTTGGTCTTCTTTTGACGTCCATTTGTAAATATCAGGATCATTTCCACGGGTCAACTTTCCATTTGCCGAAACAACCGCAACCATTACAACTTTCATAGTATTCAGTATTCAGTATTCTGTATACAGTATTCAGTATAGTTAAGCCGCTCAATACTGGATACTCTATACTTATTTAGTTTTGAGCCAGCGCACCCCGAGGTATATCAAGGGAGTTTCTATAATTGACATGAATGACTTAAGCAACCAGTAGGGAACAATTAGGCTTGTTAAAAAAATAAAATTCGAACCCAAATCGCGATCAAGCGAATAGAAGGCAAGAGTCATAAATATCGCAGTGTCAACAAATTGGGCTATGAAATTTGACGCGTTGGTCCTAAGCCATAACTTGCTTTTACCAAGGGCTTGTCGAATCCTAACAAAAACAATCACGTCTAAAAATTCGGCTATTGTAAAAGCGGTTAAAGACGCTGCTGCAATTCTTGCCGAAAGACCAAATATTGTATCGTATGCTTTTTCCGAAGGCTGGAAGCGAGAAGATGGCGGAAGATATGTAAATAAAAGCGAGACTAATAAAATCAGACCAATTACAATCAGCCCCGAACGAATTACGCTCCTCGTCCTTTCTTTTCCAAAAACTTCAGTTATAACATCGTTGATTGTAAAAATAAGGGGTAAAACGAATATCGCTACGCTTGCGTTAAGCTGGTAACCTAGGACCTTGAGAAGTGGAAAGGTCTTACCACCCATAAGCTCCGCTACGGCAATACAAAATATATAAATTGAAACAAGAAGATCAAACTTCTCAATTTTGAACATACTTTATTAGATGTCAGGGTCAGAATGACATTATTTTTATAATGTTGGATTTTAGCATAAAAATAGTGTATAATGTAAATTGCTTCAGAAAAGTAGGGTGCTCGCAACAATGTTCGCTAGTCACATAACATTTTCTGAAAGAATAAAAAGATAGGAGGTGTTATGAATGGCTAAAAAATTATTCGTTGGAGGTCTTGCTTGGACAACCACTGACGAGACGTTATCTGCACTTTTTGCCAAAGCTGGGACTGTAACTTCAGCAAACGTAGTAAAAGATAGGTACACCGGAAAATCTCGCGGTTTTGGTTTTGTTGAGATGTCATCTGATGAAGAAGCTGATAAAGCGGTCGCTGAACTAAACGGACAGGCTTTAGATGGAAGAAATATTTCTGTTAATGAGGCTCGCCCTCGTGAACCAAGAAATGATAATTTCTCAAGAAGAGAGGATAATCGAGGAGAATAACTTCTGTTATTTCTTTAAGGAAATTAAATTACCCCTGCAAAAGGGGTAATTTAATATGTTCTGGCGAATTTCCTTTATTTCTTTCCTTTTGCTGTAAGCTTAAGGTAAGCGACCACTATTGCTGCTACTCCAACAATAAGTTCCAGGATGTTTCCGACTTGAACTCCCAAGATTTGCTCGTGTAGCTCAACTCCAGCAAACCCTTCATATCCAACAAGAAGTCCGGCAACAATAAGCACCCAAACCAAAACCGGTTTATATTGATTCATCTATATCACCCCCCTTAGAAGCTCTTAGCGAATTTATGAGCTTAGAGATTCTTAGGTCCGCCAAAGTGAAGTTTCGATTGCGTGGACGTAGACCACGAAGTGAAGCCTTGCCGTCGGCGGACAAATCCGCACATTCAGTTTAGGCACATTTTGAATTGTTAGTCAAGAAGCCCATAATAAGCTTATAATCGTAGCCTTTTCAGAGTGAGGGCATTTGCGACAACTATTATTGAAGATGCGGACATGAGAAGGGCTGCCCATTCAGGGCGAAGAAGTATTCCAAAGAAAGGATACAGGATTCCTGCTGCTGTTGGTATGGCAAAAACATTGTATCCTGTCGCCCAGGCTAGATTTTGAACCATTTTAGCATTAGTTTTACGGGATAAAGAAATTGCTTTTACAACATCTTGCGGATTATTTTTCATCAACACAATTTCTGCCGACTCAACGGCAACATCAGTACCTGCTCCAATCGCAATACCCATATGCGCCTGAGTTAGCGAGGGCGCGTCATTCACCCCATCCCCAACCATTGCGACAATATACCCTTTATTCTGAAGTTCACGAACTTTCTCAACCTTATCACCCGGTAAAACCTCTGCGAAAACCGTATCAAGATTTAAAGTACGGCCGACTTCATCCGCCACGTCTTGTTTGTCTCCTGTCAGCATTGCCGTTTTGATTCCCATAGCATGAAGGCTTTCAATCGCAGGCCCTGATTCATCTCTTATCAAATCCGATAAAACGAGGGCGCCGGACAGCTTTTTATCAACAGCAACGTATACAATCGTCCCCACCCTTTTTGCCTTAAGCTTCAAAAACTCCTCTTTTTTAATACCTATCTCTTCCATCATGCGGGCATTTCCTACCGAAATTTGCTTGTTGTCGACTGTACTTGAGGCGCCGCGGCCCGGATAAGACTTAAAGTTTTTGGGTTCGGCAAGACCAATTTTTTGTCTTTTTGCTTCTTCGACAATTCCTTGAGCAATAGAATGTTGTGAGTGCGCCTCCACTGATGCGGCCAACCTCAGCAGTTCCGAATCCTTTAGTTTTGATCTCGCACCCCGAATAATTTCTGCGATTCCAAATTCACCACGCGTTAATGTTCCGGTTTTATCAAATACCACGTAGTTAATTTTTCTTGCAATCTCAAGACCTTTCATGTCCTTTATTAAAATTCCATTTTTTGCACCAAGCGTTGAAGTAATCGTCGTAACTGTTGGGATAGCAAGACCTAGCGCGTGCGGACAGGCAACAACTACAACTGCAACCGCAAGAGTAGAAGCAAAAACAGCGCCTTGAGGATTTATAAACAGCCAATAAATAAATGTTCCTGTTCCAATAGTTATTGCAGTTATGGTCAGAACATTTGCGGCGCGGTCCGCAAGTTCTTGAACTTTTGGTTTTGATTCTTGTGCCTTTCGAATCAAGTCCATAATTTGGGCGATTGCCGTATCCGATCCTGTCTTTGTGACTTGAATTGTAAGAGACCCGTCCTGATTAATAGTTCCTCCTATAACTTTGTCGCCTTTCACTTTTCCTACGGGGCGGGATTCGCCCGTCACCATTGATTCGTTGACAGAACTTTCTCCATCTAAAACCTCTCCGTCAATTGGAATTTTCTCTCCCGGCTTGACTAGAAGTTTGTCTCCGGAGTTTATCTCATCTGTTTTGATGTCAATAACTTTACCGTTTTTTAAAAAATGGGCTTGGGGCGGGATAAGCTTTGCAAGTTCTGAGAGTGCCCCTGTGGTCCCGCGGACTGCCCTCATTTCGAGCCAATGCCCGAGCAAAAATACCGAAATTAGAGTTGATATTTCCCAATATAAAGACTCTCCGGGGAAAAGAAAGGTCGCCGCAACTGAAAATGTATACCCGACTGTTATTGCAAGAGCAACAAGTGTCATCATTCCTGCGTTTTTTGCCAAAAGTTCTCCTCTTGCGCCTCTGAAAAAAGGCAACCCACCAAAGAAAAATATAAATGTGCCGATTGCGAAAAGCGCTATATCCCGGCCGGCAAAATCTACACTCAAAGAAAGCCATTTTTGAATATTTGGGGAAAGAAGCATCGCAAGAATTACAAAAGGAAGAGTTATAAAAAAGCGTCTCTTAAACTCCTGCTCCATAGAAGAATGGTCTTCGTGTTTGGAGGCATCAAGCGGAACAAGCTTCATCCCGCACTTAGGACAATTCCCCGGCGCGTCACGAATTATGTCCGGATCCATTGGGCAGGTATATAACTTTGAACCCTTCTTCTGCTTCACATGTTCGCCATGCTCCATCGAATCATGCCTATGCTGTTCACCTCTAACTTTTAAATTTGAACTTTTAACTAAATCCATTCCGCACCTAGGGCACCTTCCGGGTTTATCCGAAACAACCTCCGGATGCATGGGACACGAGTAAATTTTATTTGCCATACTTGCCTCCTTTGTTCAAAATAAACCAAGCGGAACTTAAAATCAAAACAGATGAGATTACAATCGGAACAAAAACCGGGCCTATCCACGGAAACGGAAGGAGAAAAAATATATCAAGATCACCTAATGTCTTGGGCCAGTCTATTGTGAGTTTTAAAAAGACATAATAGAAAATATCCCAAGTTCCAAATGCGAGGAAGAAATAAGTGATTCTTTCTCGAATATTACTTCCGGCAAGCGCGGCAATTGCCGCAAGTATTACTAAAGTTGCAGCTTCACGAATCATTTCTACATTCAAAATTGCACTATCACTAATAATTTCGACAGCGGTCTTGGGATCAAAAAATGCAATTCCGGGCACAAGGAACAAAATTTCCCCTTGAGGCATTTGCGGTTGTGTCGCCCCTAAAAGATGGCGAAGATATACAACAACCGCCGCCTCAACAAATCCGAAAGCAATTGCAAAAATTACAACCCATAGAATTTTTTGGCTTAAGATTTTAATTCTCATTTTTTTGCTCGCTTAAAGACTTCTATTAATTCGCTAATCGAAGTTTTAACATCTCCTTTTTTGATATTTTCAACAACACACGTCTTTAAATGGTTATCAAGAAGCAGGGTATCAACCTCGCGAAGGGCACTTTGTACAGCCTGATTCTGATGAATTATATTAATGCAGTATTCCTGTTCTTCTGCCATCCTAATAACTTTGTCCAAATGCCCACGGGCTATTTTCAGCCTGCGAAGAATCCTTTTTTGCGCGTCGCCTGCCCTATGTGTATTCATAAATCCCAGGAAAAATTCCTTTCAACACCTCCAATACTATTTATTGTAAGTTTTACTGATCTTGATTTATTGTTTATGATCGCCGCTCTAATTTTTTCTTCCACTTCCTGCCCTCCTTATAATTTTATAAACTAAAAACGCAACTATTAAGAAAAATAGTAAATTTAGAAATATGCTTGATCCAACATACTGATTGACAAATCCGCCGACGTCTGTAATCAATCCGCTAAAGCTTTGTGTTTTTTCCATTGAAAGATTGCCTGTCATGGTTAAAAGAAGAGTTGCAACTCCTGTTATCAAAAATACGGTCGCCGCAATAAGATTGCTTAGAATAACCTCGTACCGCTTTCGAAACAAACTAAAGTTGACAACCGGTTTTTTTAAAAGCATTAATTTGTCCACCTTGTTTGAAAGAAAAAGAGAAATAATAAGAAGCGGGGTAACCATGCCCAAAACATACATGAGTCCTATTAAAAGCGACCCAAAAAAACTTGGAGAAATTAAGGCAAATGCAAGAATGCCGACAAGAACAGGAGCACAGCATGCGCTCGTAATCCCTGAGAATATCCCCAAAATAAAGATGGACAAAGGATCCGTCTGCCCTTGTGCTCTACCTGAAAGACTTACCATAAACGGAGATTTTATTCCAAGAAAAGTGATGATTGAAATTAAAACGAGAACGAGTCCCCCGACTATATATAAAACATTATGATAGCGGAATAAAAGTTTTGAAATAATTGCAACACCTAATACCGCAGGGAGCAAAGTTACGACAATTCCAAGGCCGAAAATCAAAGTCATCAAGAGGATTTTTTCTTTTTCCTTAAAAACGCTGCCAAGATAAGCAGGGAGTAAAAACGTGATGCAACAGGGCGCAAAAAGCGCTACCATTCCGGCGACAAAGGAGGCAATAAGAGACGTTTGGAAAATAAGTTCCATAAAAATTTATCAACTAAGCGCCACAGCTGCCGGCACCCTTTAAAGCCGGCCAGGCAATTTCTCCTATTTCTCGCTTTATAGCCGAATATCCCATAGCGCTTGAAAAAGTTTTGGATAGAATCTGTTCTGCCGGTGTTTTTGCATAATCCCTACCCGCTTTTTCAAAATGATATGCGATATCAAGATAAGTTTGCGGAAACCAATAAGAATTGAATGCAAGAAGGTCTTTGTATATATCTTTTTTTGATTTTCCTTGCGACACTAAAAGCTCTATTATCGCAAGAGCCGCCATGCCGTGGTTACAGTCTGGAAACGACGTTGGGTTGCCGCAGCATGGTCGGTAAACCTTATCTGCGATCTCTTGAACTATTTTTTGTTGCTCGGCCGAAAGTTGAATGTAGGAAAATTTGCTATAGTAATTCATCGCGTCTTGCTTCCCCAAAGTCCAGCCGCCGGTTGAAGCGTAATTTGCGGTGTTTCCGCCTTCTGCCATAGGCCCGCTTTCAAGGATCGGATTTTTATTCGCAAGACCCAAGCCCCAAAATAGATCTACCCAAAACTGTGCAGTTGTTTCGTCTACAATTATCTCTTTTTGCTTTGACCCATCAAGGTATTTTTTAAAAGCTTGAGGGATCTCATCTTTCCCAAAAACGGCTTTTGCCAATTTTTGCTCATCGATCACTCCGTCTTCAATCATTTTCTTCCCAAGATCAGACCACTTTATTTTTACTTTGTATCCTTTTTGGGGAAGCACTTTTGCCTGGATTTTTGAAAGATTAACACCTTGCTCATACGCTACATCTTCTTGAATGATCGTCTTCTCTAAAATAAAAAAAGAAAGAACGCCAAAAATGTAAGACGTAAGAATCGAAATTATTAACAGGAGAGCAGAAAATTTCTTTTTCTTAATGGATTTAATGAACCTAAATAATTTCTTCAGTGAGCTTGATTTCATTTAACAACTACCCCGTCAAAAGCAAATTCTATATAGGGATTATCTGGGTCATTTGTCTCAGCACTAACAAATCGTTCAACCGGACCAATCCCTTGTGGTCCGTGGGCGGTTGGGTCAAAAACAACAATTACTTCCGCTTCTTCTTTGGGCTTCAAAATACCCTTCCAATCGGAAGCTGCCGAGTGCCCCTTCATTCCGAAACTGGGGCTTTTTTCATCTCCTTTTTTCAGATAAACCTGGGTACACATACAAGACGTTGAAAGATTTGCTAGGACTAATTCTTTGGAGCCGTTATTTTTTATAGGAAACGCGTGCGTTACGTTTCCACCATTATATTTAATATCTTTAAAATCAAAGTCTTTGTGAGGAATCTGAATTTGGGCACCTAATGTCTTTTCGATTCTGGCAGCACTACCTCCCGAATTTGAAAACAGAAAAACTCCGCCAGATAAAACTACGGCCGTAATAAGCGCGATTATTAATAAGAACTTCTTCTCCATATCCCCCTATGGGGGATATTGTACAATTTTCGCAAGCTCACAGTCAAGGGTTATTTCTTTGCCAGCCTATTGTAAATCTCCGAAAACGCGTAGACTGTCACCCATGTAACAACGGCCAAAGAAACTGCTCCAAACAAAAGTGAACCCATCTCAAGCGGCACAACTGCTTGTCCTGATTCTAGATTAAAGGTATGAAACCAACTCTGACCAACGCTGAAAAGAAAATCGGGAGCGACTGAGGCTAAAATTCGGCATGCAAAATATAGTCCCAACATTACAATTGCCGCGGCATTCGCAAAAGGAACCGACTTAATCATTTTTTAATCACCTCATTTCTTCTGGAGTTGTTTCCAGAGCCAAAAACCAAGAAGAATAAGATCAACTAAAATTACGATCCAAAAAATCGTAGCTATTACTCCGAGTCCCCCCATCATGTTTTGATATCCCCACATCATAAATCATCCACCTCCCATATCTATCGATTGGTGAAAATGCCGAGGATGCTGACCGTGTTTGAAACTAGGGGTGAAAACAACTTAAAGAAAAAAGTTCCCAAAATGGCAACTAGAAAAAGGTATACTACAAATTTATAATAGACGATTATAGATGATTCTTTATTCTTTGTCCGCGCTAGATGCTTTCTTTTTCTCTTTGCCATATATATAGTAAGACATAAGTTGGTGGAAAATGTCAAGACCAACTGTTTTACCGATTTAGGAGTTTCTCTCTAGAAATTTTTCAAGAGCGTCTAGTTTTCTCATCCACTCTTTCTTATAAACCTCGATATATCTATGTGCGTCGCGAAGTGGCTGGGGATGAAGACGGATCATATGCTCCCTTCCCATTTTTTGGCGGCGAATAAGCCTGGCGCGTTCAAGAACTTTTAAATGTTTTGAGATTGCAACAAGTGAAACTTTAAACGGAGCTTTGATCTCAGAAATTGTAAGAGGTCCTGCTGTTAAACGTTCTAAAATTTTGCGACGCGTCGGATCAGAAAGCGAATGAAAAATGTTATTCAAAAGTAATTTTGCCGATGAGGAATCCTTAACCATCCGGTTAAACAATACCACCCCCAAAATTATTTGTCAATAGGAAGATGGATGGGGTTTATTGGTTGGTTTGTTTTGAGCGGATGCTCGACTTGGTTTTAAGGCCAAGAAAACAAAAGCAACACGGAAAACCCCGTAAAAACCGTACTAATCGCGGAAACTGACTTATCCCTCAGGAATAAGTGTGCAGCGCTTGCTATCTTGCGAAGCCTACTCTTCCCAAGGGGAAATTGGCGCTACCCAAAGTAGGGTCGCACCGATGGAGGCGTTAGGGACCGCCGTAGCCGGTTGGGATCGCGTGAGCTGGCCAAGGGTCAGTTGGACACAAGGCATTCGCTGATGAACATATGTAATGGTCCATGACCACCTCGAACTCACCCCAGATGGCATATCCGCCAGGTCGCCAGTAGGCACTGTTCTCGGGGTCCGGACCGACCCAAATGATTTTCGCGATCTCGCTTATGCCGCTACCTCCGGGGACCTGCCCGTTCCACTCGTTGTTTACCCACGCATCAGTTGCCCATGGTAATTCGTCTCCATTCTCGCGGATGCCATCTGGTCCGAACACGGCGTCGTCCCACGCTTTGCTCCACTTCATGACGAGCTTATCGTTCTGAAAGGGGGCCATGCTGGCATCGCAGGTGGGTTTGTCCAAGCCGAACTTACCTTGGCACCAAGAGCTACCGGTGCCGACAAAGACATTGGCGCCGTAGTTGTACCCGAACTGGTCGAAACCGCCGGCAGCTGACACCGTTGCAATGCCGAGCACAGCAATCAGTGTGACTACACCCAGGATGATTATCTTCTTAAGCACTGTGAACTTCCTTTCTTTGAACACTTTGTTGTGGATGTGGATGTAGATGTAGATAGATCCCCTAGATGTTACCTCCTTTTCACTAAATGAAGACGATAATTTTTCCGGCCCTTGCCTCCTTTCTTGAGCTGGCTTGGCTTGCCGATATTGTCGTGTGAGTTTTCCTTTCTCTAACCTCCTCTCCTGGTTTTGATAGCAGCTTCAGTCTGAAACTGCCATGACTTCCCGTGGAAGACACCGCCAAAAAGCAAAAATTATGTTGCTTTCTCGCCGTGTCTTCCATAAACACCTAAATTTTGTATCATCCCTCCGTCAAGCAAAAGACGGAATTTGATACAAATGTTTCCGCAAATTATTAAAGTGCAATAAATTGCCTTTCATTCATCGCATGCTAAACGCAATTTAGAAAAGCCTATAATTATAGCATTTTCAATCCAAAAGCCAAAACTTTCCAAAAAACAACCCCGCTTTCACGGCGTGAATGTAAGCCAGGCTTGAAGGATTGTGAAGGATTGTTCTGTTGTGATATATCGATGCCTGCCGGCAGGCAGGGAAC
>Ga0209542_10008019_pt1 | contig 19883 bp, 20 predicted proteins | sample RifCSPhighO2_01_FD_184028 | JGI IMG/M metagenome (GOLD analysis project Ga0209542, IMG submission 184028) | Soil microbial communities from Rifle, Colorado - Rifle CSP2_plank highO2_0.1 (SPAdes) (version 2) | ecosystem: Environmental > Terrestrial > Deep subsurface > Rock core/Sediment ...
ATGCTTCGCCATCGACGGCGGAATCGTAGCCCGCCTCGATAAGCGCCCACGCTTTCTTTTCTTCATTCGCCTTGCAGTTGATGAACTCCACAATGTCCGGATGGTCTGCGTTGAGAATCACCATTTTCGCCGCCCTTCTCGTGCGCCCGCCGCTTTTGATTACTCCCGCGAAGGCGTCGAATCCCTTCATGAAGCTTACAGGCCCGCTCGCCCTGCCTGTGGAAAAGCTCAAGTGCTCTCTGGAAGAGCGGAGGGTGGAAAAGTTCGTTCCTGTCCCGCTCCCGTATTTGAAGAGCATTCCTTCAGTAACCGTGAGATTCAATATGCTGCGCATGTCGTCCTTCAAGGAATTGATAAAGCAAGCTGAACTTTGCGGATGAGGCTCAATTCCGACGTTGAACCAGACTGGCGAGTTGAACGCGGCCATCTGGCTGGCGAGGATGTGCGTGAGCTCGTGCTCGAATATTTCCGCTTCTTCATCGCCTGAAAAGTAATTCCCCTGCTTCCCCCAATTTGCGATGGTCGTCGCAACCCTTCCAACCAACTGTTTTACGCTCGTCTCACGGTTTGCGGTGCCGAGTTGCCCGCGGAAGTATTTCGAGACGGCGATTTTGACCGCCTGCTGGGACCAAGTGGAGGGAACTTCAACGCCCTTCTGCGAAAAAACGGTTTTCCCGTTCGCGTCGGTAATTTCCGCATCGCGCTTTTCCCAGATTATCCCGTCAAAAGGGTGCGCCCCTTTTTTCGTGAAACGCCTTTCGTACTTCAACTCGCTTGAAACAGCCTGAGTTTTCGCTCCTTCCGCCTTCATTCCCCATCCCCTCCTTGGTTTCCGACAAACTTCAGTCTTTCTTCGACAGTTTCTCGACTTCTTTCGCAAAGTCTTTGGGAGTGTCGAACTCCTTGTAGATCGAAGCGTACCGCACGTAGGCGATCTTGTCCAGCTTCTTGAGTTTTTCCATTATGATTTCGCCGATTTTGTTGGAGGGAATTTCGGTTTCCTCCAAACCCCTCAATTCCATCTCGATTTCAGCGACGAAATTGTCTATCTGCTCTACGCTTATCGGCCGCTTGTGGCACGAACGCACGATGCCGGCCTTGATTTTGTTGCGGTCAAACTTTTCCCGCCGCCCGTCTTTCTTTATGACGACCAGGTCGAGGGCTTCCGCCCGTTCGTAAGTGGTAAAGCGTTTTTTGCATTTCTCGCATTCCCTTCGCCTTCGCGTCGAGTCTTCGGAATCCCGGCTTTCGAGAACTTCGGTTTCGGGATGCCCGCAATACGGACAAATCATGCATACCGCCCTCCGTTTTTTTGCATCAAAAACGCCCCCTTAAACCCACACTGCCCGAAAGCGCGAGGAGTCTAAAAAGAACAAAAAACGCCTCAAAAACGCAATATGTAGCGTCCGAGCCGATGAATAAGCGCTATAGGGTATTTAAAGCTTTTGGCTCTCGAGGGAAGAAATAGCCTTTTTCACGCTTTCTTTTTCTCGCGGCCAGTGGAGTTTTCCCAGCGCTTGTTTCGGGGTGAATAGCTTGACTGCAGTTATGCCTTCCTCCTTTGCGTCGCGCGTGAGCTTGGGCTTCAGCGCAGTGCGAAGCGCATAGCACCCCACTTTCCTCAGCGTTCCCTTCGGCGCTTCGTAATCGTAAGAAAAAACTTTTTTCGCCCCAGCAATCCGCGTGAATCCGCACTCTTCGTGCAGCTCGCGCTTCAGCCCCTGCAGTTCGCTTTCGCCTTTTTCCAGCTTTCCCTTGGGCAGGCGCCAGTACGCTTTCGCAAGCGAAATCCACTTTCCTTTTTCAAAGTCGAATTTCACGTCGCGTTTTTTCAAAAGCACGATTTTGCCTTGGAAAAAAACGATTGCCTGCACTTGCCTGACGACTTTCATTTTATTTTCCCTTTTTCGGCCTCTAAAAACTTTGTTCTATTTTTCTCTGCTGCCTTTAGGAAGGAAAGCATGGGCTCGCGCCTTCGTGCAATCCACTTTTCTCCTTTTTCCGTCAACCGACCATTTTCCAGAAACCCGTGTTCTTCAAGTTCCTTAAGTTGTGCGTTTAACGCTAGCGGTTCGGGATAAGGAAGCATCATGAATGCAAGTGCTTCATCCACCCTATTTCCGTCAATTAAACTTCTAAAGTTCTTATGGCGCAATGCTTGTATTGTACCGCCTGTTACTAGCGGGATTAGTGCGGCTGTACCCAAGGGAAAAGAAGCCAATGTGGGGTAGTTAACTCCTCCTTCAATAAATGCACGAACTACTGGTGTGTTTGCTGCGGGTTCTCCGAACCTTTTAGTTCTACCATAATTGCGTTTCACTCCTGTGAGCAGATGCTGAATGCCGTGAAGGGTTTCATGTCTGATTATCTGTGGTTTAACATTTCCTCTGTAATTGATCGAATGTGTGTCTATATTATAGACTGCATCAGCGTCCCCTGGAACTTCGCCCTGATAATGGATTGGCATTAGTTCCTCCTGTCTTATTCGTGTTAGCTGACTTAATCTTTGCAGCATCTGTTCGCTGAAATCATCTACTTGTGGGGTAAGCGGCTTGCCTAATCTTCTAGGGAATCTTCCCCATATCTCCATTAGTTCCGCGTCTGAAAAATCTTTCTCGGCTTTCTTCCACTTAGCTTCACTTATCGTGAAATCAAACGGCGCGGTTAGTTTGCGAGCTAGCTTGATTGCTTTGAGTTTCCGAATTTTTCTTGCATCAGGCATGAACTGTCACCTCCTTTAATCTCAGAGTTACTTGTAAGGGGGCTTGATTTGGATTTTTCATTTCTCCACCAGCACGACGATGTTCCCGCGCCCTTTCTTGAATTTCTTTATCAAGCCTTTTTCCTCGAGCAGGTCGAGTTCGATGGAAACCTTGGCTTCGGAAAAAGGAAGGAGCTTGCGCAATTCCTTTTGGTTCATCCTGCCGTCGCTCTTGCGCAGCTCTTCAAGTATTTTCTGCTGCAAGTCGGTAAGGCCGGAATAAGCGGGCGGCTTGGCTGCCAACGCGCGGGGTGCTTTTTTGTGCACGTTGTTCTGCCTTGAAACGCCTTTGCGCAGCTTTCCGATTTCACCCACGGTTTTCCTCAATTCCCTGTGGAAGAAGAACAGCGCGCCCGCGACTATCGCGAAGAGCGCTGCGTAAACCAACCCCCAGTCGAACGGGGCTGCAGTAGTTTGCTGTGCGGGCGGAGCGGTGGCGTTGCTCCCCCCGTTTTCCAGACCGCTTTCTTCCGAAACGTTCGGAAAGCTTAACGGCGGGGATTCGAATCCCAAGACCACCAGATCCACGTTGAAAACGCCGTCGGAAATTATTGCGACCGCCTCCGAAACGCTCTTGTTCCCCGCCCTGGCGGTGAGTAAGAAAAACCCTCGCGGCACTTCGAAAGAGAAAGAGCCGTTTTGAGCTACGAACGTTTGCACGGGCGTGGTGTTGATTTGCACTATCGCTTGCGCGGGCTGCAAGTGCGAATCGAAAACCGTTCCCTTAAGCGTGGCCGCGAAAGCGCCTTGCGCGATTAAGAGCAGTGCAACGAAAAGGAAGAATTTCTTCATGCTATTTTTACCCCCCTCGGTTTTTTTAAGTGATGCTAACGCTCAAGCTTGCGCTTGAACGCTCGCGGGAATAAAGCGTCGTAAAGCTTCAAACGGCAAAAAAAGGTTGGAAACGCCTTGTTTTGCCTTGCATAAAGCGCCGGAATGAAAGTATCTTTAAATACTCCCCGAAATTCAAGTGATTCCGCAAATTTGCGTGCGCATGCGTTTTTGCATTCGTGCGGGTTGCGGGAAAGAATCGCATTCGTGCGAGGTGGTCTGGAAATGGTTGGAAGAAATGCAGGTTCCCTTTCGAGGGTTTTGCTGTTCGGTTTCATTGCAATGGGTTTGCTTCCCGTTGCAGCTTATGCGGAGTCCGCCGAAAGGCCGAATCTCGTCGGGAACATGGGGATGGTCGTTTCCGCTTCCGGAGTACTTTCGGCCGACGCGGCTTCATCCAAAGGCATTGTTTCTGTTTTAGTTTGTGGCGGCAAGAAATTCGGCAGCGAACGGGCCGCAAAAGCAGCGGGTTTTGACGACAGCGATTGCGTCAAGGTAAGGGCCGTTGCAGCCAAACCGAGAACCGGTTCAAACTCCGGGTCCGGAAGTTCGGGCGTTCCGATGTACTGCACCCTTGAGTACGCGCCTGTCTCGTGCTCGAACGGAGTAACTTACTCCAACAAGTGTTTCGCCAGGCTGGCGGAAGCGGATGACTGCGACAGGATTGTCGTAAGCTCTGCAGTCCCGGCGACTGCTTCGGGTTCGGTTGCAATCGATGCTTCGACCAACGCGCTGGTAAAAGCGAAGTGGGCCAAGCAGATTACTGCGATCCAGGCGGTTCACGCGAAGTTCAAGGCTAAGACTGACGAGGCGGAACGTGAAATCAAGGTTGAATTGAAGGGCAAGTGCCGCACGCCTTCCGTTTCCTCGGACAGATACTACGCCTGCCTCAAGGCCGGGTTGAACGCGGCTGATGTAAAGGCATTCTGGCAGTTCAGCTTTGCGGCGCTTGTGGAAAAGTCGCAAGCGCTTTCCAAATACGGAGTTCCTCAAGCGGAGATAGACGCGTTCGTTTCGCTGGTCAAGGAAAAATCCTTGGCTTTTGAAGCTGCCGCGACCGTCGAGGAAAAGCGCAAGATAGTCAACGACTTGACTGCAGCGTGGAAGGAATTCCGCAAAACCGCGTACGCCTGGATGGTTCAGACTCGCGTTGACGCAGTGGCAACGAAAGTGCAAGCCGCTTTGCCCCAGCTGAAGGAAGTGAGCGTAAAGCTGCAGGCGAACGGCAAGAGAACTGTTGCCTTGGACAATGCCATTGCGAAGCTCGAGGAAAACCTTAAGGTGATGACTTCGGCCGACGCTACGGTGACGTTGCGCCAAAAGTGGGTTGCAGCAAGCCAGAGCGTGTTCATCATCAACCGCGTCAACCGCCTTATCAACGTGATAGTCAACGGCCAAACCGCTGCTGACATAGCGTTGCCTGCGGTGAGCGTGCCTGTCGAGGTCGAAATCGCCGAGGAAGCGTCTGAACGCGTTTCAGCCGAAGTCGCTGCTGCGACGCCCCTCGCTTCAGTAAGCGAGTCGGACGAGATCGAAGTGGAAGTCGAGATTGAAACCGAGAGTTCAACTCCCACGCAGGTTGCGGTCATAACTGCTTAGTAACAAAGCGGGGCCGCAACCCCCCCTCTTTTTTTAAATAGCTTTTTCTCTCAGCGGCTGTTGTGGACGTTGCTTATCAAGTCCATGACGCTTACCGATTGGTTGAGATCTTCGTACTCGCGGATGCCCCCGACGTCGATCCAATAGTCGTCGAAAACGAATCCCTTGAGCTTTCTTTCCTTCACCAGTTTCGGCAGGACGTCGAAGGAAATTCCTCCCTTTGCAGGAAAATAGTCCAGAACGCGCTTGTCGAAAACGTAAATCGCCGCGTTCACCAAATGCTCGATAATGGGCTTTTCCTTGAATTCCACGACTTCAAGCCTGTCGTTTATGCTTGCAGTCCCGTATTGGAAAGGCATGCCCATGCGCTTGAGCCCTATTGTCGCAAGGGGCTTGTTCTTCAGTTGGAATTCGACGAGCCTGCGGTAATCCAAGTTTGTCAGGTGATCTCCCATTTCCACGAGAAAATGGCCTTCGCCCTTCAAAAGCTTGGCCGCGTTCTTGATGCTTCCCGCATCCCCCAGCTCTTCCTGCTCGATGCTGTACTGGATTTTGACTCCGAATTTCTTTCCATCGCCAAAATAATCCATGATCTGCTCGCGCAAATGCCCCACTGCAAGGATGATGTCGGTGAAGCCTTCGCTCTTGAAATGCCGGATGGTGTATTCGAGGATGGGCTTGCGCCCGAGCATGAGCATGGGCTTTGGAATCGAGTGCGTGTAAGGCCTCAACCTCGTTCCCTTTCCTCCGCAAACTATCAACGCTTTCATTACAATCCTCTCCCGAATTCCGCTTGTTTCCATTACTTTCCCGCGGTTTAAATCCCTCACGCAATGCCCTTGCTTTTTTCGAATTTCGCTTGCATTTCGCTGTCGTGGTGCGCTTCGACAAAGCGCACGGTCTTGCTGCTCGAGCGCATTACGAGCGAGTGCGTGCTTATTTGCCTTGCACTGAATTTCACTCCGTCCAGCAGAAAGCCTTCGGTTACGCCCGTCGCTGCGAAAAGCACTTCGCCCTTGGCGATTTCCTCCATCGCGTGCTTCTTTCCTTCGGTCAAACCCATTTTCTCGCCGCGCTTGCGCTCTTCGTCGTTGCGGTATTTCAAACGCCCTTGAAAGTCCCCGCCAAGGCACTTCATTCCTGCGGCGGAAATCACTCCTTCCGGCGCTCCCCCTACGCCCAGCAGCAAATCAATGCCGTGCTGGGGCATTGCAGTCGCTAATGCCGCAGAAACGTCGCCGTCGGTTATGAGCCTTATTTTCGCCCCCACGGCGCGCACCTTTTTCATTAATTCCAAATGCCTGTCGCGGTCCATCATCGCAACCGTGATTTCGCTTTTTTTCCTGCCCAGCGCTTCGGCGACGATACGGATATTTTCTTCAGGCGCGTAATCCAAATCGATTTTTCCTTTGGCTTCGGGCCCGCAGGCTATCTTGTCCATGTACGTGTCCGGCGCGTGCAACAGCGCGCCTTTCTTGCCTGCCGCGAGAACGCTCAGCGCGTTCGCCCAGCCTTTAGCAACGAGATTCGTTCCCTCGAGAGGGTCGACTGCCAAATCGAACTCAGCCCCGTTTCCGTTTCCGACTTGCTCTCCAATGTAAAGCATGGGTGCCTCGTCCCTTTCTCCCTCGCCAATGACAATTCGTCCTTTGAAGTCTATGCTGTTCAGCCGCGCCCGCATGTGTTCGGTCGCCGCCTTGTCGGCAGCGTGGTTGTCGCCCGCGCCGATCCACCGTGCGCTTGCAATAGCCGCGTTTTCAGTCACGCGCACGAAATCCAGGGAGAGGTTTCTATCCATTTTTTTCGCCCTCCCACAAGTCGACGAATTCCTTGTAGTTCCGCGCAACCATTTCCACCGCCTGCTCGCGGGACAAGGTTTTTTCCTTGAATCCTTTTATTGCATCCCAGAATACGGTTCTCCCGACGGCAAAGCCTATGACGCCGGGGATTTTCGCGCCGACTTTCAGCCACTCGCGGACTTTATCCTTGTTCTCCCCCCTTCCGAGCGTGATTATTCCGGCAGTCCTGCCTTCCGCACGCACTTGCCTCACTAAAGCTTCGGCATCCTCTTTCTTGTCCACTCCTTCGAGCTTCCAGATTGCCGGGTCAATGCCGTGGTCCTGAATCATTTTGATTCCCTTGACCATGAGCTTCGGCCTTACTTCCGAGTCGAATCTTTCTTTTGCCCCGCCAACGCTTTGCAACTGTGCCGGAGTGGCAGCGACAATCAACTCGAACAAATAACCGACTCCGATAGAGCGCAGGAAGTTGCCCAATTCCTTCAGCCGCTTGAGCTGCCTTTCGTTCAAGGCGCTGTCTCCTTCAGCATTGAGCCTTACCAACACTTTAGCGTAATTGGGCATGACGTCTTGGATGTGTTTTTTCCAGTCGGGGTAATCGAATTGGAATTCTTCCTGCCCTGACTTTTCTACGGTTTGGGTGATGGTTATGCCGTTTTTCTTTGCGTCCCTCAATATTTCAAGCCCGAATTGCTCGTCGACGAGGATTCCGGTTTTTTCCTTGGGCACTCCCTGCTGCAGTGCAAGCTTGAAACCGTCGTATACTATCTGCTTGAGATCTTTCACCGCAGCCGTTTCCTCCAGCGTAGGCGCGCGTCCCTTGATTCCGTAAAGTTTTTCCGTTATAGTTCCCCTGTGATCGAAGGGGAGGGTCAACATCTCTTCCTGCATTTTCCTTCACCTCAAAATGTAGTTTTTTGAATCGTCAATGCATCCATTTTCCGTAGTACACGTATCCCGACAGGCTTCCGTGCCCCGCCATTGCGGGCAGCGCGTTTTTCTCGAAACTTGCCCCGCCGAGAAACTTGAACACGCCCGGGTTGCACAACGCGACGCCGGCGTTTATCAAAAAGCCTTCGGCGCTCGAAGGCTTTTCCTCGAAGTCCGTTATTTTCGCCCCCGAGAGCTTTGCCACTCCGTATTTGCTCGGCTGCTTGCTCCACGTCAAGACGAGCGTGCAGTCTCCCTTCTGCGAGTTGTGGAACGCGAGCAAATCCTTTACCGACAGTTCTTCGCAGAACACGTCTGAGTAGCAAAGCAAAAACGGCTCTTTGAATTTTTCCTCGGTTTTTTTCAGTGCAGCCGCGGTTCCCTTGTTCTCGTCGAACGAGTACTCTATTTCCATTCCGTGTTTTGCCCCGTCCCCGTACTTTTCAGAGAGCCCCGAGCCCTTTCCAGCGGCTATCACGACTTGCGCGATGCCGTTTTTCTTCAGCCACGCCAGCACCCGCTCCAAAAGAAATTTGTTTTTTCCCGCCAGAACGAGCGCCTTCCCGACGACCATTCCCTTGAGCGCGGTGCGAAGAAGGTAGGATATGGTCTGCGAGCGGTTTTTCAGCTCTTCCCCATCGACAAGCGCGTCAACTTTGCCCAGCAACTCCTTCTCTATCGTCAGGCTGATGCGCGATATCATTAAGTCCCACCAAAAGGAAAGTATTACTAAGTATTACCTTTTTAATTGTTTTCCTTCCTTAAGCATTTGCTGGATTTTTAAGCGGGAGCGTTTTGGTATTTGTAGTGGTTGTATGGTTTCCCACGGGATTTTTGGAGGTTACGACGTTCGCGGGGTTTACGGGGAAAGCCTTACCGAGCGCGAGGCGCTGCGCTTGGGAAAGGCGTTCGGGACATTCGTCGCCAAGGAATGCGGTGCAGGAAAAAAGCGTTCTCCGCGCATCGCTTGCGGCAGGGACAACCGCCCTTCATCGCCCTCGCTTTTTTTGGCCTTTGCAGAGGGCCTGCGCTCGACCGGCTGCGTTGTCTTTGATTTGGGCGTAGTCCCATCGCCGGTCGCTTATTTCGGAGCTTTTGCTTTGCAAACAGACGGGGCTGCTGTTGTTACCGCTTCCCACAACCCGCCGAAGTACAACGGCATAAAAATGCTTTCGGGAATATGGCCTTTGTCTTCGGCGCAATTGGCTGAAGTGAAAACGATTTTCGAATCAGGCGAATTCGCCGAGAAGCCGCGGCTGGCTTGGGGTGCGCTGCACGAAAAAACTGTTGTCGAGGAATACTTGCGGTTCGCCTGCTCGAAACTCGAGAGAGTCGAAGGATTGAAAGTAGTCGTGGACGGGGCGAACGCGGTTGCGGGCGAAGTGGGAGTCAAGCTCTTGAAAAAGCTGGGTGCGACAGTCGTCGCGTTGCACTGCGATTTGGACGGCACCTTCCCCAACCATCTTGCCGATCCGTCAAAGCCGGAGAACGTGCGCGATTTGCAGGCGCTTGTGCTAAAAGAAAAAGCGGATTTGGGCGTCGCGTTCGACGGGGACGGCGACAGGTCTGTTTTCGTCGACGAGCGCGGGGGAATAATCAAAAGCGATGATGCGAACGTGCTGTTCATCCGCGAAATCCTGGGAAAGGGAAAGCGCGGTGCAGTGGGCTTTGAGCTGCGTTGTTCGATGGTTGTGCGAGAGGAAATAGAGCGTTTGGGCGGAACTGCGATTGAGACGAATGCAGGCCGCATTGCAGTGCGCGAGTCCATGCGCAACGGTGCCGTATTCGCCTGCGAGACGACAGGGCACGTTTGCTTTGCCGACAACAACGGCTTCGACGACGGCATTTTCTCGTCGGCAAAATTCTGCGGGCTGTTGAAGAAAGGGGGCGCGGCTTCTTCGCTTGCCGCTACCGTAAAGCATTATTTTGCCACGCGCGAGCTCCGCTTCGAGTGCGAACGCAAGTTCGAAGCGATTGAACGCGCGGAAAAGGCGTTGAAGGCGAAAAAGTTAAGGCTTTTGACTTCAGACGGCGTGAAATATTCGGACAAAAGCGCTTGGGGCTTGGTGCGCGCGTCGCAAACCGAGCCTTTGCTAAGCGCACGGTTCGAAGGCAAAACGCGCAAGGACTTGGAGCGGGTGTATGCGCTGTTTGCTGGCGCCATGCCTTCGTTCGCGAAACTCCCGCCGTTGGAAAGCGTTTTGCAAGCTTGATTTTTGTTTGTGCTTCGTGTGTGATTTCATGGACGTTTCAATAGTAATTCCGGCGTACAACGAGGAAAAGCGAATAGCACCCACGCTCGCGGGCGTCGCGGCGTTTTTGAAAGGCCGCAAGAAAAGTTTTGAGATGGTAGTTGTTTGCGACGGCAAGGACTCGACGCCGCACGTTGTGCGCGAGTTCGCAAGAAAAAACTCCCTTCGCAACAGCGTGAGGGTTTTGGAATTCAAAACCCGCTTGGGCAAGGGCGGCGCTCTGCAAAAAGGTTTTGCTGCGGCAAAGGGGCGCGCGGTGGTCATGCTTGACGCGGATTATTCAGTTCCGGCGTTCGAAATTTCGAAACTGCTGGATGCGTTGGAGGAAAACGACGTTGCCATCGGCTCGAGATACATGCGCGAGTCGAAAAGGCAGATTCCTTTCGTGCGCCTGGTTTTCGCCCGCGTTTTCAATTTCATCGAACGCGTTTTGTTTTCCCTTCCGTACCGCGACACGCAGTGCGGCTTCAAGGCGTTCCGAGCCAGTGCGTTGAAAAAACTCCTGCCGAAAATCAAGACCGTGAATTTCGTTTGGGATGTGGACATGCTTTACCGGGCGAGGAAACTGCACCTGCACGTGAAGGAAATTCCCGTCGAGTGGAAAATGATGGACGGCGGAACGATTACCTATTCCAACGGCCTCAAGACCGCCGCAAAGATGTTCGCCACCCTATTAAAACTCCGCCTTTCAAACTAATTTTTGTTGTGTGGGAAAAATGAAATTCGATTGTGTCGTGGTGGGCGCTTCTTGCGTTGGCGGAATGACCGCCAAAGCTATTGCAAAGGCTGGTAAAAACGTGGCTTTGCTTGAAGAACACTCGGTCCCGGGAAAATTCAATAAGTGCACCGCACTCGTTTCTGCGACGGGCTTGAAATCAATCGGGGTGAACTACCGGCCAACGGTTGTGAATAAAATCCACGGTGCGGTCGTGCATTCCCCCCAGCTTTCGTTCACCGTGAGCCGCAAGGAACCCGTCGCCTATGCGTTGGACAGGCAGGCTTTCGACGAAGCTTGCGTAAATGAAGCGGTCGACGCCGGCGCGCAATTGTTTTTAGGTTCCGGCGCAAGGGCAATTGAAAAAAACAACGGCGGCTGGATTGTGAAAACGACGTCGAAATCGAAAATTTTCCGGTCTAAAGTGGTCGTGGGTGCGGACGGCTTGTCTTCCACCGTTGCGCGTGCGTTGGCTTTCCCGCCATTCCGGCGTTTCGTTTCGGCGTGGGAGGCGGAATATTCTTTTGCGCAAGAGCCTGCGGACAAAGTGCACGTTTTCCTCGACCAGGCGATTGCAAAAGGCTTTTTCGCCTGGTCTGTTCCCGTTGACGAGAACACTGCGCGCGTGGGCCTTGCGACCGCAAGCCCTTCCTCGCTTAACGCCGGAAAACAAAGGCTTTTGAAAAAACTTTCGCTGCGCGAGGGGCAAAAGAAAGGCCGCGAGTTCAACTACTCCATTCCGCTGTTCCCGCGCGCGCAAACACAAAAGGAAAGCGTTTTGCTTGTGGGCGACGCTGCGGGGCAAGTGAAATCGACGACGGGCGGGGGAATTGTTTTCGGCGGGTTGTGTGGAATTCAGGCTGCCGGCGCAATCGAAAATTATTTCGCGTCGGGCGTGTTGGATTACGAGTCGCGCTGGCGCAAGGCGTACGAAAAGGCGTTCAAGATGCACTGGCTTTTGCACGACCGCGTGTTTTCCCTGCCGAACGCGGGTCTGGATTTTGCTTTCGCGTTTGCAAAGCTGGCGTGCGTGCCGTTGGCGTTGGAAAAGTTCGGCGACATGGACTTCGTGTTCAAGCACGGTTGATGTTTCGAACAAACAATCACTTAATATTTTTTTGCAAACATAATTTTTTTTATGCAACGATTAATCCGCGCTATTCAACTGCGCAATGAGACCAAAGTCATTGAAGCGCTCAAAGAACCAAGCGTCATTTACAAGCCAGGTGGAAATTCAGAATTAGACGCGCATTGGTTGATTGAAAAAATCCAAGACTTGAAAGAACACTTGCCGGGCAATGAACTAAGCGATAATGACCGGCTTAGGAAACGGGTTTTAGGCGCTCTCATCGGGGAAGCGATGATGGCACGCTTGAATGTCGACCAAAAGGAACGGGAGCTAGTGCGCCAGGTGATTGCAAAGAGGACTGCTTTGGACCAAACAGAACCAAGCGGGTTGGCTCACGAAACCATGGAAAAGATTTACGCTCACTTTGACAAGCTAAAAGCTCAGCTTAAAACCCTGCACGCTAATGAAAAAATAACTTCAGACGAGTTCTATTCCATATGGGATCATGCCGCTAACGGCGCAATCTATTTCACTCCGTAATCCGAGAAGCGAAAAATTACTTTCCTGCTTTCGCGTCGGAAAGGTTAGGCGACTTTGGTTTCATACTAGAAAAATGGTTTTTTTTACAACCTTGCTGCGGTAGCTATGGTTTATAAATTCGGCTCGCATGCTTTTTTCCATGGGATTTCGAGATTGGATTTCAGGGCTTTTTGGCCGAAGAAAAAACTCTGGCGTCAGGGTACTTTCTAAAAAACAAGTGGAGAAACTAGGGCTTGACGTTGACCAAGACGCTAATACTTCGGTCACCCCGCCTCGCAGGGTTTCCATCGCTCGCGAGATTCCTGGCGATCCTTACGCCCTAAAGCCGAGACCGGTTCAGCCTGCTTACGGGCCGGTTTCTGAGTCTGAGCGTTATCCCGGAACTAGCACGATTTTCATTAGGGGTGCAAACGTCAGGTTCCGCAAGAATGGTGACAAATACGAGGTTTATGGCAGGGTAACTTTAGTGCCCGGCAAAGGCCGAATTAATGAAGTAACCGCACAGTTTCGCACAAAGCAGGAACGTGAAGAATGGTCCGGTCACTTGGCAGAACACTTTAGCGTCCCGAAAGAGCACATCCAGACGCACATAATATTCAGAGAATAGCTTTTTTACTTTCCTTTCCTGCTTTCCGTGCTGCGGTAGAATTCCACCGCCTTGTCGAAATCGCTTTTCGCGAATTCCGGCCAAAGTTTCTTCGAAAAGTAGATTTCGCTGTACGCAGTCTGCCAAGGCATCAATCCTGAGAGGCGTTGCGCGTCGCCGGTGCGAATGACCAAATCCGGCGAGTCGCTGCAGTACAAGTATTTCTCGAATTGTTTCTCGGTCAAGTTCGTCGGGTCGATTTTTCCCGCCTTGGTGTCGAAAGCAAGCGCTTTAGCTGCCGAAAGCAACTCGTCCCTTCCCGAATAAGCGATGGCAACATTCAATTCTTTTGAGCCGCCTTCCGTTTCCCTTTCCAGAAGCTCAAACCGCTCGTTCAAAGCGCGGGGAAGCAAATCGCGCCTTCCGAAAAAGTTCACGTGCACTCCGCGCTCGGAGAATTGCCCGTTGTCGATGCTTTCCAGCACGTGCTTGGACATGAGCTTGAACAAAATCTTTTTTTCGAACTGCGAACGCTGCAGGATGTTGTCGAGCGACATTGCCCAGAGCGTAATGCGTTCGGGCTCTTTGCTCCACTCCAAAACGTCTTTGATCTTGTCGAAGCCCGCCTTGTAAGCCTTCTGGAAAGAAAGGCGGTGTTTCTTGGCGTAACGCCTGTTGCCGTCCGGAGTAATCGCAAGGTGAGTAAGCTTCCGCATGACTAGATAACTCTTGAAAGTCTTTTTAACTCTTCCTTGCATTATGGTTTCAGATGAGGCGAACTATCGTTTTCAAGAACGGCCTGAAACTCTGGCCCGTTTTCTGCGCTGAAACCTTCCTCCAGAAAGCACGAGGCTTGATGTTCAAGCGCAAGGCTACGCCCTTGTTGTTCGAATTCGATTCGCAAGCTACCGCGCGCAACGCAATCCACTCTTTCTTCTGCCCTGTTTTCGACGCAGTATTTCTCGACTCGCGGAAGTGCATCGTATGCATAATCGCGCGCGTTGCGCCATCACAGCCGTTTTTGCACTCGTCCAAGCCGGCGAAATTCTTGCTCGAACTGCCTCCTGGCGAGGCACGCAAAGTGCGAGTAGGCGAAAAGCTTAGTTGGAACCCCGGAGAACCGGGTAGATGGAAGAAAGCCTGAACTTAGGGTGGGCGTTGAGGGAAGGAAAAACGCCTTACTTCATTCCCCCAGTCGAATTGAGCGAAGGGGAAAAACGCATTTTCATCCAGCTGTGCGAACTTCTATTGCAAAATCCTTCGGGCGAATTGCCTTCCCTCCTCAAGCGTTACTGCGAGGAAAAAAACGTTCTTCTGGACAAGGCTGCAGGGGAAAAGATAGTTTCCCTCGCGGAACGCTGCGTGCGCGGGCTCGGAATCTTTGATTTTCTTTTGCAGGACGACGAACTGGAAGAAATTTCGGTCGTGGGGCTGCAAAAGCCGGTTTTCGTGTTCCACCGCAAGAAAGGCTGGATGGAGACGAACGCCTTCATTTCGAGCGAAGAGCACGCGCTTGACTTGATAAACAAGATTGCGCGTCCCTTAGGGCGGCGCGTGACTACTCAAAACCCGCGCGTCAACGCCATTCTCCCCGACGGGTCGAGGTTGCACGCGAGCATTCCCCCAGTTTGCCCGCAGGGAGTGGAAATCACGATACGCAAATTCCTGCGCAACCCGCTGAACGCAAGGGAATTGTGCGATTTGCAGACGCTTTCGCTTGATGCGGCGGCATTCCTGTGGGCCGTCTTGTATGGCGACGTTTCGCTTTGCATCGCGGGCAACACGGGCAGCGGCAAAACAACCACGCTCAACGCCCTTTTTTCCTTCATTCCGTTGAACGAGCGAATTGTCGTAACGGAAGAAACTCCCGAACTGTTTTTGCTTCACGAGCATTGCGTGAAGATACTTGCGAACGAAGAGCTGGGCGTGGGAATGAAGGATTTGGTGAAAGATACTTTGCGCATGAGGCCCGACCGCGTTGTGGTGGGCGAAGTGCGGAGTGCGGAAGAAACGCAAGCGCTGTTCGACTCGTTGCTTGCGGGGCAGGCGAAAGGCTCTTTCTTCACTTTCCACGCGAAAAGCGCGGGCGACGCGCTCCAGCGAATGCAGTCTTTCGGCATTGCGAACGAAGATTTGAATGCCGTCGACTTGATTCTGGTGCAAAAGCGCATTTCGTTTTTGGACAAGAAAACTCGCGCACAGAAAGAGCTGCGCAGGGTGACGGAAATATGCGAGGTCGCGGAATCCAAGCCCCGGGTTTTGTTCGAAACGAAAAATGGGCGGCTGGAAAAAACGGGTGGATTTGCCTCCAGCCTCACGGTTGAAAAAGTCCTGGCGAACTACGGTTTTTCGAAAAAAGAGTTTGCCGCTGAAGTGCAAAAGCGAAAGAAGTTTTTGCTTGCAATGCAGTGGCTCGACTTTCGCGATTTCACGCTGCAAACGCAGGATTACGCCTTCGGGCAGAAGCGTGCGGTGGGTGCGAAGCGCAAGTGAATCTCCTGGCTTTCCTGGTCGACGGTTTTTCCTTTGCCGAAGCCCCGCTCGATTCGCACTCGCTCAAGCGGCTGGAAAGGGATTTGCTGCAAGCCTCGCTTTCCTTCAATGCAAGGAAGTACGCTTCGTTCTGCTTTTCCTTTGCTCTAGCGATTGCAGTACTCGCGTTTTTGTTTTCCCTAGCTTTCGTTGGCATGCTTTCCTCCCTCTCGCTTTCCGCGTTTGCATTCGCCGCAGTTTTCTTTTGCCTGCTGTATTACCCCGCGCTGGCGAAAAAACGGCGGGCGGAGGAAATCGAAAGGGATTTGCCGTTGTTCCTGCGCAACGCTTCAGTAGACTTGGGGTTGGGAATGGCTTTCGAGAAAATGCTTGAATCATCATGCGAAGGCTACGGGGAGCTGAGCGGGGAAATGCGCAAGGCGGTGGGTGAAATAAACTCGGGCCGGCCGGTGCAGCAGTCGCTGTTGCACTTCACGTCGCGCGTGGACAGCCTTTCGCTAAAGCGAAGCGTCATGCAATTGTGCTTTTCCTACGAAAACGGGTTTGATTGCGAGGGAATGCGCAAGCTTGCGGACGAGCTTATACAGCAGCAGCGCATCAAAAGCCGCGAGTTTGCGGCAAAGCAAGCTTTCTTCGGGTTGTTGTTCATAGCCGCGAGCACGATAGTGCCCGCTTTGTTTTCCGCTTACGTCATGGTCGGCTCCGCATTCCTTTCCCTCACTTTCTCCGCAACGGACATAGTCGTTTTCTTCGCTTTCGTGTTTCCTTTGGCGGACGTGGCGATTTTGCTTTACTTGAGCGAAGCGAAACCCAAGGTTTTGTAATTTTGCGCGTGTGGCGGCGGTTTAAGGATGGGTGTGAATTTGCCTGGATTTTTCAAGAAAATCTTGCGCGGGTATGAAGAGGAAAAACGGCAGAGGGAAATCGACGGCTTCCTTCCGCAAGCGCTCTTCCAGCTTGCATCGTTTCCTTCAAACTCGCCTGCGGAAAAAATGTTCGGTTCGATTGCCGAAGGCGATTTCGGAGCTCTGGGAGAAGAATTCGCCTTCGCCTTGAAGCAAATCGACGCCGGCTTTCCTGTAAAGCGGGCGCTGGGGGAAATGAAAAAACGCAATTCGTCGTTTTTGCTGCGCAGGGCTTGCGACCTACTCTTGAAATTCCACCGTTCGGGCGGCAAAAACTCGGGCGCGATGTTCAAGGACGTGGCCGAAGACGTTTACTCGCTGCAGGAGATAGTGCGCGAGACTTCCTCTGCGTTGGCGCTGCAGAAATACACTTTGCTCATCGGCGGGAGCGTGCTCGTGCCGATTGTTCTCGCGCTGCTGTTCAACATTTCCTCTTCGCTGAACGAAGGGTTTTCGCAAGAGCTTTTGGATTTGAAGCCGGACGTGCAGCTGCAGCAAACCGTGCTTTTCTCCACCCAGCTTTACTTGTGCGTATTCGCGCTGGTTTCAAGCGTTTTCGTCGCGCGCTTGGAGGAAAAGCGGGGCAAGGCGCTGGTTTATTTCGCCGTGATGGCGCCCTTGTCGCTGCTTTTGTTCAACCTCGTTCGCGGGGCAATACTAATATAATGCGTTGCGGAGTAATGCGTGCAAATTGCGGAAAAAAGGTGTGTTGCGATGATTGTTGAAATACGGGAAATCGAGAAAATCAATTTGAAAAACCCTGTTGTGATTGAAGGCTTTCCGGGCATAGGCATGATCGGCCCCATAGGCGCTTCTTTCCTCGCATCCCGCCCGGGCATGAAGCTCGCAGGCTACATTTCCTCCCCTCACTTTCCGCCCATCGCCGCAATCCACGATTACAAGCCCGTTTCCCCCGCCCGCATTTACGCTTCCGAGAAGGACAACATGATCGTGGTGTTCTCCGAATTCGTGATTCCCGCAGACATAGTCCTGCCTTTGGCGAGCGAGCTCATCGACTTCGCGAAGAAAAAAAAGGCGAAGGCGATTTACAGCCTCGCGGGCATTGCGCTTGAAACTCCTACGGACAAAGTGCACGCCATCGCTTCAACGCCGGAAATGCAAACCCAGCTTCGCGGAAAATCGATTGATTTGATTAAGGAAGGCGCGACGCAAGGCGTTTCGGGCGTGCTCATCGCGGAATGCGCGGCGCAAAAGTTTCCTGCCGCGAACTTGATGGTTGAAACCAACAAGCCTCTCGACCCGGTCGGCGCGGCGAGGCTGCTGGACGTCGTGGGAAAACTGACTGGCTTCAAGATCGACACGAAACAGCTGGTGAGCGAAGGAAAGCAAGTCGAGCAGAACATGAAGGACGCAATCCAGAAAATGCAGTCGCTGCACGAAAACTACCAGCAAATGCAGCAAAACCCGATGTACGGGTAAGCCGAAGGGAAACCTACGGTTCACGCGCAGAAGCTTTTGCTTCTGCGGTGTGCTGTAGAGCAAAGCTCTACGCGCATCCCGGCGCTTACTCCGCCGAGCCCTTCCCTTTTCCTTAAATTCTTTTAATCGCATTATTTAGCGTAAGCAGGGGTGGCGGAGCTTGGTCAAACGCGTTGGGTTTAGGGCCCAATCCCTTAGGGGTTCGCCGGTTCAAATCCGGCCTCCTGCACCTTAGCTGTTTCTGGAATTTTCTTTATCGGATTTGCTACTGCCCAGTGCTTAATAAAGTTTATAAACTTTAAAAATGTTAGAACAAATCCCCATCGCGAAGGGCAGCAGTTTTTTCATCTCTTCAGAATGGGGCATTTGTTTTTTCAAGGAAAACTTTCGCCCGCCCGCTAAAATCGGATTTTCGGCCTTAGCCGGAAAATTTGCGCCGCGAAAGATTGTGTCCTTATTCCGCCGGAACCTGCGGAGAGAGTGGTAACCATGTATAACGTCGTCAGCGCCAAGCACGGGATTTCGCAAGTGCAGTGTTGCGCCTACCGCGGCGTGTGCAATTCCACCGGCAATACGGCTTGGCTTTGCTCGGAAGACGCCTCCGCACTCGAGCGCGTGCTTTCCCTCCTGCAAACTTCGAAGCTGGAAAATCCGGAGAGCGTGGTTTTGCTGGACGAGTTTTTGAACAGGAACGCGAGCGTGGTGCTGGTTTCCCCTTCCGACGGGTTGGGAAAAGCAGAGCGCATGGAAAACGGAGGGCTGCTTTTGGAGTCGCGCGGCCGCAAGTTCGCGGTTTTCAAAAACAGGGAAAAATACGCAGGAGTGCTCTACGGCCTTTGACTTGCGAACAGCAGTTTTTTCGTCAACAACTTTTTAAGACGCTTTTGCGTTTCCACGGCGTTAGGCTGAATTTGCAGGGACCTCCTGAACCAATTCTCAGCTTCTTCCAAGTTTCCTCGCTTTTCGTGAATGTCCCCCAGATCGTGCATGGCGTCCGCGGCGTAAGGGTTGATTTCAATCGCCCGCAGGTATTGCATTTCTGCCCTTTCCCTGTCGCCAAGCAAGTCGAACGTTACGCCCAGGTTGTAATGGGCGACTGCGCGGCTGGTGGAAGCTCCGCCGTAGTATCGGAACGCGGGCGCAAGGGACGCTGGGGTTACCCCTGTTTTTTTCAGCCCGAATTCTTTTGCAACGTCTCTCGCAATTCCCCTCATTTTCCTTCCCTTCAGCCTGTAATCCCTGGCTAGCGCTTGAATGTATTCCCTGAAAGTTAAAGCCCTCGGAAGCACGTGGTTGTGGTAATCCAAAACGTAAGTGGTTCCTCCTAGTTTTACTGCGGGAATGATGTGCGTTCTGGTGTCAAAAACGCCTGTTTTGTCTCCTCCCAACTCTGAAAAAAGCATGGTTAGCAAGATGGAGTTTGCAGCGCAGTTTACTTCAATCTCTCCAGTGCTGTCTTCTATTACCGGTGGAACGTGCCCGTATTCAGACTTGAATCGTTCGACCGTTTTTTCTACGTTTTCAATGCTCCTGCCAGCATTCTTTTTTTGCAAGTCTACCGGATCAAATTTTCTTGCAATGTCCCGCTTGAACGCGTTGAACGCTCTGCGCGCGACCGCATTCAGCAATGCTGCAGCTTGCCTCCTGTCGCTTTCCCCCCACTCGCGTTTTTCCGAAAGAACCCTGAGCTCCTCCAACCCTCCGGCGACAGACTTTTTTATTCTCGCGTAACCGGGCGCAGTTTCCGGATGCAATGCTATGCCTTCCTTTCCCATGGAAAAATATTGCTGGAAAAAGGATTTTATTCTGCCGTCTGGTAGTGTTTTTGACTTAAGCAAAACGCTACATTCCGCGTGTGATTCAAAAGGCTTTTAAACCCCTTTCGACGAGTTAATAGAAGCATTCTTTCCTCGGAAAGAGTGTTTTTCTAATGCTGTAGTTCCCGGCAAGCCATAGAAGACTT
>Ga0209542_10008020_pt1 | contig 19882 bp, 13 predicted proteins | sample RifCSPhighO2_01_FD_184028 | JGI IMG/M metagenome (GOLD analysis project Ga0209542, IMG submission 184028) | Soil microbial communities from Rifle, Colorado - Rifle CSP2_plank highO2_0.1 (SPAdes) (version 2) | ecosystem: Environmental > Terrestrial > Deep subsurface > Rock core/Sediment ...
TTCACCAATTTCCTTGATGATAATCTTTAGAACTTCTTTAATGTCTCCTAAAATTTTCTTTAGTTCTGCAATTGTTCCTTGAAGTTCTTCATTCTCTTTCTTCAGCGAGAGCATCTCTTTGAGGACCTGTGCTACAAAAGGTATATATTTCTCGATATAGCCGCGCTTCTTGAGCTCGTCAGTGTATTTTCTTTTCTTGAGAGTGTACTGCGCGAGTTTGCGACCGCATTCCTGTAGGGCGAGCTTGACTTCCTTGATGATCTCGGGATAATGCGCGATAGCCTCTTTAGCTTCAGAAGTGAATGGGGCCCAGACTGAGGCGATGTGGACGACAATGACTGCAGGACCTACAGGTAAAGAATCCTGGCTCTGGCTCAATCCGTAAGCTCTCCACCCTGTCTCGATCATGCTCTCATTGATTGCGCAAGCGCTCTGCTGATAGAGCAAAGGCACCCTATTAGCGAATCTCATTATCCTGACAGGTTTATCAGCAGGGAGATCTCCCCCGTAAGCTATAGCTGCCTCTACCTGGAAAGGATTGCCGCGATAGACATCAGGGCTGCGGCTTGTCGCGCAATAGAATTCGGCATTTATCTCTTTCTTAAGCCCTTTCTCAAGCAATTCCTCGCCGATAGGACTTATGCAGTCCGTCGGAGGAGCCATTATCTTTGTTTTCCTTATAGCCTGAATCATCCTTTCAGCCTGGTCACGGGTGACTTCTGAAGGCTTGAAGTTCGGTAGCACTTCAGCAGCGTCGCATATCTCTTTCGCGACTGTTGAGCTGACGCGCGAAAAATCATTAGTGAGGAAACTCTGCAATGTCCTTGATTCAGTATTGCTCAGCATCTTTATGAGCATCCCAACTTCAATCCCGTAAGGATGGGGTTTTATCTCTTTAGGCTCTTTAGGCAATTCTTCAGTCGCTCTTGCGAAGATTATCTGCTCTGCCTTAGGATTTGTGAATATCAATGTGGCGTGCGGATTCACTATGGCAGTCTGCTTCATGTATGCGTCGACTGACTGAGGACCTGAGGAATAAGTAGCTTCAAGATCTAGCTCTATACGGGTGCCATGGTCTCTTGAGAACGGAGCTTCTCCCTCTTTGAGTATCTCGGGCATGTTGTTCTGGGTGTTGATCCTCAATTCGTAATAATGCGCAGGATGATCCTTGGCTATCCTTGAGACGATCTTTATCGGCCTTCCGGTAGTGAGCTGCCCATAAAGCGCTGCGGCGCTTATCCCTATCCCCTGCTGGCCCCTGCTTTGCTTCATGCTGTGGAATTTCGAACCATATAGGAGCCTTGCGAATATATTAGGGATCTGCTTCTTGACGATTCCAGGACCATTGTCTTCTACGATTATCCTGTAACGGTCATTCTGCATATCTATTATCTCGACAGAGATCTCAGGGAGGACTCTGGCCTCTTCGCACGCGTCAAGGCTGTTATCGACAGCTTCCTTGATCGCTGTGAGGATGGCTTTCTTCTTGTTGTCAAAACCGAGCAAGTGCCTGTTCTTCTCGAAGAATTCCGCTACTGAGATCTCTCTCTGCTTCTCAGCGAGCTTGTGCGCTATAGGCTGATCGTCACTCTCTTTCTTGTCCTTGCTGCCAGAAAGCGTTGTCTGTGCTATTATATCACTCTTTGAACCTTTTTTTATCACGCGTTCTCTCGGGATAATGCTAAGGTTGAACGCGTTGATTCATGCACAGAGGCATTTGTTTAAAAAGTTAACTTTTTGAACGGCGATGTCCTGAATCTATCAAGAAAAACTTTTTTGACGCTGCTTTACAATCAGATGATTAGAGAACTGAAACGAGGCGTATAGAAGCAGCGGCAAAAAAGAGTGATTCAGGGCAGTTATGTCCAGAATCGCTTTTACGCAGAAGTTAGGATGTCATATAAGAATGAAAAAATACCTAATCGCTTTCTTAATCTGGATCTTCATCGCTGTCTTCAGATGAAGTGTTGTCTTTATCGCCAGTCTCTCTCAGCTGCAGGTCTTCGGCGCTTAATGATCCATGCACGAACTCTTTGCGCTTCTTCTCAAGCCAGCGATAGACTGTCGAATGCTCAGCCCCTTCAAGCAACTTCTCGACTGCCCTTCTCGCGAAGAACACATTCTCGGGCTTGCCGATTATAGCGATAGTCTTGCCATAGACTGAGAAATAAGTTTCTGTCAATCGTTCAAGATTGACTCTGCTCTTCCCTTCAGTGCCGATGACTCTGGATTTTATGCGCAAAGCCTTATTCTTGCTCTTTCCTGCGTATTCCCTTATATCTATCATCTCCAGACCATATTCTGGATTCAGGAGCAGTAATGCGGTGTCTGGACTGAACCCGCGGCCTATGGCCGTGATTATGTCTTTCGCGACCATGAGGATTATGGGATCATTGCCCGATATCCTCACATCCCCATCGATAGAATCCACAGAAAGTCTGGCCTTAGTGGCTGCCTCGAGCTGGCGCTTGGTTTCCCCTTTCTTCCCGATTATTACTGCTATGCGCTCTTTAGGGATCTTGAGCTCATGCATGAAGCTGTCTTCCGGCTCGCCTTCAGGAAAAGATTGAATGGTTTTTGTCATAGGTATAGAAGCCATAAAATGTAATGTTTTATGGCTTTTCGAAGAATAACGACTCTCAGGCCATTTTTAAAGCTTTGGTTGGTCAACTACGGCAAGAAATGGCAAGAACTCTTAACAAAATACAAGAAGATAGGATCTCTTGGCAGGAGATATGCAAAGACATTAAGCCTAAAATCTCCAAAATAACATAAAACTTCAAGCCTAAATCATAAGATGATGAACGCGCCTGATTGCCAAAAACTCCAAAATCTTTAAAAAGGGTATAAGCTTAAGGCCTAAAGAATCCTATGGTAGGTATACAGCTATTCAGAAAACAGAGGCTGCAGGCTTCCATGACCCGAAATAAGAGGTTTTCCGCCTTTGATGTCCTGATGACTCTTCTCTTCTTGACATCAGCCTTGGCTTCATTCTCTGCGCCAGCCCATGCCTTAGTGACTTATACAGACATTTATATCTCTATTAAAGATGTCACCACGGACAAGCAGATAGTATACCTCCCTGTAGAGATGCAGCTGACTAACCTGAATACAAAGACTTCTATCAATCTGACAAAATTCATCGATGAGGAAGGGATACTGAAGCACCGTCTTAGCGTCGGAACCTGGAAGCTCTCTATCAAGGCTGACCTCTTTTCCACTCCTGAAGTTGATTATTGGGGGGAGAGATCTTTCGTGATCGAGGAAAATGTGCCTTCAGCCAATGAGGTGATGTACCTTTCTCCGGCAGGATCAGTAGAAACCTTCGTCAAGGATGATACTGGAGCGATCATACCTAAAGCTGAGATCGCCCTCAAATGCAAATCTTTCCAGTCCGGAGGGATGACTGACCTTTCAGGCACTGTGAAGACTGACGCTGTGCCTGTAGGCAAATGCAAAGGATCAGCCACATTCAATGATATGAGCGGCACTGCTGAAGTCTCAGTCGTCCAGGGAACGGTAGTCCCTTTAGAGATTGTTCTGAATAAAGAGATATTCACTCCTGCGGCAGCTCTTCCTTTGGCAATAAGCTTTGCGGTATTGGCTTTGCTCACTTTAGCAGGATATCTTTTCAGGAAGAAATACTTCCAGCGCCTTGAGAATGAGACTAAAAAGATGAAGCACGCAGTCGCTAAAGAGTTTGCCCAGATCAAAGAGCAGGAGAAGAAGGACCAGAAGAAGAGGGAAGTCCAGGCAGCCATAGCTGAGAAAATCAAGACGCAACCTGCTCCTGAGATTATCGCTGCTGCGGCTAATCAGGATAAGAAGCAGGAACTGAACCCGAGAGCGCGGGATATCATGGCCACATTGAACGATAAAGAGAAAGCTATAGTCAACTGTCTTATCGAGCATGAGAACAAGGGCAGCCAGGCCATGCTGCGCAATTGCACAGGAATCCCTAAAACCACTTTAGTGAGAATATTCAAGTCATTGGAAGACAAGAAGATCATCAATGTGCAGAAAATAGGGAAACTTAAGAAGATAGACCTTACAGGATGGTTCTTGGGTAGAGAGTAGTTAGTTCTACGATTATACATAAAAGGACGGTTATTCACACCCTGATTTTAATTTGGTCTGTTAATTACCCGTTATTATGAAGTTAGGACCACGAAAGATTTATAAAAGGTACCTTTCGCATGCATACTTGGGCTATCTTGTGTGAGAACCAAAGTTCCACACAATTTTTCTTTTTTATTATTCTTTATTTGTTTTCATTGTTATTTGATTTGAAACTATTCTCTGATACTGTGGTTCTTCAGTAGAGGCTGATTAAGAAGAAAAAAGATTCTGAGACAGGACGGAAATACTACGACCAGAAAGAAATTCTTCAATTGAGGAGTTAAGACAGAACCAGTCATTTCTTCTTGCCGAGAATGTCAGCCATAAGCTTCTCAGTGTCGATAGGATACCCCTTCTTTGTGAGGAATCTTGAGACATTCCTGACATCGCGCTCAAGCATCTCTCTGCCTCTGGGACTTGAGTAAGGTAATGACTGAGAGAAATCTATAAGGACTGGGCGGCCGTCATCATTGAGGATATTGAATTCTGAGAGATCCCCATGGACCATTCCTGCTTTATGGTACTTCTTCATCGCGTCAATAAGCTCTTCAGCGAAAGAAGCGACATCTTCAGGCATGACATCCTTTGCTTTCGCAGCAGGAGAGGGAAGCCCTATCTGCTCCATGACAAGCACATTGTCCTTGAATGTTATAGGCATAGGGACGCGGATGCCAGCTTCGCGCGCTTTCAGGAGATTCCTGTACTCTCTCTGGCACCAGGCGAAGATTATGCGCCTGCTCCTCTTGTGCAGACCCGCATACCTTGGATCGAGCTTTATGAAATCGTACATGCGATTGAAGTCGCAGGTCTCCAGACGGTAGATCTTGACTATGACGCTGCTGTCGCCTTTCTTCGCAGTGAAGATGTTCGCTTCCTTACCCAGAGCCACAGGGCTTGTTAGCTCTTCAAAATGGCCTTCGCTCGCGAGCTTGAAAAGTATCCGTTCTGCATGATTGTCAAAGACGTTCTTGTAGGTCTTGAATTTCTCTCGCGCTGGACGGGACATGAGAACTGATGAATAAAAAAGAGTTTAAATAGTTAGCGCACGCTTAAGCATCCAAGACGATGCTGAACCGACATGAATTCTTAATCAGCATAATTTCCAGGGACAGGGATGTCTGGAAGCCTATCCGTAAGCATGACCTGTTTAGGCAGTCTTCCGCCTGGACTGGCATACACTTTGAGTATCTCAATCGCTTTTTCAGCGCCTAATGACATCAGTGCCTTCTTCACTTCAAGATTATCATGAATCCATTTTACGCTGGGATGGTTCAGCAGATTAGGGACAATATCCCTTCCAAGCAGTTCTTTGCCATCTTTGAAGTTAACATGCTTGCGTTCTTCATAAGATCCCTCAAGCGCTTGAACCTCTGAAGAATTCGCATAAGAATGTTCTATTTGACGTGTTGAGCGGATCATTCCTGAATGAGCCTTATATTCTAAAGGAGACATTCTGCCAAAAACATCATTGCTGTCCTGAATCTCAAGACTTATCTCTCTCTTCAATCTGCTGCGCTTATTCTTGCTGTATGCATCCATAATCTCCCTCTACCATATTTTAGACAACCCTTGATCCTGACAGATGAATGCCCTGATTTAAATCGTTTTCGGTGCTGCAGAGAATTTAGAAAAGTTGAGTGGGTTAAAGTGCGGAACAGGCGATAAAAGCGAATTTAATCACTTGAGAGTGATGTAAAAGCGAAAGATTTATATAGTAGTTGTATTTACTTCATAGTTACAAACCACCCCCTTAATTAAGGAGCGGCAGATGCGCAAGCGTCTGCCCTTCTTGATTTCCTACTCACAAACAACAGAGATCATCAGTGCAGCGCGATATGAGCGCGGCAGCGATTTTACGACGGCGTTTTCTGGACAAGGATATCAAGGAGAGAATACCAAACTTTAAATAGGGGCTGTGATTACCTGCTCTTACCGAAGCGCTGAAGTCTTACAAAGACTGAAGCAAGCCCGTCACGAGAGTACCCTCTGGAGCTCATGGAGAAATCCTGGCTATGAATGCGGGAGTTAGTGTTACGGGCTACAACTTATAATCATCATTTCCATCAGGACAAGATCATCCGATTCATCGCATCATTACCCTTGATTAAAGGGAGACGAATTGCTTGTTCTCGTGGAGACAACAACAGATACGTCGAAAGACACTCACCGTTATGACCTCATGAAAGCCGCGCGCCGATATCCGGCACTGGCTTTATCAAAGAGTGAACGCGTTCTTTCTGCGGTATCTCCAACACGGAGGAATAACCATGGGAAAAATCAGCCCAGTAGTGGCTAAATACATCATTACAGCAATGATCGAGATTGATGGCGTAGTTGATAAACCAGACGTCATCGGCGCGATTTTCGGACAGACAGAAGGGCTTCTTGGAGCGGATCTGGAGCTTAGAGAGCTGCAGCGCGGCGGACGCATAGGCCGTATAGAAGTCAACACTGACACCAGAGGAGGAAAGACAACAGGAGAGATCATAATCCCTTCTTCCCTTGACAAGGCAGAGACCGCGATAGTAGCGGCAGCGATGGAGATAATCCAGCGCATAGGGCCTTGCAATTCAAAGATCAAAGTCGAGAAGATCGAAGACGTCCGCGTCACAAAACGCAGGTTCGTCATCGATCGAGCCAAAGAACTGCTCAAGCAGATGACCGAGACACTTCCAGACTCGCAAGAGCTGTCAGAAGAGGTCTCTTACTCTGTTAGGGTGATGGAGATCCAGGAATACGGCAAAGAACGCTTGCCTGCAGGACCCGCAATCGATGATTCAGACGATATCATCATCGTGGAAGGCAGAGCTGACGTCGTGAACCTGCTCAAGAACGGGTTCAAGAACGCGATAGCGATTAACGGCACTTCAGTGCCCCCAAGCATCGCGGAGCTCACGAGGAAGAAAGAAGTGACGGTCTTCGTGGACGGCGACAGAGGCGGAGACCTGATAATAAGGGAACTCCTTGCTGTCGGAGAGATCGATTTCGTGGCGAAAGCCCCTCCAGGCAAAGAAGTGGAAGAGCTCGCGAAGAAAGAGATCCATCAGGCGCTGCGCTCACGCATAAGCGGCGAGCAGGCAAAACAGGAGATAAGGCCGATGGGTGATGAAAACAAGAACGCTTTCAGAAACCAGCCACGCCCTATGCCCCCAAGATTCGAGCCGCGCCAACAGCAGCAACCGCTACCCCCTCAAGAAAAAAGGGAGGAACGCAAGGATGAAAGAAGACCTCCATTCCCCCCTCCGAGAGAGGAAAAAAGAGTTGCTCCTGCCAAAAAGCCTAAATTAGGCAATGCAGAAAAAGACAAATTCAACAGCATCCTTGAAGACTTGGTAGGGACGCGCGGAGCGTACATGCTGGATGACAAGCTAAACATCCTGGGAAAAGTGCCGGTGACCGAGCTCTTAAGCACAATCAAAAGCATAGGCACAGGAGTCTTTGCTGTGCTGCTTGACGGTAATGTCGAGCGAGAACTGGTTGAGACTGCTGAGCGCTCAGAGATCCAGTTCATTGTCGGAACCAAGGCAGAGAACAAGGAATCGGCGCGCGTGCTCATACTCACTCCTGAAGACCTGGAGTGATTGGTCTTTTTGTTTTTTTATTTAATTCTTTTATTTCTTGATTTCATTTAAGAATTATTCACAAGATATCTTGAATCACTAACTTCTTTTACCACATTCAGGAGAATATTTATTGCTGTCTCTACCTTCTTTCTTGTTTATCTCTTCAACTAAAGTATCTAAGGCATTTGCAGCTATGTCCTTCAGATGCCCAGAGGAAGTTTCAATCATCCTTATCTTAACCAATTTCTTTGTATCAAGATACCCTTCTGAATCGAGCAAAGAACTCAATTGATTTGAGACATTGCCTGAATTTTTCATCACGACAACAGGCTTCCCTTGATGGTATGCATGACATATCTCTGTCAATGTCCCAATTCCGCCGCCGATAGCGACTACGCCATCACAGCAATTGATAAGCAAAGGGATTCTGCCGCTCTCATCCATCCCAGTGCTTATTTTTATGTCAAGATGCTCTCCAAGATAAGGATATTTCCTGAAATCGCTTGCAGGGATTATTCCAACATTCACGCCATTAGCGCTCTTGCAGCCTTTCATCGCGTATTCCATGACCCCTGTGCTACCGCCGCTGAGGAGAATGTAGCCTTTCTGCGCAATCTGCCTTCCGACTTCTTCTGCGAGATCATAAGACCATTTAGGAAGCCCTTTTCTCCAAGAACCCATGACTCCAATCTGCAATCTGTGCTCTGACATGAATGAAAAATTCAGAAAGAGGTATATAAATATTGTTATTGATACTACTGGTGGAGAGCGTCTTTATGATTAACCTTAACTTATCACTTCGCCCGTCTCACGAACTCAGCGAGCAGTCTTATCCCGAAACCTGTCGCGCCGTTAGTGGTGTAATGCAGCCCTTTCTCTGTAGCAGCGACAGAAGCGATGTCAAGATGCGCCCAAGGAGTATCTTTGACAAAATTCTTGAGGAATATCCCACCCATTATCGTTCCAGGGCCTGAACTCTCATTGCTGTTCTTCAGGTCTGCTATAGGGCTGTCAAGCAATTCTCCATACTCTTCCCATAAAGGGAACTGCCATAATCTCTCGTCAGTATCAACTGCCGCGAGAGAGATGCCGTCAGCGAGCTTCTGGTCAGTGCTCAGCAGGCATGCTCCGAGATATCCTAATGCGACAGAGGCTGCGCCTGTAAGTGTCGCGACATCGATAAGGCACTGAGGAGAGTATTTCTTCTCCGCGTACGCGAGCGCGTCAGCGAGCACTAATCTCCCTTCAGCATCTGTGTTGGTTATCTCGACGCTCAGTCCTGAGTAAGAAGTTATTATGTCATCGCACTTGTAAGAGCGCGCGTCAGGCATGTTCTCGCACAAAGGCATGACTGCGATCATGCGCTGAGGCAGTTTCAGCCTTGCGGAGATCTCTGCGACAGCAAGAACTGTCGCGGCTCCGGCCATATCCGTCTTCATGTTCCTCATGGTGGCGGCGCTGCCCATGTAAGGCTTGAGATTAAGCCCTCCTGAATCATAAGTTATCCCTTTACCGACAAGGCATATAGGGTCTTTAACGCTCCCTTTAGCGCTTCCGGCATGCTCAAGTATCACGAACTGAGGCTCTTCAGCGCTTCCCTGCGAGACAGCGAGCAGAAGGTTCATCTTCTCCTGCGAGAGCTCTTTCTTTCCGAGAACTGTGCATCTCAATCCGCATTCTTTAGCCATCTTTCGCGCCGCCTCAGCGACATAGGAAGGCGTCGCGATATTCGGAGGAAGGTTTATCAGGTCTCTTGCCTTATTGATCGCTTCAACAATGACTTTCGCGCTGCTCACTGCCTGCTGCGCGATCGAGACCTCTTTCTGTTGCGATAATAAGAACTCGCAAGACTCAGGGCCATCGTTATTCTTATCTTTAGTCTTCAGCTGGTCGAACTTGTAGAGCGAGAGCAGCAAACTTTCCGAGAGTGCCTGCGCTGAATACGCCATGTTCCTGACAACTGCGTACTGCGGCAGCAAGAACGCTGATTTCTTTGATTTCCTGTCGCGCGAGACTCTTGAGACGATCACTCCTGCCTGCCTCAGGGCTGCGGAAGAGTAATCTTTCTTCTTCCCTAATCCGACAAGGACAATTGTTGATTTCTCAGAAAGATACAAAGCGAACGCCTGCTTCTTTTTGCCCTCGAATCTTTTCGTATTCACAGCGTTCTGGACAGCTGCCTGCAGCTGCTTGGGCAATACGTCAGAGCCTGGAAGCGGAGCTTGCCTGCTCTCTCCAGAAGTTTTCTTCGCGCTCTCTTTGACGCCAGACTTCTCTTCAGTCTTGCTTTCCGCCTGGAATAACGGCACAAATATGATCTCCGCTTCAGTATCAAGAATTCCTGCCACTCTCGCTATGATCTCAAACGCCATGAAACACCCCCTTGATTGATCTATTATCTTGCCTTCAATAATGATAAGGATAAATACGGAGTATAAAAAACTTATTGTATTAAGAAACACGCAAAGCCTTCAGATCGACTTTCCTGCTCGTGTTAACAATGATGATCTTGTGGCCTAAATCCTCAGCCTCATGCTGGCAGATGCCTAGCAGCTCGGCCTCTACGTTCTCTTTGATCTTAGAAGAAGTGTACCCTTTCTTTTTCAGCCTTCGCTCAAGCACGACGATAGGGCAGGTCGTGATTATGCATGCAGTGACGAGTGCAGGAGTGACATAATGGCTCAAATGGGAGTCTATCACAAGTTTTTTCGGCGAAGATTTTATCATCTGGGCAAGGACTCTGGCAAGCCTGCCTTCATCAACGATATCCACTCCGCGCTTCCTGTCATTGCCAACAGAAAGCTTGTGTTCAGCGATCACTTCATTGACATCAATGTACTTCCAGCCGCGCTCTGCGGCAAGCTTTTTTGAAAGAGCAGTCTTGCCAGTGCCTGGAGTGCCTGTGACTACCACCGCTTTCAAAAGTTTATTAGTCATGCATTAAAGAAAATGTCAAGAGTATAAAAAATTATGGGAGCTGAGGCTCTTCACTTAAAACCTCTTCCTCAGCTCTCTTCAAAAAAAATGTCAAAGACTCGCACCCACCATCAATCAAAAACTTCGGTTTTTGATGTTGCTTATCATCCCTCATCGGAGGGATGCTAATCAACGGTCCCATACCTATGGCATGATATTTTGAGAAACACTATCAATATATAGATATTCTCAAAATATTCCGGAAAACGAAGTTTTCCGATATCGCCCTTTGAGGGCTCGGGGTGCTCGTTTTCGAACATCTCTATATACCATATTGAAAAGCGAAGCTTTTCGATATTCCGAAAATCGGACAACCAGATTTTCGTTACTGAACCATCAATGAATACATTGGTGGTATATAGAGATATAAAACTCAATAAACCCTTGTGCCTATCTGGGTTGCTATCGCGCTGCTGCTCACTATCGCCAGGAAGACAATAACCATTATCGAGAGCAGCACCAGAGTGATTATCGTTATCCCTAGCACTAGGAAACCTTTGCCGATCCCTTTCTTCAGCCCGATATAGACTGCGGGAGCTATCAGCAACGCCAAAGTTATTATGCTGGCGAGAAGCACTAACAACAGCGAGAGAAGCTGTCCATAATCATATCCCACCCATTGAGTCATATTGCGCACAATATATGTGAAGAACAGGACGTTCAGCAGGATGAGGAATCCTGCCGCAACTCCAGTGATGATAAGAACAACTATGCTGCTCATCCTTTCTTCTGAAAGGCGTTTAATAGCAAGCACAAGCCCGAATATGACTGCGACAAGAAGCAGTATCCCTACAATCAATGATATCTTGTGCATCATGAGCCAGGAAGTTCCGTAAGTCCCTTTGACATGGAAGCTCTCTAGAGGATCCAATCCTTCAACGGTCTTGACATAGCCTTGCTGCCATTCCAGCTGGCTTGAGAATTGTTGAAGCTCATTGCTCTGCACTGCTTTTGCTGAAGGCGCTGATTCCGCAACAGCGTAACTCAGACCATCTCCGCGATAATCGACTTTGCTCTGCCCTCCTTCAAGTATAAGGTCTTGCTGGACATTGACGGCTATGCGAACGCTTGCGACATCCTGATCCATCTTTGCGCTCTCAAAATCAAAATCATAGATTCCCCAGCCTTTGCTCACGTAACCTTGGACTTTGTAATACATCAAGATTGTCCCAACCTGTTGCTCATCCAGAGGAACTGGAAGAGTGAAAGTGTACTGGACTGATTTAGAAAGCTGGTTCTCTTTCTTATCAACTGAGTAATAATACGGAGGCCATACCTGCTGGTCCTGCCAGGATACGCATTTCCGCTCGAAATTAGTGCACTTGCCGCTCTCAGAAGTCAGAGTGCAGAAATCATCCCATTGCGCGCAGTATTTCTGCGTTCCCTGGACTTCCTGGAAGATATTGATCATCCTTATGCTCTCGCCAGGGATCTCTATGCTGACAATCGAAAGGTTCTCTTTGCCAGTGTTCTGTATCTTGAGCTTTGCAGCGACAATTGCATCGCCTTCCTCATCGAACATGACACTGTAATACTGATTCTGGCCGAACGCGCTCGCGCCGTCATCATATCTCGGCATCATGACCTTGCCGACAGATTCTGAAGACGCGATAGCGCTGACTGCCATACCAGCTATCATTGAGACAGATAACACCATTAAGATAAATACCGAAACCATAAAACTTTTTATTGAATTATTCTTTTTCATGATTGGCCTCCATTTTATGCTGTCTTTATTCGTTATTCTGATTGCTATTGTTGGCTGCTTGCTTTCTGTGTCTCAAATGATCAATCAATATCATGATAAGCATGCACGCTGCTGCTCCTATCGCGAACCAGACGCCTATCGAAGGATTAGAGGACGCGGTTCCTGAGAGAGTATTGGCTGTCTGAGCGGTTGTATCAGCAGTTGCACTAAAAGCTGAAGGGGCTGAAGCCAGCATTTCCTGCCCTGAATCTGCAGCTGATGGTGCCGCAGCTATTGCCGCTTCAGAGACCGCTGCCTTGCTCGCGCTTATTCCTGAGCTAAGAGCGCTTGTTCTGCCAATGAATCTAGGGAGATATTGCAGCACTAAAGAGATTGCGCCTATAACTGCAATGACTGGAAGGAATTTTCTCAGCCGTTCCCTGAAGTTCTCAGTGGTTCCTTTAGGCGCTATGATGACGTACCTGTTAGCAAGAGAGTAATGCAGTACCTCCCGCCCTTTCTCAGAATAATGATATTCTTTGGTCTCGACAAGATTGCTCTGCACAAGATTCTTCAGATTATAATGGACTGTAGAGAGAGGCATCTGCAATACTGCTGCGACTTCTGTCTCTGTCGCTGCCGCTTTAGAGAGATGGTCAAGGATCTTCCTGCACGCATCGCTAGAGATGACCTGCGCAAGCTCTTTCGCCTTGCTCTCTTCCAATGAGACTAAAAGGAATGTATCTTTTGCTGCCATAAAGGCTGGAAAGAGCGCGAGATATTTAAATGTTCTTTAGAGTGCGAATGAACTTGAAGCTTTCTTTCACGAAAACCTGACCTAGCTTCCCTTAAGGGGTTTGTCAATTTAAAGATGTTCAGTGGATTTTAGATAGCTTTATATAGGTTATTCTTATGTTCAGAATAATCATCTGATAATCAGATAAGCTGACATTCACAGATTGAAGAGCAAGATGAAGAAATACCCCAGAGCAGTGCAGTGCGACAGCCGCGGCCAGATAGTCATACCTAAAGAGATAAGGCGCGAGCTAGGGATAGAGGAAGGAAGCGCGTTCTGGATGTTTATATTGACAAATGAAGGGATACTTCTGAAAAAAATGACTGACGGACAACTGCTTACTGATGATCCTGTGCTGAAAGAGCTGAAAAGCAAAACAAAAGCTGCGGGCATCAGCCAGAAGAACATCGATAGTGCTGTTGACAGGTACAAGAAAGAGAAGAAAGGAGCGTTCATAGAGCTATGAAAGACCCAACCCTTGAAGTGATCGCTGCAGGAATAATCGCGATTATACTTGCCACAGGCATGCTCGGCATAATAGGGATGACAGGCTTCGCAGTCATAGATACAGGCTCAGTGCGCACTGACAAGAACGATTATATCATAGGGGATATGGTGCAGCTGCTTCTTCCGGAAGACACTGCAGATTACACTATAGAGGTCATCGATCCTGAAGGTAAGCTGATGGCTAACGGGATAACTTTCTTCGTAGACAAGAGCGGAAAGTACACAATAAATGCCGAACTTGTCAGGAACGGGGAGAGAGAAAACCTAAAGGCATATTTCAATGTCGAGGATTCTTCCGGCAAAAATGGAGGGGATGAAGAGATGCTTAAGGAAGAGACAAACGCGATAGAACCTGCTGAAAACACGGATTCTGAGATTCCTGAAGAACCAACTCAGGAAAGCCAAGATGAATCCGGAAATTACCCTGAACAGGAGGATACTAATGCTTCTGGCTCTGAAGAAGCCAATGACGTTCAAAACTCCTCCGCGGCATTGCGTACCCCCACAAACGCAAGCGATAATTCTGCCGCGGAGGGAGTTTTCTCAGGAGAGAAGGAAGCAAGAAAAGAAGAGCGCGTATTGAATGCAAGGGTGGAATTCACAAAGGACAAGATGCGTCCGAGAGAATCAATCGATAGGAGAGGGAATAGGGAAGATATCATCGAGATGGAAGAGCAGGGAGTGAAGATAACGATTGAAGGGGCAAATCCTTCACTTCTTAACATGATCACTTATGAGAACGGAACGATCACTGCGCCAAGCGTAGACATTACCGAAGCGACAATAAGCATACCCCACACAGGAATCCCGGCGATAGGGACATTGCCACAGCTTTATATCAAAGAAGATGATGAGACCGAATTCAGACCGGCAGTTGAGTACAAAAACAATAATGAGACATTCAACAAGATAGAGATAACCCCTACGCATTACGTGTTCTCAGTAGAGCATTTCACGCAGTATTTCATAAACAGCAGCGGAGGGGATTATACCTCATTGGAAGCGTGCCTGCTCGCGCAGAACAACACGGCGAACACATGCCAGGTGAATCAGGCGATAAATGAGAACTTCACTACAGCATCAAGCTATTATTTCCTTAGCCATATTGTTCAACTTACTGAGGATGGTGTGAATAACACCTACATTGATTTCAATAACTCAGCATTCTACGGTGATGATGGCGTGAATGACGTAGGTATTGATTTTGTTGGTGGGGCGAGTGATGATAGCGTTCATAATAGCACGATTAAGAATATCGGTTTTGTTAATGTTGCTTTTCCATTGATGATGAGCAGTATCTCTGGTGTGGGGCAGAGCTTCTCTTTGAGCAATTTTAACGCGAGCAGCATGACTGGGAGTTCTACAATATTCTACCTTAATAGTCATAACAGCACTGTGAAAGATATTAACATTTTTGATGGGACAATCTTGGGAGTCAGCATTACTAATGCAGGTGATAGTAATTTCAGTAAGATAATGATTAATAACATCTCGACTTATGGTATAAGTCTTAGTTCTGGAGTGAGCAATGACGTGTTTTCTTTCATCAATATCAGCAATATTAATCTTGTTGACGGCACGAGTTATGGACTGCATTTCGCGAATGATGGGGGTAATGATAATGTGACTAATTGCAGTTTCAGCTATATCAATGGCACAGGTCTTTATTTCTTGAATGTCAACAGCACTGTGAAGAATAACATTTTTGAGAATAACACTCTTGAAGGATTGCGCCTGATTCATAATGTTGGAGGCAGGGTTGATATTTATAATAACACTTTCAGGTATAATGACCATGAAGCGAGCAAGTTTTTGGCGAGTTACAGCAGGACTAATGTTAGCGGGACACTGATGAATGGCGGAAACCCAGTAGTTCTCAATAGCGCTTTAGGTGGCGCAATAACGATAAGCGCTAATGATACTGACGTGAGCGCCTTATTTGATGGGGTTAGTAATTTCAGCAGGTGGAGCGTTAACGCCCCAACCGCTGGACTGCCTATAAGAACTATATATGTTCAGATGGGTTATGGCACGAGTTGCGCTACTGCTGGCGCAGCGTATGGAGGCAGCTGCTACGGGTATCAGGATGATTACTGGGTCGCTAATGGGGGTAGCAATTACACTATCAATCCTGCTTACGTCACTAACCAAACCATAAGTGTTATGCAAGGTGATGTGAATCCGCCTTATGTGCGGAATGCGAAACAGAAGAATAACGGGGATATTCTTGTCCAGACAACTGGATTCTCGCTCAACATCAGCGGAAACACTTTCATTGACAAAACTTATGAGCTTGGAGATAGCGTAAGATTCATTAGTGATTTGGCAGGGACAAACGCTGTCTTATGGCTCAACAATTATTATTACAACGCTAACATGACAGGACAGGATTCTTCACTGAATTATTGCAGGGAAGGGATTGGTAATTTCTTAGCGAGCGCTGTGACTTTCAGCAAAGGAGTTGGAGAGTGCGGCCCGATCAACATAACCGCTCCAAGCAACGGCCAAACATTCCTGAGGAATTCGACAGTGCAGATAAACTGGACGCCTCAGAGCAGCCAGAACAGCATCTCTTATTACCTGTCCTATTCTCATGACTCTGGGACTTCATGGACGAATATCGCGACAGTGAGCGCGGCGAACTATTCCTGGAACATAGCTTCTCTTCCGGCAGAGAACGACTATCTCATCCGCATAATACCTTTCGACTCAACTGCCAACGCGACAGAGAACAGGAGCAGAAGCGTATTCACGATAAATCCGATCAACCAGCTCGTCTGCTCCAACAGCGCGCTTTGTGAATACCAGAACATAACTTCAGCGCTTGATGGCGAGAACAGCACAGGGAAGAACATAACCTTGACGGACAATGACCGCACGTACACCATATTGAAAGCAGAATCATACAATATCTCCAATCCGAGAGGGATAATACTCAATGCCTCAAATATAACCCTGAACTGCAACAGTTCGATCATAATCGGCGCAGGATTCGCGGACAGCAAAGGGATCAGCGCTGAGAACGTGAATAATGCATCCATACAATACTGCAATGTGCAGAAGTACAATTACGGAATATTCCTCAACAACAGCAATGAGAGCAGGATGATAACAAATAATGTCTCTAATGACACTATCGGAATGTACGCGATATCCTCTTACCAGCTGAACTTCACTAATAACACAGTCACGCAAGCGTCACAGTACGGAATATTCCTAGAAAGCGCGCACAATAGCTTTGTAAAAAACAACACTATGAATAACATGACTGGCAGCGCGAATTCGGCATTTATAATCATCAATGGAACAACTAACACCACAATAAGCGGCAACAGCATCAAGAACGCGCAGGCTTCAGGACTATTGCTCAACAACTCAAATCAGGATATTGTGGCTAACAATACCTTGAACAATACAAGAGGGATAAGAATAACCGCTTCAGACAGGAACAACATCACAGGGAATGCCATTGAGAGCACTTACTCAGGATATGATGATTTATCGGTTGACAGCTCTTCCTCTGGCAACAACACAGTATGGCTGAACAGGTTCTATTCGCTAGGAGTCAACAACAGCGGCACAAATACGGCGTTCTGCATCGCTCAGGGAGGGGAGAATAGAGGAAACTTCTACGCTGCCGCGCTGAACGCCAGTTACATGCTCAATGCGCTGAATGACTGCGGCGCCGCAAACATAACTTTCCCGACAATCAACACAAACCACACAACCCAGATCAGGATTGCCTGGAAGAACCAGTCAAGCCAGACAGCGATGAGCTACTTCCTGAGATATTCCACAGATGGAGATTTCTGGACAGATATAGGATCGACAACCAATCAGCATTACACCTGGACAGTGAATGCCTTGCCTGAATCAAACAATTACAGGCTCTTGCTCGGAGCTTATGATTCATCATACAATGCCACCAATGACACGAGCGACCTGTTCGGGATAGACAATACAGCTCCGTCACTGACATTGCTCAATCAGACAATGAGTGATAACGCGAAGATCACCCCTTCAAATCCTGCGCGCGCAGGGAGCAATATAACCATACGGGCAAACATCACTGATGTCATAAGCGGGATAAGCGATGTGCGTCTGACTGTCTGGCAGACAACTAGAAGCGCGGGCAGCATAATAATCAATGGACAGACACGCCTCCTTGACGGAAACAGCAATAACGGCACTTGGGAGATGAATTTCACTGCCAATGATAATCTTGCGGATATGGGAGAGATAAACTATACTGTGTATGTCAATGATACAGCTAACAATCAGCTGACTTTTGACGCGAATTTCAGCATCGTCGACAATGAGCAGGTATGCTCTAACGCTTCAGCATGCGAATATGCGTCAATAACCTCCGCCCTTGATGGAGAGAACAACACAGCAATAACAATAACTCTCATAGACGCGAACAAAAAGTATACGTTCGCCAGAGAGGATAAGTACAGGATCTCTCCTTCAGGGATGATCCCTGCGATAAGCATGAACGCCTCCAATCAGACAATAGACTGCGCCAATTCTGAGATCAGCGGGACAAACACAGGGACAGGGATATTCTCAAGGCAGCGCAACACCTCCTCTGTCCAGAACTGCGTATTTCGCGACTTCAGCGTGAGCCTGAACTTCACGAATTCTTCAAGCAATACCGTGAAAGACTCGAGATTCCTCAGCAGCACCAATGAGATCTATCTCTTCCTTATTAATGACAGCCTTTTCAGCAACATAAATCTCTCAGACAGCGCCGGAGACAGCTTGCTAGTCTACAACTCATCAAATATCACTTTCAAGGATATGAAAATAACGAATTCCTCCATGAGAGGGATAAACCTGATAAGCTCTTACTGGCTTAGATTCTATGACATCAATTCGTCCGCGAATGTCCGCGAAGGCTTGCTTGTGAACCTGTCTTCAGACAGGATGATAATAGAGAATTCCTCATTCACTGGTTCATCTTCGAGAGATAATGTACGGATAGATGGGCTTAATACGAACATCTCAGGAAGCAGCTTCAGCAACATATCTAGCGGAAGACAGGACCTGTTCATCAGCAGCATTGCAGAGAGCACAAATGTATGGGCGAATAACTTCCTCAGCGGAGGAGTCAACAATTCTGGGACTGCCTCTTCATTCTGCGTCAATAACACCGGGAATTATTACAATCAGGATATCAATCTGAGTTATAGGGTGATTGGAAGCTGCGGCAACCTGAGTGAGCCTTACGATGACAAGGATGGCGACAGATACTTCACAATCTATGACTGCAATGACAATAATTTTGAGATCTATCCTGGAGCGACTGAGAGATGCGATGAGTTCGATGATGATTGTGATGGCATCATCGATGAAGGAGGAGTGTGCGCTGCAAAAAGCTTCAGCACTGGGGGCAGTTCAGGGGGCGGAGGGGCAGGATTCACGCAGTCAAGCGCATTCACTCAGGATTTAGCGCAGAATCCTGAAGTCATATTATCGCTAAATGCAAGGATGGAGTTCTCAATAAACAATGAACAGCATTACATGACCCTTGAAAAGGTATATTTCAACAAGGTAAGGATAACTGTGCGGTCAGAGCCGCAGACTTTCGAGCTAAGGATCAACGAAAGCAAAGAGATAGATTATGGGAATGACGGAAGCGCTGACCTGCGCTTAACCCTTAAAGAGATAAGGGGATCGCAAGCAGTGCTTAATGTCGAACCGCTTGGCAAAAAGACAGATGAGACGCCTCAGGCCGCCCCTGAAGTCACGGAGACGCCGATTCCAGACGCAGGACAGATGGCGCCTTCTGAAGAGAAACCTTCGATCATTCCTGAAAGTGTTAGGAACGCGGCAACAGCGGCAGGAAGGATAGGGCTGACTGTGCTGAAATGGGTCGGAGGGATAGCCCTGATACTCATAGCCGCAGCGCTTCTCATAGCTGGGGTGAGATATTCTGTGAGCTTCACTTCAAAGATCTCAGAAGTCGAGCAGTATCTCAAGCAGGCAAGAGAGAGCGGGATGACTGACGAGCAGATAAAGCAGGCATTGATAAGCGCTGGATGGGAAGAGGCGATAGTTGCAGAGCTGCTTAAAGGACAGAAGCATATTAGCGAGACTGCGCCTGAAGAAAAGATTGATAAAGCCTCTGCGGAGAAGGAAACCTCTTACGAGACTCCGAACCAGAAGCCTCTTGAATCTGGATCTGATAAAAACGCTCCCTGGACTGAGCAGAAGATAAACAGATAAGCCTAA
>Ga0209542_10008022_pt1 | contig 19879 bp, 30 predicted proteins | sample RifCSPhighO2_01_FD_184028 | JGI IMG/M metagenome (GOLD analysis project Ga0209542, IMG submission 184028) | Soil microbial communities from Rifle, Colorado - Rifle CSP2_plank highO2_0.1 (SPAdes) (version 2) | ecosystem: Environmental > Terrestrial > Deep subsurface > Rock core/Sediment ...
GTTTTTATTCCTGATTTTTCATCATCTGGAATAGATGCTTTAACATAAATTGTTTTATCTCCTACTGGCAAAACTAAATTGCTTAATGTTGAAGTATATGTTCCATCTGATGCTGTTGAAAAAACAACATTATACTTAGAATCAGCTGTGGAACTAATAGTAGCTGTTTCCCCATTGGCAGTTATAGTAAATGATTTAACTGCTGTAGTCTCATTAGCATCTGTCTGCTCAAAGTCAACACTGCTTGGAACAGTCAAAGCTAAAGCGCTAGCTACTAACAAAAATAAGCCCAATATATATAATAGTAATTTTTTCATTATAGTCCCCTTATTATTATATAGTAGTTACAATATACATATTGGATTAGGTATATCCTATATAAAGGTTTCTATTCTGCATTGTATATAATAAAGAATTCTTAATGTAAATAAATTAAAATAAAAAAAAAATAAAAAAAAAAAAATTAAGGCTTATAATATCCGGTATAAGTATGCCCTAATTGAGATACATATACTTTTGAGCAGCTTTTTCCGATGTCAGTTGATATAAACTTGCAGTCTACTCCATTTGCATTGTTACAGGATTCTAAACTGCACCATGCTAATGTGCCGTCCTCTAAGACTATGGATTCTGCTGTTTTTGCTGTTACTACTCTTCCTGTTCCTCCGCTGAGATTAAGCAATCCGACAACAGCTACTATAGCTACAATACCCACAACAATCAAAGCAAAATTCTCCTCTCCCATATTATCCTCCTTTTCTATTTTATTGATTTATGAGCATTATTCGCATTTCCAATGCGGCTGCCATGAAGTTCCCAGTTTATCAACAAAAACAGGGCAATTTGCAGTTGTTCCTTTTGCATAATATACGCACTTTCTTTCTGGAAATGGCTTTTCGCAGTTTGTTACGCATTCATATTGATGGCAGAACTGATACTCTTTTATTTTTTCATAAGGAACATTGCTTCTTTCATAAGGATAAGACCATTTTGGCAGTACAGCATTAGACTGAATGTTATTATAACTGTATGAAAATACAATAATAAAAATAGATATTATTGCCAATATGCTGATTATCAGCATTCCAGAACTATAATTAATTTTTCTCACCATTTTTTTTTTTTTTTAATATATATAATCTAGAATACTTCTATATAAATCTTTTGCTTATTTTTCCTTTTCTTCCTCTAATAACTCCTTAACTGTTTTTTCTTCTTTTGCAACATTGTATTGCGGAGATTCTCTGCTAACCTCAAGCCTTATATTTCTTTCATCTTTCTTGCCCTTGTCTACTATCTTCCTGGCTATCTCTATAGCATCGCTCATATTAATAGCTAATCCAACTTTCTTCAAGTTTTCAGCAAGACGGTTTATCTTTTCAATATCTTCCAGCATGAGCTCACCTAAATTGCTAAATTGCTGTATAGAGAAATTGCTACATATAATTCTTTAATATCGGAATATATAATTTTTTTGGTTTTATTATTATGGAAATAGAAATATTTAAATAGTACTTATACGTATAAGTTCTTACTTATTCGAACAAAATGCAAATAATATATAAAAAACACGCATTGGAGATGATGACCGACAGAGGAATAACAAACAAACAAATCGAAACCGCTATAAAAATGGGATCAAAATTCAAACAAACAGACGGTTTTTTGGCTAAATATTCATATTTTTCAGTTGCCTATAAAAAAATAGGAGATAAATATATCGTAAAAACAGTTTATATAGACTAGGTGATGAAAATGAAGTGCTATGAATGCAACAAAGGAAAATTAATCAAGAAAAAAGTAGAATATAGAAAATACGGCATTTTAATAGGCAAGTACCCAGCAGAAGTTTGCGACAAATGCAACGAAACTTTTTTTGAAGGAAAAGTTGTTGAGGAAATCGAGAAAAAAGTTAAGGAAATGGGGTTATGGGGATTAAGGAAGAAAATTAAAGTTGGAACATCTGGAAATGCCTTGGATATTAAATTAAGCAAAGACATTATAAAATTTCTAGGCCTGCATAAAGGAAAGGAAATGGAAATTGAGCCTGTAAATAAACAAAAGATTGAGGTAAATGTTCTTTGACTTTTTTTTTTTTTTTTTTTTTTTTTGATTTCTATTATATAGTTCTAAACTCATTTCCTTCCTGATGATAAGCTCTGTTTTCATTGCTCTTTAATTTTTCCAATAATACTTTACCAATAAAGATTGTATGATCTCCTGTCTTAACCTGCTCTATAATCTGGCATTCTAGATAACCAATAGCTTCATTAATTCTACAACAATCTATCTTATCGCATTCTTCTTTTGTCAATCCTGTTTCTTTGAATTTGTCCATTGTCATGCCTGTATTTCTTCCGCAAAACAATATTTCATTTTTTAAAGAAAAAGGCATAAAGTTAACGCAAAAAACCTTTGACTTATCAATAATGTCATGAGAAAATCTTTTTTTTCCAATAGAGATTGCGTATAAAAATGGAGCAAAGCTTGTCTGCATATGCCAGTCAATCGTCATGATGTTGTCTTTTAGCTCTTCCTTGCCTAAAATTTTAGCCTTTCCTCTGCAGCTAATCAATACAGTCTGCCTGTAACCAATTAATTCTGACATTTTTTTATTTTAATTTCCTTCCAATCAAATATAATATTATTCCTAGCAAAATATAAGCAATTGTTAAAAACCACAGCTTAGTAATTTTTGAGTTAATATAAGTTGTGATTACTGGCTGCAACGCTGTTGTTGCATATTTTGTTAAAAAATTAATCAAAAGCTCTTTTCCAAAAATAGCTGTTAGCACTGAAAGTATTCCTGGAACTAAAGAATAATATCCAAGGCTTTTTAATGTGCTGCCAAGATCTTCTTTTTTTATAATGAATGTAATTATTATTGAAATAACTATTAAGATTATTGAGCCAGTAAGAAAGAAGGTTGAGCTGTATTTAACAGCAATCTCCTCTGGCAATTGGCTTGATAATAAATAAGGAATGATAAATGATAATCCTAATATATAGAGAAAGGCTAATACCGGCCTTAATATTATCGAATATATCCTGTTCATTAATTTAATTAGAAAATTAAAACTATAAAAATTTATTTATTATGCACTTCCTGTATTGTGCATGAGCAGGGAATCTTATAAACTGCCCTGTGCAGCGCTTTCCTTGCTATATCTAAATTTTCCCTGTTTACTGACAATTCTGCCAATGTTTGCCCTTTTTTAACTCTTGCAGCTATGCTGACAACTTTTCCAAAGCTTAGCTGCATACCAGTTGACATCCTGTCTGCGCCAGCTCCTGTTGCCATTTTATTTTCCCTTAGATGATGATGGGGATAAATTCTTATTCTATAGAAATAATCTCCTTTTCCTAAATTCTTTTCCAGCAATCTATTTGAGGTTTGTCTTGCGGATTCTATTGCATTATGCCTTATCTGCAGACTATCTTTTGTTATTAAGTTTAAGGTATATTCAAATTTTTTTTTTTGGTCTCCCATGTCATATCTTACAACTAAATTAGCAGGAGTCATCCTGACAAAATTAACTTTTTTAAATTTGGATTTTCTTGTGTAAGGCCTTTCTAATTTTCTATAGCTGCATCCTTTTCTTATTCTTACCATGATAAAATTGGTTTTAAAGATTATTTAAAAATCTTTTGTATTCTTGACTTAAGTTTTTTTATTTTCTCCTTACATCATCTTTTATCATCTTGATAATCTCTGGAAACTCTGATATTTTAAAATGCCCATTTTTACTTTTATAAATAACAATATTTGCATTTTTTAGTTTTTTCTTATATTTTTTAGCGTGAGATACTGGAACAACATCATCGTCTTTTGAAAATAACAAATTGAGGTTTTTGGAATTTTTCTTAATCAACGATAAATCTGATTTAAGTTTGAATCCGCCAACTAAATCTTCTCCGTGCAAAGTATTGTCAAATGGCGGGCAAATCAAATAAGTTGATAATATTTTTTTGGGAAACTTATTTTCTGATAAATACTTTGTGAGAAAAATCCCGCCTAATGATAAACCAATTAAAATGATGTTGTTTCTCAAGTGAGGAAAATGTCTCTCAAAATGAATCTTCCATTCATTATATTTTGCATTATCTTGTAAGGGCATACGCGGTTTTATAATTTCAAAATTTTCATCTAGCTTTTTCTTTAAATAATAATCAGTCCAGCGTATTTTTTCCTCAATTAATATTTTCCTAGTTTTTAAAAAATGCAAATAATCTTTTTTATTCTTAAAAGTCATTCCGCCATGAATTATTAATATCTGAGTTTTCTTTTTTATCATAATTAGTATGGTTTAATCAAACTTTATTAATTTATCTCTTCGTCGCCTTCGGGTGGAGGTTGGAAATAAGCCATAGCTATTGCTGATAACATTAAAAAATATTAAATAGAAACATTTAAATATAAAATATCTCAGTAACTTGATAAAAGAGGTGAAATAATGAATAGGAAAGCTGACTTAAGCTTGTCTGTCAATGCTATTGTTATATTAGTTCTCGCAATTGTTATCATGGCCTTTGCGCTTCCATTTGTAAATAAGATGTTTAAGAAAACCACAACAGAGTTTGAAGCTCTGAGCGGAGAAGAGCCATCTGCTCCTGTTGCAAACGGAGCAAATCCAATCACATTATCAAGGAATAATTTAATAATGTCTGTTGGGGATAAGAAGGCGATAAAGGCAAGCGTGTTTAATACTCATAATTATGATACCGCTACTTCAAGATTATTTACTCCAAGTCTTCCAAACAACCCTATTTTAAGTGTAACATGTCCACTCATTATCATATCTGACCAATCAACGCCTACAATAAAGGAAAATGAAGCAAAAGAAGTAATATTAATTATACAGGCCAAAAATGTTCCAGACACAAAAATATGTACCTTCAATACACATAATGATGTAGGAGGAAATTCTATATCTATACCTGTAACTATTAAATAAAGATATCATTAAAAAAAAAAAATGCCAAACAAAACAAAAAAAAAAAAACTAACGCAGCAGCAGGAATTTGAAATAATGAAATTAGTTCTAGACAAATTTCTATGGTTAGGAACAGTATTAATTGGAGTAGCGATGTATTTTATGGTTAGAGGAGATGTTCAGCCAAACCTTCCATTATTATTGTCAGGAGTAATTGTTTTGGTAATATTTGTTATATTAATCGTCAGGGAATACGAGATTTCAAAATAAGTATTTAAGTATAGAAAATATTATATATTGAAATATAAAGATTGAATATAAAATGACAAAAAAACAAATCGACATATTAATGAGAGAAAGTGAGAAAAGAGTAGAAAAAATCAATGCAGATGTCGAAGAGATATCTAAAAATGTTAGAAATATTATTAAAAACTTAAATATGGTTTTATAATTATTTATTTCTTAATTTCTGGTTTTCTCTATACAAAGTTTCATTATCCTTGCTTATTTCTTTTACTATTCTATTTTGTTGTCGGTATTCATTCAAAAGAAGGTTATATTTAAACTCCATTTTGCTGTATTCCGATATAAATTCATCTTTTTGTTCACTAATAAATCTGTTCTTGCTTTCCATAACTAACCGATGAATTCCAACAGTTGTTAAGAGCATTAAAGCGAAGAAAGTAGGAATATAAGGCAGATACTCTAAATTTTCTCTAAATATCAATATAAAATACACTAATAGCAATTGCTCAATAAAATAAATTAATAGGAAAACTATATCGAATAATGTGTCATTTCTATGAAAGAATTTTCTAAAATTCTGCCAATTCTTTTCAAAAAACCAAAATAATTTTCCAGAAGCTGTTTCAATCATAATCTTATTATTTTTAATAAAACCTATTTAAAGATAATTAAGCAATAAACTATATTTTCAAATAAACCCATTAACCAAATCTCTTAGAACTTTTTCTGGATTCTGGGCTTTTGTTACTCCAGAAGCTAATAAGATTCCTTTTGCCCCTAACTTCATTGCTATCTTAACATCCTCTTTTGTCTTAACTCCTGCTCCGCACAATACAGGAACGTCAAAAGGCTTTACTTTATTTACTGTGTTTGTTATTAATTCTGGCTGAGCTGTTGAAACAGAAATATCTCCTCCAATCAAAGCAGGAGGCTCTACAGCAATAAAATTTGGCTTAAATTTAGCTATCTCAGCTGAGATCTCAGAAGTTGGAGCGCAGGCAACAATCTCCAATATATTTTTATTGATTATTTCTTTAATGATATCTAAGCTTAACCTATGCTCTGAATGATTCAATAAAGTTCCAACAGCTCCTGCTTCTTTAACAGCTTCTGCTAATATATGCCCTGTGAACTGGCCATATCCGACATTATCAATATGCTGCGCCAATACAGGAATCTCAACACACTGGCTAACTCTATAAATATCAGCTGCCTGAACAGCTACCCCAATATTGGAATTAGTGTCTAATGCAACCTTCTCGCAAATCTGAGCTAACTTCAGTGCATTCCTTCCAATAGATTCCTTATATGTTTTGAAATTAACAATTATCAATGGTGTTTTGAGCATAATTATTAAATAGATATAATTTATTTATATATTTTGTGGGCTTGTAGTTCAGTGGTAGCTGTTGACTTAGTCAACTCGCAGCTAAAGAATGCTGCTCTCGCACAGCAGAGGTCACGGGTTCAATTGCTGTTGCAGCATCGAAAATGCTGCTCGCTGGAAACTCCCGTCAAGTCCACTTTTTTTTTTTTATTTAGAAAGTTTTTTAACTCTATAAACTTATTTGAATAGGTATGAAAACAGTATATATTCTAATTGGAGCTAAAGGCAGCGGAAAATCTTATATAGGAAAACTTATCGAAAAAAAAATTGGAATTAAATTTTTATTAACTGAAGGAATATTCATAGATATTCAAAATTCAAGAGATATTTCAGATAAATCTTTTTTAAAGGAAGGTTACGACATTGTTGAAAAAAAAATTGACGAATATCTAAAACAAAATGAAAAAATAGTTATTGAATCTACAGGCGCATTTATTTTTTTTGAAGACTTTCTCAAAAGATTTCAATCAAAATATAATTTAAAATTAATATTTATATATACTCCCTTAAGATTATGCCTTCAAAGAATTAGTGGCAGAGATATCTTAAACCACATTAAAATGTCAGACTCACTGATTAAGAACGTCTATAAAATATCTAATTCATTGAACTATAAATATGTTCTAAGGATTAATAATTCAAATCAAGGTGATGATAAGATAATAAGTTCCTTTAAAAAAATATTATAAATAAAACCAATAACTATAAAAACAAATAATTTTCTCAAATACTTATGAATATAATCTTAATCCAATTCAATAACTTTAAAGAGCAGTTAAAGAAATCACTACAAGGATATTTTCCTGAAAATTCCACTATAGCAATAAAGCTGCATATGGGCGAATTAGGAAATAAGCACTATCTAAAGCCAGAGTATGCAAAAGTTGTTGTTGATGTTTGTAAAGAACTTAAATTAAAACCATTTTTATTTGACAGCCCCGTTGTATACAATTCTCCAAGAAAGCTTGCTGCAGGATATAAATTAGTCGCAAAAAAGCATGGTTTTAATTTTTGCGAAGTTAAGATTTCTAATGATTCAATTAAGGTTAAAGGAAAACATATGGATTATGAAGTTTGTAAAGACTTAACAGAAGCAGATGGTGTTATTGTTTTAAGCCATGTCAAAGGCCATTTCTGCACTGGCTTCGGAGGAGCAATAAAGAACTTGGGAATGGGAGCTGTAACAAAAGAGACAAAAGGAAAAATTCATGATGGGGGAAAGCCAGTTTATATTTCTGGCTGCACAATGTGTGAAATCTGCTCTAAAAACTGTCCAACAGATAATATAAGATACAAAGATAATCGCCCTTATTTTGACAAGAACTGGTGCTGTGGATGCAGCAACTGCTCTATTGTCTGCCCTGAGAAAGCAATAAAGCCAAAACTAGCCAAGTTTGATGAATTAATTGCAGATTCTGCAAATTCTGCTCTAAAATTATTCAAGAAAACATTTTTCATTAATGTCTTGGCAAATCTTTCTGAAAAATGCGATTGCTGGGTTGGAAAAAACGACATTATTGGAAAAGACATTGGAATTCTTCTGGGCAGAGATATTATTGCAATAGAAAAAGCAAGCTATGACTTAATTAAAGAAAAGCACGGAAAAGATATTTTCAAGGAATCAAATCATAGAGATGCATTACTCCACATTAAAGAAGGAGAAAAATTAGGAATGGGTAAAAGTAAATATAAATTAAAAACTATTTAATCTTATTATACTTTAAAAATTCTTTTGCAGCTGCCATTTTCTTGCAGCTTCTGCACTGTAAGATTAGCTCTCCCTGTGGACTAGGAAAATCAGAATTAATTATTTCTGTCTTATCGCACTTCGGGCACTTAAGCAGTATTTGGTTTAATAGAAAAAACCTGTTGCACTCCTTGCAAATATTATACTTATCATTAATAACTATCAGCTTATGCTCAGGAGCTGAGCAAAAAGGACAAAAATTTATTTCTGCCATTTAAGTAAATTTTTTGATTTTTATTTAAAAATATTTTGTTTTTACTCTTGCTTAACTTCTTTTTTAGTTATGGGAATCAAATATCTCCTTGCTTCCTTGTCCAAATCTGAAAACTGGTCTGATGCTTCTTTTAGCTTTGATGAAGCGCTTCTTCCAAAAGCTATAACCTCTACTCTGCATCCCATTGCTCTTCTTAGATGATGAAGCAGGTCAACAAAATCACCATCTCCTGAAACCAAGATTAAAGCGTCTAATTTCGGAGCTAATTCAATCATATCCACTGCTATTCCAATATCCCAGTCTCCTTTTTTTGTTCCTCCGATAAATGTCTGTAAATCCTTGCTTTTAACCTCAAAACCAATCTGCTCTAATGCAGTAAAAAACTGCTTTTCCAGTCCAACATCTGCCTTTATCACATACGCTATTGCCCTGACTAATTTTCTTCCGGCAACAGCATCCTGCAGAATATATTTAAAATTCACTTTTGCGTTGTATATATTCTTTGCAGAATAATACATATTCTGCACATCTACAAAAACTCCAATTCTTTGCTCTTTGTTTATTCTCATTTTTATAAACCCCTGTCTTTTAGTAAAATTTTTATATTATATAAATCATTATGGTATTTATGAAAGTATTGTTTATCTGCAATCAGAATGAAAATAGAAGCAAAACAGCTGAAGAAATTTTTAAAGATAGATTTGAGACTAAATCCGCAGGAGTTTATAATGAAAGGCCAGTTACTAAAAGGCAGATGAAATGGGCAGATGTTATTGTGTTTATGGAAGATTCTCAAAGAAAAGAAATAACTCAAAAATTTCCTGAGATCTGCATTCAAAAAAAAGTTCTTACCTTGAATATTCCGGATGTATATCATTATAACCAGCCTGAATTAATTGGAATATTAAATTCCAAAGTTAATAAATTATTTTAACCATTCATCAAATTGCTTCCTTGCCTTTTCTTTTGACTTGAATATCTTTGTTCCTGCTACTGACAAATCTGGCAATCTTCTTGTTACTTTATATTTCTTTCCAATATCATTCTCTAATTCTATAATCGAAATTTCCCATCTCTTTATTGGATGTTTCTTTATTTCACTCATTTTTTTATTTATTTTTTAAATACAATTATGTTTTCTTCAAAACCGCATTTATCGCATTTAATTTTTCCTGTCTTTGGATCAAATTCCAAGGATAAACTATTGCACTTAGGGCATCTCTTAACCAAAGACGGAATATGCTCTATATCTATATTTCTAATCTTATTCTCTATACTTTTTTTCCATTCCTTATAAATTGTCATTAATCTTTTTATTTTTATTTAAAGAATTTATAAGGTTTTTGTTTTTCAATAGCTTTATAAAATTCTAAATATTACTACCCTTATGCAAGTACAATTCCATTTATTAGACCTTAATTATAAGATTAAAAACAACAAAACAGAGGTTTATCTATTCGGAAGAACAAAAGAAAGGCAGATATGCGTTATAGAAGAGTTTGAGCCATATTTCTACGTTGTTCCAGATACCAATGATATAGATAAATTAAGAAAAGAATTAGAAAAAATAAAAATAGAAAAGAAAGGACTTACAAATGAAGTTACAAAAACAGAGCTGTTAACAAAAAGGTTTCTAGGAAAAGAATTAGAAGTAATAAAGGTTTACTGCAATGTTCCGAATGCAGAGCTAAATATTAGAGATGAAATTAAAAATAATGAAGAAATTAAAGATATCTTAGAATATGATATTCCATTTGTCCAGAGATATCTGATTGATAAAAATATAATTCCTCTTGCTGAATTAGAAGCAGAAGGCGAATATATTAACCAGAAAAGCAGGGTTAGTGTATTCAAGGCAAAAGAAGTTAAGCAGCTCAGCGACGAAATGATCAAGCCAAGGATATTGGCATTTGATATTGAAACATATAGCCAGAACATAGGAAGAGAAATTTTAATGATTGCCTTTTATGCAGATGATTTTGAAAAGGTTATAACCTGGAAAAAAACAGAAAACAGCGAATTTGTCAATGATGAAAAGCAATTATTAGAGAAATTTAAGGAAATAATTAATGACTATAAACCAGATATATTGACAGGTTATTTTTCAGACGGGTTTGACTTTCCATATCTCCAATCAAGGGCGGATAAATATAATGTTAATCTTGATCTTGGCCTGGATTATTCTGAAATTAGGTTTGGAAGAGGGAAAAATATAACAGCCCAGATTAACGGAATAATCCATCTGGATATTTTTAAATTTATAAGGAAGGTTATAGCTCGTACTTTAGATACCGAGTCTTACAAGCTGGATAATGTTGCTTCTGAATTATTGAATGAAGGAAAAAAAAAAGTTGAATTAGACAAATTGCCAGAAAGCTGGGATAATGGAAAAGATCTGGAGAAATACTGCGAATACAATCTGCATGATGCAAAATTAACATTTAAATTAGCTGAGAAAATGATGCCAAATATTGTCGAATTGGTGAAGATAGTCGGCATGCCTATATTTGATGTTAACAGAATGTCCTTTTCGCAGTTAGTTGAATCTTATTTAATAAAACAAACGCCGAATTTTAATGAATTAATCCCAAAAAAACCCAGTCATGATGAAATAGGCCAGAGAAGAATTCAAAGCTATAAAGGAGCTTTTGTCTTTGAGCCAAAGCCAGGATTATACAAAGACATTGTTGTATTTGACTTCAGAAGCCTGTATCCAACTATAATTTCCAGCCATAATATTGGCCTAGATACTTTAAATGTTGACTGCGAAGATGAAAAAAAAGAATACACCCCTGACAAAAAATATTATTTCTGCAGGGAAAAAAAAAGTTTTATCTCAACAATTATCGAAGACTTAATTACAAGAAGAATGAGGATCAAGGAGATAATGAAAAATGAAGAGAATATATTCTTAAAAGCAAGGTCAGAGTCATTAAAGATACTTGCAAATGCTTTTTATGGATATTTTGCTTTTTTCGGAGCCAGATGGTATTCAATAGAATGCGCAAGAAGCATTACTGCTTACGGAAGATATTATATTCAGAAGGTCATTAACGATGCCGGGGAAAATGGATTTAATGTCATTTACTCTGACACTGATTCTGTCTTTTTAACCTTAGACGGAAAGGAAAAAGAGCAGTCAATAAAATTTGCAGATGTGATTAATGCAGAGCTTCCTGGGTTAATGGAATTAGAGTATGACGGATTTTACCCTCGCGGCATATTTGTATTTGCAAAGCTTGGACAATATGGAGCAAAAAAAAGATATGCCTTATTAAATGAAAAAGGCAGCTTAAAGATTGTTGGATTTGAAACCATAAGGAGAAATGTTTCATCTATTGCAAAAGATACACAGGAACAAGCCCTTAACATTATCCTGAAAGAGAATGATAAAGAAAAGGCAGTTAAGTATGTCCAGGATATAATCCAGAAGTTAAGGGAAAAAAAAATAACAAAAGACCAAGTTATTATCCATACACAACTGCAGAAAGATATTACCTCTTATGATCAAGCAGGCCCACATGTTGTTGTAGCAATAAGAATGCAGCAGAAAGGAATAAATGTAGGAATGGGAACTTTAATTAAGTATATTGTTGTCCAGGGTAATGAAATCGTCAGCAAGAGAAGCAAAATTCCAGAAGAGGTTGAAGAAGGAGAATATGACCCTGAATACTACATCAATAACCAGGTTATTCCTTCTGTTGAAAGAATCTTTAATGTTCTAGGATATTCCAAGGAAGAATTAATAGAGAGCAAAGAGCAGAGCAAGTTAGGAAGTTTTTTTTGAAAATCAGTTTCTTTAGATAATTAATATAATATACTTACTGTTAAGTAGTTAATAATAGAAAGTTTTATATACCTTTAAAATTATTAAAATGAATATGAAATTAACCAGGAGAAGATTCTTGCAGATAACGGGGGAAGGATTAGCAGGAGCAGGAATAGCGGGAATAGGAATAGGTAGTTTATTTATAGGTAGAATTTTAAGAGATGAATTAGAAAGTAAAGAACACGGCTTAGCTGATATAACTTATGAACTAAGAGCGCTTAAACCTATATCCGTAGAAGCAAATGCACCTACCTTAGAGCAAGTTTACAAGATGTTTGACCCTTCTTTAGAATCATATTTAAGATCAATACAAATTTTAAAAAGCAGATTTGCTGATACAGCATATGCCCACACAAGCAGAGAGTTGGTATCTAACCAGGATATTACATATGTGGGAGTTAGTCCTGATTGGGATAATAAAGCTGTAGATTCTAAGTTTTGGAAGATATATTCAAAACCACCATATGATATGCGTCCAGAAGATCCTGTTTTCAGCGATGATTTTAAATTGGATTTATTAACTCACGAATTTTTCCATATGATTGAAGATAATCTAAGATTAAATGTTGGAAATTTTTTTCAAGAAGTAAAGGAATGGTATCAAAATGAGGATTCTGGTGTACCTTCTTCCGATGGTATTTATTATGGAAAATTTAATGGAACAAATAGGATAAAATATTTACTTTGGCATAATCTATATAAACAACAAGATGATTCAGAAGATGCTACAAACAGCAAATGGAAAGAAATGACATATAATAACAGATATAAAAATTCTTTGTATGGCACAGAAGAATTTGCCTATACAGGTGAAAATATTTTACTCCCAAATGAATCTTGGAGAAGAAGAGACAGATTACTCGAGCTTTCAGAAGATATTGTTAATTTTCATAAAGGAATAATTAACCCAAACATTTTGGGCTTAAAAGTCCTGAGCCAAGCCCATCTATAAAATTCGCAGATTCTTAAGAGGATTGAATTAAATAGTCAAAATAAATTAAGAAGTTTTTCTTTCTTTCTTTTTTCTAGAAAAATAAAATAACTAAAATTGAAAGTATGATCATATTTCCAAAATCCGCAATAGATGTTGTGATTGGGATAAGGAAGTTATTTGGATCTTCTTTTTTTCTGTAAAAATATAATCCAGCGACTACTGCTATAAACAATACAAGGCCAACAAGAATTAAAACATCAATTATATTGATTAAGAAAATTTTGAAGGCTGTTTCTGCGCTGAGCTGATAACCAGAAGACATGGAAATTATAAATGATATAGCCAGGCTCATGATTGTTGTTAAGACTGATATGACAAATATTTGCCTGAACAATTTCCTTAATTCCTCATTTTTCCATTTTCCCTTGAGCTTTCCTTCATGGAGCATAGTTGAAAACCTGGAAGAAACTATTGTTCCATAATCGCCTATCATATCATTTAATACAGGAGCCATTATAATCAATGGCATTATTAAAATAAAAACATCCTTTATGTATTCAAGAGCCAATCCCCCTATAGAGCTGATTATAGAAGCAAAGAGAAGTATCTTTACACTTTCCTTGAATATAACCTTTATTATGTTAGAATGAGGCCCGTATTCCTTTACATAAAATAATGTTTTCTTAGATATTTTATGCTTCTTATGGATTTTATGAATTATAGGATGCATTTTTTTTTTTTCTATTTTTCTTAATTTTTCTAAATGTTGTATGACTTTCATATTATTACCAGTGCTATTAATAGTGATATAATGCTTATTACATCTCCAGTTGATGTTACAAAAGGCCCCATGATATTATTGGGATCATGCCCTTTTTTGAACAAATAAAAAGTAGCAAACAAGGTTAATGGAACCTCTATTGCATTTGAGATTATCCCTGCAATTAAAGGAATAATTATTATTTCCAGGGTGAATTGCTTTAAGATAAAATAGTTAAACAAAAAAGCAATTATTCCTAAGGAAAGGGATACAACAATAGCTAATAAAAAAGATGCCAATAGATTGCTCCTGATTATCTTTGTTTTCATGCTGTTTGTTTTAATAACCCCTAAAAACAAGCCTGAGCTTAGCCTTGAGGCAAGTGTTCCGGAAATATTGCCCCTCATCTCCAGAAATCCAGGAAGGAGTATGAGCATTCCAGGAATTAATAATATCTTGTTTGTATATACTGCCAGCAATGTTCCTGCAATAAGGCCGCCAATAACAGAAACTATCTGCGATGAAAAAATCTCCTTGAAATTGCTGTCGAATGAATGCATTATTCTTATTTCTGAAATATTTTAGTTAATATATTTTTTGGTATTTAAAAGTTCAAAACAAGAATTTTATCACTAATCTAAGAAGCAAGAATTGTGTGATACTAATTGATATGTCAGAAATCGCCATGAGCACACTCTGGGCTTCAGCCCAGAGCAATCAGGCGATTTCTGAGCATGCTCAAAAACTCCGTAACACGCTCCGCACTTTAGTGCGGAGTTTTTGACACATCAACTTATTAGTAGTTACAAAAGAAAAATTTATAAAGATAATGCTAATTCTAGTTGACATGGTAGAAAATAGATTACATCCGCATATCGATGGAATATTCATAAATCCTGGAACTGGTCATGTAGATGATGCTAGAGAAGAAAGTGCAACTCAAAATATTGCACAGTTAGTTAAAGATGTTGGTTTAGAAGGAATTACTTATGAGAGAGATCCATCCAAAGATTATGGAAAGGGAAGATTTGCATATAAATTACATCTTGCTGAAATAAATGTGGAAGTGCAAATGCCTGGATGGTCTCTAGAACGTGTAAGATTTCTTGGAGAAAAAGGCCAAAATATTATGGATTTCCCAAGATTATATGTGGACGATAATTCTTGGCTTTGGAAATACGCTGTTGGTATGGTCGAAGATGCTTTTGAAAATCCGGATGAAGAGTAGACCTATATATTTCTAATAACTATCTTGACAAAGTTAAAATTATCTTTTTCAAAACAGATTTAGCATCTTTCTGCCACAACTCTTAAATTGAATTATATTCTACAGTATATACTTCCTATCGAAAGATTTTTATATGCTGATGTTCAGAAGTATATAAAGTTCTCAAGATTAGAGGAAACTATGGTAAATAGACATATTTACGGAAAATGGAAAATCTGAATGTTTTTAATTCTATGGAATTCCTAGAGCCCAAATGCCCAAAGTGCGGCACCAAGATAGATTACGGGCTGACAACAACCTGGGATGAAAAGATACAAGCGCATATCTGCAACGGCTGCGGAGAAGTTTTGAAATAAAACAAAAGATTTATATATAAAGTATACATATACTTTACGTATGAACTCAACAAGGGTAAATATTATGATGCCTAATAATCTATTAGAGGAATCTCAGAAATTAATAAATAAGGGGGTATTCTCAAATTTCTCAGAATTGATAAGGCAGGGAGTAAGGGAAGAGCTGATGAAATATAAAGAAGAGATAAGCGATGATGAAAAAAAACTATTAAGACTGCTAAAAAAAGCTGATGAACAAGGTCAGTTATTAGATGAAAAAGAGATGGCGAAACATGGCCTTAAGATTTGATTTTAAATTTACAAAATATTTCTTGAAACAATGGGAAGAGCTTGACGATAAAACCAAAGAACTTGTTAAGGATAAATTGAGGTTGATAAAACAGAATCCATTTAGATATGAAAAGCATGAAGGATACAAGTTTGTTTTTAAAGTTAGATTATCTGTCAAAAGCGAATATTCAAGATTAATGTATGCTGTTTTTATGCCAGACGCAAAACATATCGCAGTTCTAGGTGTATTTGACAGAAAAGCAGAATACAAAGATTTTGAAAGAATATTCAAGGATTTAAGAAAGTAATTATAATTATTAAAAAAACAAAAAAAACAAAAAAAAAAAACATAAACAATAAACTTTAAATACAAAGAATTGCAAAGCAATTCGTGGATTTAAAATACAAAATTTTAAATATAATTCTCTAATAAGTTTTATTATGAAATATGACTTCAAAGAGATAGAAAAGGGAATCCTGGATTTTTGGGGAAAAAAAAAAATCTATGAGAAAGCCAAGGCCCTGAACATGAGGGGGAATAAGTTTTACTTCTTAGACGGCCCTCCATACACTTCAGGAAGAATCCATATAGGAACAGCCTGGAATAAAGCTGTAAAGGACGCTTTTCTAAGATATAAAAGAATGCAAGGCCTTAATGTTTGGGACCGGGCTGGTTATGACATGCATGGCCTTCCAACAGAGCTTAAAGTTGAGAAAAAATTAGGCCTTAAGAGCAAAGAAGAAATTCCAAACTTCGGAGTTGCTAAATTTATCGAGGAATGCAGGAATTTTGCAGTAGAAAACATGAAATTAATGAATGAAGATTTCACAAAAATAGGAGTATGGATGGACTTTGACAATGCATATCAGCCAATTAAAAATAGTTATATGGAAGGAGAATGGTGGTTAGTCAAGAAAGCTCATGAAAATGAAAGGCTGTACAAAGGAAAAAAAGTAATGCACTGGTGCAGCCATTGCGCAACAGCACTGGCAAAGCATGAATTAGAATATGAAAATGTCAAGGATGATTCTATATTCCTAAAATTTAAGATAAAAGGCAAGAAGAGTGAGAATGAATTTTTAATTATCTGGACAACAACTCCGTGGACAATTCCATTTAATTTGGGAATAATGGTCAATCCTGAGTTTGATTATGTTAAAGCAAGGGTTGATGGAGAAGTATGGATTATTGCTAAAGGATTAGTTGGGCCATTCATGGGATTAATTGACAGGAAATATGAAATAATTAAAACAATCAAAGGCATAGAATTAGAAGGAACAGAATATATCCATCCTTTAAGCAATGAAATTGATTATTCTAAATTAAAAGCAAAGCATTCAAATGTGCATACTGTTGTTTTAAGCAAAGAATATGTTGATTTGAGCGCTGGAACAGGATTAGTGCATATGGCTCCTGGCTGCGGCCCAGAAGACCAGGAAGTTGGACAGAGAAATAATATTCCTCCATTCAACAATTTAGATGAATATGGCATATTTAGAGATATGGGAAAATTCACAGGATACAAAGCAAAGAAAGACGACAACAAACTTATCGAAATTTTCAAGGAAAAATCATGCCTGCTCACAACAACAAAAGTAGAGCACGAATATGCTCATTGCTGGCGCTGCAAAAAGCCAGTTGTCTACAGGACAACAGACCAATGGTTCTTTAAGATAGAAGATTTAAAAGAAAAGATGAAGAAGTTAAATAAAAAAGTTCTGTGGGTTCCTGAATTTGGAAGCAAAAGATTTGATGAATGGATTGATAACTTAAAAGACAATGGAATAACAAGGCAGAGATATTGGGGCTGTCCAGTGCCAATATGGGAATGCGACAAATGCAAACATTATGAAGTATTTGGCTCAATAAAGGAATTAGAAAAAAAGACTAAAGTTCCTGCTGACATCCATAAGCCGTATATTGATGAAGCAGAGTATGACTGCTATTGCGGCGGAAAAATGAAAAGGATTCCAGACATCTTAGATGTGTGGATTGATGCTGCAACCTCTTCATGGAACTGCCTTGATTATCCTAAAGAAGAGCACTACTTCAAATTATTTCCAGCTGACTTTATTTTAGAAGCAACAGAGCAGGTTAGATTATGGTTCAGCATGCTGATGATTTGCAGTGTATTGGCAATGGATAAACTGCCTTTCTATAGCGTATATATGCACGGAATGGTCCTGGATTTTAGAGGATTGAAAATGAGCAAATCTCTTGGCAATATTGTAAGCCCTGATGAAGTATTCAGCAAATACGGCGTTGATGCCTTTAGAATATACACAATTTCCAATAACGCAGGAATAGACCTAAATTACAGCGATGAAGATGTTAAAAATAAATTAAAGAAACTAATGGTGTTATGGAACTTAGGAAATTATCTTCTTGATTTGTCCAAAACTAATCTGCAAAAAAAACAAAAAACAAAACCAGATATAGAAGAAAAATACATTTTATCCAAACTAAATTCTACAATTAAAAAAAGCACTGAATATTTTGAAAAATATCAAATTGATGCTGTTCCAAAACTAGTTGAGGAATTATTTTTGGAATTATCCAGGAATTATATCCAGCTGACAAGAGACAAGAACAATCCAGTTGTATTTTCCACTATTTATGAAGTATTGCTCAATGTTCTAAAGATGCTAGCTCCAATCTGCCCTTTTATAACAGAAAAAATATACCAGAATATTAAGGATGAATTTAATCTTGAGGAGCAGAGCATCCATCATTTCAAGTGGCCTTCTTGCAATAAGGATATGATAGATGAAAAATTAGAAGAAGATATGTTTATTGCAAAGCAGGTTATCCAGTCTATCTTATCTGCAAGAGAGAAAGCTAAAATAGGCTTGAGATGGCCTTTAAAAGAAGCTGTAATTGATGTCAAAGATGAGAAAACAATCAATGCAGTAAAAAAATTAACTGACTTAATCAAGATACAGGCAAATCTAAAGGATATTAATTTTGGAGATGTTAAATTCAAGGCAGATGTTAAGATTGATTATAATAAATTAGAGCCTGATTTTGGAAAAGACACTCCTTCTGTAATAGCCCATATTGCTTCTCACAGCTCCCAGGCTATAGTCGACCATATAAAAAAAGAAGGAACATATTCATTTAGGCATGATGGAAGGAAATTTAATATTGTTAATGAGTATTTGATAATCAAGAAGAATATTCCATCTAACTTAGTTGAGGTAGCTTTTAAAGACGGCTTTATCTATCTGAACAAAGAGATGGATGAAGAATTAGAAGCAGAAGGCTATGCAAGAGAAGTAATGAGAAGAGTTCAGGAATTAAGAAAAAAGGCAGGACTGAAAAAAGAAGACAGAATCACCTTATTCATCAAGACAGAAAACGATATTATTAAAATGCTGGCCAGATGGGATAATAAAATAGCGGAAAAAGTAGGGGCAGACAAGATAAAGATAAGCGAGTTATCTCCAGCAAGGGCCTATAAGGAAGTAAGCAGGGAAACAATAAGGAATGTAGACTTTGAGATAATGTTCAACAAGGTTTAGAGATTTTTATGCTCTATTTTTAAAATATAAATATAAGGCTATAACTGCAAAAGCAGCAAAACTAATCCAACCAATTAAAGGTAATTTAATCTCTTGTCCAAAAATAATCCCTGTAACCGGAAGGGATAAAACCAAAAGTAATAAAATAATAAAAATTCCAATTAAAATTGCAATCCCAATAGTATCCTCATCCATGTAATATAAATAAAGTTATCTAGAATTTATAATTTTTTTTATTAAAAAAAAAAATAAGTAATAAGAAAATATAAATATTTATAAGTAAGATAATTATTATACTGAATGAGGGATTAAAATAAAAAAAAAATATTTTTTTAAACATATAAATTACGCCTTAGTTGCTAAACCGCATACTCCTATGTATCTTATGCATAAATATTGGGCTAGAAAGCCCCATAACGTTGTTTCTGAATATATTGAAAATTACACTAAAA
>Ga0209542_10008025_pt1 | contig 19869 bp, 24 predicted proteins | sample RifCSPhighO2_01_FD_184028 | JGI IMG/M metagenome (GOLD analysis project Ga0209542, IMG submission 184028) | Soil microbial communities from Rifle, Colorado - Rifle CSP2_plank highO2_0.1 (SPAdes) (version 2) | ecosystem: Environmental > Terrestrial > Deep subsurface > Rock core/Sediment ...
TCACATTTCCGAACTGGCCTGGCAGCGGATTGATGACCCCGGCAATTTATTTAAGGTCGGCGACTTAGTCAAAGCGGAAATAATTAACATTGACGGTTCTAAAATATTTCTTTCAACTAAAAAACTTAAAAAAGACCCTTGGTCAGAAATCAGCAAACGTTACCAAGTTGGCCAGGTGGTTTCGGGCAAGATTTTAAAGATTAACCTCTTCGGCCTGTTCGTCGAATTGGATCCGGAAATTCACGGTTTAGCCCACATCTCCGAGCTTAATCTTGAACCGAATAGAGACTTAAAAGACCAGATCAAAATCGGGGATGTTCTGGAATTCAAAATTATTTCAGTTGAACCCATGCAGCATCGTTTGGGTCTGAGCCAGAAAGCGGCTTTACCCAAACCGGCCAAAAAACCGGTGGCTGAAAACGCACCGGAACCAACCGGCACTCCAGTCCCGACCCCGGCCGAGCCAATCAATCCTCAAAGCTAAATTGATTTAAGGAAAAACCACGGCGCCGTCCAATAACGTCTTGTTGGTTTTTTCTAAACCCGGTATAATATATTTAAGAGCTATGAAAAACTTTGCCAAAAATTTTTTGATTATTTTTCTGATTTTTGTTTTTATCTCTTCTTTGTTTAGCTTTTATATTGCTCCGGAAAAAGAGAAAGAACAGATCGGCATTTTGGCCGTGGTGGAAAAAATCAACCTTGGTCAGGTGGATTCGATTAAAATTATTGATAATCAATTAATCATCGGTTTAAAAGACGGGACTGAAGTCGAGGCGGCCAAAGAAGTTAATGAGCCTTTGAGCACTTTGCTGAAGAATTTTAATGTTGATCCGGAAAAGCTCAAAGAGGTAAAAATCAGCGTTGAAGAAGACCGTAGCCTTAATTTTTGGCTGGCGGCCTTATTGCCTTTTCTGCTGCCATTTTTAATCATCGCCGCTTTTATCTACTTTATGATGCGCCAAGTCCAGGGCGCCAACAGCAAGGCCCTGATGTTTGGTCAGAGCCGGGCGCGCGAATCCTCGCCCCAAGACCGACGCAATCGCGTTACTTTTAAAGACGTGGCTGGCGTCAGAGAAGCCAAGGAAGAGCTGAAAGAAATCATTGATTTTTTAAAAAATTCTCGGAAGTTCACGAATTTGGGCGCCCGGATTCCCCGCGGCGTCTTATTGGTCGGCCCGCCGGGCACTGGTAAAACTTTATTGGCTCGAGCCGTGGCCGGAGAAGCCAACGTGCCATTCTTTAGCATTTCCGGTTCGGAATTCGTCGAGATGTTTGTCGGTGTTGGCGCTTCCCGGGTCCGCGATTTATTCAAGAAAGCCAAAAAGAACAGCCCCTGCATTGTTTTTGTTGATGAGCTTGACGCCGTTGGCCGCCAGCGCGGCGCCGGCCTGGGCGGTTCTAACGATGAGCGGGAACAAACCTTAAACCAGATTTTAGTGGAAATGGACGGTTTTGACGTTGAGACCAATATTATCGTGATGGCGGCGACCAACCGGCCGGATATTTTAGACCCGGCCCTACTGCGGCCCGGCCGATTTGACCGGCGGGTGATTTTGGATTTTCCCGACATTAACGACCGGGAAGAAATTTTGCAGGTTCATGCCCGCAAAAAGCCCTTAGCTAAAGACGTTAATCTGCGCCGGGTGGCCGAGCGCACCCCGGGTTTTACCGGCGCTGATCTGAACAATTTATTAAACGAAGCGGCTTTACTGGCCGCCCGGCGCGATAAAACCAAAATTGAACTGATTGATATTTTGGAAAGTATTGAAAAAGTGATGCTCGGGCCGGAAAGAAAAGGCCGAGTGGTCCAGGATAAAGAAAAAAAGATTACCGCTTATCATGAAGCCGGTCACGCCCTCTTGGCTCACGAGTTGGCCGGCGCCGATCCGGTTCAGAAAGTCTCAATTATTTCTCGGGGCCGGGCGGCGGGCTACACCTTAAAAATGCCGGAGCACGACAAAAATTTTCATAGCCGTTCTGAGTTTATTGACGAACTGGCGGTGTTATTAGCCGGCTACACGGCTGAAAAAGAAATTTTTGGCGATATCACGACCGGCGCTTCCAACGATTTGAAGGTCGCGACTAAGCTTGCCAAGCGGCTGATTACCGAATACGGCATGAGCGAGGCTTTGGGTGCCCGGACTTTCGGCGATCGCGAAGAATTGATATTTTTAGGCCGGGAGATAACCGAGCAGCGCGATTACAGCGAAAAAGTGGCTGAAGCGATTGACAAAGAAATCAGTCTATTGATCGGTGATGCCGTCAAGACGGCCCGTGAGGTTATCAAAAAGATGCGGCCCAAGATGGAAGAAATTGTCAGGATCCTTTTGGAAAAAGAAACAATTGAGCGAGATGAATTTGAGGCCATTTTTACCAGCGGCCCAAAAGTTAATCCCAAGCCGGCAGCGGTGATAGCCTCAAGGTAAGCTTGAGGTGATAAATTACAAATTCCAAATCTCAAGATCCAAATAAATCTCAAATCGCAATATTAAAAACCCAAGACACTAATTCCGGGCGTTTGTAATTTTGACTTTTTACATTGTAATTTATTTGGGATTTGGAACTTGGTGCTTATATTCCAGGATTTACACATATTGATTAATATTTTTTAGAAATAACTGACTTCTAACGGGATATGCCGACTTATCGTCAAATTTTATTCAAGGCGTTAAATATCGCTTTAACCCATCGGTCGCTTTGGTTTTTTGGTTTTTTTACCGCTTTATTCGGCGCCGGTGGTGAAATTGAATTACTTTTGCAGAGCAGTTCCTTGGGCGAAAATCAAGGCGTGATTGTTAGCTTTTTTGCCGGCTTTTTTGAGGGCGGTTTTTTTAACGCCGCCACCTTATCCGGTCTTTTTAATTTAATGCTGTCCCAGCCGTTCTCATTTTTAATATTTTTATTTTTACTGACTTTAGTTTTAGCCGCCATGGTTTTAGTCGTTTGGCTATTAATTGTCAGCCAGGTGGCTCTAGTCAACGGTGCTTCGTTGGTTTTAAAAAATCAGTCGGTTAGTTGGTCCGAGTCTTTCAAAGTTGGTATGGCTAATTTTTGGCCGATTTTTTTCATTAACACTTTGCTTAAAGTCATCAGTTGGGGCCTTTTGGCGGTCTTGGCCGCACTAACCGTTCTGAATTTTTCCGGCCTGACGCCGCTGTTTGTGTTTGGTTTTATGCTTTTTGTCTGGCTGATTCTGTTCTTATCTTTTATTACCAAATACGCGATTTTATTTATTGTCACTAAAAAACAACAGGCCGGTCAGGCGGTTAAAGGCGCCTTAAACTTGTTTTCTAAAAATTGGTTATTAAGTTTGGAAGTGGCCGTTACCCTGTTTGTGATCTACTGGCTGGTTAACTCCGCTTTTTTGGTACTCTTCCGTGAGGTCATGGCTTATGTTTTGTTTCAGCGGCCAGGCGCCATTGGCGGTTATATTTTTTTCAGTTTTGTTATTTTTGCGTTTTTGCAAATGCTTTTGGCGGTTTTTCATTGGACCAGCTGGGTGATAGTTTTTCAGATTTTGAATAATAAACAGCTGGCGTTTAACAGTCGATTAGTCGACGGTTTCAAGAAAATATTCGGTTAAATACCGTTTCAGTTTTCATTTGTGTCCCCGCCCCTGGGGGTTTTTATTTTTACCGTAAACTAGTATAATGACAGTATGACGGAAAAAAATTCCTCAATTGAAGATTTGACCGGCAGCCAATCGCTCAAAATTGCCACCAATGAAAAGGCGGAACAGTTTAGCGACAAAATGCGCGAAATCGGTCTGAAAGAAAAAGAGCGGGAAGCGGCCAGTCGGGCTCAGCTAATGGGCGTTCAATATATCAACTTAGCCGGGTTTCCCATCAGCCCGGAATCTTTAGTCGTTATTACCCAGGCCGAGGCGGAGAAACTCAAAGCGGTTTGTTTTTTTCTGGGCGCGGACAGTTTGCGAATTGGCGGCCTGGATCCAAAAAATCCGGAGCTCTTAAGTTTGGCCGCTGTATTGGAAAAGAAACTTCATGCCCAGGTCACTATTTACCTTATTTCTCAGCACAGTTTTGATTTTGCCTTGAAACTTTACGATGCCGTGCCAAAAATCAGGAAATTTGTCAGTGGCGTGGAAATCACTGAAGAAGAAATTAGAAAATTTGAAAAGGAAATTAAAACCTTTCGTGATTTAAACGATAAGCTTAGCGAAGTCTCGGTGACCGACATGCTGACGCTGATTATTTCCGCGGCGATCAAGGCTCGTTCCTCGGACATACACGTTGAGGCCGAAGAAAAAGAAGTTAAGGTCCGGTTTCGGATTGACGGTTTGTTGCACGAAGTCGCCATTTTAGAAACTAAGGTCTGGCCGCAAATTATCACCCGGATTAAGCTGGTTTCTAAACTAAAAATCAACATCGAGGACCGGCCCCAAGACGGCCGCTTCACGATTTTTATGACCAACGAAAAAATTGACGTCAGAGTCTCCACTTTGCCGACCGCCTACGGCGAAAGTGTGGTCATGCGGCTTTTAATGTCTTCGGCTATTGGTTTAGCTTTTGAAGAGTTGGGCCTGCGCGGCAAAGCTTTTGAAGCTTTAAAAATGGAAATTCAGAAACCCAATGGCATGATTGTCACCACCGGCCCGACCGGTTCAGGCAAAACTACCACGCTTTACGCGGTTTTAAATAAGTTGAACAATTCGGAAACTAAAATTATTACCATTGAAGACCCGATTGAGTATAAATTGGGTGGTATTAATCAAAGCCAGGTTGATCGAACCAAAGGCTACACTTTCGCCTCAGGCTTGCGCAATATCTTGCGTCAGGACCCCGATATCGTTATGGTCGGTGAAATCCGCGATTTAGAAACGGCGGAAATCGCCATCAATGCCTCTTTAACCGGTCATCTAGTCATCAGCACTTTACACACCAACGACGCGGCCGGTACCATTCCCCGCCTGCTTTCGATGCGGGTTAAGCCGTTTTTACTCGCCCCGGCGATTAACGCCATGATGGGCCAGCGCTTAATTCGGCGTATTTGCAGTCATTGTAAGCAGGAGACGGAACTGGACAACCGGACGCTTTCGCGGGTGATGACGATTTTGTCCGAAATTCCCGAGCAGTCGGGTTTTAAAATTCCGGCGCCGGATTTAAAGAAACTAAAGTTTTACCAAGGCGGCGGCTGCGAAGAATGCCAGGGCCTGGGGTATAAAGGCCGAATCGGCATTTATGAAGTGATGACCATGGACAGAAAAGTGGAGAATTTAATTTTGTCGGCTCACGTTTCCGAATACGACATGCGGGCCATTGCCGTGGAAAACGGCATGATTACGATGATTCAAGACGGTTTACTTAAAGCCGTTGACGGCATTACGACAGTTGATGAAGTCTTTAGGGTGGCTAAAGACATTACGGCTAAATTGTAAATTCATTAAAAAGGGTGTAATACCCAGCAGCTTGCTGCGTAAGAAGTTGGCGGAGCAAGCTCTGCGGTCAATACCCTTTATTTATCAAGGAAAAGTCCGGATTATTCTTTTGGACTTTCGCTGCTAGAGTCGCCGGATAAAAACCAATTAGGCATATGTTCATCAGTTAGCCTTTCGACCTCTTCTTCGGTCAGGCCGTTAATGTTATGGTGTTCCTTTAGCTGGTTGATTAAACTGGATCTGGCTTCGGGGAATGACTGAAAACCGTTTTGACTGGGGTCAAGAAAACCTTTTCTGGTTATCCAATTTTTATTAAACTCTTTTTCATCCTCTTCTTCTTCCAACTCAAAACGACTGTGGATTTTTGGGTCGGGTTTGAAGTTGCCCAATATCGCTTCAAGTAAAATCGCATGGCTAGTGTGTCCCTCGGCGTAGTACTTTTTAGCCGGGTCGTGCCGGCTTTCCAGTATGGTAAAAGCTCTGATTCGCCTCCCGGTTTCTGGTGACGGCAGAATAAGACAGTTATCTTTTAGTATTATATATTTAGCCAAGATAAAATCTCTGGTGTCTGATATTTTTTCTTCTTCGACTTGTCCTACTTTCTCTACTTTGCCCTGGGCGTGGACTTCTTTGTACACCGGTTCGGTTGGTTCGTTGGTGGCTTTTGGTATCCTTGGTGTTTCGCCGATAGGTAATTCCGGGTTTTCTTTGTGTTTACTCATAATTATCTGTTATTAAAATTTATATTTCTCTGGTTATTTTTTTTACCCAATTTTAGTTTAACATTAAGGATTTTTTTAGGCAAAATCTTTTTAACTTTTGCCGGCCATTCAATTAAAACCACGGTATCGTTTTGGCCGAAATATTCCGGCGCGCCAATGGCCGCCAGCTCCTCGCTACCCTTGAGCCGGTAACAGTCAATGTGCACCAATTTTTTGATTGGCCGGTTAGTCGCCCGATAAACTTTCATTAAAACAAAAGTCGGGCTGGTAATCGGTTTTTTAACGCCTAAACCCAGAGCAATGCCTTTAACCAAGGTAGTTTTGCCCGCGCCCAGCTCGCCACTTAAACCAAAAACTTCCCCGCCTTTAAGCTGGCTGGACAGTTTTTTACCTAAAGCCATGGTTTGCTTGGCTGACTGGGTTGAATAAAGCATATTGTTGTCATTCTGAACTTGATTCAGAATCTGTGATTATTAAGCTAGATCCTGAAATAAATTCAGGATGACGATTACTATCTTATTTCCAGGTTCGGATCAGCGGTTAATTTTTGCCAGGGGCTGGGTTTGGCAAAGTAGCCGGCCGCGGCAATAATCGCGGCATTGTCGGTACAGAGTTTGATCGGCGGAACAATAAAACTCGCTTTAATTTTTCCAACGGCTTGGCCGAGCTCCACGCGCAGCTGACGGTTAGCCGCCACCCCGCCGGTCAGCATGACGGTTTTAGCTTTGTAATGCTGCGCCGCTTTAATGGTTTTTTGGACTAAGACGTCAGTCGCGGCTTGCTGAAAACTGGCGGCTAAATCAGCTTTAGTCTGTTGGTCAATTTTTGGCAGTTTGTTTTTAGTATAAAGCACGGCAGTTTTTAGCCCGGCAAAACTGAAGTTAAAATTCGGTTCATTAACCATCGGCCGGGGAAATTTAAAGGCGGCAGCATTACCGGTTTTCGCCAGTTTAGAAATCGCCGGCCCACCCGGATAGCCCAAGCCGAGCATCTGGGCGACTTTGTCAAAACTTTCACCGGCGGCGTCGTCCAGCGTCGCGCCGATTTTTTTCAGCGACTGGCTGCTCTTCATCAATATCAATTCCGTGTGGCCGCCGGAAACAATCAGGCAAAGGGCTGGGTAGCGAATTGGTTTATTTTCCAGCCAGCTGGAATAAAGATGGCCTTTTAGGTGGTTAGTGGCAATAATCGGTTTTTGCCATTGCTGGGCCAAGACCCGGGCGGTTTCTACGCCAATTAGCAGGGCGGTGATTAAGCCGGGGCCGGTCGTCGTGGCAATGCGGTCAATGCCGGCTGGTTTTACTTTCGCTTTGGTCAAAGCCTGGTTAATGACCGGCAGGATATTGATGATGTGGTTTCGGGCGGCCAGTTCCGGCACCACGCCGCCATAGGGCCGGTGGATGTCAATTTGGGACGAAACAATGCTGGATAATATAAAAAACCTACCTCGCTCTATTTTAAGAACGGAGGCGGCAGTCTCATCACAGCTAGTTTCAATACCGAGAATTATCATATGCCTTTTAAATACTTTTGCCTTTTAGCCTCGGCAAATTTTTCAATCGCGTAACGCAGCATCGTTCGAGGCATTTGCCGGTGGTATTGCCGCAGAAATTTCTCTTCGGCTTTTTGGTCAATTTTGCCGGCTTCGCGCAGCATCCAGCCCGTCGCCTTATGAATCAGGTCGTACTTGTCGTTTAGCAGTAGCTTAGCGATTTTAAAAGTATCAGTCAACTCCCCTTTTTTGATAAAACTGTAAGTCGCCACAATGGCTATTCGTCTTGGCCATAAATTTTTTGACCGGGCCAGGCGATATAATATCGCCCTCGGTTTATTGAGTAAATGCTGCCCGACAATTCGTGGGGCTGACAAATCGACCAGATCCCAATTATTGATATTTTTAGTTTGGCCTAAATAAAATCGGAAAATTTTTTCTCTGCTCTTCTGGTCTGCTTTTGGGTACTGATTGGTCAGGATCATTAAAGCCGTTTGCCGCTGTTCATGAATTTTACTTTTTAGCAGCGCTTGAATCTCCGGCAGTGATAACGTTGAGTAGGTTTTGGCCACTTGGCGCTGTTGCGGGTTAGTTAATCCCCAAAAAATATCGCCGGCGCCGTATTGGCCTGATCCGGTTTTAAAAAACCGCTGGCTGATTTTTGCCCGTCTCGGGCTAGCCAGTTTTTTTAAGTCGGTTTTTAGTTGATTCAGTCTGGCCATGGTTAAATTTGATCAAAATCCACCCTGCGGGGTACGAGTTTGATGGTTGGTACGCTTAAGGTACTTAAAATAAATTTAATGACGATATTAATGAAAATAATTTCCATCACTGTTTTAAGCGGCAAAACGCCCAGGAAGGCAATGGTGCCAAAAATCAGGCTGTCAATAATTAAACCAGCCAGATTGCTTAAAAATGTTGCCATTAAATCATTAAGTTTTTTATAGACAGCGCTGAATATCTCCGTGTCAATCAATTCGGAAACAATCTGGGCAAAAATACTGGCTAAGACAATCCGGCCGACTGGCAGTAGAATTTGTTCGTAGGCTTGCTGGAACGGCCAGGCTGGGTCAGGTGTCATTTTGCCAATCAGCCAAAACAGCGCTACCATCAATAAATTCAGCGCCGCGGCGATAATCACTAGCTGGCGGGCGTTATTTTTACCCCAGGTTTTATGGACGAAATCGCGCAAGGTAAAAGTTAGTGGGTAGATTACCGTGCCGCCGTCGACCGCCAAATTAAAAAAAGGAATTAGGACGATTTTAGTCGAGAGGACATTAGCAATCAGTTGTGAGGCAATGTAGAGGGCGCTGCTTACTAACCCAAGATTAATCATACTTTATTACTGTACCAAGATTAGTTTAATTGATTATTAAAGTATTGATTGATCGCCATACCGACGTAATTAGTTAAAATAATCACAATCACCGCGATGAGCAGGTGCTCGGAAATAACATTGATTGGTTTTTCTTTTTGACTTTTAGCGATTTTGTAACTCAGAATACTTAAAGTCAATAAGCCCCAGGCAATACTAACGATGACGGCCGTGGCGATCTCAAAAACCAGGACGGGGAGAACAAAAGTCAGGGCAAACAAAAATTTTGCCAGAAAAGTAAAAACAGTTGAAAGCCAAATTTCTTTTGGCGTGTGAACGTTTTCTGACTCTTCGGAAATATGGATGCCCAGGGCGTCAGAAAACGCATCGGCAATGGCAATAGTCAGGATGCCGCCTAAAACCACCAGCCTTGAGTTGGTGCTGGAATTTAATCCAACCATTAAGCCCAGGGTGGTGATTATCGCCGAAGTCAAGCCAAAGCTAATCCCAGTTTTTAAAGAATGTTCAATCATTATTTTTTTTATTAAGTTTCTATTTGCAGTATAGCAAAAAAATGCCCATTAAGCGATGGTTAATCTTGTTTTTTTTGGTTTTGAGCGCTATAATCAAGTTGAAGATTTTAACAATTTAGCTGGCCTGATTTTTTAGCGCCAGCGGTAGAGAGGGAAAATATGGAAAATAATAATCCGGTTAATTCTTGGCGCAGTCCCAAGGTTATCCTAAGTTTAGTCGGCCTGATCTTAGTCGCAGGTATTGTCACGGTCGCCATCTTGCGCGACCGGTTGGTCAGCCCGCCCCAATGGCAAGTATCAGTCACCGGTCAGGGCAAAGTCAGCTATCAGCCTGACATTGCCATTGTCTCTTTGGGCGTCCAAATTGACAAAGCCGCCAGTGCGGAAGTTGCCTTACGCAATTTGAATCAACGGACCGAAAAAATTATTACTGCCGTTAAAGCGGCTGGGGCGGCTGAAGCCGACATTAACACCCAAGGCTTTTCGGTTTACACCCATTATGATTTTATTGATAACGTTTCTCAGGCTAACGGTTACGATGCCGTTCAGCAGCTGGCGATTAAAGTCCGAGACATTAATAACCAAAAGAGTTTAGTGACCGAAATAATTAAAGCGGCGACGGAAGCTGGTGCCAACAAAGTTGACGGCATTACTTTTGAAGTTTCTAATCTGGAAGCCTTAAAGCAAGAGGCCCGGGTTAAGGCCATTGCCGATGCTAAGCTCAAAGCGGTGGAACTGGCCAATACCGCCGGCGTCAGGTTAAAAAAGATTGTTGGCTGGTGGGAAAATATGATCCAGGTGCCCGGTTTTCAGACGCCTTATTACCTTGATGGTAAAGGCGGTATGGGTGGCGGTGGCGGCAACGGCGTTATTCCCAGCGGGCTGCAGGAAATCATTATTGATATTGGTGTCAATTATCAGATTAAGTAGGCTTTTTGCCATTAACAACCCCGCCCTTTCTTGCCGACAGCAAAGCCGGCAGAAAGGGCGGGGTTTTGTATCATTCTAATTAATCCTAGGGCTGGATCAGAATTTGGACGGCGTTATAGGCGATATCGTCGCCTGACCGGCAATCAATAATGGCCGTATGGGGCAGTTTGTCGCTAGACATTGTGACTGTCTCAAATTCGTAGCCCCAGAGCCGATGCGGTACGCCGTCAATAGTAATCTCGTGACCGTCAGCCGAGCGGTTATCTAGTAGAATTTTTGTGCCATTCTTGACAGTCATCGATGTCGGATTGGGTAAACAGTTTGGAGCAAACTGGATTCGGTAGCCTTCAAACTGTTCCATTGCCTGTTGGTAGTTTGACGGGTTAGCTACGCTACCGGCGGTTCTTACTTTTTGACCCAACTCTTCGCCAGTGTCTTTTCTGGGACTGATAATGCTGCCGTATGACCCAAAGTCAGTTACTTCGTTGGCAATGGCATAGATGCCAATGCCGGCGAGCACGCCAACGGCAAAAACTATAATGAGCGGCACAATTTGGATTTCTTTACCCATATATTTTTATGGATTATTTAATCCCTCCCTTAGATTACTTCGTCAACTAATTTTCACTTGGTTGGCCAGATTGCAGATCTATAATCAATTGACGCATCATCTTTTTTTTCATACTTTCCAGGTGATCGCTTTCCAGTTTGGCGGCAGGAGACTGCCTGTAATATTTTAGGTAGCCGCTTGGTCGGTAACGGTTCCAGGTTTGGCCCAGTTCGTCACTGCCCAAGTAATCAAGCAGAAAAGAATCAAGATTCCTGTCGGCCCGATCAATTTTTTTCATTAATTCATAAGAATATTGGCCAATAGTCATAGGAGTGTAGGTTAATTATTAGTGGCACTGAGTTTTGTGCTGGTGAGTACGGCCCGGTACTTTAGTCTATTTAATCCTACAATATTACTATGAATATTCTATGAATTTTAGTTTTAGAATTATTGCCGCTTAAATTGGCAATAAGATTGAAAAAGTGGCGCCGTGGCCCGGTCGGCTTTTGACCATCACTCGGCCGCCATGTTGCAGCATGATTTCTTGGACAATAGTTAGCCCCAGTCCGGATTTAATGGCGCCGCTTTCGGCTGCGGCCGCTCCTTTGTAAAACGGTTCAAAGATTTTTTTTTGTTCCCACCAGTCTATGCCTGGGCCGTGATCTCTAACGGCGATATGTACGTTTCTTTTAGCTATCGTGAGCGTGAGTGTAATTGATTTGCCGACTGGTGAATGAAAAATCGCATTTTTAAGTAAATTCATCAGGACTTGTTCAATTGCCACTTTATTAGCGTTGATTTCTACTTGGTTATTAGTTTGGTTGTCGTAGATGATGTTGATGTTTTTTTGCCGCGAGAGAAGCTGGCAGCGCTCAATGATATCTTGGACAACCTCCTCAATGTTGATTGGTGCCATGGGTAATTTTTTTAAATTACGTTCAACGGTACTCAAATAAAGCATGTTTTTGATAATCAATGATAAACGATCAGTTTCATGGACGGAATTTTCCAGGATTTTAATTGCCCCTTCTTTGGTGAGTGATTCTTTATCAAGCAAAGCGACTTCGGTTGAGGTTTTAATAATAGACAGCGGGGTTTGTAGCTCGTGGGAGGCGTTAGCGATAAAGCGGCGCTGACGCTTTAGGATTTGGTTAATATTGTGGAGAATTAAGCCGATAAAAAAAGAAGCAGAAATCATTACAAAAATCATCACCGCTATATAGATTCTGATTTCCAAGGTGTCTATTTGGCTGCCTAATTCTTGGCTGATAATTTTTTGAGCGTCGGTGGATAAAGCGCTGGTATTTAAAATGTTGGCAAAAATTTTATCTCTTTCATAGCGAAAGATGGTGAAAAAAGTTAACCCCATCAATAACAAGGTGACCAGTTTCAAAGTTACCAGCTGAAAGCCGATTCGTCGGACGCTGTTATGGCGTAATCCGGTAACCCACGCTTTGAACTGTTTGTATGAGGCTGCCATTTTTGTCTTTTAATTTTTTTCGTAAATTTTTAACATGGACGTCAACAATATTGCTGAACGAGTCAAAATCGTCTCCCCACAAGTGTTCAATGATCTGTTCCCGGGTCATGACCTGATTCGGGTGGCGCATTAAATATTCCAACAGCATAAATTCTTTATTGGTCAGATAAACTTTGCCGCCGTCGTGACTCACTATCCGGGTCTGGGGGTTCAATTCTATATTCCGGATTGTTAGTTTATCGCCAATGACCTGGTGGGGCCGGCGGAGCAGGGCTCGAAGTCGGGCCAGCAATTCCTGGAAAGAGAACGGCTTGACTACGTAGTCATCTGCCCCGGCGTCTAGTGCCGCCACTTTGTCTTCTTCAAAGTTTCTGGCGGTTAAAACCAAAATCGGTAGATAAATACCCAGCTGACGTAAACTGCGGCAAACGTCAAAACCGTCCAGGTGGGGCATGACTAAGTCTAAAATTAAAACATCGTAATCCTCAGCGCTCATTTTTAGCCTTTGCAGGCCGCTTTGGCTGTCAGCGACGTAGTCAACGGCATAGCCGACTTTTTCTAGTCCAAGTTTAATCGCTGCCGCTAATTTTATTTCATCTTCAATAATCAAAATGCGCATAAATGCTATTAATTATAATCTGTTTTAAAGATTAAATTTAGCACTGTTTCGTGAATTTTTGATGAAGATTAGGGGCTTATCCACATTTTATCCCAACCAGTTTATTCCCAGTTTTTTACTAGGTATTACGTTGGTCGTGATGGTTTATTTATTCTACCCCGCCTGCGCTTTTAAAGCTATGGCTCGCTACGCCGAAGCGTTAGCGAGGCGAGCGGGCAAGCATCCTTCGCCCTACAAGCTTCGGCGGGCAAGCAAAAAATCGCCTGAGAGGCGATTTTTTGATCTAACTTTGACGAAGATAATTTAGATCTTTTTTACTTGAACCGCAGCAGCACCCTTGGGGGTTTCAACGACGTCAAAACTGACTCGGTCCCCTTCGCGCAGTTGAGAAAACTCAACTCCGTCAAGTTCGCTGGCGTGAAAAAACAAATCTTTTTCCTTACCTTCTTGGCTGATGAAACCGAAGTTTTTATCAGTCAATTTCTTGATTGTACCTTCCATAGAAAACGAAGAAATGAAGTGAATTAATTGCCTAGATAGTAGTAGAAATTCGACTTTATTTCTACGTAAACTATGCTTGGTGTCTTATCGTTTTGCAACGACAGGACTCGGCCTACCCAACCTATTCGGTCAGATTAAGGCCATGTTGGTTAACTTTTGACCTGAAAAGGACTCCTCGCTCCGAGGCAGCCCGATAATCTAAGTCTATGTTAATTTAACCTTACGAATACCAGTCTAGCACACTTTCGGCTTTTTGTCCAGGGCCGGCTAATATTAGTCAATCGAGCGGTTTTTCAGCTGTTGGCAGCTTGTTTCCAGTGAAACTTTAACCCGCTCTTTTTCCTGATTCTCCCAGCTATTAACCTCTGTTTGCAGCTGGTTGATTTCTTGTTCCAGAGTGGCTAGCTTGGCTTGCCGTTTATTATTATCGGCCTGACTTTCGGCAATAATTTTATCAATCACGCCGTTATTAATATGCTGGGTTTTTAAAATGTCAATTTCTTCCTGAGTGATATCAGCCGACGGTAAGGGAGCGTTGGCCGCGCTTTTAATTAACTCCGTAGCAATTTTTACCGGATCACCTAAGCTGTCCACCGCTTCCAGGGCGACATTAACACCAACCGATTTGACTTTGCCGCTGACTTCACTAGTATCAATCGCCAGCGATGAATCACCGGGAATTATTCCCTGGACCACTTTAAGTCCGGCGCCGATCGTCTCGGCCGCGGCGCCGGTCGTCAAAAGCTGGGAGTATGATTCGCCCAGGCCTTGGCCGCTTTGGACCGTAGTATAAGTCACCCAGGACAGCCGCCAGAAAGCCTTAAGCAGGTTGGTTTTGATATTTTGGACCAAAGCCGCTTTGTATTCCTGAAGTTCAGCCTGCATCTGGTTTTCAATTTCAATGTCGCGTTCCAGGCTAAACGCTTCAACCATTTTGGCCACCATGGTTTCATAGGTGGTTAAAGTTTGTTTGGCTTCGTAACTGCGTTCTTCAAACGGAATCACTTCGTCAATGTCGGAATATTTTTTCCAGTCTTGGTCAAACTCATCTGGCTTAATTTTGCAGTCAGCCGTCAGCGGTCCGTCCGGGACAAATTCTTCCTCAGTCGCCTGAGACTCATCCGCGGCGCTGACGCAATTGCCGTCTTTGGCCAGGTAGCCTTCATCACAATACTGGCACTTATCCTTTTTGAAAATGCCGCCCTGGGCGACGCAGTTGTCGCCAAAGCTAGCCAGTTGTAAAGAAAGCCATTTATCAAATTCCGATTGGACATAGTCGTTTGCCGCTCCCTTTTTCAGGCCAATGGCGTCGCAGAATTCATTATGAAAAGCACATTTACAATACTGAAAATTAATTTGGACGCCGCAAAAATCGTCTTTAATGTCCGGATAAGAAAACTTGGTGGCTTGGCCGTAGCCTTTATTGGAGCAGCCGGTTAAAACCAAGGCCAACCCGGCAAATAATAAAAGAGTTGTTTTTGACCAATGATTCATACTTTACTTTCATTATAGCAGTCTTATCTAAAAAACCAAGCGTTCTAAATCTGTAGTCCCAGAAATTCAAAAATGGCGCCCGCGACGCCTTGGCCGGACAATTCAGGATTATTAATCAAGATTTTTTGGTCGGCCAGGCTGGTCAAAAAACCAGTTTTTAGAATAATTGCCGGCGTCATCGGATGAATTGAGTGATCATAGCGCCGCCAGTTAAAAGCGTAGTAGCCGCGCATGTTGCGGGTGACGTTGGGGTCAATTTGTAGCTTGGTCGCCGCCGCGTAATTTTTTTCTAGAGCTTGTATAAATGACTGGCTCAGCGTTTTTTATCCGAGTCGTGGATGACCTTATGACTTATTTAATTATTTTACCTTTAAGGCCGACCGCATCAGCCGGTAAATGTGATATCACGAATAACAATAAATATGTATTGACAAACGATAAGGACTAGATTAAGATGTAGATATATGAATATTTCAAGAAAAAAATTCGTTATTCTCTTCATCATTTCTGGGTTCGCTTTTATGTTTATCACTACCACGCTTTTGGGGTCAACAGGCCCCCGAGGATTCCCTAAGCACCCAGACTCTTTCCTGGGAACGGCATCACCAACAGCCTGGAAGAATACCGTAGCCACAATTATATCGCCTATCAAAATTGTTTTAATAGGACCTTTGTTACTTTCTACCGATTTTTTGCGGGATGATCCACCACCTCCATTTATTGGTATCTATCTTATTTTCTACTGGACTATTCTTGCCTCAATTATTCATTATCTCCTCCGCAAAATAAACATTCTTAAAACTACAAAAAATAATTTATAAAAATCACCTATGAAAAAAAGCTCAACGATATTTCTTCAGGTAGTCATTGTGCTCATCAGCATCGTGGCGCTCTTCGTCATGATTCGGTTTCCCTTGACCGAAGGGAGAGCCGTAAACTTAGACCTGTTCAGTATTTACTCTGATCCGTTCATCATATATGGGTACATAGCATTTATCGCATTTTTTATTGTGCTGTATCAGGCATTTAAATTACTCGGATATATCGGGCAAAACAAAGTATTCTCACTAAACTCTGTGAAAGCTTTAAGGACTATAAAATATTGCGCAATTATACTAAGCATCTTAATTGTGATGGCAATGCTATACATAATGATGTCTCATGGCGATGACGATGCGGCGGGGGCTATTGCCATGGGCATTGTGGCTACTTTTATTTCTGTCGTAATCGCCACCGCGGCGGCTGTGTTTGAAAGGACTTTGCAAAACGCCGTAGATATAAAATCAGAAAATGATTTAACGGTATAAGATACAATTTATGAAAAAAAGTTCAACCCTATTCTTAAAATTAGTAATCTCTCTCATCGGAATCGCAGTACTCGCTTTATGTTTTTTGTTTACTTCGGAGGTGATAAAAGCAGGAGGTGCGTTATTTCTTCCAATTCTGATAATTATGTATGTGACGGCGATACCGTTTTTCTTGGCGCTGTATCAGGCCTTAAAGCTATTGGGCTATATTGATAAAAACATAGCTTTCTCCGAATTATCCGTTAAGGCATTGAGGAATATAAAATACTGCGCGATCATAATCAGTGCCTTATACGTGGCAGGCATGCCCTTCTTAGTTTCTGTAGCCGACAAAGATGACGCCCCGGGTGTAGTGGGGTTTGGATTGATTTTTATTCTCGCTTCGATTGTAGTAGCAACGTTTGCGGCCGTACTTCAAAAACTTTTGCGAAATGCGATTGAAATAAAATCAGAGAACGATTTAACGGTTTAAGAATAATCATATGGCAATTATAATCAATATTGATGTGATGCTGGCAAAAAGAAAAATGAGCGTCACCGAACTGGCAGAGAAGGTCGGCATAACAATGGCTAACCTCTCAATATTAAAAAACGGAAAGGCAAAAGCGGTTAGGCTATCAACCCTAGAGGCGATTTGCAAAGCTCTAGAATGCCAACCCGGAGATATTTTAGAATACAAAAAGTAATGAAAAATATAACTACGCAAAACACAAGACGACTTATCGTGTGGGCTGTTGTCGTAGCACTCATACTACTGATACCTCTGGCGATGCAGTTTCAGCCGTTCGTCGATGAAGTGCAATGGAATGAAGCCGTTGCTTATGGCGTTATACTGTTGGTCATTGGCGGTTTCTTTGAGCTGTGGCAATGGCTAAAGACACGCACTAGAGCGTACCGCATTGCTTTTGGCATTGGGCTGGCGGGGGTGCTCCTTCTCGGCTGGGTCAGCGGTGCTGTTGGTATTATTGGCAGTGAGAACAATCCCGTCAACCTGATGTACTGGGTAGTGTTCGCAGTCGGGCTCATCGGATCCCTTATTTCACGCTTTAAGCCGCGCGGAATGGCGCGTACATTGTTTGCAACGGCATTTGTTCAAGTGTTGGTTCCCGTGGTTGCGTTGATTATCTCGCCAGAAGTCAGCTGGGGTAACGCCGGTGTTATTGGGGTGTTTGTTTTAAATTCCATTTTCGCCGTGCTGTTTGTCGGATCGGCAATGTTTTTTCGACGCGCCAGCGCCACCAGCTCGAAGCCGGTTTGAGTATCATTATTATCTGCACTAAAAAATCGCCTATTTGGCGATTTTTTAGATGGTCGCGCTTTTCTAAATGACTGGCAAACTAAGTTTTTACTCTTGAAATGAAAGCTAGAACTTAGCTATTGGTGCAAAATTTAGACCCTGAGCGAGCCGCGGAACGCCCTGGCGGCATAGTAAGATTGCGCACCGTTATGAGACACGAAGACATGGTCGTAGCGGCGATCACAAAACAGGGCGCCGCCGAGTTTTCTAATGTCAGTTGGTGTTTTCACCCAGCTCGACGTTTTTGTATCGAAATTTCCAAGTTTCTGTAGCTCTCGATATTGATCTTCCGTTAAAAGTTCAATGCCCATGGCAGAGGCCAGATCAATAGCGTTATTTTTTGGTTTATGTTCTTTTCTTGCCTCCCGTCCCTGGTGATCGTAACAAACACTGCGGCGGCCCTGAGGACTTTCCGCTGAGGAATCTACGAAAATGTATTCACCCGTCTTTTTATCATAACCAACAACATCCGGTTCACCGCCAGTTCTTTCCATTTCATTGAGTGACCACAGTTTTTTGGTATTAGCCCCCAGCCTTGCTTCTACTTTAGCCCAGGCAAGACCTTGATGGCGGTTCAGGTTTTTCTCAAAACGGGTTTTTAATGCTTTGAGCAGTGCTTCACGTTGTTTTGGTGATAACTCATTTTTATGGCTATTAATGTTGCTCATGCTTTTATGTTTAATAATCGTTGTTATATTTTAGCTTTTTTGTTTTATAAAATCAACAAAAAAACAAAAAAGACTTATCAGGATGATAAATCTTTTTTGGTAGGCATCCTTGGTTTGGCACCACAGTTAGTGGGACAGTTGAGGGATTTTTTGACAATTTTATCTTAGGAACCTGAGCCCTCCGGGTCGGGATCAAAATGGGACAAATGAGGTGGTTCTTAAGGGGTCGTTTTTGTGTCTCAAAATTAATTATTCTAATTTATCAATGTTTAATAATTTTAATTTTAGAACTATTCTTGGCTAGTATTAATTCAATTTCTCCGCCAACTGGGAAAGTAATACGCGGGTCAGTATGACCAAAATCAACATTAGCTATAACCGGTGTATGATTCAATTCCTTTTTTGTTTTTATAATTTGTCTAATCAAATTATCGGAGATCTTTGATACTTTTTGAAATCTACCAATAATAATTCCCTTAACACCATTAAAATTTTTTTGATGAATTAATGATTGTAGATTACGATCAAACTCAACCGCTGCAAACTTGCCAGCCAAATCATCTTCCTCGACGAATAAAATGGAATTTTCAAGTGAGGGGAAATATTTTGTACCTTGAAGTAAATTAAGGGTGCAAAGATTTGAACCTAAAATTGTACCACTGGACTTACCCTCATTAATCACCAGCCAACCATTATTTTTAATAGGTTTTCTATCATCTTGATTTTTGTACCACGGATCATCGGTCCAATCAGTGCTGGGCAATATTTCAAATGGCTCGTTCAAAAATAAGCATTTTTTAAAATATTCCAAAGTGTAATCAAAATATAATTTCATACCGAAAGATGAGTAATGCGGACCGGAATATGTAATAATTCCAGTTTTGGTAAAAATAGCATTATTTAATACAGTGATATCGGAATAGCCACATAGAATTTTAGGATTTCCCTTGATTAAATCCCAGTCAATATAATCTAAAAGTTGATTGGAATTAAATCCGCCAATCACGGTTATTATGGCTTTAACATTTTTGTCAATAAAAGCTTCATGTAAATCTTCCAACCTTGATTTAATACTTAAAGACTTAAAATCGTCAATTTCCTCAACATGCTTACCAAAGGTTAATTTCAAACCTAAACCATTAAAACGTTGATTGGCTATCTTTTGAGTCTCATCTGAAATAATACCTAATGACCTAGCGGGAGCAATAACACGAATCTCATCACCGGGTTTAAGTTTTGAGGGATAAATATTTTTCATATTTTTATTATATCAAAAAATCGCCTCATCGGCGATTTCTTAGATGGTAGCCCCCCCCACGCAGCATTTCGCTACGCTCGATGTGCGGGGCAGGCCACCGCCGTTGGCGGGGCAGGCAGGGAATCCCCGCCTACGCCCTGCGGGCTTCGGCGGGTGCGCCTTGTTAGAATTTTAAGGTGGCGCAGAACCCTGATTACCGTAAATATTTTCTTTCCAAATTTTGCCATTCTAGTGCAGATCACCCCAACCATAGCCCCACAGGGAATCGAACCCTGATTACCGGCTTGAAAAGCCGATGTCCTAAC
>Ga0209542_10008027_pt1 | contig 19861 bp, 22 predicted proteins | sample RifCSPhighO2_01_FD_184028 | JGI IMG/M metagenome (GOLD analysis project Ga0209542, IMG submission 184028) | Soil microbial communities from Rifle, Colorado - Rifle CSP2_plank highO2_0.1 (SPAdes) (version 2) | ecosystem: Environmental > Terrestrial > Deep subsurface > Rock core/Sediment ...
TGACGCCATGAATATAAAACAAAACGCCCCCGATGTCCATCGGGGGCTAATTTCTTTCAACGAAAAAACGTAGAATCTCTTGGTCGTTCCGGCGGCGAACGGCAATTCTACACATAACAATGAAGTCGAGCTTGTCTTTTTCCACCACTGCGGCAATCATCGCCTTGTTGTCATTGGAGAAGCTTTCCCACCTTCCGTTGTGAAAAACGGAAAAGAACTCATAGGTTTCTCCCCCTTCAATGCCCCAAAATATCAAGAAAGCGTGTTTCCCAAAGAAAACCCATTCCTTGCCGCGGCCGAATCCGTCAGGAGTTAGGTAGATATTTTCATAAGCAATCCAGCGAGGCGCCCGGCAATCACCGGCTTCCGGCGGCCTGCGTATCAGTTTTTGGGTTTCAAACTCAATAAACAGGGAGAGCGTTTCCTTAAGCGTCCAGGCGGCAAAATTCGGCGGGGGTTTTTCAATCATAGAATCCCCAAGTCTTTTAAAATAAAGCGGGACCAAGACGGGTCAAAATCTTTGCGAGCTGCATATTGGCGAATTTCGTCCGGCGACATAAACCTCACAAATTTGTGCTTGCGGGGCTCTTTAAGCTCCGGTTCGCCCTGGTAGCTCTTAACCTCAAAAACGTGCCAAATGTGCGTGGCAATGCCGCGACTGCACCCAACCGACACGATGCTTTCCCATCTGCGTGTCATATTAATAACCCGAATGCCGGTTTCTTCCAGGACTTCGCGCCTGATGGCATCGCCCGGCTCTTCTCCCGATTCCACATGCCCAGCCGGCATCGCAAGTCCGATGGGTTTGACTAAGCGGTACAGCATCAGATATTCGCCCTTGGAATTTTTGATGACCGCGCCGACACTATGGCAGAATGGTGAAGTCATGAGCGCCTCCTCTGAAAGGTTTTCAACGTTCCAACGGCATTTTACAACAAAAAACCACCGGTTGTAAACCGATGGTTAGGTATGGTTCGTGCGGCCGTTAATGATCTTGAGCTGGCGGAAGACTTCCACCCACAGCGGCGTCAAATCATTTCTATTGGCATATTCCCGAATTTTCTTGGGTGACATAAATTTTACGAACGCATGTTCGCGCTTTTCCTTGCGGCGGGCCTTTCCGACATAAGTCAGGACGCGATAAATGCTCCACTTGTGTTTTGAAACGCCACGCTTGCATCGCAGCCGCGCGGTACCGAAAACCCCTCTGTAAACACAAGCAGTTTTCTTGGCGCGAATCCCCGTCTCTTCAAAAAGTTCGCGGGTAACCGCTTCAACCCTCGTTTCGTCCCCTTCAACGTGCCCGGCCGGACAACCCAATCCTTGGGGCTGTTGGAGCCGATAAAGTACCAGATAGTGGCCCTTGCTATTCTTGACGATCGCTCCGACGGCATCGCAGCGTTCGTGCTTCATTGCAGCCACCTCTTTAGCCATTTATCCCAAACGAAATCAAAGTCCATCGGGTCGGCCTTGGGAAATTCCAGGGTAAAAATATGCCGGCGGTCATCATCGCCGTGCGCGACCACGGTGGTGGACGGCTCTTCATTCGGCCTCAAAAGCAAGATATTCATTTCAACGCCGTCAGCTTCGCCCATTTCCAAAACCGTGTTAAAGCCGATGTATCCGAATTTCTTGCTTTGCCGCTTCTTTGAAAGCGGGTTAAAAATCAGACAGATGCCGCCCTGTTTCGCGATCTTTCGTATTTTATCAATGTGCTGCCGAACCAAACCCGGCGTCTTATCTTTGTAACCGCGGGCCTTCATACGCTGATACTCTTCCTTTTTGATAAACGTTTTGCTGTGGTACCGAAAATTCGGATAGTGAACCATAACGCCACGCTTTTCCAGAAATTTCACGAAGGCGTATAGTTCCTCTTTGAATCGCTGGCTACAGCAAATAACAAGTGGTCTCACGATTATTTTCCTTTCAATGAACACCTTTAATCTAAGGAAGTGAGGGTTGAAAGTCAACAAAAAAACTCCGAGTTATTCGGAGTTTGTTAGCCAATAGCCAGATGGCCTAACTCTTTGAAAATTCCGCCCTTGCATTTGAGCCGGCGAAGCGCCTGCCCAAGAAGGTCAAAGACAGCCAGCGGATCGGACGCCCACTGCTCCAGTCTCACCTGCTTCTTCCGGCACATTTCCTGAATGTATTCGCTCCCCTCCACGTTGTCATAAGAGCCGACATAGACGATTCGGATCACGCCTTTTTGGAGAAGACTCTTCACGCAATTGAGGCATGGCGTCGCAATGACGTAGGCCGTTGCGCCACAGAGATCGGCGATGGAATTATCAATGGCATTGCGCTCGCCGTGTTGCGTCCTAAGGCAATGCTTGCCAACCATCAAATGGCCGACTTCGTCGCAATTTTCCAGACCGGAAACTGCGCCGTTGTAGCCGGCGCCGACAATTTTCTTGTTTTTCACCAAAATGCAGGCAGTGCGCAAACGACTGCAGGTCCCGCGCGAGGAATACAGTACCGCCAAAACAATAAAAAACTCGTCCCAATTCAGCCGGGCCGATGCCCCGTTGGTGGCCATAATAACTCCTGTCAAAAAACCGGATGGAGTATAACGCTATTTTTCAATTACTTCAATGCCCATGTTGCGGGCAGTGCCGGCGATAATTTTCATCGCGGCGTCAATGTCATTGGCGTTGAGATCCACCATTTTCTTTTCGGCGATGGCGCGCAAGTCTTCCTTGGTAACCTTGCCCACTTTTTTGGTGCCGGGTTCGCCGGAGCCCTTTTCAATGCCGGCGGCTTTTTTCAAAAGCGCGGATGCCGGAGGGGTTTTCAGTTTGAAAGTAAAACTGCGGTCCTCATAGATGGTAATTTCGGCAGGGACCACGTCACCGGTCATCGTTTTCGTGGCGTCGTTAAATTGTTTGCAAAACTCGGCGATATTGACGCCGTGCTGTCCAAGAGCGGGACCAATCGGAGGGGCCGGGTTCGCTTTGCCGGCTTCAATTTGTAATTTGAGAATTGTCTTGATGGGTTTCGCCATGTTGCGTGAAATAATGCAAAACTACGAATTTATGCGAATGCCACTAATTTCATTCGCGGTATTCGCATACCTTAGCATAATTAGCATTATTTTACTAGATTTTCCGTACTTGTAAAGAATCCAGTTCCACGGCGGTGTCACGACCAAAAATTGGAACCAAAACCTTAATCCTGCCTTTTTCCTCGTCCACTTCGGAAACTTTGGCGTCGTAATCTTTGAACGGCCCGTCGGTAATCTTAACCGATTCCCCCACTTGCAACTCCACCTTAAACTTGCTTTCCTTTCCGGCATTCATGCGCGCCATTAAGCCGTCAATTTCTTCTTTTGAGAGCGGCGTTGGCTTGGTCGTGTCGGGACCGACAAAACCGGTAACGCGCGGAGTGTTGCGCACTACATACCAAGTGTCTTCGGTAAGAATCATATCAACCAAAACATAGCCGGGATAAATTTTTTCCTCTACCGGCCGGCGTTTTCCGTTTTTGATTTTTATCATTTTTTCCTTGGGAACGATGACGTTAAAAATCCTGTCGTTCATCGCCAGGGAATCAACTCTTTGCTGAAGATAGCGAACTACGGCATCTTCATAGCCGGAATAAGTATGAATGGCGTACCAATGGCGTTCCGTAGAAGAAGTTGTCATTTTTAGATAATTTTACTCAAAGCGAAGGTAAACAGGGCGTCTAAAAGCCCCAAAAACAGGGCAATGGAGAGCGAGAAAATAACAACAATCATCGTCATCCGAACAGTTTCAGAGCGGCTCGGCCAATTGACCCGCTGAAACTCCCGCCTTGATTCCTGTAAAAACGTGCTGATTTTGTTAAACATAATTTATTTGGTTTATTTTACTTATAGTTAACTTAAATGTCAAGATTTTTTACGAACTGGGCGCGGCTCTGGATAAAATTTTTGCGGGGCTCAACCTCCTCCCCCAAAAGGATGTCAAAAAGCCGGTCGGCTTCCGCAGCATCCTCAACTACCACTTTTCGCAAAACACGATTGGCGGGATTCATCGTGGTCTCCCAAAGTTGTTCGGGATTCATTTCACCCAAACCCTTGTAGCGCTGGATGTTCATTCCTTCCTTTGGCAACTTATCTTTTTCTTCTTCTTTGTATATATAAGTAACCTCCTTGCCCTTCTGCGCGCGATAAAGCGGCGGTTGGGCAATGTACAAATGACCGTTTTCAATCACCTGCGGCAGATGGCGGTAAAAAAGCGTAAGCAAAAGCGTGCGAATGTGCGACCCGTCAACGTCGGCATCGGTCATCAGCACAACTTTGTGGTAGCGCAGTTTGGTAATATCAAAAGATTCGGCAATAGCCGTTCCCACGGCAATCACCAGCGCTTTAATTTCTTTATTGATAAGCATCTTATCAATATGCGCTTTTTCCACGTTGAGAATTTTGCCCTTCAACGGCAAAATAGCCTGCGTGCGGCGATCCCTCCCCTGCTTGGCGCTGCCTCCGGCGCTGTCGCCCTCAACTATGAAAAGTTCTGATTCCTCCGGATTGCGGGAACTGCAATCGGCAAGCTTGCCCGGCAAAGTGAGGCCTTCCAAAACACCCTTGCGCAAAACTGTCTCTTTGGCAGCCTTCGCGGCTTTGCGCGCCTTGGCCGCCAACAGGCACTGCTCCATAATGCGGCGGGCATCGGCGCCATTTCTTTCCAAAAAATCTTTCAACGCCTCGCCTATTACGGTTTCGGTGCCGGTGCGCGCTTCCGGGTTGCCCAGCCGCGCCTTGGTCTGCCCCTCAAATTGCGGCTCGCGGATTTTAACCGATACAATGGCAATCAAACCATCGCGAACGTCGTCGCCAGTCAAGTTGTCTTCGGTTTTCTTTATGTAGTCGTTTTCCGTCGCGTAATTATTAAGCGAGCGCGTTAATGCAGAACGAAAACCGGTAAGGTGCATTCCGCCGTCGGGCGTATAAATGTTGTTGGCAAAGCTTAATTCCTGTGTTTCGGGTTCGTTTTTGTACAAAAAGGTGGCCTCCACTTCCACGCCCTCGGAGGTTTTGTTTATATAGAACGGGACTTCCTGGAGCGGCTTGTCATTGCGACTTAAATACCTAATAAAAGAAAGCAGGCCGCCATCAAATTGGAAAGCGTAATAGTTGCGTTCCTTTTCGTTGCGTTGATCAATGGCCTCTATTCGGATGCCCTTTGTCAAAAACGCCTGCTGCCGCAAATGATCCAAGATACGCTTGCGGTCAAATTCTATGGTTTTGAAAACTTCGGCGTCGGGTTCAAAAATAACTTTGGTACCCGTGGTATTGCTTTTGCCGATTTTTCTGACTTTATATTGCGGCTTGCCGCGCTTGTATTCCTGCTCGTAAATCCCGCCGTCGCGGTGGACCTCCGCTCTCATCCAAGCGGAAAGGGCGCAGACTACCGACACGCCCACGCCGTGAAGGCCTCCGGAAACTTTGTAGGACTCTCCCCCGAATTTGCCGCCGGCATGCAAGGTGGTCAAAACGGTTTCCAGGGTAGATTTTTTCGTTTGCGGATGAATTTCCACCGGAATGCCGCGGCCGTCGTCGGTGACGGCGACTTTATTGCCTGGCAACAATTCCACGCGGATATTTTTCGCGTATCCGGCCATTGCCTCATCAATGGAATTATCAACAACCTCCCAAACCAAATGGTGCAGGCCGGCCGTATCGGTCGTCCCAATATACATTCCCGGACGCTTGCGTACCGGCTCCAAACCCTCCAAAACGTAGATGTCTTTGGCGGTATAAGAACCCTCCTTTTCCTGTTTAATCTTGGCCATAAACAAAAAAGCTCTCGCTTTTGAACACTTTAATTGTAGCAAATTTTGCATTAAAAAACCAGCCTTATTGGGGCTGGTACGAGACCTGCCTGCCGGCACCTGTCTGCCGACAGGCAGAGGCAGGAGGTTATTCCTTTGGAGGAAGAACCCTTTTTTTGTACTTTTTGTTAAATTCTTCTTCCTGGGCGCACTTGTACTGCCTACATTTCTTCTTCAGGCCGTCCAGCCACTCTTTCCAGATCCGATAATCATCCTCGGTCGCCGTCACGATGCGCACCTTTCCGTAGTGATTGGAATTGATAGCGTCTATGGCGCCGTGGGGGTCGCGCTTGTCGTAGGCGTAAACACGTTGAGCATCGGCCTGCCCAAAAACAAGAAGCGAAGTGTAAACCTGGCTGCCTGATTTCATAACGCTGCAATCATCTCTGTCCAGCAACACCACTACGTGCGTGCTCCCATAACTCCGATTGTGAAAATATCCGGTCGTAAAAATCACCAGTCCATCCTCAATACTGACGTAAGGCACTGGAGACGATGCGTCCAAAGGAAGATTTGCGAAGTCTTCCTTAACTTCTTGCTTTGGGACTTCTTTAGGCGCCTCAATCTTCGCGCCATCACGATTTGCTGACCCAACAAGCGCAGAGCCGCTGCAGCTCGCAAAAAACGCCAACGCAACAACCGACAAAACCCGCGCGATTCTTGCCACCGCTTTCCTCCTTCAAAGTTCCGCCGATATATTAAAACATTATTCAAAATAACGCAAGCTGGGATACGCTCACGAAACACTATCCCATGGGATAGTGGCCGTCAGCCCGCTGTAATAACGACATCGTAAGTCGTTATATTTTAGAGTAGTGCATCCGTTCATTCCCACTATGCCGCGACATAGTGGGAAGCGTGCCCACTGCTATCATATGTGATAGCAGTGGGCTGAACTCCGGCTTTGACGCGTCAAAGCCGGAGTTGTTGCCAGCGCATGAAATGTAAGAAGGATAAAAATACCCCAGATGAAGCTAGCTTCATCTGGGGTATAAAATGCCCAGGAGCCTAGGACCCGCGCACAGCCAAGAACCGATAGTCATCACGCCACCCGCTCCCGCTCCCGCACCAGTCCAGATCCAGGCCCCGCCCGCCGCCCCACCTGTTGAGATAGGCAACGTTCCGGTTGCCGTTCGGGTTCCGCCACTCAGATTTTTCGTGCGATATATCATCTGCGCCACCACCCATTGAATACTCTCCGGGTTGTATCTAATTCGGAGCCGTTAGCTCCCTAATATACCGCATAATTCTTTTTCAGAATATAGAAAAGGCCCGAAAGATAGAATCTTTCGGGCCCAAAGGTCCAGTGGACCAGCTGCCCAGCCGTCTAGACCTCGCTGAAGGCAAGAAAACGATAGAACTCGTCCCAGTCGTCCCCACGCCAACCCAAGCTCAAGTGCCGCCTGCCGCTCCACCTGCTGAGAAAGGCAACGCCCCGGTCGCCGTACGGGTCCCGCCACCCAGAACCGAGTTCCACTATTGGGAACTCTGTCTGCTTCTTGGGATGGTCGACGGAGAACGAGAGAAGCTCCTTGACGATGCCGGGTCGGAGATGGAGATCTTTGATCACCGCTTCCACCTGTTCTGTGCTGGCATACCGATTGAGACACACCAGCACCGCCTCCACCTTCTTCTGCGGATGCTTCTCTTCCTTGAAGTTCCGGCCATTGACGTCAGGATTGACGTTGCCGTTGAGCTTGGCGGCTTTTACCAGCTCGTCGATGGAGAGATCGTAGCGGACCGTGATCTTCAGGGTCTCGGTGGTAACGCCACGGAGCAGTGAGGCCTTGAGTGTCTGCTCACAGAACTCCTTGAGTCCCTTCCATTTCTCGTCCTTCGAGGCGTTCTTGATGATGTACTCCATATCGTCCTTCTGGGCAAAGTCCTCAAGCATCTTGCCGAAATGCCGCTTGAGGGTCGAGAAGTCCTGGAGCTTGGAGCGGAGGACTTCGGGAAGCTTGTCGGCGTTCCAGAAATCCAGGACTTCGCCTTCCGTGCCGGCGTTGTCCTTAAGACCCCAGACGGCTCGGATGGCATGGTGGCCAAGGAAATCGTTGTCCTTGGAGCCCTCCAGGATCCTCTTGGACCTCTTCTCGGCCACGAGCTCGTCGTCCAGATATAAAACCTCCTTCTTTCCGCCTCTTGTCACCTCAATCCAGGAAATGAACTCGCACATCCAGGACCTCCTTTCCTTTCTTTGTTTGTGTCAAATCCTTTCTTTGTTTGTGTCAAAACTGAGTTTGATAGGAACTGCCGATAGCGTACCTTATTTGGGGTGGGGATGTCAAGGACGCCCGCCCTACCTTACTTCTACCTCAAATTGCTCGGTAAGCGCGGCGATAATTTTTTCCATTTCTTGGCCCACTTCTTCATCGGTCAGAGTGCGGTCGTCGGCCTGGAAAACCAATCGGAAGGTTAGGCTCTTGCGCCCCTCTTTAAGATTTGTGTCTTCGTAAAAATCCACCAAATCCACGTCGTCCAGGAATTTGGGCGCCGCCCGCTGCATTTCCTCCAAAATCCGATTTACCCGCAAGTCCGTGGGCACCAGCAAGGAAATATCCCTCATTATTGACGGGTATTTGGGGACCGGTTCGTATTCTTTTTCTTCCTCAACCAACCGGAAAAGTTTATCCAGAAAAATCTCGGCAATAGCCATTGTACCGGAATTTTTCGGCAACCCCACATATCCCAGAACTTGGTGATCCGATTCTATTCTCAAGCTGTTGTCTTGGTCCAAAAATCGTAAATCCCAATCCAAGTCACGCAGGAAATACTCCGTCAGTCCAAGCTGCTGGAGTAATTCGTTAATTACGCCCTTCAATTCAAATATCGGATTCTCCTGCTTCAAGCCGATTGCCGCGCCAAGCACTGATTTCTCTTCAAACTTGCCGTCCTTGTCTACAAAAGTTTTCCCGATTTCAAAAATCCTCACGCCGTCATAAAAGCGCAGATTATCTTTGATATTGCGCATCAGATGCAAGGTCAAGCTCGGCCGCAAATATTGAAAATCGGCGCTGATTGGGTTCAAAAGAGAAACCGCTCCCCACCACTTGGGTTCGGCGTATTCAACCAATTGCTTCCGCGACACGAAAGAATAATTATAAACTTCGCTTAAACCGAAACCGCGCATTATTTCCCTGACCTTCTCTTTCAATAAAACACCCTCCTCGCTATGCACGGGAACCAACGGAACACGCGGCGGGTTGGCTGGAAGCTGTTCATAGCCATACAGGTTAATAATTTCCTCGGCTAAATCTTCAAAAATGGAAATGTCCGTTCGCTCCGGCGGCACTTCTACAAGTCGCCGGCCGGCGGATCCAGTAACTTTAAAACCAAGCCGCTTAAGATAATCCATCGCCACCCCATCCTTCAATTCCAATCCGGCAAGAAGATTGAATTTATTGATATCAAATTTCAAAATTCGCTTCGGTTCTTTAACGGAACCCGCGCTGGTTACTTCGCCGACTTTGATTTTGCAAATTTCTTTAAGGAGCTCCGTCGCCCTACGCATACCAAAATCAACCAACGCCAAACTCAAGCCGTGAGAAAACCGCGCCGAAGCATCGGTAAAAAGATTTAGCCGCCGCGAGGTTTTGTAAATTCCCGGCGAATCAAAGTTTGCCGCTTCAACAATAATTTTTCTGGTAGCCGGACTTACTTCCGCGCGCTTTCCGCCTTTGACGCCGGCAATCGCGAGCGGCCCCTTCTCATCGGCGATTACAAGATCGGAGCCGTCCAAGCGGTAATTTCCCCCGTCAATGGTAGCTATCTCCTCGCCGCGCTTTGCCAGCCGAACGCCGATCTCCCCGGCAACCAAATTGGCGTCAAACGCATGCAGCGGCTGGCCCGTCTCCAGCATCACATAGTTCATCACATCCACCACCGCGTTGATCGGCCGCAAACCGCAAGAGCGCAATATGACCTTCATCCACTCCGGAGAGTCCCCGATTCTGGAAATTTCAAAATAACGGCCCGAGTAGCTCCGGCACTCCTTTTTTGCCAAAATTTTTATGGCTGGCTTTTTGTTTTTCAGCTCTGTTTTCGGCTCCTTCCCAAAATATTTGACGCTGGCATTGAAAATTGCCGCCGCGATTTTCGCGATCCCCCAATGCGAGGAAGCGTCGGAGTAACGATTGGCGGGAATGGAAATTTCCAGCGTATCCCCGCCGGTATCCTCCGCTTCAAAAGCGTGTAGATTAAATTTCTCAATAAATCCCGCCTTGTCGGGAAGTCTTGGAACGAGCTGTTTTAACAGGGTGTAGGAAAATTTCATTACCTAAAATTGGTTTATAAAACGCAAGTCGCCAGAATAGAATAATCTGATGTCCGGTATCTTGTATTTAATCATTGCCAGGCGCTCCAGCCCTAAGCCGAAAGCGAATCCCTGCACTTTTTGGGGATTGTAGCGAACGGCATCAAAAACTTTCGGATGGACCATCCCCGCACCCATTACTTCCAGCCACTTTCCGTTCAAGCTGATATCCACTTCCAGGCCGGGTTCAACGAACGGAAAATAACTTGGGCGGAAACGAACATGCGTACCCGCGCCAAACAACTGTTTAAAAAATTCGGTTATTATGTACTTGAAGTTGGAAAGGTTGACGTGCTCATCCCCCACCATCAGGCCCTCCACTTGGTGAAAATTTATTTCGTGCGAAGCGTCCGTTGCCTCAAAACGAAAAACGCGGCCCGGAACAATAATTTGAAAGGGTGGCTGGTGGCTCTCCATATACCTAACCTGCATCGGACTAGTGTGGGTTCTCAAGAGCAATCTTTCGCCGGTTTTTCCTTTTTCGTTTTTACCTTTTAGCTCTTTTTGGCTCTCGGGAAGCCAAAAAGTGTCCCACATATCCCGTGCCGGATGGTTTGCAGGAATGTTGAGCGCGTCAAAATTATAATGCTCGGTTTCCGCCTCGGGCCCCTCAACAACCGAAAAATTCAAACCGGTGAATATTTCCCGAACTCGGTTTTCAATAAGAGTAAGCGGGTGCAAATGCCCAACGGCAATCTTTTCGCCGGGCATTGTAACGTCCAGAGTCGGGCTTAGCCGCGCGCTCTTGGATTTAAACTCCGCCAGTTTTTTTCCAAGCGCTTCCTCCAGGTCTTGCCGCAAAGCATTGGCCTCTGACCCCACTTTCCGTTTTTGGGCAACGGATAAATCCTTCAAAGATCGCAAAACTTTCGTCAATTCGCCGTCTTTTCGGCCAAGATACCGGACCCGAACCACCTCCAGTTCTTTGACATCTTTTGAGTCGCTAACCGCCTGCAAGGCCGATTTTTTGAGATTGCCAATATCTTTCATATAAATACTATTTTACCTCATCCTGACGCCGGATGCCAATTTATTTACGATGCCGCCAAAACTCTATTACCGCCGGAATGAGCGAAAGTATAATTATTACGACGATAGCCAGCGAGAAATTTTCCTTAACCAATGGAACATTTCCGAAAAAGTAACCGCCAAAAATGAAAAGCCCGATCCACAGGACACCGCCGATAACGTTATAACTGATAAAAGTCCGATAATTCATTTTTCCCACCCCGGCAACGAAGGGAGCGAAGGTGCGGATAATTGGAATGAAACGGGCAAGGATGATGGTTTTCTTTCCGTGCCGATTGTAAAAATTCTCCGTTCGTTTGAGATAATCTTCACTAATCAGCGGGCGGTCCCGTTCAAAGATTTTCTTGCCAACGTGGCGGCCAATCCAGTAATTCACTGTATCCCCCACGATTGCCGCTGCCGAAAGCAACAAAAAAAGCAAAACTGGGTCTAAAAATCCCTGGGCTGACAGTGTTCCTGCGGCAAACAACAAGGAATCTCCCGGCAAAAACGGCGTGACCACGACGCCGGTTTCCAAAAAGATTACCAAAAAAAGCAGGAGGTGGCTCCAAAAACCGTAAGTTTGGACAATTATCCCCAAGCTCTCGTCTAGCACTTTGTTAGGTTAACAAAAAATGAGGACATTGTAATGTCCTCATTGGGAGGGTAGGATTCAAGCTACCGTCAAATTTAGAAGAGAGAATTTGAGACAAGTTCTAGGAACGACGAGGAGATTGTGCTGCCAGCACTCCGACGAGGAGTGACGAAGAAATTGGCCAAATTCTCTCTTCCCTTCGGGTGAGCCAATTCCCATCCATCTTCTTTGTTACTCGTCGCTTATGTGCCTACTGGCACACAGCGCTCCTCGTGTCGTGAATCTGGACGGGAATTGACTCACTAAATTGATGTTAGCTTGAATCCTACCCTCCAATTCTGTCGGGATAGTCAGAAAATATCCCGTCGGCGCCAATCAGCTGGAACCAAGAGATTAGAACTGGGAAATTGACTGTCCAAACCAATACCTTGGCGTCTGTATCTTTATGGGCCTTTGCGATTAGCCCTCGCCAGGCCGAGATGGCCGAAAGGCAAAGATAATCCACCGGGAAAATTTGGTCGCGCCTCGCGAAACTTACGGCGCGCTCCGCCCATTCCACATCGCAGGCCGCCAGGCCTATCTTTAATTTTTTCTCGCAAGTTTTCAGCCAGAAAAGATCCGTCCAGCTGGAGGAAGAACCTTCGGCATTTTCATCGCTGGAGAAAGCCGAAACCACCACAGAATCAGCCGCTTCGTAATAGCGAATCAAGTCCAAAATCCGCTCTGTGAGGCCCGCCTCTTTTATTTCAATATTGAGAATCGTTCGCTTCCCGAATTTTTCCAGAACTTCGGCCAAAGTGGGAATCCGCTCGCTCTGCCCGGCGTTTAGTTCTCGCAATTCCGCCAGAGTATGATTGCAGACGCGACCGATGCCGTCGGTCGTTCTGTCAAGAAAGCTATCGTGAATCACGACAATCATGCCGTCTTTGGAAGCCCTGACGTCAAACTCAATGGCATCCGCCCCCAAGCTCAAAGCCTTCTCAAACGAACGCATTGTATTTTCCGGCTCATAGCCGCGCGCGCCGCGGTGTCCGATTTTCAAAAACGCCATTTTTCACCTGTCAAAAATCCGGTTCCATACTAACAAGTTTCTTAGGAAAAGTGAAACTCTACGGTAACGCTATGTCGCGACATAGCGGTGAATATCCTTACTGCTATCACACGCGATAGCAGTGGACTAGCTGGGAAGTAATAAAAAGTCCACAAATAATGATTTGTGGACTAAAATGAAAATACTTAATCCGAGAAAACGGGACTGCACTTTCTACGTGGCAACGAACGAAGTGTGGGTCCAGATAATTGCTTGACGATAGCAAGAAAATGGACTTTCTTGCTCAGCGGTATGCCGTAAAGGCTCTCAAAACACCGTGCAACTATGCGCCTCCGACCATCAATTTGTCTCACGATGGTGGGGGCAAACCACTCGTCACTCCAAGAACGCCACAAGGAACCCGTTAACACGGTAGTATATGGACGCGGGGAACGATTCTTTTTTTCAAAAGCAAGACCAACTTCGAGAGGCGCTGGCTTTAGGCCGTGTTCTCTGAAATAAGAGAACACCTCCCCCACGCTCACGCTTTTCTTAAACTGAACAAGCCTAACGAGAAATCTCCTCTTTCCGGTTGTTATATGCGGAAACGCTTCGGCTTCTTCTAAGCTTGTTCTATCCACGCACCCACTATGAGAGACCGCCTCGGGGAGCGATTGAGAAAAATCCACGCTCACAATTTTCGCAACTCTTGCCATACATCCCCCTAATAAGAACTCCCGCAAGAGTAAACTTAAATTCTCATTTTGTCAAGCGCTTCCGGTAATTAATATGTACACCCCAACTTAATAGCGTTTGGGCACGCCAACCCCAAGAAAGTGGCGGAGGGGCTATCTCAAAATTTTTGCCGCCTCGTCGGGATCAACTACATTCACGTCCATGCCCGTACCCAATTCAAAACCAGCCTTAATGGTAACCTTTGGAGTTATTTCAATATGCCAATGGTAATGCCGGTAATTTTCCTTGTTTTGCATTGGGGCTGTATGGATAAAAAAATTGTAATCCGGGTCGTGTAAATTCTTTTCCACTTTCGCCAAAGCCCGGCGCAATACATCCACGACAGAAACCATATCGCTGTCATAGGTATTTTCAAAATAGGGCAGATGCTTTTTCGGAAATACCCTGATTTCAAACGGACTACGGGAAACAAACGGCGTAAAAGCGATGGCGCCTTCGTTTTCAACAATGACGCGCTTTTTGTCTTTTTGTTCCGACTCAATCATCATGCAATGGACGCATTTTTTGTGCTCGCGATAAAACCGAGCCGAACCCTGGAGCGAGTGGTTCACGTCCGGCGGAACTACCGGCAAAGCAATTAACTGGTAGTGGGGGTGATAAACAGAGGCGCCGGCGAAAGGTCCCCAATTATGAAATGTGGAAATGTAGGCAAGGCATTGATCGTTGCTAAGCATTAACGAACGGTCGCGGAAAGCTTGAAAAACCAAATTTGCCTGCTCGCTGGAAAGATGGACAAAATTTTTATCGTGGTCGTGCGTAATAATGAGGTCGTGGCGGCCATTGCCCGGCAAAACCGAATACGGGCCGCGGCGGCTTAGTTTGCCGCAGACCGCTTTGTGAACCAGCGCGGGGTATTTATTTTCTACGACCTGTAGCGCCCATTGGTGCTTATTGGGATACGTCAAAACCGGCGGTTTATTGCCGGATTTTTTCAAATCTTCAAATGGGCAATTCCTTGCAGAAATTTTTTCTCTTTTGGGAACCTTGGCCAGCAGCTGCTTGGGCCGTTTGGCGCGTCCGGGGGCAATTACTATCCAGTCTCCCGAAACGGGATCCTGCCTAAGTTCGGAGTTTTTCATTTAAGTCTGTTGTAATAATACCATTCCAAAACATCCTTTGCGATTGGGACCGCATTCAAGCTCCCCTCCCGGGCATTTTCAATCAATACCAAAACGGCAATTTTGGGAGGACCCTCCTCGGCCGAAGTCCCGGCCGGCGAATAACCGACAAAGAAGGCATTGATTTTTGTATTGTTGGCGACCTGCGAACTGCCGGTTTTGGCGGCCGCGGAAACTGGCATGGCGGCCAGCATATTTGCCGTACCGTAGTATTTCCGCACCGTGTCACGCATGCCCTCTTGCACATTACCCAACTCGTCTTTCCAATCAGAATAATCCAACAAAACATCGGGCTCGCCATTACCGATAAGGTGCGGCCGGAAGATTTTGCCACCGTTTGCAATGGAGGCAATAAAGTTCAAGAGCTGGATTGGCGTTACGAGTAAATCCCCCTGCCCGATAGTAACGTTGTAAGTATCGCCGATTCTCCAGATTTGGCCGGTACGTTTCTCTTTTTCTTCCGGATTCGGCAGAAAACCGGAATTTTCTTCGGGCAAATCCACGCCGGTCTTTTCCCCAAGCAGGAATTTTTTCCAATAACCGATAAGACGGTCTATTCCAAGCCCCTTCAAGCCCTCAAACCCGCCACCGACCTCATAAAAATAAACGTTGCTGGAGCGCGCCAAGGCCGAATGAAGATCAACCCAGCCATGCGGTTTCCAATCCAGAAAACGACTAGGGCGATCTTTGTCGTATGGGTTTGGAATTTCAATAAAACCCGCCGAATAAATTTGAAAGCTTGGATCCACGATTTTTTCTTTGAGAGCGGCCAGCGCCACCATCGTCTTGATAGTGGACCCGGGCGTGTAAAGGCCGGAAATGGCCCGGTTGAAAAGCGGCTGATTGCTGGCCTTGAGATATTTGGACACTTGGTTGTTGTCAAAACCCGGCAGGCTAATTAAGGCAAGAATTTCGCCGTTGCGCGGATCAATCGCCAAACCCACCCCCGCTTCCCTGCCCAAACCGGCTAGGCCGCTTTTAAGCCGCTGGTAGAAAAACCTCTGCAAGTCAGCGTCTATAGTGGTGGTCAAATTAGAACCAGTGACTGGCTCTCTGGCGACTTTTTGATCCAGAGGCTTTCCGTTTACGTCACGATAAATAATAAATTCGCCGTCGGCTCCGCGTAGCACATTGTCGTACTGCGCCTCCAATCCGGATTTTCCAACAATGCTGTTATCTTCTTCCGAAACCCCCACATATCCGAGGACGTGGCTGAAGGCCGGACCGTCAGGATATTTGCGGACATAGTCATCCTCAATTTGAACGGATGATAAATTCAAACTTCTCAACTGAATGGCCTGGCTTAAAGAAATATTACGCGCGATCGGGATAAAGGTTTTACTTTCCAGATCGGCTCGTCCGATTGTTGTTTTGAGCTCTTCGGAAGAAATGCCAAAAATTTCGGCAAGCTGGCTAATCAAGACTTCGGAGTCGCTTAAATTTTTCAAGATTTCTGCAGCATTTACAAATGCCGTAAAAGAGCTCGCATTTTCCGTCAGCGGCTTTCCAAAGCGATCCAAAATAATTCCCCGCGGAGCCGGTAAATCAACTTGCTTATTGACGTTCGCGCCGGCGCGACTGGCGTAAAAATCTCCTTTGAAAAAATTCAGAAAAACCACCCGACCCAGTATTACCAAACCGATTGCAGCCACCGACAGCGCCGCGAGCATAAACGTCTGGCGGGAAAGTGGCAGTTCCAGGCAATCCGGCTCGCTTTGATGTTCGTTGAAAATTAAGTCGTCAACGTTAAGCTCATTCTTAGCCATGGCTACTCTCAAAAATTTTAAAAATAATAGTTCCCAGTATTACGTTGTAAACCAGTTCGCCGAGCACAATTGGCAGATTTGACGCAATGAATCCCGGAGCGGCCAGAAGATAAAATAAAATCGTTCCGACCCCAATCAAAACCGCGTTGTTGATAAACGGCTTCCATTGCAACCGCCGTCCCATCACGAATGATGCCAGCGATAAGCCGATTATAATCAGCGATTCTATCTCAAAGCCAGCCCGAAACTTTAATCCAACCAGCGCCGCAACCGCCAAAAAAATGTACGAGGCCAAATCAGCGGCAAAAAAGGAAATAGAAATTAAAACCGCCATCACCAGATTCGGTTTTACGCCGTAGACGTTTAAAAAACCCGTGTTTTGCAAGAGAACGGCCGACAAAACTATCAGCAATAAAACAAAAAAATTACTTTTTTTCATGCCAATCCGACAAAAGCGCAACGTCCTTCAATTCGTTAAATTGGTAATCCAGGCGCAGGCTCGCTTCTTTAAACGAACTGGCCGCCGAATCTCTTATTCCGGTAACGCTGCCTATTTTCATCCCGTACGGAAAATCTGCGCTGGCCGAGTAGATGGCGTCGTTTTCCCGAATATCCGCGGTTTTATCAATCAAGGTCAGACGCGGCTCCTGGGCGCCGACCAGCAACGCCTCAATCTGACGGCTGCCCACCCGCACCGACAGTGAAAAATCTTTATCAAAAATAGTTTGAACCACGCTGTAATCGGTCGCCGTTTCAATGACTTTTCCGAGCAGGATGTTGCCGTCTACGGTAACCGGCGTTCCCGATTTTACCCCGCTCGTTAAACCGGCGTTTAAGCTAATCAGATTGCGATAATTGTAAGGAAAGGTTGAATAAATTTTAGCAACCACGACTTGGCGGCCGTTTTGAGTTATCGTTTGCGGTTTTTCAAACGGCGCGAGTGAAATAACCGCGGCCAAACGATTCTTCGCGGCAGTCAGAAAATTTCCAAAAAAGACGGAACCGACGAGGCCAACGGTTATTAATATCCACAAATATTTGGACATTTCAGATTCTAATGTCGCGCGGCCGAAGCGGGTTGTCTAAAACCTGCTGATATTTTTCCAGATTCTCCACGGCAATACCGGTGCCGCGGACAACGCAAGTAAGCGGGTCATCAACTATATTGGCCGCCACGCCTAATTCTCGCGATAAAAAGACATCCATTCCCTTCAACAGACTGCTGCCGCCGCAAAGGTGCAGACCGCGCTTGTAGATGTCACCAGCGAGTTCCGGCGGAGAAAGTTCTATAACCTCTTTGACTGCGTCTAAAATCGTCTTGAGCGATTTGATAATCGCCGCCCGAACGTGAGTCTCGCGAACGATTACTTCCCTTGGCAATCCGGTGGCCAGGTCACGGCCGCGAACCGACATTTCCAATTTTTCATTTTGTGGAATTACCGAACCGATATGAATTTTGAGTTCCTCCGCGGTCGGCTCGCCGATAGCCAGTCGGAACTCGTCCCTGACAAACTGGACAATATCACTTGTCAGCCTGTCCCCGGCAACTTTCAGACTCTTGGCGTTTACCGTCCCACCCATAGAAATAATGGCCACCTCCGTCGTTCCTCCCCCGATATCAACCACTAAATTGGCGACGGGTTCGTCAATCGGCAAACGGGCGCCCAAAGCGGCGGCCAGCGGCTCCTCTATAACGAACGCTTTAACCACGCCAACGCCCATCACGGCGTCCTCCACCGACTTGCGCTCCACTTCCGTCAGATTGCTCGGCACGCCGATAACCGCTTTTTGGAAATTGTAAAAAATTTGCGCCCCTCCGAGTTTTTTAAGATAGTGCCGCAGCATTTCCTGCGCCATTTCAAAATCGGAAATCACTCCGTTGACAAGGGGGCGAATTATGTTTATGTGGGACGGCGTCCGCCCAATCATTTTTTTCGCTTCCGAGCCAATCGCCAGCACTTGATTGGTTTTGGAATTGACCGCCGCAATTGACGGCTCGTTGACGATGAGCCCGCGTCCGGCAAGATAAATAAGAGAGTTGGCGGTGCCAAGATCAATCCCGACGTTTTTTGAAAAAATCGCGAGTGGGCTTCTCATACGAGCATAGGGTATTTTACAAAATTATTTAAGTTTAAACAACTCCTTCGGCGCCACCAGCTTTACTTTGTCCGAACCGCGCTTTTTCAGCTCAACTTTGCTGCCGGTTTTTTCGCTGACAACGGCCCGCCAAGTTATTCCAATCAAGTCCGCATCGGCAAATTTTTCCCCGGTTGAAATATCACGATCATCGTATAGAACTTCCACGCTGGCTTTTTGAAGCCGATTGTAAAGTTTGTCTACCGGTTTATTGATACCGATTAAGTGAATCGTGTATGGCGAAACCGATTTGGGCCAGATTATACCTTTGGCATCGTTGTAAACCTCAACCAAAGTAGCGAGCACCCGCGTCGGACCGATTCCGTAAGAACCCATAACAATCGGCGCCTTTTTGCCTTGCGCGTCGGTGTACTGCAACCCAAATGCATTGGAGTATCTGGTACCAAGCTTGAAAACATTAGCAACTTCTATGGCGGCCGACTCGCGCACCTCGCCGTCGCACTTTGGACAACGATTGCCGCCGCGAACTACTGCAATTTCCTTGTTCTGGGCAAAATCGCAAGCCGCGCAATAAACCACGGCATCCTCGCCAACCGGCGCAAGCACCTGGAATTCATGCGTGTACTCTTTTGTGAAAGCGCCGCCGGAGGCTTCGGTCAATTTCGTATCCAATGACAGCCGCTTGAAGATTTTTTTATAAGCGCTGATGACTTTCTCGTAATATTCGTCAAGCCCCTCTTTATTTGCATGAAAACTGTAGAGATCTTTCATCATAAACTCCCGGCCGCGAAGAAGTCCGCTCTTGGCTCGAGGTTCGGCGCGGAATTTATTTTGTATTTGATAAACGCCCAGCGGTAAGTCTTTGTAGGAACTTATAAAATGGGTCGCGATGGCGGTTATCGCTTCTTCGTGGGTCCAACCCAGCCCGAAATCTTCACCGAACGGCGACTTGAATTCGTAGGCAACATCGGTGTGCCAGCGTTTGGATTTTTCCCAATATTCTTTGGCTATCAACGCCGGCATCAGCAATTCTTGAGCGCCAATGGCGTTCATCTCCGCCCGAATAATGGCATTGATTTTATTTAAGACCCGCCAGGCGAGCGGCAAATAGGCATAAACGCCGGCGGACATTTTGCGGATATATCCGGCGCGCGTAAGCAGTTTGGCATTAACAGCTTCCTCCTCTTTCGGCGAAGTCTTTTGGGTTTTTGTGAACAGTTCCGACTGCCTCATAGTTGTAGGAGACCAGGATTCAAGCTACCGTCAAATTTAGAAGAGAGAATTTGAGACAAGTTCTAGGAACGACGAGGAGATTGTGCTGTCAGCACTCCGACGAGGAGTGACGAAGAAATTGGCCAAATTCTC
>Ga0209542_10008028_pt1 | contig 19860 bp, 21 predicted proteins | sample RifCSPhighO2_01_FD_184028 | JGI IMG/M metagenome (GOLD analysis project Ga0209542, IMG submission 184028) | Soil microbial communities from Rifle, Colorado - Rifle CSP2_plank highO2_0.1 (SPAdes) (version 2) | ecosystem: Environmental > Terrestrial > Deep subsurface > Rock core/Sediment ...
TTTCCTTCTTGTATATTATAAACATTTGTTGTACACTTCTTGCCACATCCGCCCTCTTAGCTCAGCTGGTAGAGCAGCTCCCTCTTAAGGAGAAGGTCCAAGGTTCGATCCCTTGAGGGGGCACAAATGAAAAAACTCCCACCCGGGAGTTTTTTCATTTGTGCCCCCTCAAGGTGCAGCTTTTCGTAGAAAAGCGTAGCACGGATCGAAAAGCTCTTGAGACAGAATTGACTGAAAGGAGATTGTGTCCAAAAGGTGTACAGCGCTCGTAGAGCGAGATACCCCTTGTACACACAAATACCCGTATCTCTCGCCATATTTATATTTTATGCTATACTCTTCCCCACACCTGCGCGGGTGGCGAAATTGGTAGACGCGTTAGTCTTAGGAACTAATAGGGTAACCTGTGGAGGTTCAAGTCCTCTCCCGCGCACATTGATAAAACCGGCTTTTGCCGGTTTTATTGTGCGCGGGAAGAAATAGTGCCTTGCACTATTTCGTGAGGACTTGAAAACCGGAACGATGTGAGCTTGCGAACGAGTGAGGTGGGGTCGAGAAAATTTTGTGCAACAAAATTATTCGTGACCAAGTCTTCTCCCGTCTTGAATCTTCGTACCGCTCGTGTAACAAGCAAGACTCCTCTACGCACAAAACAAAAAGACCCGAAAGGGTCTTTTTGCTTACATCAAAACTTTTCCTACCCCGCTCGCAACTTCGTCTTCTTAAACTGAGCTGGACGGAAGTAACGATTATAATACCGAGCATACAACTTCTTCAGCTTTTCTGGGGCCTTATCAGTCAAACGGCAACGAGCGGAACAGTATCCACCACGCGCCTTAATACAGTCATCACAACCCAGGAACAGCACGTGACAAATCTGATTCTTGCAATGGTAATGAGTATCACTCTTGGCTGTACGGCACAAATGGCAGTGTGAAATGACTTCGTCACCCACTCGCTCACCGAGGCGCTCATCAAACACAAAGTTCTTACCTTTAAACTTATTTGGCAGACCTTCTCGCTCCACTTGGTGCTTGTAATCAATTACCCCACCCTTAAGGTGTTTTACATTTGTGTAGCCTTGGTGCTTCATCCAGGCACTGGCCTTCTCACAGCGAATTCCACCAGTACAGTACAATGCGATTTTTTTATTCTTATGAACAGTTAGAAGCTTAGGGACCACTTCAAGCTCTTCGCGGAAAGTATCCACATCAGGAATAATCGCATTTTCGAAATGACCAATTTCACTCTCGTAGGCGTTACGCATATCAATCACCACTGCCTCTGGGTCATCAATGTATTCATTCATCTCGGCTGCAGTAAGGTACTCGCCGGTGTTTGTGACATCAAACGAACTATCATCTAGTCCATCAGCCACCACCTTGTTTCGCACCTTAATGGTGAGTTTATAGAAAGACGGCATTGGACCTTCTTCAACCGCAATCTTGTATGGAACTCCAGTTAGTTCTGGTTGAGCCTGTACCCACGCGTCAAAGGCCTCAAAATGCTCTTTAGGCACGTTCATTTGAGCATTAATACCTTCATGAGCCACATAGATGCGCCCCATACAACCAAGCGCAGACCAAGCTTCAAGGAGTCGTAGTCTAAAAGCGGCAGGATCAGCGATTTTGACGTAGCGATAAAAAGACAAAGTTACCCTGGGACGAGTATCTTTGAGGGCGGCAGCCCGCTTTTCGGACCGTGGGCGGAGATCTTTTAGTAGAGTTGGCATAGATATAATTAAGAACAAAATGGTACCAGAGACCAGGAAGTAGCGCAATGAAACAAAACCCCACATGGCCCAGAATAAGCCTAGATGTGTCATTACTCAAAAACATCAAATTTAATGGGTAAAGGCGTATTTTTGACCCCCAAGAAATCAAGCTGACCTACAAGGGCATTCTGGTGTCCAACCACAGAATAACCTTATTTTATAAGGGTATTTCTGGTATCATAAGCTTGACTTTTGAGTCAAAGTATGGTAGTATATCACCAGGTGGGTAGAGAAAGGTTCGGGAGCAATCCCCTTCCCGACTTTGCCTAAAACAAATGTCCTTTGACAATTTTCTTACTTTTATAGAGGAGCCTATCATGGCAACAACTGGCAACATCATCCAAGGTGACGATTCCGCCATCAAACGTAACCGTGGCAGACGCTTCGCAGTGTTCATTATGAGCGCGGTAGCCCTCACTGGCCTTGGTGCCCTGCTTGCAGGCTACCTGGCTCAGACATTCTTGGGCGCGGGACCATTCTACTGGATTGGTTTCGTTCTCGGGGCGCTCCTTGGGTTTGTCAGCTTTCTGGCCATCAAACATCTGTTTGTGGTCAAAAACGACACCATCGGCGCTCTGGTCAATCTCGACCAGCTACAGTCATTCCTCGGAAACAAAGACGTGCACGTGGTCTACGGACCAGGTTCACACTTTGCTTATCCTTGGGAAGCCCGGTTCGCCGAAAACAACATTCCGCTCAAGGAAGTGGCTGAGGAGTTCACCTTCCCGGTCGTTTGTAAGGACGGAACCCTGACGGTGTTCGCATCGTTTCGGATTCGTCCTGACTTCAACAACCTGCTGGCATACCTCTCTGGGGTAGGAGCTGCAGCACAGGACTTCAAAGCGTTGCAGATTGCCTTCATTACAAAAAAGCTGACCGCAAAGACAATGCAGGTAGCAAAAGACGAACAGGGTCAGCTGAATGACGAGCTCGTAATAGAGTTTGTTTCAGGCCATACCCCTTTTGAGGAACGCTTTGGTGTACAGACCGGCGACGTTACCGTGAGCAACATGCTCATGAGTGATGAAGCCCAACGTACTCGCTCAGGTCTCAACGAAGCCGCGGCCATAGCCCAAGGCACGGCCGTTCTGCTCGGGTTTGAGACTGTGCAACAAATGAAGCGTGCGCTGGCAACTGGGAAAATCACTCAAGCCGACATAGACCGTGGTCGCCGCGAATTCCGCATCATTAGCGGAAACATGGACAATTCACAGGTCAACCGGTACGAAGTGGACATTACTGGTCTCACGCCAGAAGTAGCTGCCGCGCTTTCGTCTTTTCTCAACACACCTGCCGGTCGCGCATTCGCCGCTGGCAAACAAGGTGGCAAACAACAACCCAAGAAAGGAACTACTTAATGAGCCTCGAAAGCAACCATGCTGCTGCAGGAGCAGCCGCAACGACAGCCCGTGCTGAACGGAAGCAAGAGTGGTACAAAAAACCCACCGCCCTTCACTTCGTCATTGGTGCTGGCATCATTGCCGTCGCTCTCATCATCAACTTCTCGTTCACGTTCAACTTCTTCTGGAAGTTGCTCTTGGGCGGGGCATTGATCTGGGGTGGTGGTCAGATGAAAGCGCAGACAATCAGTCTGGTCAAGGTCTGGGGGAACATCCTCCGCGGCCTCGGCTGGGTGATTGTCATAGTCGCTCTTCTGAACTCAGGAGTGCGTGCAGTCGCTGAACGTGCAGTTACCGGATTGGATTCAACCCTTTCCGAACTGGCAACCGGCGAAGCCTCGACCGAAGCGACACCATCATGGCGGTCATGGTTCAAGGACAACGAAGTCATCCCAATCGACCTCCGCCGATCAGCAATCGGCGAGACGACAGAGATGAACGTTCTCAGTTCTTCAACCATGGCCATCCGGGTGTCGTCATCGTCACGCGAAGTGCATGGCTTCACCTACACCTGGGCTTGCCCGGTGTCAGATGGACTCAAGTTCACCTTCCAGAATGGCAAAGGCACCACTCTTCATCACTTCACCGTGACCGAAGAGAGCCAAAAACGTCTTGGAAAGGCGAAGTGGATCAAGGTTCACTTCACCATTGTGCTGAGCCCGGAGAATCCGTGTGCTCACCTCAATGAGCTCTAAAGTAAGAAAATTGGAGCTACACAAAAGGCCTGGAAAGTTTTACTTTCCAGGCCTTTATTATTTTATATATTAGGGATTTGGAAACTGAGGAGGGTTTGGCAACGTAAAAGCCGAACCACAACCGCCAGCACCTGGATTATCTGCACAATCAAGTTGTTGTCCGAGTCCAAAAGTATTTGCGGCCAGGGTCAAAATTGCGTACGCGGAGACCATGACTGTTAGGCCAATTAGTCCGAAAGTAATATGCTTCTTACCTTCTGCACGCGCTGCATCATTATCAGCATTAAAGATATATACCGCAGAACCATAGATAAAGAACAGGAAGGCAATACCAGACAGCAAAGCAATGAGCGGAAACAAAATAGCATCATTGAACCGTCCTACAAATTCTGCCGCCTCTGCCGCTCCTTGGCCTGCTTGGGCTGCCTGCTGTTGTGGTGTCATAGTCCTATAATAATACCAGAAATTTGCTGACGACCTGCCACATAATACACAAAAGCCCCTTACGGGGCTTTTGTGTAACAATAAGTTGAAAGGCTAATTAAAGACCTCCTACTTGTGGAATGTTGTCTAGAGTGTCTCCTTCTAGTCCTGTACTGTTAGCAAGAAGGTTTACAACTCCCCAGAATACAATAATGAGAAGGAAGCCAAGAGTTGCATAAATCATCAAACTCTTACCTTGCTCCTTAGCGTCATCGTTAGCACCGCCAACAATGAAGAACTTGAACATTCCCCAAACAAAAACGAGGAAGCCAATACCAATAATGAAAGGAATAAGCACTTCGTTTGTGAAGTCGATAATGTTTCGGAGCAATACTTCAAACTCTCCACCTCCTCCTGAAGTTGCAATTTGAGCAAGTGCTACCATCGGTGTGAGGAGCATTGCAGCTGCTGATCCGGCAAATAAATTTAAACGTCGCATACAACAATTTTGATATTAATAATAACGTGCTATCCATAATTATACACAAAATAATCATGTAGCGCGCGGTCTTCCGCGGGGATGTGTATAAGTCTATAAAGGCCTAGAAGCCAAATATTGACTGACGAATCATCGCCACGATACCCCAGGCAATAATCATTAGGACCATTACTAAGACTGCTACAGTTGCATACTTCTTCCCTTCTTCACGCTTTTGTTCATCGCCACCATTAAGGACCCAAGCATCAAATATTTTCCACACTAAGAATAGAAATATTACCGAAAAAATGGCTGGGATAATGATATTGATGAGACCAAGGATTTGATTTACGAATCCATTGAAAGTAGTGGGAGTTGTAACCTGAGCAAGTGCTACCATCGGTGTGAGGAGCATTGCAGCTGCTGATCCGACAAATAAATTTAAGCGTCGCATATAATAAATTATGATATTTAGAATGATTGTACTAAGTTGCTGATAATTTCGGCAATCGCCACTGCACCTAGTACGAGCACACCACCAATGACTGCATATGTCAGTGAACGAGTAGCTTGCTCAATTTGCTGAGCATTACCTTTAGCCGTCACATACAGAAATCCAGCGTAAATAATAAAGAACACAATAATCGGCACCGCTAGCACAATTACGATATTGAGGATGGCTGCCAAGAGCTCAGTAATAGTGTTTACCCGAAGCGGATTAGCCAGTGTGACAGTCTGTGTCTGTTGCGCAAGTGTGAGCTGTGCTCCAAGCAAGAACAGAATAAGACTCGTATAGGTAGAGGGTAAAATTCTTGCGATAGATTTTGTCATAAAATTTACTGAATATTAATAATACGCTTGCTGGGTGCGATTAACAGCGTCGTTGGCAGCTGAGCCGATATCACGACGATTGGCGTTTATATCATCTAGCATTTGCATCAAGATATCACCAAAGACCGTTGCGTCTGGATTGAGCCAGCCACGCGCATATGGAGCTGAAGTGTAGGCAATCCGACCATACACGTCATTACTGCCAGCAATCAAGAGGCTGCGGTTGGCTGGTGCAAAGTTGAGTCCGTCACTAAGCTGCTTAGCTTGCTCTGCGGCGCTCATACGAAGCATTACCGCGTACGCGCCATTTTTATTGATGGCAGCTTTGGGAATAGTAAATGCGTAAAACTTACCGTAAGTGCGACGAACAGAAGCAGTCTCACCTTGCGGCACCTCGGCTATATCAAAGCTAAGATTTGGATTCTTGGCCGCTAAGTCACGACCCTCACTCGCAAAGCCGAAGTACATCGCCAAATCTTCACTGAGGAACATGTCTCGATCTAGGCGTAAGGCACGATTCCAACTGTATAAGGTGTTGCCAGTATTACTAAAGTTAGTGAAGAAAGCGGCGGCATTTGTAAACGGTTGGGCGGCAGTAACTGTTCCTGGTAGTTGATTAAGTCCCACCTGATAAGTACCACGAGCTTCAGTCACCAGGGCACTACCGCCCTGGATAGCGAGAAGTGAAATAATCGGGAAGGCGTTTTTGATATTGCGATATTCACCCATAGCAATACCAGCAGTTTGGATGTTGCGACTGAAGTCACGTACTGTCAGGGTTGGTACAGTATCGGCCACTACTTCTTCCCAAGTTTTCGGCGCTACAATAAGGCCGCCCCGCGCAAAGATGTCGCGGTTCCAAAACAGCACCAGTGGGTCAACTGCTACAGGCACACCGTAAAGGCCGTCAGCCAGCGCGAATACCTCCGCCCCGTCAATGTAGGTACTACGGAAATCACGCAGTGGAAATGTCTCATATGACAATGGTTGCAAACGAGCACGATGTTTTATCAAGCGTTCTTGAGACATAAACAGCAGGTCTGGTGGAGTCTGATCAGCCAGTGCATTTACAAACGCAGTATCAAAATCTTCTGGTGGAAAGTATTTATATGTAACGCCGTTGAACCCAGGGTCGGCGGCGCGAACCTTACGGAGCACGGAATCAAAAGCTTCAGCTGGAACATCACCCCAAATCGCCACCGCTCCCACCACAGTCACATTTTCATCAGGCGGCGCTTCGTACGCACGCAGTAGAATAAGTGCCACAAACATGAGGACCCCAAAGACAACTACGAGCACTAATTCAAATGGTCTTAATTTCATACTTTTCTAACAGCTATACCATAATGATGATCCCCAGCTGGATACTCCCGTTCTGGTATAAAACGTGCAGCCTCACAAAGAGCTGTCGCCTGTTCTTGAGTAATTACATCTTTTGGTTGAGGACCAAGCCCCCCAAAAGATTCTGTCCAATCAATAATATGGAGAACGCCGCCAGGACGCAGTACGCGGTTTATTTCTTGAAGAGCGGTTTCTTTGAGTTCAAATTGAAACAAAGTATTAACCAAGATAGCTGCATCAAGTGAGTTGTTAGGGAGTTTGATACCGCCTAATTCTTCTAAATCACACCACAGTGGATGAATGTTAGTAAGACCACTAAGGCGAGCGAATTCACCTAGCTTGTCGACTAGTTGCTTTTGGATTTCACACGCATAGACCTTACCCTCAGGACCAACTGCCGCCGAAAGCGGCTTCAAGAAAAACCCGCCGCCAGCGCCGAGATCTGCCACTCTTTCACCAGGTTTGAGATGAAAATGAGTAGAGACAACTTCAGGTATTACGAAACGACCAGGTAAGACAAAATTCATACTTGTATTATACACGACCACCATCCTTAGAGACTCCGGCCTGTGTAATAAAAAACCACCCAGTGTTAGCTGGGTGGTTTTTATTTTATTTGGTTCAGTCTCTAATCTGAAGTAAGTTTTGTAAGAGTGAGTTTACTTAGCTGCAGTACTGCGCGTCCTAGTGATTTTCCCAAGGGAATGGAAAATCAAGGACTTAGTTCGTAATATGCCCTTTGGCGATATCGAATTTAACATCGTCTATGGCAATCACCTTCAGCGAAGTTTTAGAGCGCGAGTCCTAGCAATTTGCCCTAGGAAGGGGCAAATTGAGGACAAAATTCGCCATAGTCGCTACGCTCGTTGGCTCATTTTTAAACGAACACCACGCTTGCAATTGCATCACCATCACGCATCTTCATGACGCGGACTCCTTGGGTCTGGCGACCGAGGGTTGGGACGTCCTTGAGTGGAAGCTTAATCACCTGCCCCTTCTGACTCATGATAACCAACTCTCCATCAGCTCGCTCATCTTCTTTGAGCACAATTCCGCAAACAATCTGTCCTGTCTTACTGGTCAACTTGGCGGTCTTGATACCTGATCCACCACGCTTTTGGACTTTGTATTCTTTGGCTGGAGTAGTCTTACCATACCCGAGCTGGGTCACAATGAGGACTTCAGTCTTCTTATCATCTTTCTTAAATACATCGGCTGAGACAATGTGGTCTCCCTTACCGAGCTTCATACCAGTTACTCCAGCGGCAGTACGACCCATTTCACGAACATCATTTTCCTTGAAACGGATTGATTGCCCTAGCAGTGTCACAAGTGAGACCTCGTCTCCCTTACCAACGAACTTGGCAGCAATGAGTGAATCGTCTTCTTTGAGGGTGATGGCAATGAGTCCACTGCGACGAACATCCTTAAAGGCAGAAGCGTCACTCTTCTTGGCTACACCGTTCTTAGTAATCATCATGAGACCCCATTCACCAGCCCATTCCTCCTTGCGAACTGCTAGCACTGACGTAATCTTCTCTTCTTGTGTCATTGAAAGGAAGTTCATAATGGACTTACCTTTAGTGGCCTTACGTCCTTCTGGGATTTCAAACATCTTACTTTGGTACACCTTACCCTTATCAGTGAAGAAGAGGAGATCACTGTGAGCTGAAGTAGTAAGTAGTGTAGTAACCACATCTTCTTCCTTGGTGTTTAGGTCAATCACCCCTACCCCACCACGCTTTTGAGTTTTGTATTCTTCTGGGTTGGTACGCTTTACGTAACCTCCAGCCGTGAGTACAAGCACACTTTCATCGTCAGGTATGAGGTCTTCTTGAGACATTTGCTTTACACCACCTTTTACGATTTTTGTGCGACGGTCATCGCCATACTTCTCGGCAATTTCGAGCAAATCATCTTTTACAATCTTCATCATCTTTTCTTTACTCTTGAGAATAGACTGAAGTTCCTTGATGAGCTTTTGCACTTCAGCTAGTTCGTCTTCAATCTTCTTGCGTTCAAGACCAGCCAGCTTCTGCAGGCGCATATCAAGAATCGCCTGGGCTTGGATAGCTGAGAATTTAAATTCTTTCATCAAAGCCGCGTGTGCAGTCGGTACGTCCTTAGCAGCACGAATGAGCTTGATAATCTTGTCGATATGATCAAGCGCTTTCTTAAGACCAAGCAAGATATGCTCGCGGTCTTGAGCTTTGGTGAGGTCATACTGAGTGCGACGACGGATAACTTCAGCTCGGTGTTTTACATACTCCTCGAGGATCACCTTGAGTGAAAGAGTCTGTGGAATTCCGTCTACGAGCGCCACCATGTTGTAGTGGAAGGTATCTTCGAGCTGAGTGTGCTTGTACAGTTTATTTAAAATAGTTTGTGGCTGAGCACCAGTCTTAAGTTCAATCACGATACGGATATCAGAGGTTGACTCATCGCGCATGTCACGAATACCTTCAATACGCTTGTCGCGTACCAAGTCTGCAATCTTAACCTGCAAGTCAGCCTTGTTGACGCGATATGGAATTGAAGTGATGACAATTGAAAACGCCCCACGCTTATCTTCCACAATCTCTGCCTCACCACGAACTACTACTCCGCCCTTACCGTTAGCGTAAGCGTGCGCAATGTCTTTTTGATTGAAGGCTACCGCTCCCACAGGGAAATCTGGTCCTTTCACAAACTTGAGCAAGTCGTCTGTAGTAGCGCCTGGATTATCAATGAGGTGCGCCACTGCCGCCGCCACTTCCCGAAGGTTGTGTGGAGGGATGTTAGTCGCCATACCCACCGCAATACCAAGCGAACCGAGCAAGAGGAGGTTTGGTACAGCCGCTGGGAGAACCACTGGCTCCTTCTTGGTGCCGTCAAAGTTTGGCCGCCAATCAACTGTATCCTTCTCAAGATCGCGCAGTAGCTCTTCAGCTACCTTAGACATTTTGGCTTCAGTGTATCGGTAGGCCGCAGCTCCGTCTCCGTCGATTGAACCAAAGTTTCCTTGTCCAAGTACGAGTGGGTAGCGAGTAGCAAAGTTTTGTGCCAACTTAACCATAGCTTCATATACAGAGGCGTCTCCATGAGGGTGAAGACTACCAAGAACGTCTCCAACTACTGTCGCAGATTTCTTAAACTTAGCCGTTGAGGTAAGTCCATTGAGTCGCATCGAATAGAGGATGCGTCGGTGTACCGGCTTTAGACCATCACGTACGTCAGGCAGGGCTCGCGACGTAATAACCGACATCGCATAGTCTAGGTATGCGGTCTCCATTTCGCTCGTGATACTTTGAGCCACTATTCCGCGTGGTGAGGCTGGTGTTTCGTCAACAATTGTCTTTTTCGGCATATGTCTATGACTCGCTTTCCGCTAAAAATAATAAAGAGTATACCACAATTACTGCTCTGTCGTAGTGGCTGTGGTGGTGCCAATTAACACTTCTTTGTACTGTACTTCTTGGCTACTAGTGGCTGTAGACGAAGCTTTGGCCGAGGCTGTAGCTTTGTCTTCTTCTGTGAGAATCAGGTTAGCGGCAGTGGTAGTAGCGGCAGGGGTCGGAGCTCCTTGGTCTACTATTGGCTCTTCCGTAGAGGCTGCTTTGAGGGCTGCTAGTTGCTCCTTAGATTTTTTAATTAGAGTCGCAAAGGGGCTAATACTATCACTCACAATTAAGTCGCCATTAATTGGAGCTTGGAGCCTAGCTGTTACCCAAAACACGCAGACCACCATCGTAAAGACACCGGCAGTGACAAGAGCGTAGTTATCGCGTACCTCTTTTGGCTTTCGATAGATGTTTTGTAAAAATTTACGCATATATAACCCACCCCTCCTCCACTTTTACTTAAGCTGCTTTTAGAACCTTAACTTGTCCTTCCATTTCGAGAACGTCCTTCTTTTTGATAGTTAGCTTATCAGTAGCAGTTTCTCCTTCTGCGCCAATTTCTTTGAGAAAGGCCCCGAGCGCAGTCTTGTCGTAGTGCATCGGAATAACGAGCTTGGCCTCGAGCTTAACAGCCAGCTTTGAGGCCGCTGGTACATCAAGTACATCTCCACCACCAATTGGAACAAAGAGAATGTCGATATCCCCGAATTCACCGAGAATCTTTGGATCAATTTCAGCTGAACTAATTGCCCCTAGGAAAATCATATTAATATCCTCCAGACGAACTTGATAGATAGTGTTGTAACGCTCTACCCCCTCATATATAGTCTTAACTCCGAAACCACGGGCAGTTACTTCCCCTACTTCATACTCACCTGGGCCTTGCACCACATATGGCGCCTTGTTGCCATGGGCCGCCTGGTCGGCTCCGTTGAAGTTTGGATGATTGAGTGAAATAAAAGCTACGTCTGCTCCGAACTTAGTGCTTGGTAATTTGGAATTCTTTGCAATAGGGTCAAAAGCGATTGTAGTGTCTCCAAAAGACACCTTAAAACACTGACCTCCCTGATATGTAATAACCATAGTGCCACTAGTATACGATACTGTCGGCAGAACTAGAAATTTTGTCGCTTTAATTATCATTTTCAATAGCAAAATCAATTCCTTTACGAAAGACAGACAAAATACTTTATGGTAACCTAGCTACATCACAACTTTTGAGGAGACTCAAATGTCCAGTTCTTTAGACGCAGGCAATTCAGCCAAGCAGGCTGACGAAATCCGCGAATCCAAGTGCCCTAAGTCGGAAGACAAAAAGCACGAATGGGTGAAACATGGCACATATCCATCGACCTGGTATGCCTGCAAACACTGCGAAACCAGCATCTACGACAAATGACGGCTCTGCCGGTTCCAAAACCGCACCACTTTACACCCTCCCGGTTTAAAGTTGTGCGGTTTTCATATATATGATTAAGCTAACTTCCCTAGACATTTTGACGTTTCTATACTATATTTGGCGGACCATTTTTGGTAATTAATAGTTTCCTAGCGGCACACGGTAACCCCCAGACTCATGCACACGGCTACGAGTAACGGTTGTCTGGACCTGTGGCGTCGGAATAACAAAAGAAAAAGAGTATGTCAGATTCTACAAACGTAGAAAACACTGGAGCTATGCAAGCGTATGCTGCAAGTATCCCAGCTGCCCCAAAGGAAGGACAATTAATAGACGGAACCGTCTCAGCTATCGGCCGAGCACGGGTTTTTGTAGACCTACCACCATTTGGTACTGGTATCATCTACGGCCGTGAGTACATGAACGCGCGAGACATCCTTCGCAAAGTTTCAGTTGGAGACGGAATTGCTGCCAAGGTAGTAATGTCAGAAAACGAAGACGGCTACATCGAACTTTCACTTAAGGAAGCTCGCCAAGCTCTCATCTGGGCTGATGCTGAAGAAGCAGTTAAGCGTGGTTCTATCCTCAGTCTTGAGGTTAAGGAAGCCAACAAGGGCGGACTTATCATTGAATGGCAAGGTATCCAAGGATTCCTTCCAGCCTCACAGCTTTCAGCTGACAACTACCCACGCGTAGCTGATGGCGACAAGGACAAGATCCTATCTGCGCTTAACGACCTCATTGGTAAGCACCTCTCAGTAGTAATGATTACTGCCGACCAGAAGGAGCACAAGCTCATCTTCTCTGAAAAGGGACTCCAAGAAAAAGAAGAGAAGGAAGAAAAGGTTGGTAAGTACGAAGTCGGAGATGTTCTTACTGGAGAAGTTACTGGAGCAGTTGATTTCGGTATCTTCGTTAAGGTGGAGCAAGGTCTTGAAGGTCTCGTTCACATTTCTGAACTCGACTGGGGTCTCGTTGAAGACACTCGTGCCCTCTACAAGGTAGGAGATCAAGTAAAGGTTAAGGTAATTGAAGTGAAGGATGACAAGATTTCTCTTTCAATCAAGCAACTTAAGGAGAACCCATGGCAAGAAGCAGCCAAGAAGTTCAAGAAGGACCAAATTGTTGACGCGGTAGTTATCAAGTACAACAAGCATGGTGCTCTAGCTTCAATCGAAGAAGGAGTAGCTGGACTCGTCCACATCTCAGAATTCGAGAAGGAAGAAATGCTTAAGTCTACACTTTCACTTGGAAATGTTTACAAGTTCAAGATTACCCTCTTTGAACCAAACGACCAACGTATGACACTTTCATACAAGGAAGCAAATACATAAGTAGAAACAAGGAGTGCGAAGCGCGACTATGTTTTACTTAGGCAGACACAACCTTAGCTTCGACCTCACAGGGAGAAGATAAGGTATGTGGTCCGCCAGGTACTCGAAATTATCATCCTAAGTAATAATTCGAGCGTAGTAGTAATACTACAGAAAAAGCGACGGTGGCCTTCGGCCACCGTCGCTTTTTGTTGTCATAGTTAGTTCCAGGTATTCATCGCCTTCACATACCCCTCGCGCACAATTTCGCAGACGGCTTTTTGGACGTCTACCAAAATCTCTTCAGAGAGTTGGGTCCGTTCTTTACCAGTGAACTTCCCGAGCACAAAGCGTGGTAACGCGTCACCACTTAGTTGCTTCGGCTTCCCTGTCCAAAAGCTAGTTGGGCCAACACCGATTCGCACCCGCACAAATTCTTTACTACCCATTACGCCAATAATTGACTTTAGTCCGTTGTGTCCCCCGTCACCACGATCAAATGAGACCTTTATAGCACCAAACGGCAGCGCTACATCGTCATACAACACCACGAGATTTTTAAGCTCGTCTTTTGAGACCAATTTTTTGATTGAGTTACCAGAATTATTCATAAAAGTCTCTGGATACAAAAGCCCTACCGACTGGCCGCACAAACTTCCCTCAGCGTATCGACCCTCTAGGTGACCAGCTTTAGTTGGGACCGGAAGATGTAATGAGTCCACGATAAAATCAAGCGCCAAAAACCCGACGTTGTGTCTGGTGTGTTCATATTCTTTTCCAGGATTACCGAGTCCGACGATGTAAAACATTAGTGACATTGTACATGAATATCTAGACGAGTAACAAATCTTATTAATTCACTTTGCAGGCCACTACAGTCGACCGCTCCCTGCGGGGTCGCGGCTCGACTAAGTGTCTGACTAAGTTCAAAATAGTCGACGTTTTACGTCTCGTTTTTTCACTCATTGTTTTTAGTTTTTTCTTAAAGTATAATAGTGAAACTTTTGCTATGAATCTGTTCTCACACCAACAAAAAGACTTCACTGATGCTGATATCGATGGATCAGTTGAGACAGAGACATCTAACAACAAACCGTCCGAAAACTCACTTTTGGAAATTATCCGCTTTTCACTGATTGCCCTTTTGATTGTGGTACCAGTGCGGATGTTTATCGCTCAGCCTTTCATCGTCTCTGGCGCCTCAATGGAAACCACTTTCCACAATGGCGAATACCTGATTGTTGACCAAGTCAGCTACCACCTACATTCACCAGAGCGTGGTGACGTGGTTATTTTCCGCTACCCGCGTGACCCGTCCAAGTACTTCATCAAGCGAATTATCGGTATTCCTGGTGACACAATCACCATTGAAGGCAGTACGGTCACAATCGTAAACGAAGCCAACCCAGAAGGCTTTACCGTCAACGAGCCATACATCAAATCAATGCGCGATGGTGTCACTATTACTGAAGAACTCGGTGACCGTGAGTACTTTGTGATGGGAGATAACCGTGACGAAAGTTCTGATTCCCGTGTCTGGGGCGTACTCCAAGAGGAGCGAATTATTGGTAAGGCGTTTTTGCGCCTATTCCCACCAAAAGTGTTTGACGTATTACCTGGAGCAGCTGATGAAGCAGTTATGAATAGTGTCGAATAATTATTTAGATCTTATGAAATATTCACCAACAGAGTTTCTCAAGATTGCGACCAATACCGCGGAACACTTCGGCTTCCGGACAGCTGACGTAGTCAAAAAAGACCCACTCTGCAAAAACTGTGAAGTTTCACTGCCCTACTCAGACACCCCCGAAGACAAAAAGAACTTTTCCGAACAATTCCTACTCACGAGCAGTGTCTCAACTTTCTGCAACGACAACCTCCACGCCATCAAAGCACCGGTACTTTTGTATTCTCTTGAGCAACTCCCACAGATAGACAGTACTGCCGTTACCTTTAGTATTTTCAACGTCCAAAAAAGTATTGCTGAAGCCATCCTCATTCAAGCTGGACGTTCACTCATGCAAGAGCTCGGACATGAGGACCATGTAGTACGTATCAATTCACTTGGCGATACCGAATCAAGTACTCGCTACAGTCGAGAGCTCACCAACTTCCTTCGTAAGCGACTTGATGTCATGCCAACTGATGCTCGTGAACTAATGAAAGAACACCCACTCTTAGCCCTCATGAGTCTCTTGAAGCAAGAGCATGACCTCGCCTACCGTAGCCCAAATCCACTCGAATACTTGAGTGACCAAAGTCGCAAACACTTCCGAGAGATTGTGGAGTATTTGGATATGACAGAGACACCATACGAAATTGATCCAAAAATGATTGGACACCACGAGTATTACTCAGATGCCCTTTTCTCTATCGAAGCTATTGGTGAGCGAGAACCACTAGCACCAACTGTGTCAGTCCAAGGTGGTCGCTACGATGAGTACATGTACCGCAAGACTCGCAGTCGTATCCCAGCCGCCGGTGCCGTAATCACCTATAGTAACGGCAAGCAACCAGCTCGCATGCCAAAGGGTAAATCAATTAACCCCGAAGTGTACGTGGTGCAGCTAGGTTTTGGTCCAAAGGTCCGTAGTCTGATGGTAATTGACCAGCTCAAGCACGCTGGCATCCCCGTACGGCACGATTTGGCCAGTGATTCACTCTCAGCTCAGCTCCGCGACGCGGAAGCCCGTGGCGTGCGTTATACGGTCATTATCGGCCAGAAGGAGTTTGTCGACCAAACCGTCATCCTTCGCGATATGCGCGAACGAAATCAAGAGAATATTCCACTTGATGCCATGATAAAAAGACTCAAGAAGCAACTGACCGTCAGCTAGAACCCGTCTAGATTACCCCCTTGCACATATGAGCGCTTAATGATAAGCTCTTGCTCACATATGGCAACAAACGTCCAAGTAGATAAAAATAACAACGAAAGCAGTGCGAACGTAATTCGCCGCTTTACCAAGCGTGTACAAGGCGCAGGTATCGTACCAAAGGTACGAGCTGGCCGTTACTACACTCGTCTAAAGAGTCGAAACGTACAACGTTTTGCAAAGCTAAAGAAGCTCGCTAAGAAAGAAACTTACGAAAAACTTCTCAAGCTAGGAAAGATTGCAGAACAACGAAGCTATCGCCGCTAAACCAAAAACCCTTCTCTACTGAGAGGGGTTTTTGTTTGCTCAACCGTATGTCATACTGAAGCTATGTCAGACAACACATTTTCTCTTTCGAGCACCATCGCCCACTACCCAACCTTTCCTTATCGTGAAATGAAAGATGCCATCCTCGGCAAGAAGTACGAGCTATCAGTGGCCTTTGTTGGGACTGCCCGAGCCCAAAAGCTAAACGTTGCCTACCGCCAGAAGACGTATGTACCAAACGTCCTATCCTTCCCACTAGATGATGCTCACGGCGAAATTTACCTCTGCCCAGAAATTGCCTATCCTGAGGCCAAAGACTTCAATCTAACCAAAGACGGCTACATTGCATTTCTATTTATCCACGGCTTACTTCATTTGAAAGGTCATGACCATGGCGCTACAATGGAAGCATTAGAGCAGCGCTATATGAAACGCTTCAACATCGCGTAAGCTCTTTGTAATCCACTATGGCCGAACACATCATCACAGGTATCGACGTCGGAACCTACCATGTAAAAGTGGCGATTGCTCGCCTGCCAAAAAACGGCCACGAGCGAGTTGTACCCGAAATCATCGGGACTGGTTTTGCTGAGACTCGTGGCCTCAAAAGTGGCTACATTCTCCAAAGTGACGAAGTGGCACGCAGCATCAAAAGTGCCATCGCCCAAGCCGAGAAGAGTGCTGGCGTTATCGTCAAACGGGCCCATGTAGCGATTGGAAGTATCGGACTTGAGGAAACATACTCTAGGGGCGAAATTATCCCAGCCCGAGCTGATTCAGAGGTTACTTCAACTGACGTTGAGAAGGTCATGCAAGACAGTGAAGACCGCATTATCGACCACATTCCCAATCGACGCATCTTACACAGTATCCCCCTTCGCTACACTGTTGACGGTGCTGAAGTACTTGGCCGCCCTCAGGGCATGCGTGGGACCAAGCTTGAAGTTGATACCCTTTTCATTACTTCCTACGAGCAGCACATCAACGACCTTATGAGTGCCATTGAAAGTATCGGCGTATACGTGGAGGATGTCATTGCTTCCCCACTGGCCGCTAGCTTTGTAATGCTCAACAAGACCCAGAAACGGGCTGGCTGCATTCTGGCCAATATCGGCTCAGAGACCACCTCTATCGTCGTCTTTGAAGACGCCACCCCAATCTCACTCAAGATCTTCCCGACTGGCTCAAACGATATCACCAACGACATTGCCCTTGGACTCAAGGTACCAATCGAAGAAGCAGAGAAGATTAAACGTGGCGGTATGACGAGTGCTACTTACTCCAAGAAGCGCTTAGATGAAATTATCCAAAGTCGCCTCACTACCATCTTTACCCTCATCGACGGACACCTCAAAAAAATCAAACGCGATGGTTTACTTCCGGCCGGCATCATCCTAACTGGTGGAGGATCAAATACCCACAACATCACTGACGTAGCCAAAAATATTCTCTCTCTTCCAGCCAGAACTGCTACTCTTGAAATTGGCAAAAACACTAAAGTTAAGGATGCAACTTGGGCTGTAGCTTACGGACTATGCATGTGGGGCGCGAGTGATACTGAAGATACTTCTACTCTAGGAATTGTGAAGCAAACAAAAAAGAGCCTATTTTCTTGGTTTAATCAATTCCTTCCGTAACACAAATTCTTTTGTGTCAAACACACGAATTTGATTGATGTCAATATCGTGACAGATAGTTTTATCCGCTGTATGATTACGGAGCTTATTAAATAAAGGTACTCAGGGGTGGGTACGAGCACAATTTTTTATTACACAAAATTTATGGAACAAATTAAATCAGACGTTGAATCTTTCGCACGTATCCGAGTAATTGGAGTTGGAGGTTCTGGTAACAATGCCGTGAACTACATGGTGGGCTCAAAAGTTAAGGGTGTAGAATTTATTGCCATTAACAGTGACGCACAAGATTTGCATCACTCACTAGCAAAGAAGAAAATTCACATCGGTAAAAATCTTACTCGTGGACTAGGAGCTGGTGGTAATCCTGAACAGGGACGCCGAGCCGCTGAAGAGACACGTGAGGAAATTAATAACTCCATCAAGGGCTCAGACATGATCTTTGTTACTTGTGGTATGGGTGGTGGAACCGGTACTGGAGCTGCTCCAGTTATTGCCAAGATCGCTCGCGAAAGTGGCGCCCTAACTGTTGGTGTTGTAACCAAGCCATTCCTATTTGAAGGACAAGAGCGTATGCGCTTGGCCCTCCAAGGAATTGAAGAGCTCAAGAAGGAAGTAGACGCTCTCATCACCATCCCAAACGACCGACTCCTCGCTATCGTTGATCGCGAAACTACCGTCCGCAATGCCTTTGAGCAGTGTGACAATGTACTCAAGCAAGCTGTTGAAGGTATCTCTGACCTCATCACAATGCCAGGTATCATCAACGTCGACTTTGCCGACATCCGTAGTGTGATGGAAAACGCTGGTTCAGCTCTCATGGGTGTAGGTGTATCAACTGGTGAGAAGCGCGCAGAAGAAGCCGCTCGGTCAGCGATTAATTCCCCACTCCTTGAAGTATCTATTACCGGAGCTAAGGGTGTACTCTTTGCCATCGCTGGTGGAGACGACCTCGCCATGCTCGAAGTACAAGACGCCGCTCGTATCATTACTGAATCAATCGACCCACACGCCAAGGTTATCTTTGGAGCGATTAAGGATGAGAAGCTAAAGAAGAACGAGATTAAAGTAACTGTGATTGCAACTGGTTTCCCAGAAGAAACTAGTGGTACACAAAACACTATCTCTCGTCGCATGCCAACCGCAGCGCCAAGTCGAGTGGAGCCAGAAGATGAAATGGTGGAGCCATCTCGTGGCAAAATCTTCAACTCTCTCTCAGTACCACGACGTCCCGAAGCAGAGATGACTCCAGAACCAACCATGTCTCAAGTAGCACCAAAGGCACCAGAAATGCCGAAGCGTGACCCTAAGCCAGTTGATCCTATTGACGAGGATGATGGGGATGACTGGGGCGCCGTACCGGCATTTCTGCGTCGTTCGAAGCTCAAGTAATTGAGCGAGAAAAGACGCGGCCGGTACGGCGGACTCATTGAGGGCTTTTGTGAGAATTCACGAAACAAAAGACCCAATGAGTGGACTGCCCCTGTAAGGGGCCAGCGAACGTCACATAATTACAGTGCGCTAGGAATTTGGAACAAATATACTTAGTGACTTGTGACCAGTGCTGCTTTTCTTCAATACCCCTGTGACCGGTTCCGGCATTCACTTAAGTAATACTCACAAAAACACCTTGGCAGAAAACCAAGGTGTTTTTGTTTGCTCTTGATTCTCTATGCGGTACAATAGGCTCCACTAACACATAATATTGAATACTGATATGTACGAACTAACGATTATTGGAGGAGGGCCAGCCGGAGTAGCAGCCGGAGTATACGCTTCACGCAAACAACTTCGAACACTATTTATTACCAAAGAATGGGGTGGCCAAAGTATCGTTTCGACAGATATTCAAAACTGGATTGGTACTCCATCAATCAGCGGAAGCAAGCTCGCTAGTGACCTCCGTGGCCACCTCGAAGCTTACGCCGGAGAGTACGTAGATATCAAATCAGGTTCACTAGTAACCAAGATTGAAAAGGCCGAGGAAGGCTTTACCATCCACATGACTTCAGGTGAAGCTATTTCCACCAAGTCGATACTAGTGGC
>Ga0209542_10008029_pt1 | contig 19859 bp, 18 predicted proteins | sample RifCSPhighO2_01_FD_184028 | JGI IMG/M metagenome (GOLD analysis project Ga0209542, IMG submission 184028) | Soil microbial communities from Rifle, Colorado - Rifle CSP2_plank highO2_0.1 (SPAdes) (version 2) | ecosystem: Environmental > Terrestrial > Deep subsurface > Rock core/Sediment ...
AAATCTCATTCTTGGTGCCCATATGCATAGAGGGGCACGGTACCAGCAATTATGAGCTCCCCGACCGGGGCTTGGTACCATTAATTGTGAGCTACAGCGTCGAGTTCACCGATAACCATCTATTTGATACAATGGCCCCTATGATCGGACACGTATCACTGCACGTCAACGACTTCCAAAAGTCGAAGGAATTTTATACAAAAATGCTCGCCCCCTTGGGCTATGTCATGGTGATGGAATTTGCCGAATGGTCGGTCGCGGGCTTCGGGGAGCCCGCAAAACCTGATTTTTGGATCAAGGCCGATGGCGCCGACAAATCGGGTCACGTCGCCTTTACCGCCTCCAGCAAACAGCAGGTGGATGGTTTTTATGAAGCGGGCATTGCAGCAGGAGGTAAGGACAATGGCAAACCTGACTATCGCAAAGAATATTCGCCCGGCTATTATGCGGCTTTCGTCATCGACCCCGACGGGCACAATATTGAAGTAGTGTACTTCGATCCAAACCCGCCTTCAGCCTAAGCCAGTCGGTTTGAGGCGCTTGCCCGGTTAGTAGAGAATGGCATGATGCTGCGGAGGCGATCGGCATCGAGCACGGCAATCTTCACTGGTGTTTTTTTGGGCACCTACCTTCGAAAACGGCAGCATAGACGCGATGCCATTCGTTCACTACCGGGCTTGCTGGAGGGAATTTCACATGCTAAAGTGCCCGCTACCTATGACAGAAGCAGTCGTCATTGAAAAAGAAACGGATACCGATGAAGTCGGTGCCCGAGTGTACGAGATCGGCTATCACATCAACCCAAACAAGAAGGAAGATGAGATCGAGGCAACGGTGGGCGATATTCGCTCGATGATCGAAAAAGCGGGCGGCTCATTTATAGCCGAAGGTGCACCTTCGCTCATTAAGCTCTCATACACCATTTCGCTCAAAGAAAATGGCAAGCGCGCTGACTATGATCGCGGTTACTTCGGTTGGATCAAGTTTGAGGCTCCCGTAGCTGCGGCCGCTTCGCTCGAAGCAGCGCTCAAAACGAGCCCCGACATTATGCGTTCCGTGCTGTTCCAGACGGTCCGCGAAGAGACGCGAGCGCGATTCAAAACACAGAGCGTGCGCGAAGTGAAGCGCAGCGACATATTGAAGGCTGCGCCGCGCAAGGAGGAGACCGCAGCACCCGTATCGGAAGCAGATCTCGAGAAGGCGATCAGTGAGATAACGAGCGACTAATAGGAGAGACTATATCGAACTGACCCAGCACCTTTTTCATAAATCTCACCTCTTGCTCTCTATGATGACAACAGATATTATCCTCTCCATAGCACAGTCGAGCTTAAAAGGTGCTGGGTGCAAGTTGTTTCTAACTCACTTCGCTCGTAAGAAAAACTAGCATGTATCTCAACAAGGCATTCATCTTCGGTAATCTTACGCGCGATCCTGAATTGCGCGCGCTGCCTTCCGGCATGAATGTGTGCAGTTTTGGCGTTGCAACCAACCGTGTATTTAAAGATCGAGATGGCAAAAAGCAGGAGCAAACCGATTTTCACAACATCGTTGTCTTCGGGCGCCAAGCAGATACCGTTGCGCAATACATGAAGAAAGGGAGCTCGGTTTTTATAGAAGGTCGTATGCAGACGCGCAGCTGGGACGGCAAAGACGGCGAAAAAAAGTATCGTACCGAAATCGTCGCAGATCGCATACAATTCGGTCCCCGGAGCGGAGGCGGTGGCCCTTCGATGGATTCGACTGGCTCACCACGGGCAGGCGGGGGTAAACAAAATGACGCACCCGATGAGGAGATGGGAGGGGGGACTGGCATTGAGTACCCAAAGGATGATATAAATCCGGATGATATACCCTTTTAGCTTTGCTAAAAGGAAAATTAGATAGAAGCTGAAGCTAGAAAATATCAAGTATCAAAAAAATTATGGCAAACATTCTTACACAAAATGACATCCGACACGTCGACTACAAGGACGTCGATCTCTTGAAGCAATTCGTCAATCCGCACGGCCGCATCATGGGGAGAAAGCGCACGGGCCTTACCGCCAAGCAGCAGCGCGCCGTCGAGGCAGCAGTGAAGCGCGCGCGCTTCATGGGATTACTCCCCTACATTCAGAAATAAAAAAGCGTCGCCTGTGAAGGCGACACTCGCATAAATTCTCGCTTACCCCTTACGCCGATTTTTCATCATCGCGGGGCGATCGTCCGAATGATTTCGGCTGCCGCTCGGATTAGTTCTGGCGGGTTGCACAAATTGATACGTCCGCCCGAACTGAGACCGAAGAAACTAGACGCACTCAGTTTGACGCGCCTCTCTGCGAGAGCCGCACAGGGATCTGCAACATTCTCATCTGCCGAGAGATAGCACGCGAAGCACGAGCTGCCTGGAACGATGCGATAATGCGTCCCAGCGCAGGCTTGTTCGATGATGGACAGATTGCTCCGCACCAGGGCTTGCGTCTGGCGATGGAAATCGAGATCGTCGAGCACCGCTGTTGCCAAAATGATGCCGATGCTCGTCACTTCGAGCGGATCGATGAAGCATCGGAAATGCTCGACGAGCGAAAGCGGCACGACCATGTAGCCGATCCGCAATCCTGCGAGCCCATAGAATTTCGAGAAACTGCGAATAATCAGCAGATTCTCATGCCGCATCGTCAGAGACGCCGCCGACTCTGCCTCCATCGCGTCAGCCTCATCGATGACGAAGAAGGTGTTCGGTGCTCTGCGCAAAAGTTCCTCAACCGCATCGATGGATTTTTTAACGCCGGTTCCAGCATGCGGATTCGAGAAGATCGTGAACGGTATTTGTTCCCTGGCGACAAACCGCGTAATTTGCTCGGCGTTCTGCGCGAACGGGTATGCAGACGATTCGAGCCATGTCACCTGAGTCTGGGCGCGCTGTGCGTCCCACCAGAACGGGAAATCTGGTTTGAGCAGACCAACGCGCGAGCCCGGTCGCGTCAATATTTCGAAAGCATAGCGGATACCGCCCATGCCGCCGCTAACAAGGAACACTTGTGCTACCGGCACATCGTGCAACTCCGCTAGCTTCGTCCGAAGAACTCTGTCCTGAGCATCCCAGTGCTCAAACAGGTGGCGCGGATCGATGAGCTTAAGCGCTTCGAGCGCTCTAGGCGAGGTACAACAATGTTCGCATTTCGCCAGATCAATGACGTTGGTCACCGTCGCGTTTTCTCCGATCACGGAGAAAGTAGTTGGCAAGTCAAGTTGGTCGACGAGCAGGGGACTGATCTTGGTCATGGTGCGCATTCCTTACTTTGGTTGCGAGATCATTAGCCTGCACGAACGGTATCCTGATTCTTTATGAAGTCAGGACTATAGATAAAAATCTTAGTATAAGACTCAAAAACCCACTGTTCTAAAGCACAGCTAGCTAAGTTTTGTCAGAAATATTGACAAAATCTGCTGCTAGTGACACGATGCCTGAATGAAAGCATCAGTACTCACGTCGATGGGGATCAGCGAGAAGTCCGCGAATACGTATCTCGCGGGACTCGCGCTCGGCACGACATCGGTGCAGGAAATTGCTAGAAAGACTGGTCTTAAGCGACCGACTGTGTATCTCCATATCGATGAGCTCATCCAGCAGGGGCTTTTTGAAATCGTGCCGCTCAATAATAAACAATACTATCGCGCCGTTGATCCTGAAGTCTTGGAACAACGTCTTAAGAAAAACTTATCTGATCTGCAATCATCAATGCCGGAATTACTTGCTTCACGAGCAAATACAATGGGTAAACCGCAGGTTACGATGCTTGAGGGACTTGAAGGGGTTGGTCGTGTTTATGAAGAAATGAAAAAAGCGAACAGCTGGCGGGTATGGTCTAACCTGACGAGTGTATACACACCGCTGCATGAGATTTATTTGGGATTGACGGAGGCAGTTAAAGAAAATGGCATCGGCGTACGCGAAATTATCGCCGATACAAAGGACGCGAAGCGATACTCAAGATTTATTGCCCGTATGTGTGGCCCGACGTACGCGGCACATGTCGCAACGGTCGATGGTTTGGCGAACGACACGATTGTCTATGGCAATGTCGTTGCGCTGTTCCGTTTGCACGAGCTCAACCTATTTGTCGTCCGCATACAGGATAAGACCATCGCTGACAGCATGCGGGCTCTCTTTGATATGGCGTGGAAATCAGCGAGGCCGTTTCGCTAAACCCGCTCCACGTATTCTCCCGTCTCCGTATTTACGCGAAGCACATCACCCTCCTTCACGAACATTGGCACGTTAAGGGTAGCGCCTGTTTCGAGCTTCACGATTTTTGAGCCGCCTTGTGCGGTGTTGCCGCGGACATCCGGCGGCGCTTCGGTAACTCTGAGCTCCATCTTTATAGGTGTCTTTACGCGGAAAAGGCTGCCGTTAAACCACAGTGTATCAACATCGGTGTTCGCCTTGAGAAATTTGCCGCTGTCTCCCATCTGATCGTCAGTCACCGTAAAACGGGTCGACTTGTCTTTGGTGTCGTGGAAAAACCACTCGCCGTTGCGCTCGTAGATGAATACTGCCGGGCGGGATTCGATCTCGGCCTCTTCCACCTTGTCGCTCTGCTGAAATGAATACTCGATCGAGTTACCCTTGATGATGTGACGCAGTTTGGTCTGATTGACCGGGCGGCGCTGCTGCTTTTTCATGATGTTGTTCCATGTGCAGAGGTACGGCTCGCCTTCAACGAGGACCGCAACACCCGGTTTCACTTCATTGTATGAGATCATTGCCATATCGCGACATTCTAGCCAAAACAGCTCCGTTGTCCAATAATATGGCTATGGAACTCGTTCGCCCGTCGATTAACTACAAAGATTCATATCTTGCGGCGATTCAAGAATTTCGAGCTGAGGGGAAAAAGATGGATGTTGATATTGATGGACCTGATAAACAATTTGGAGCGCATGTGGAGCAGCTGAATGGTCGCGCAGAGGGGAAATATTTAAAGCCGGGTTATGTTCCAGAAAGCGTTTTCTGGCTCGTCGATGGCGGCACCTTTATTGGGCAGATAAGGATTAGGCATACCCTCACCGATCATTTGATGAGAATTGGCGGCCATATCGGCTACTCGATCCGACCGTCGATGCGCCAACAGGGGTACGGAACGGAAATACTGCGTCTTGCGCTGCCTAAGGCGAAAGAACTTGGTATCAGCCGTGCACTCCTGACATGCGATGATTGCAACATCGCGTCGCAAAGGATTATCGAAAAGAATGGCGGAGTACTGGAAAACACAGTACCCAATCCCGAAGGTGGACCCGACAAACTACGTTTTTGGATTTGTACATAAACCAAGATCCTTAACTTTACGCCATGGCGCAGAGTTAGGGATATTTATTGGGAACTGACAACTTTAATGAGCGCGTATTTTTCGTTCTTGAACGTGCCGAATCCTTGTTTCTCAAAAAGGGGAACGGCGCTCGTGATCGAGAGAACTTCGTGCACATTGCGTGCGCGGGCTTTGCTGAGGCACTGTTCTATCAATGCTGTGCCGATGCCTTTGGCTTGATGCTCTTTTGCGACGGCAAGCGAGCGGATTTCGGCGAGCCGTTGCGAATAGATCTCAAGCGCGCAACAGCCGACGATTGCACCACTTTCTTCCGCAACGAAAAAATCTTCTGCATCAGGCAAATAATCTTGCACGAGCTGCTCTGGATATGCAGCAGTGAGCTTTTTTATAGTAGAGACATCAGAAGGCGTAGCGGGGCGAATATTCATGTACGACCGCTATTCCTCTTCGCTTCCGCCCGATGCTTTCACGGTACCACCGTCTTGGAGGCGTTTGCGAATATCCTTCAAAAGTTGATTTAGAATCGGTTTGTTTTCCTTGAGGAAGGTGCGTGCCGCATCGTAGCCGCGGCCCATTTTTGTTTCGCCCCCGCCCGAACGACCGGAGTCGCCCGGTCGGGCGGGGATAGAGTAGGAGCCGCCGGATGATTTTTCGATAAGGCCATATTTCTCACCGAGTGCGAGCGCTTCTCCTTCGCGCGAGATTCCTTCGCCATAGAGCATGTCGAATTCTGTTTGTCGAAACGGAGCGGCAACTTTGTTTTTGACGATTTTCACACGATGTCTGCCGCCCACGGTCTCATCACCCTTTTTGATTTGCGCGATGCGCCGGATGTCGATCCTTACGCTGGTGTAAAATTTGAGCGCCTTACCGCCCGGTGTGGTTTCGGGGTTGCCAAACATCACACCGATCTGCATGCGGATCTGGTTGATGAAAATAATGACCGTCTTTGTCTTACTCACGACAGCGGTGAGTTTGCGGAGCGCTTGGCTCATGAGGCGCGCCTGCTTGCCCACATGTTGCGCTCCCATGTCTCCCTCGATCTCGTCTTTGGGGGTAAGAGCGGCGACGGAGTCGATCACGATGACGTCCATTTTTCCTGATCGCACCAAGCTCTCGACGATTTCGAGCGCCTGTTCGCCGGTGTCAGGCTGCGAGACGAGGAGGTCATCGATTTTCACGCCCAATTTTTTTGCATATTCCGGATCGAGCGCATGCTCGGCGTCTACCACCGCGCAGATGCCACCCTTTTTTTGCGCCTCAGCGACCACGTGCAGAGAGAGCGTTGTTTTGCCTGAGCTCTCCGGTCCATATATTTCAATAATGCGGCCGCGCGGCAAGCCACCGATGCCGAGTGCCCAATCGACGCCGATCGAACCCGAGGGAATCGCGTTTACATCCACCTTGGGCGTATCGCCCAATTTCATAATTGCTTCGTCGCCAAATTTCGTTTTGATCTGCGCGAGTGCCCGCTCGATATCCGCGTCGGTACCGGTACCTGTTTGTTTCGGGGGAGCCTTCTCCTTCTTTTTTCCGAGTACTGCCATAGGGGTATGCGGAGATTATGACGTAGACGACAGGGAGTATCAAGGGCTGAGGGTGGTTGTGGTCGAAGTCTCAAATATGAAAGAAGAGGTGGTGGCGGTAGCACTGGATGAAGCGGAGGGGTCGGAGGGTGTGGAGGTGGCGGGTGCGGTACTTGATGAGCCGATACCGGCCCCTTCCACTTCCTCCTCGGGTGTATAGACGATTTCAAGCACGCGCTCGGCCGATCGGCCATATGAATCCTTTGCCGTGAGGAGAATTCTGTTGTATCCGGCTGCCAGGAGGTACGGTTCGCGGAAGAGGCCGTCTTCCGTCACCGGTATTTCTCTCCCGTTCATCATGAGGGACGAAATGCGCTCGGCATGGCCCTCAACAAGGATGAGGGGATCATCTACCGAGCCGACGCGTGTATCTACAATGATAGTGGGCCCCATGAGTTGTCCGTGCGCCTCAAAGATGGCATAAAAAACGGCTACGAGAAAAAAGATGCCAAGGAGAACAACGGTGAGGCGGGAATCACGATAGGGAAGCATAGCTTAGTGGCAAGTGATAAGTGGACCGTGAATAGTGAAGTTGGGCACGGGTACCCTTACTTTGACACTGCTCACTGACCACTGTTCACTCATTTTTATGGTTCATCAAAAACGCTTTCTTCTGATTTCTCGCCCGCCATTCCTGGTTTGCCACTTGCAGCACCAATGACTTCACGCGGCTTCGCGCCGTCCGAGGGGCCGATGACGCCGCGCTGCTCGAGAAGGTCCATGAGCCGCGCGGCGCGGGCATAGCCGATGCCCAGCTTGCGCTGGAGATAGCTCGTCGAAGCTTTGCCAGCCTCCATCACTGTCTGTTTCGCCTGCGGATAGAGCTCGTCGTCGTCTTCCCCCTCTGTCATCGAGGAAAAGATGGCATCGATACCACTTCCGCCGCCGTGCTTTACGGCATCTTCGAAATTGATTTCGGAAACGAGTTGTCCCTCGCCCTCCTTCGCCACATGCGCGACCACCTTTTTCACCTCCGTTTCCGATATGTATGATGCCTGGATACGGCGCGGCTTCGACATCTCTCCTGAGAGGAAGAGCATATCGCCCGCGCCCAAGAGTTTCTCCGCACCACCCATATCAAGAATGGTGCGCGAATCGATTTGCGAGGCTACCTGCAGCGCCACGCGGGCGGGTATATTGGCCTTGATGAGCCCGGTAATAACCTTTACGCTCGGGCGCTGTGTAGAGAGGATGAGGTGAATACCAACGGCGCGACTCATCTGTGCGAGACGCACAATACCCGCTTCCATCTCACGCGGATACGTACTCATGATATCTGCGAGCTCGTCGATGATGAGCACGATGTAGGGCATGGCTTCAGGTGTCGCTTTAGCGGTATCTGCCCCGAGCGACTTGTCCTGAGCTTTGTCGAAGGAAATCGAGGGGCTGGAGCGTAATTTCTCCAATGCAGGCTTCACGACATTGTCGTGATACGAGCCGATATCGCGCACGCGCTCTGTTTCCAAAATATTGTATCGACGATCCATTTCTTTGGCGAGCCACTTCAGCGCGAGAATTGCTTTTTTTGGATCCGTGATGACCGGTGTGAGGAGATGAGGAATCGAGTTGTACATCGTAAGCTCGACCCGCTTCGGGTCGACCATGATAAAGCGCAGTCGCTCCGGCCCGCAGCGGTAAAGGAGGGAGACGACGAAATCGTGTATGGTGACAGACTTTCCGCTGCCCGTGGTGCCAGCCACGAGAAGATGCGGCATCTTCGCGAGATCAGCAAAATGCGGCTGTCCCGTGATGGAGCGGCCGAGTGCGATGAGAAGCGGTCTGTCGGAAGACGCGAATCCTTCGTCGCCCACGAGAGGCGCGAGACCGAGCGTGGTACGAGCAATATTGGGCACCTCGATACCCACGAGCGACTTTCCAGGAATTGGTGCTTCGATGCGCACCGGGGATGCGGCGAGCGCGAGCTCGAGATTACTCTGGAGTGCGACGATTTTGGAGAGACGCACGCCTTCGGCAGGCTTCATTGCATAGCGTGTTACCGTGGGGCCGATAGATGCCTCATCCATCTCCACCTGGATGCCAAAATTTTGGAGCGTGCGCTTAATGATGTTCATATTGGCCTTCACGTCGCCTACTTCGGGCTTGCCCTTATTTTTGGCGAGAATGGAGAGCGGGGGAGGATTGTACGTGCTTCCGGTTGCAGCAATGATAGGGAAACCGCCCACCGTCTCATTGTCGGAAAAGGTAGACATGCGGGGCGCATGCTCGCGCTCGGGCACGATGGGCTTTTGTTCAGCCTCTTCCAGAACCATCGCTCCCTCTTCTTGGTCGTCCATCGCAAGACCAGTGACCTGTGCCGTCGATACATCTGCGATATCGTCGGATCCCTCTCCCGGCCGCGAGCGCATTTTGTTGAATGCATTGCGCACAAGCTCAATCACGTGGAGGTCAAAGGCGATGATGAGTGCGGCTACGGTGAATGCGGACAAAAAGATGGCAGTTGCCGCAACATCGAGTCCCGCGATGAGCGGTCGGGATACGAGTCCTCCTACGATGCCCCCCCTACCTGGGAAGGCGAGATTAATCAACCCAAGACTCGAAAGAAGAAACACGCTCACGCTCACGATCTGTATTGCGCCAAACCTTTTTTCAAAAGATTGGAAAATAATAACGGCAAGAAAAAGAAATGACAGCGGGAGAAGCAGGTACCCCACTCCCAACAAAGACGAGAGGAGTTCGTACACTGAAGCACCCACGGCCCCGCCCGTGCCGAGCTGCGCAAGCACTAAAAAAACGGCTATCGCAAGAAGAAAAATAGCGCTCACGCTCCGCAATGCGCCAGCTGAAATTGAAGGCACGACAGCGATGTCACTCGCTCTCGAATCACGCCTTTTTGATTTCCCGTTCTTTTCACGGTCTGACTTTTTTCCACCGCTTGCGGCCATATATTTTCGTTTGTATCGCTCAATGATACCACGACCGCTTGCTTCCGCAGTTGGCATGTTTCGCAGCATTGAAAGGGCATTGCAGCCAGAGCATGTCCTTTATATACTCCCATATGACCTTAATGTTTTGAGACACATTGAGGACAGATATAAGTCATATTATGGACGAGATAAGGGACATAAAAGCAGATCTGTTCTCCAAGTTTCTCGATACCCCTATCAATACCAGCCCCTTTGGTAGAAATAGATCGGGCGATAGGATGTATCGAAGGGCGGAGCGCCTAATCGCCGCCGTTTTGCTCATGACAAATCACATCCCTGTCGACGAGATCCTGCGCACCGAGTCGAGAAAAGTTGCCGCATCTATACTCCCGAAGACACTCGCCTGTCGCGATGAATTGAGGTCAAATGCCTCGCCTGCACTGTCAGAATTTCGCGTCGCGATACGGCACCTCACATCCCTTGTTCGACTTATGGTTTTTGCCGGGTTTGTATCGAGTCAGAATGCAGAGGTCGTGGTGAGTGCCGCCGATGAACTCGGCGCTTTTGTGTTAGTCGCAGGTAGATCTGCCCTTTCTGAATCACTTGTGTTTTCAAAGGAGGAATTAACGGATGTTCCTGACACTTATAAAGGACAAAGAGACATAAAGGACAGAACCGCTGTAAAGGACTCAAATATGCTTAGAGACAGTCGCAAAGTGTCCTTTACGGGACCTTCTACGACTGGGGGATTGCCCACCACCGCTGTGAGTCCTCGAGGAAATGGTATTGTGGGAATCTTGCGCGCAGGCGGAGAACTCAATATACGCGATATTGCAGCCAATCTTCCCGAATATGGCGAAAAGACCATTCAGCGCGAACTGAATGCTCTTATTCAGCAGGGTATTGTCAAAAGAACCGGGTTAAAGAGATGGAGTCGCTACTCACTTGCCTAAGATAGCTTTTCGTATGCTGCCTGAAGATCGCATGAAACAAGTTGGAAAGAAGCAATCCCTTTGACCGTCAATTCATATGTCCGGCGTAGAGGGCGTTTGGGGTGCTCGCAGTGGGCCATAAGAGCTATTCTGCGTCCACGGCTTGAGCTCCCGGGTCTGTTGACTCCAAACCGTCGCTGGGCTATTGTTCTCTAATCTTGCTCATGAAAGGGGCCTTTTTTGGACTCGTTTTATGCGCAAGTTATCCACAAAATGTGGAGTTGACTACCATCGCGCATTCAGGCTCTCAGTATATAATTGCGCTGATGATTCTTCATATGAAGAGTCATCGTGTAAGAGCCGCCAAGCGCGTGGCCCTTGCGTTCTTTGACATAAGCATATTGAATCGAAACTGAAAGCTTGATCCGGAGGCGTGCGTTTTCGGGGAAGAGGTTTCAGAAAATAAAAAATACACGAATTACATTCACGCTTGACTTTAATTGAGCGTGCGCACTCCAGCACGACTGATCATCCCACCACGCTGAATTTCAGAATGATTCTTCCAATTATTGCTGCTAACTCCACTGGTTCAAACTATCTATTAATAGACGGATCAGGGGCTAGCAAAATTATCAGTTTCCGGCACTTTCTAGAATTTACTTAGAAAGTGACGGGACACAAAAAGCACACATGTTCTCGTCGAAAGAATATTGGTGCGCTCAAATTTCTCCTCAGAGAATTTTGGGAAAGGTCAAAACATATAAAGTTATAAACTTATGAGTAAAGCATTAACAACAAACATCGCGAGCATTGCGGTTTCTCTCGCCTTGGTTCTCGGCTTCGCGTTTGCTTTCGCCACTCCGGCGAAGGGTCAGACCGTAGAAGATCTCCAGGCGCAGATCAACACGCTTCTCGCGCAAATCGCCGCTCTCGGTGGTACTACAACGACCACCACGACTGGCTCGGGATGCTACACCTTCACCATGACTCTCACGCTGGGTTCGACTGGCATGGAGGTGATGAATCTCCAGAAGTTCTTGAACGGTCATGGCTTCATGGTCGCTTCGACGGGTGCTGGCAGCCCTGGCAACGAAACGTCGTCCTTCGGTCCTTTGACCAAGGCAGCCGTTGTCAGGTACCAGAACGCATACGCTGCCAACATCTTGACTCCGCTCGGCCTCATGGCTGGTACGGGTTACTGGGGATCGGCTTCGATAGCTCAGGCTAACGCGCTCTGCGTAGGCACTGCTACCGGAACAGCTACCGGCACTGCCACAGGCACTGCTACCGGCACGACGACTCCGCCTCCCGCTGACGACACGACCCTTGAAGGTGGCGCAGGCTCTGTAGAGAGCTTCACCGCTATCTCCGGCCTCTCAAACGAGAAGGTCGGCGAGGGCGAAGAAGATATCGAGATCGCGGGTCTTGAGGTGGAAGCTGACGACAGCTCCGACCTTATGCTCACTGCGGTTCGTCTCGACTTCTCGACTCAGCCTGGCAACAACGATCTCGAAGACTTCGTCACCGATGTCTCTATCTGGCTCGACGGCAAGGAACTTGCTCGTCTTGACGCGGATGACTTCAACAACGACAACGAGTGGACCAAGACGGTTACCTTGACACAAGGCGCAGACGCGATCATCCGCGCCGGTGAAACGAAAGATCTCACTGTCGCCGTAACCGGCGTCAACAACATTGACACCGACGACGCTGGTGACAACTGGGAGCTCGACATCCTCTCCGTACGCTACGAGGATGCACAGGGCGCTTCTATCACAGACACCGTTACCTACACTCCTGTAGCGTGGGATGTAAATAGCTTCGCTACGGCGTCAGGCTTCACATTGAAGATGGCGGCTGGTGACGACGACATCAACGATGCACACATCATCAACGTTGACGACACTGACGACACCGATGGTGTAGAGCTCTACTCCTTCACATTGGAGGCGGACGGTTCTGACATCATAATTGATGATCTCCCTGTCGGCTTTGCCACGGTAGGTACGGCAAACAACCCTTCCGAAATGATCGCCACCGTCTACCTCTTCGCAGATGGTGTGGAGATCGGTTCTGAAACTGTTACCAACACGGGCACCGACGACGACTACGAATTGATCACCTTCGACAACATTGACTACACCATCAGCGATGGTGATAAGCCAGAGTTCGTCGTAAAGGCCGACTTCAACGACACAGAAGCAGCAATCTTCGTTGACGGTGACACCATTCAGGCAAGCTCGACGGTTACCGCCATTGTCGCAGATGACGAGACTGGCGAACTAGTTGCTGACGGCGATACGAGCGGCACTGCTACCAGCGATGCTCACGCGGCATACGATGTCGGCATCATGGTCACCAGCTTCTCGGCTACCGAGTCTCTGACTGTGGGAGCCGATGGAACCAACGATGACGACACTGTCACGCTCACGCTGAAATTCGATGTCGAAGCGTTCGACGGTACGGTCTATCTCGCGAGAAACGCGACGCCGACCACCGCCGCCGATGGCGCTGTAACGACTATCGACGTTGATGACGGCGGTCTCTTGTACCGCTACGAAATCGACGACACTGCTACGGTTGCCCTCCTCGCTGATACGGTCAGCAAGGTAAACGTCACTGGCACTGTGGCTGACGACGGTGTTGACGAATACGTGCTCGAGGATGGCGAGAAGGCAACGATCACCGTCTCGGTGACCCGCTCCAACGCCACCACGCACACCGACAGCGATGGGTACCACGAGGCAACTATGGTTGCTATCGGCTGGTCTGCGACCATTGACGATGACACCATGGAAGTCTACGAGTTCAACCTCGATGACTACAAGACTGATCCGATCTTCGCTAACTAACGCAGAGGCGCTGGTTTAGCAGAGAATTCGATCCTGGTAACGTAAGCTGCACAAATTACGTACAAAAACACCCCCGAAAGGGGGTGTTTTTGTTTTCCGTACCTTCTGCTACACTCGCAGCGATGAACAGGTTCACGATCATTGGCGCTCTCGGTGCAGTTTTATTCGGACTCTTGCCCTTTGTTACTTCTCGCGATCTTTTTTATGGAACCGTAAACGCGAAATATTTTTTTGTCACTGCAATAGTAATGGCACTCCTGCTTCTCGTTGCCTTTAGGCTATGGAGCGGATTCCAATTTGTAAATATCAAGCAACGCGTATTCTTTCTTACGGCGTTTGCGACACTTGCCGTCTATTGGCTCTCAGCGCTTCTCGGCGCTTTTCCGATGAACTCGCTCTTTGCCGACATTCAGCGATCGAGCGGCGTCTTTTTCTTTACTCACATCTTTGCGCTCGCCGTCATCTTGGGAGAGTTTTTAACAGAGCGCGATTGGAGTCTCGTGCGACGCGCTGTTGCTATCTCCGGGGGAGTTTTTGGGTTCCTTACATTTTTGGGAGCGGAAGGCTTGGGTTTTTCGGGACATTTTTTAGGAGGTAATCTTAGTGCCACCGGATTTACTTTTGGCAACACTACGTTTGCCGGAACTTACCTCTTGTTGGCGCTTCTCGCCGCCTTGATAGAAATCGTCAAGACAGCTCCACGAACGAGATGGTGGTATACACTTCTGGCTGCCGCAGCGGGTTTGGTTTTTTCCCCCATTCTCTTTAATGTTGGCATCTTTTGGGGAGTGACCCCGTTGGGCGCCCTTTTTGATAACCCATTGCTCGTACTAGCGAGTGCGCGCGCTTCGAGCGCTGCGGCCCTGCTGCTCCTCGCTTTTTTTGGCGGGTACCTGCTCTTGCGCAAATACACTGGTGATTATAGGAGATATGCTCTATTCGCATGGGCCAGCCTGTTTCTCATCGCCATTTTCAGCGGCATTGCGTTCCTCTTTACTCCGGGAAGTTATGTCCAGCAAAAATATATCGAAGCATCAACGGAGACACGTCTTGTTGTGTGGGGCATCGGGTTTGAGGCGTTTAAGGAGCGGCCCTATTTAGGTTGGGGATCTGAAAACTTTGATCGAGCGCATCAGTCTCACTTCGACAACAGACTCTATGAAGAGGAAACCTTGCAGGAAATCTGGTTTGATCGTGCCCACAACGTTATCGTTGATACACTTGTTGATGTAGGTGTCGTCGGTGTCCTCGCCATTCTCGCTTCCGTCGCTGTTTATTTGTGGACTGTATATCGCGCACTCATTCGACGGATAATCGAAGAACCGGAGGCCATGCTTCTCTTTGCACTGCCATGTGCCCATTTTTTACAGTTACAAACGGGCTTCGACACGATTGGGTCTTTTGCGCTCCTCGGTCTATTTCTCGGATATGGCTTATGGTTGGAGCGGCAGCTACTGATAAAAGAAAATGGGGAAGCGGAAAAGCATCGCGCGGTGAATCCTATTTACTATCACAAGGGGGTAGCAGTTGCTCTAGTGATACTTGCCATTCTCAGTGCCAAATTTTTGTTCTTTGACGAAATCATACGACAAACAACGCTCTTCAAGTTATTTCACGAAAAAGATACGCAAAAGCAGCTCGCGCTCGCGCGTGTCGCAACCTCACGCCTCTCGAGCTTCGAATCACTACAGTTCCCCGCGGCTTCACTCATAAAGGGAGTGTTGGATGCGACAGCAGAGAAACGATTGGCTTCCACATCGATCGAAACGGCACTCCAGCAAATGGCGATTTACGAAGAGAGATACCGACGCTACCTCGAAGTGCAGCCCGATTTATATCGTGCACATGTAAATTTTGCCTATTTGCTCGCGGTGCAGCGGGCGCTAGGCGGGGAAGATCAACTCCAAGAAGCAAAAGAAATCATGGCTCGAGGACGAGAGCTTTCGCCGGGCAATGTTCTCAACCCCGTGATGGAGGCACTGCTGGAGCTCTACAGTGGCAATCCGAAAGCTGCAATCGCGAAGGCGGAGGAGGCTGTTGCCCTTAACCCGAAAGCTCCTCTTGGACATGAAGTGTTGGAATACATGCAAGCTCAGGAAAAAAAGTTCCCCGCGATCACCGTTCTGCGCCTCGAAAACATATAGCGTACTGTTTGGTGCGGTCTCGCGGCATCCCGCGAGTTATCCACCAGTCTGGCCGTTTTTTTTTGATCTTCTGCTGGGCAAGTTATAATCAAAAAGATTTCCGCGCAGCTTGCTGCGAGGGCAGCGGAATCTGGGGTATGTTTCTTGCATGGCCGACCGGCATATCAAGAAAAGCCACAACAAGACGTGCTTGCTCTATCACCTCGTGTTTCCCATCAAGTACCGGAGGGAAGTACTGACCGACGGTGTGGTGAAGACGCTCACCGAAACCTGTCTTGAAATACAAAAGAGATATGAAATCCACTTCATCGAAATTGGCACTGACGAAGACCACGCTCACTTTCTCGTACAGTCAGTCCCCACAGCATCCGTCTCTAGCATCGTGCAAAACATCAAGAGTCACACGGGACGAGAAATCTTCGCCCATAATCCGGAGGTCAAGCGGATGCTGTGGGGTGGTAAACTGTGGACGAAAGGCTACTATGCAAACACCGTCGGTCTGTACGCTTCAGTCGACGCGATACAAAATTATGTCAAGAATCAAGGAAAACCGTACACCAGACATTACCAGGGTCAGTCGACTCTCTTTGAGGGGCTGGCATAACAGCGGCATACCTCGCAGCTTGCTGCGAGGTTGTTGATTGGCAGGACTTACGCAAAAATCGTATTATTCCATGAACTATTTTATTTCTATTGACTCTATCGGCCGGAATTTCGCGCTCGCGACAATTCTTTTTGCGACTTGCTTTTCTGCGCTTGCACTCATGCCCCAAAGCGCATCGGCCGCTACGAGAACGTTGACGAACGCAACCTCGACATCTAATAACGCATCGACGACCCTCGCAAAAGTAGGAGATATCGTCTCGTTTCAACTCGATCTCGATGGCGGCGTTTCGGCAACCAACACGCCCGTGATCAACATCCGCAGCATGGGAACCACAACGATGACAGGAAGCGCCGGAGCGGCCGCATGGACCTATTCGACGACAACCACGAGCGGGTGGTCTAATGGCACTACCACATTCACTATGGAATGGATGGGATCCCTCGGCGAAGCGACTTCCACATTCGCCTCTGTCGCGAGCACCACGCTCGTTCACGTGCGTTTCGATAAAACGGCTCCGACCGTTTCAACCATTACCTCTAACGCGACCGCAGCGGGAGCGCTCAAGGTGGGCGACACCATCGCCTTCACGCTGACGCCTGGCGCAACGGAATACGCTGCCACCGTTGCGGGATCCTACAACGGGCAAGCGCTCACCTGGAGCACGGCAGACAGTGGTGCCACGTTCACAGCCACGTACACGATAGCGGAGGGCCACACCGATCGGACAAGCGCTCTTCAGATATCAGGTGTCATTGTCACTGACGCGGCTGGCAACGCAAGCTCTGCCGGAGCTGGGACCGACATCGTAAAAACTATCGACGCCAATTCACCCGCTGTGCCCACGGCGGATCCTGTAAGCGGCAGTGATTTCAGCGGCTCTGAAACAATAACTCTCATTTCGCCAGAATCCGGCGGTACTATTCGCTACACGACCGACGACAGCAATCCCACGTGTTCCACGGGCACGTTGTACTCCAGCGGATTTGCTATCACTGAAACCGAGACGGTCAAGGCAATCTTCTGTGACGCCGCCCTCAACGGATCCTCGGTTGCCTCCTTCGCCTATACGCGCGCAAGCAGTGGAGGCGGGGGAGGAGGTGGCAAGAAGCAAACTGATATACCTGCAACGACACCGGCGCTTGCCCCAACGACGCCCGTTGCGGGCGGAACGGTTCTCGACAATTTGCGGGCGCAATTGAATGCTCTGCTTGCGCAGCTTGCGGCGCTTACGGGGCAGTCGACGCCAAACGCGAATGCGTACATACATGCAAATGCAAACGCGAGCTTCATGCGCTCGCTGTCGGTCGGACTTACCGGAGATGATGTGAAAGCGCTGCAGCAGTATCTCAATGCGCATGGCCACACTGTTGCAGCGAGTGGCCCCGGCTCGCCAGGAAATGAGACGAGCTTTTTTGGCCCAGCCACCAAGGCCGCCCTCATCAAACTCCAAGAAGCTGCAGGCATCGATCCGATCGGCATTTTCGGCCCCAAGACACAGGCTTACGTAGCCGCCAACCCATAAACGTACAACGTGCTTAGAGAACGCCCGGTATCGCCGGGCGTTCTGCTACTCCACAATTGCACACCAAGAGCGAGATTTGTATGTATAATGAAGCCCATGAATGTTGTTTGTATACAGAGCGTAAAGGTTTCTCTTATCATAACGATACTGATCGGCGTATTGCTACTACTGCTTCCGGGAATGAGTACGGCGGCAGCGCAATGTGATTTTACTCGCGATCTTGAGGAGGGAATTGAGGGAGAGGATGTGCGCTGCTTGCAAAGGTATCTGAATGGTGGAGGTTTTGTGATCGCCGCCTCGGGCGTCGGGTCGCCGGGCCACGAGACGACTCAGTTTAAATCGCTCACCAAAGAGGCGGTAATCAAGTGGCAACAGGCGCAGGGCCTTAGCCCCGCGATCGGATATTTTGGACCTCTCTCAAGACAAAAGTATACGGAACTCACGCGGGGCAGCGCATCGGCAGTCGGCAGTAGCGATAGTACACAGGTTGCCGAACTCACGGCGCAGCTCAACACGCTCACCGCTCAACTCAACGGTATGCAGCAATCGAATACTTCTCCGACTCCCGCCGTACTTGGCGCTTCGACGAGCGCATCGGGTACTTTAGAAGATGCGCGCAAACAGCTGAGTAGAGCCGTTGAGATGATAGAGCGCGCACGAGATCAGGTAGATGAGGGCGGAGGTGATATTTCCCAAGCAAATGGAGATCTTGACGATGCCTATGAGGATTTTCTTGATGCGGTCGATCAGTACCTGCGCGGAAATTACGATCTTGCGATAGCAGCGGCCGATGACGCGTACGATAATGGAGAGGATGCGCTTCAGGCAGCGGGCGGTGAGACCGCCGAGGATGAGGTGGAGGATCGGATAGACGAAGCTGAAGATCGAATAGATGCGGTCGAGGCGAAGATTGATCAGGCCGGTGACAATGGAGAAGATGTCGAGGAGGCGGAGCAGCTTCTCGATGAGGCGAAGGAGATGCTCGAAGCCGCTGAAAGCGCTCTCGATGATGGTGATCTGGAGAAAGCGGAAGATTTGGCGAATGATGCAGATGATCGTGCCGATGACGCGGAAGATGCTATTGGGGAAAGTGAGGAGAGAGACAGGGCAGAAGATGCCGTTGACGATGCCGAGGATGCCATAGACGACGCGCAGGAGGCCATTGAGGAGGCGGATGATGATGGCGATGACGTGGATGATGCGGAGGATTTGCTAAACGAGGCACGAAAGGCGCTCCAGAAGGCGAAAAGAGAACTTTCCAATAACGATTACGAGGACGCGATCGATTTCGCACAAGAAGCCGAAGAAAAGGCAAACGACGCTATTGATGAACTCTAGCAACACCCGACTTCCGCTGAACGACTCAGATCCCTCTGAGTCGTTCAGCGTTAGTACAAAACTCCTACCCAGCTTCCAAGGGTAACCCTCGGACGATTGCCGTGTCAGTAAAATGCAGTTATCCACGCAAGTCTTCATCCAAGGGTTACCCTTGGATGAAGACTTGCTATATTGTGTGCATGGAACGAACAATAGTTTTTGAGCCCGATTGTCAGTACCATATTTACAATCGTGGGGTAGAAAAACGGTCCATTTTCGTCGATGATATCGACAGATTGCGATTTCAAAACCTGCTCTACCTTGCGAATGGCGATCGGCCGCTAGTGTACAAAACCATCCGAGGGTCACCCTTGGACAGGGATCGGGGAAATCAGCATGTACCCATCCTCGCTTATGGCATGATGACCAATCATTTTCATATCGTGGCTCAGGAGAATGAATCGCGGGGACTAACGAAATTCATGTCTAAGCTCCTCACCGCCTACTCCATGTACTTCAATACCAAGCATCAAAGGACTGGTTCGCTCATGGTCCATCCCTTTAAAGCAAAGCATATCGACAATGACGATTATTCCCTAGGTATACCGCGCAGCTCTGCTGCGCGGTCGCTTGCCGTCATATAATCACCGAGTGTCCAAACACATCAATAAGGAACACAACAGGAATCTGCTCCTCTACCACATT
>Ga0209542_10008031_pt1 | contig 19859 bp, 17 predicted proteins | sample RifCSPhighO2_01_FD_184028 | JGI IMG/M metagenome (GOLD analysis project Ga0209542, IMG submission 184028) | Soil microbial communities from Rifle, Colorado - Rifle CSP2_plank highO2_0.1 (SPAdes) (version 2) | ecosystem: Environmental > Terrestrial > Deep subsurface > Rock core/Sediment ...
TTAAGTAAGTCCCATGGATAAAATTGGGTCCTATCCCCGACTCGTTCTGAGTGTCGGTATATTTTAATATCTCTTCTACTCCATGTTTGGCTTGTACCCATTGTTGAGGAGGAGAAATAAAAATCTGAGTACAATCTGCCCCAATCTCTTGGGCTTTTTCAAATGATCTCTCCAGTGAACCTGCTGCAGAAACATGTGCACCGACTTTTGGCATAAAAATTAAATGGGCTTACCGGCTAAGCCGTAATTTATAATGTCACTAAAAAACCCTGGAATTTGGAGGGGCCAGGTAAAAACTACAGCAAAAAAACCTGGAGACAAAATTGATAAAGCCGGCCACCTGTAATATAGGGCAAATCCAATAGCAAAAATAAGCCCAATCATCACATAGGAGATGGAAATGTTAGTAATTAGTTTATCCTTCATTTATACTTTTCTGCTCAACCTTATCTTTAGAAGAAACAACCGTGGCAGCAGCTATTTTTTCACCCTCCCTTACTCTCATTAGGATAACTCCCTGGGTCTGCCTTTGTAAAGTAGGCACCTCCTTTAGGTCCATTTTAATAAGTTGGCCCTTATTAGAAGTTAGAATTAGGGTGTCCATATTTTTATCGATTACTTGAGCAGTAACGATGCTTCCTGTTTTAGTTGTGACTTGAGCAGCTTTAACCCCCTGTCCTCCCCTTCCCTGTTTTGACCAGGCTGAAGTAAGAGTTTTTTTGCCTAACCCATTTTCCATAATTACGACTAGTTCTGCTTCTTCTTTACCTAAAATGTTACAGGAGACGACGACATCTTCCTTGTTGAGTTTTATTCCCCTGACACCAGAGGTATCCCGGTGTGTGCCTTTGACTTGGCTTTCGCTAAATCTAATAGATTGGCCTTTTCTGGAGACAATAATTGCATCATCTTCTCCGGTAGTGGAGGTGACCCACCCTAATTCATCTCCGTTATCAAGCTTGATAGCAACCAACCCGTTTTTTCTGATATTTGCGTATTCTTCCAGAGGAGTTCTTTTAACTGTTCCTTTCATAGTGCACATAAAGAAGTATTTATTTGTCTCTTTAGCGGCTTTTCTAGTTAAAACAGCAGTAACTTTTTCTCCTTGCTCAGTATTTATTAAGTTAACAATGGCCTGTCCCTTTGCAGCTCTTTGTGTCTCTGGAATTTCCCAAACCTTAATTTGAAAAACTCTACCAGTGCTGATAAAAAATAAAATATTATCGTGAGTTTGGGTGTAAAAAATATGTGAGACAGCGTCTGTTTCTTTGGTGGAAATACCCATAATTCCCTTACCTCCTCTTTGTTGTGTCCTAAAAGACATGGGAGATTGCCTTTTTATGTAGCCGCCCTCAGTGATAGTGATGATGGTAGTTTCATTTACCACCAGATCTTCCTCACTAAACTCCCCTACTTTTTGTTTGTAAACCCTTGTACGTCTATCATCGGCGTACTTTTCTTTGATTTTTGAGATCTCATCTTTTATAACTTTTAGCATCTTTTCTGGATGCGACAACAAATCTTCAAGATAAGTGATAGTTTCTTTAACCATTTTTAACTCTTCTTCAATCTTTAGTCTCTCCAGCGCAGCCAACCTTCTTAGCTGTAAATCTAAGATAGCCACTGCTTGAAGTTCAGATAGCTTGAATTTATTGATTAAGTTAGTTTTAGCTTCATCCGAGTCTTTAGATTTTCTAATAGTGTCGATAACAGCATCGATGTTATTAACGGCAATCATTAAGCCTTCCAAAATATGTCCGCGAGCCTTAGCTTCTGCCAGTTCATATTCACTACGTCTCCTGACTACTACCTGGCGGTGTTTGATAAATTCCTCTAAAATATGTTTTAAAGTTAACAGAAGAGGTACGCCGTTGACCAAACCAACCATATTAACGTTAAAAACAGACTGCATAGAGGTATGTTTATAAAGATTATTTAAAACAGATTGGGGTTTGGCGTCTCTTTTTAGGTCCACTACTATTCTGACCATCTGTTTTCTGTCCGATTCGTCTCTCAGATCTGCTATTCCATCTAATTTTTTATCTTTAACAAGGTCGGCAATTTTGGCGATTAGAGTTGACTTGTTAACCTGGTAAGGAATTTCTGTAACTATGATTTGCATTTTACCTGATTTACTTTCTTCTATTTCTGCTTTTGCTCTCATTACAATCCTCCCCTTACCTGTTCCATATGCTGCTAATATTTCAGTTTGATCATAAATAGAAGCACCAGTTGGAAAATCCGGTCCTTTGATAAACTTAATAAGATCTTCAACGGTTGCATCGGAGCGGAAAGAACCAGTGATTTTAATATCCTCGATTGGAGTATCCGTAAGTTGGTTGGTTGATGTTTTGGTATTTTCTGGTTTCTCTGGATGTTCTATCATATAAATTAAAGCCTCACAAACTTCCCCTAAGTTATGTGGTGGAATTTGGGTAGCCATACCCACAGCAATACCTGATGCGCCGTTAAGTAGTAGGTTAGGGATAACGGAAGGAAGTAATACTGGTTCTTTAGTAGTTCCTGAGTAGTTATCTATAAAATCAACCGTATCTTTGCTTATATCCCGGAGGAGTTCTTCAGAGATAGCTGCTAGCCTGGCTTCGGTATACCTCATGGCAGCCGGTGAGTCTCCATCAATGGAACCAAAGTTCCCCTGGCCATCAACTAACATGTTTCTCATGGAAAAGTTTTGAGCCATTCTGACCATGGCTTCATAAACAGGAGCATCACCGTGGGGGTGAAAATTCTTTAAGACCTCACCTACAACAGCAGCTGATTTTTGATAACGGGAGTTGTGATGAAGCCCGGTGGTATGCATGGCGTAGATGATTCTTCGCTGAACAGGTTTAAGCCCATCCCGGACATCAGGAAGTGCACGGGAAACAATGACCGACATTGCATAATCCAAATAGGATCTTTGCATCTCTTCTACGATTGGAGCTAATTTAATCTTGCCTACGTTTTGCATGGGGTTTTTAAAAAACTTGATTAATTATATCTGAGTTTATCTAGGTTGTAAACTGGTGATTGACTGGATTACTGTATCTTGGTAATTTTTTACTTGTTCTTGGTTAATAACTCCCATTACCTGAAAAACCCTTTTTCCAGATTGGACAAAAGCTAATCTAACTTCTTCATCAAAGGTAAGAGAATATTTAAATATAATAATTACTTGAGGTGGGTTAATTCTAACATCATAAGTGTAAATAATTTTTTGTGATCTAAAATAATCCTCATAAAATTGAATTTGTTTATCTAAATTCTGTTCTGTTAAATATTTATCAGGTAGGACACTGATACTGGCTGCTAATTTTCCATCTACTTTTTTGGTATAAGCTGTGCCTTGTTTTTCCCAATCAAAAGGGGTTTGGATAGTGAAAGAATAATCTCCGTCCCCGAAGTGCTCGACCCAATTTTGTGGAATTCTGCTTTTTTCTGCTGCAGGTAAATGTTGAGGATAAGGAAGACCTGCTTCGGCTGGAGGGCTAGATTGGCAACTTGTTAAAATAAGAGGCAAACTAACTGCAGCAGCTTTAAAAAAAGACGCCCCTTTGGACACCTCTATAAACCTTCTTTCTGACATATTATTTGTAGTATATCATAGTTTTTTAAATGAAAATTCTAAACTCTTCTAGCTTTTTTGCGGATTGTTTCAACTGCCCAATTTATTTTATATGCTAAAGGATTAACTATTAAGTCTCTAGCATGCATGTATTCAACATCCTGCCCACCAAACCCTCTTTTAAAAATAGAAACTCCATAAAATCGATGATCTTTTTGCTCTTTTGGTGCCACACCCCAAAAGTTGTATCTCTTCATTCCTCTTTTTTTGGCTTCTTTTATAGCTTCCCACTGGATCAAATAAGCGCCTGGATATTTTCTTCCTTCTATGGTACTCGCGCCATAATGATAATCCGCCTCTTCTCCATAAAAAATAATAATTGCTTGTGCTAACTTAACTTTGTTTAAAAAAGCTGTGTATAAGATAACTTGGTTATCTTTTGCAAATGCAGCAAACTGCTCTTTTAAGAATTTTTTACTAAATTCTACAAAGCCTTGTCTTTTAGCTGTTTCACTTTGTAGTTTATAAAACTCATCTATATCATCAAGACTTTGACTGATGATAATTTTAATACCTAGATTGATTGCTTTTTTAATTTCATAGCGGGTCGTTTTTCTCATATCAGCTAAAAGTAGGTCTTTATTATTTGTTAAATCAAGTTGATGTGTAAGCTCTGCATGGAGATGCATAGGAGCGTTTTTAAATCCGAGATTCATAAAAAGATTACTGTTGTCTTTAGTTTCCAAGATCTGTGGTCTTACTCTGACGAAACTGGCGCCTTCTTTCTTGGCTAACTCTTGTAAAGTTTTTCTAAAAATATCGACACATTGTTTTTTATCCCAATTAATTAAAGGCCCGCCTGGGACTGTAAGATACGTAGCTCGTTTGGCTTTTTCTGCAATACAAAGCATGGCTCCAACTAGTTTTTCTTCCTCAAAAATACCAATTCTTTTTATTTTTTTGCCCAAGGCTTTGTGGAATTCTCCCCAATTAAAGCTTTGCAAAAAGTTAGAGTTAGGGTAATTTAATGTAAAATCCTCCCAGATATTTTTTTCGTTAATTTCTTTTACTGTGATTTTAGCCATTGATTTATGTGATTTGATATTTCTTTTGCGTCTTTTTCTGAAACATTAATATGAGTTGGTAGATTTAAAATTGCTGATGAAGCAAGCTCACTATTTGGACACTGTTTATTGTAATCTGTCCGAGGTAAGTATTTTTTAGGAGCAATTGGTGCGTCATACCAAATGTCAGAAACATAAATTACGTTATCCTCTAAATATTTAATAAGCCCTTCTCTTTTTTCAACAAAAATAGGAAAACGTAAATTTGAGGAGTAATCAATTTTTTCCGAGATAGCTTTGGATATTATTTTAGGGTTAAGACTTTGGCTATAAATTGAGGCAATTTTTTTTCTATGAACAAGATTTCTCTCGAGATTACTAAATTCATTTTTTATAAGGTTAGCATACCAGTTTGGAAGATTATGAAGATTTTTAATTTCTGCTGTACCCATAGGTTTTGATAATAAATTTAATTTCTTTAAAACAAAATGTAATAATTTTCCCAGACCAATTGGATAAAATTTTCTAATAAAAAAAGTGAAAAATGGATAAAATCTGTCAATTATTTGTTGGCCGATTGCTACACCTTTAAGGTGCGGGATTGAAATTTGCCTTTTGGTAATCAGTGCCCCACCAGAAACTCCATCGATTATTTTATCTTGGCTAAAAGAAAGTATTGTTATATCTCCAATAGTTCCTGACTGTTTTCCATTTTCATATTTTGTCCCAATTGAGTGAGCCAAATCTTCTATTAATATTATACGATTCTCTTTACAGACTTTGGATATTTCCTCTATTTCACAGGGATAACCTAGTGTATTTTGAACGATTACTACTTTAATTTTTGCGTTTTTCTGGATGGTTTTGTTTAAGGTATCAGCCGAAAAATTTAGCTTTCCCCTCTCAATGTCTAAATATTCTACATTAAGACCTGCTTTTTTAATTGCCTCATATACTGCAAAACAAGTAAAGCCATTAATAGCCACGAAACTCTCTTTGGGTAAATTTAGAAGTTTTAGAGATAATTCAATGGCCTCGCTGCCTTTATAAACTAAACTTACTTTCCCCCCATATTTGTCTACAAGTAATTTTTCCAAATCTTTTGGATTTCCAAAAAAACTTGATAGGGATTTTATAACAAAATTAAAATCATAATTAGATCCTAGCGAGTTAAAAATCATTTTAGTTCCTCAACTATTCTTTGAACAACCTCCCTCGGGTGTGTGAACATGGGTGAATGTTTGGCGTCTTTTATAATATGGAATTTGGAACTGGGAATCAGTTTATGCATCAAGCGTCCATCAAATACAGGAGTGGTTTCATCAAACTCCCCCCAAATTATTAAGGTAGGAATTTCAATTTGAGATAATTTTGGGGTTAAATCAACAGATATTAGATTCCTCATCGTCTCCCTCATTACAGGAGAAGCCTGTTTATAATCTACTTCACCGGTAAGTTTATATAAAAGACCTTTTAATCCCTGATATTTTGTTATTTTTTTACCCCATTTGGCAAGTTTTCTAAACAAAAATCTTTTAATTCTAATCGACAATTCCTTATGATAAACCCCTGCGCTATCCATTAATATTAATTGCTTAACCTTTTGAGGATATTTTAAGGAATACGCCAAAGCCATTCTCCCTCCTGAAGAGTGACCAATCAGAAGTGCTTTCTTCGAAGAAGAACTTTGTTCATCTGATCCAATCTTTTTGTTTAGCCACTCTGCATAATCATTTAAATTCCATGGATGATCAATAGCTTCTGTTAATCCGGGAATTTTAAGCAAGTTTGGTTTGAAGCCCTCTTTTTCTAAAAGATTTAAAAATTCTGCCCACTTATCAGTGGAGTATGTCCAACCATGCAAGATGTAAATATTATCTACAGTCCCCATTGTTTGCGCCTTTCCTGCCAAGCTAACTCCCTTCTGCAAAGCTTTGAAACATCCGATTTGTCTTTTAAAAGATGCTCAATAATACCTTCCAAAAATCTAGCTCCTTTAAATAAAAGGAATGGTCTTCCTTTAAGGTTTGCTTTAATATACTTAAGTGCGTCAGTTGGCATAATAAATTTTTCTACCCCAACTTTGCTGTTTAGTTTAGGGTAAGTATATTTTAACAGCCTTGGTCCTACAAAAATTATTTTATCTAGTTTAGTGGAGTTTAATACTTCAGCAAGCTCTTCGTGTTCTTGTTGTTCTTGTTCCCCTTGTTCTATCATATCCCCTAACACGAGCCATTTCTTATATACTGTAATTTGATTGAACAAATTTAACATAACTTTTGCAGATCCTAAATCGGCATTATAGCTGCTATCTAGGATCGTTGTGTTTTTTATACCTTTAAATAGCGAACTTCGCCCAGGAGGTAAATTAAAATTCTTAAATAAAGGGTCCATTTGAATATTTAAATAATCCAAGATTTTTAGCAAAGCCGCTATTTGATAATAGGTTTCCCTTGGAAGTAAAAAATTAAGGCTGTATATGTTACCCTTAATTCTAAATTCAGTATGGTCTTTATCTACCAGGTAGTTTTGTAAATCTTTAATAGAGATTGATTCAATGATAGCCTTGGTTCTGGGTAGCTGTTTTTTAATAAGTAGAGAGTCTCCGTTCACAATAACCATTTTCTGGGTGAATTCTAAAAAATACCCAAATTCAAAAGCAATTGTTTCATCAACAGGAATAGGAAAATTTCCGCTATGGCTTCTAGTAGCAGCCAATAGAACTGTCACCTCTGGTTTTAATAGAGATGCTAAAAACTTACCCTCGCTGGGTCTATCGCAGTCTGCCTCTACAATATACAAATTTTTATTATGGTTTTTCTTGAAAGCATTAATCGGAGCTTGTAAAAAAAGGGTCGGCCATTCGTTAAGAATTAGAGTTTTTCTTTTTAACCCCAAAATATCAAAGCAAACTCCAAAAGCGCTGTTAGCTTTATGGGAATATTTTGCCCTTTCCCCAATTTGAGATTCTAAAGGTGGAGTAGAGTGCTTTTTCCACTAGATCCAGTAATTGTAAAAATTCGGGGTTTCCATATAAGTAGTTGAATCTTTGCAAAAAATCTAAAATAGTAGGCTATAGGAAAATACAATACTTTTTTTATTTGTCCAAACATATTCTTGAGATTAAATTATATCCTTTTTGATCCTAACTCTCCAGTTTGAACAATCGTAGATTGGGAATAAATTTTTCTAATGAGGTTGAAAAGGCATTAATCGAGATGTTTCTGCAAGTCTGGAGGTCATTACTTTAACAACTTCCCTAAATACATTTAAATTAGTTGCCAAAAATTTTTCAAAATCATATTCTGGTAAAAAGAAAAAATTTGCGTTGGGTTCACTTGTTACAGTAACCCGACCTACTCTTGGCCGATTAGATAATATTGACATTTCTCCAAAATAGTCGTTTTCTTTTAGCCTTGATAATTCTTTAAAATTGCCATCTTGTTCTAGTTCGACAACCACCTCTCCGCTTTCTATCAAATACACCCCATCTGGATTATCGCCTGGGTTAAAAATTATTTGTCCCTTTGGAAATTGTTTAGTTTGCAAAACATCTATAATATCTTCCTTGTCAGTTATGTCGGTATCTTTGAATAAAGATACTTGGCCTAAACAAGCCATCATCCTTTTTCTTTGTTCAAATTCTTCCGAAGTATACTCTCTCGTGCCTATTTCAACCATAAGTTTAATTTAATACTTTTTCTTTTTGTTGTCAAGGCTTTGATTTAAATATTTTCTCAACAGCTTCATTAAATTTTCTACCTCTGTCAAATTCATTTTGGAAAAGGTTAAAAGAAGTAGCCGCAGGGGAAAATAATATAACTTCCCCTTCTTTAGCTTCAGTTTTCACATCAGTTAATAATTCCTTCAAATCATTATATGTTCCGATAATTTTTTCCTTATTTTTCATCAATCTTTTAATCTCATCAGTTGAATCACCTTGTATGAAAAAAACTTTTTTAGCTAAGTCATCAACAGTTTTTGCATATTCCTCATAGGGCATATTTTTATTCATTCCCCCACAAATTAAAATACAATTAGGAAAGGTTTCTAAAGCTTTGATTCCTGCATCAGGACCAGTGGCTGTGGTGTCATTGTAAATTTTTACCCCATTCCAAATCTTAACAAACTCCATTCTGAATTGCATGCCTTTAAAATTTTGTATATTCTGGAGAGCTTTTTTTAGATCAACCTGCATGGTTTGTGCTACTGCCAGAGCTGCTGCCATGTTTTCTAGATTATGCTCACCCTTCAAAAGAGGATGAAAGTTGTTAGGTAAATCATCTTTAGAAGAATAAATTATCTTACTCTGGATGTTTTCCAAAAAGTCTTGTTTGGTTGTGACGGGGTCGTTTTTTCTTAAGAATAAAAAGTCATCTTTCCTTTGATATTTAGCAATTATTTTTTTAGCATTAATATATTCCGCCATTGAATTATAGTAGTTAAGGTGATCGGGGTAGATATTGGTAATAACTGCATATTTTGGAGAAACCTGGTGGGTGTTAAATGATTCAAGTTGAAAAGAAGATAATTCTAATACCACCAAGGTATTTTCATTAATGTATTCTATGGCATCCAAAACACTTTTGCCGATATTTCCTGCCAAAACGAGATTATCGTTATAATTCTTTAAGACTTCATAAATTAAAGAAGAAGTAGTGGATTTGCCCTTTGTTCCCGTTATACCGATAAGTTGTTCTGGCTTAACAAATTGCAAAAAGATTCCCATATCCATCTCCACCCTTTTACCTTTTTGTTTGGCGTGTTCAATATATTTATTACCAGGTTTTATGGCAGGGTTTTTAATAATTAGATCTGCCCAGTCTATATCTTCACTCTTATGCTTACCCAAAGTATATTCAATTGGGTAATCTTTTAATTGATCTAAAGAAGGTTTTAAATCCTCTGCAGATTTTAAGTCAGTCACTCTTACCTTTGCTCCTGCTTTGGCAAAAAACTTGGCAGAGCCTACTCCTCCTTCATTTAAACCAAGCCCCAGCACTAATACTTTCTTACCTTGATAATCATCCATTATTGGTATTATACTTATCCGATGAATAACAGTCCAATTGGGATATTTGATTCCGGAATTGGTGGTTTAACTGTAGCTAAGGAAATTGTAAAAATTCTCCCTCAAGAAAGTATAGTTTATATAGGAGATACGGCTAGGGTACCGTACGGACCCAGAAGTAAGGCAGTGATTACAAAATTTGCCATGCAGATGGTAAGATTTTTACTCAAAAGAAAAATTAAGGCTTTGGTAATTGCCTGTAATACCATATCGGGCTTAAGTTATGATGAGATTAAAAAAGCAGCCTTTCCTGTTATTGCTTTAGGTGTTATTAAACCTGCAGTCAGAAAAGCTATAGCAACAACCAAAAATGAAAGGATTGGAGTAATCGGTACGGTTGGGACGATAAAAAGTGGATCATATCAAAAAATGCTTAAATTTTATGATTCTAAAGCTCAAATTATAGCTAAAGCCTGCCCTTTATTTGTACCAATGGCTGAGGAAGGATTAAATAATCATCAGGCAACTAAACTGATAGCTCATGATTATCTACAGGTGTTTGTTGAAAGAGGGGTAGATACTCTGATTTTAGGATGTACGCACTATCCTTTGTTGCACGATGCTATAAAAGAAACTGTAGGGAAGGGTGTAACTTTAGTTGATTCTGCCGAGCCAACAGCCCAGATGTTAAAAGAAAGACTGGAAGATGCAGGACTATTAGGTAATGATCCAAATCCAAAGCATGAATTTTATGTTACAGACGCACCTGAGCGGGTTAAAAAAGTAGCAGGTAGGTTTTTTGGTAGTGAATTAAATAGCAATTTAAAAAAAGTTAATCTTGAAGATTAACTAACTCCCGGGCCATTTTGTCTATATCTCCTGCTCCCATAAAAAAGAAGATATCATTTTTGGGCTGATAAGTTTTTAACCATTTTTTAATCTCTCCCCAGTTTGAATACTCTACTTTTTTTTCATGGATTTTTTCTGCTAATTGTTTTGAGTTAACAAGTCCTGTATCAACTTCTCTGGATGGATAAATATCTAAAATGGCAACCCCATCAACCCCGATTAAATCGGGGTCAACCGCATTTTTAAAAGCCTCAACAAAATCATCAAACAAAGCTTTGGTTCTGGAAAACATGTGTGGTTGAAAAATTACCCAAATTTTTTTATTGGGAAACTTTTTCCTAAGGGCCTCCAGGGTTACTTTTATTTCAGTAGGATGATGGCCAAAATCACTATAAACTGCTGCTCCTTTAAGTTCTCCAAGATATTCAAATCTCCTACTGATTCCAGTATAGTTTTCCAGGCTAGCTTTGATGATTTGAGGGTCAATTCCCAAAAGAATTCCTACCTGCATTGCGGCCTTAGCATTTAAAATATTAAATTCTCCTGGAATTTTTAAGTTTAGCGCCATCTCGTTTTTAGAAAAATCAACACTCGTTACTGAAGATTGTTTCATTACTACCTTTAAAACATCAACTACCCCCCGATCGGTCAAATTAGCCACTACAGTTTGCTTGGTTGATGTTAAAAATTTTGTGAAGCTTGCCTTTAAGCTTTCAAAATCTTTGAAATATTCTGGGTGGTCCATCTCAATATTGGTCACCACACAAACATCTGGAGTAAGGGATAGAAAATTATCATTAAACTCGTCGGCCTCTACTACTAAATATTTGGATTCGCCTACTCTAAAATTAGTTCCCAACTTAGGTATGATTGCTCCTAAAACTACTGATGGATCAAGACCCGCCGCCTCTAACATTAATGAAATCATTGCGGTAGTGGTAGATTTACCATGAGTACCGCAGATTGCTATAATGAACTTATCTTTTGCTAGGTATTTCCCTAAAAATTGTTGCCAAGTCAGAATTGGGACGTCTTCTTTTTTAGCTTCTAACAGTTCGGTATTTTTGGGATCTTGGGATAGTATTGCAGGAGTAATAATCAGCATGTCAATATTTGAATTCCCACTCGATATGTGGGAAGGTGAATGTCCAGCAGAAAGAAGATGTTTGCCAAAAGATTCCGTAAATTCATTATGAGGATTTAGGTCGCAGCCACTGATCTCAAATCCCTCTGCTTTTGCCAGAGATGCTGCAGCTGAAGCGCCACTGCCACCAATACCTAAAAAATGAATCGCTATGCGCTTCTTTTTCTCGTTATCACTCAAAAAATGAACTTTCATGGGTTTTCTATTACTTCCCATCTAGGTGGCGGGTTAACTGAAGAGTCAGATTCTTCTAGGTATGGAAATAGCTTGTAGAGTCCTGTTGGGTATACTTTGATATCAAACACCACTATTTTACCATCCACGCACTCTAGCCTTTCCCCACCATTTTCTCTAATAATTTCTCCGCCCAAATACATTACCCCCTCACCCATAATAGGTATACCAACTTGCCGCCTTCTTTTAATCTCTGTCTTTAACTGTGTTTCACTAACAACGGCGCCATAGGGCTCTGATTCAAATATATTCATGTAGCATTATTATACAATAATTTGTCCAACAATTCAATTATTATGGGATATCTACTGGGGAGAATTGGGATTCTTAGCTCTTATCTCTGCTACCTGATTCCACTCTAATATTTTGGCGGTATAGTCTTCATTTACTGCAAAAAGGGAATCACCTATGGTTGTGCTGCCGTAAAGTTTAAACAATTTTTCAGAACCTTTTTCTAAAGCAAAAGTTTCCCAACCAAGCTGCTGAAAAATTTCCAGAACTATCCTGGGATTATCAATGATTCTTTTGGTTATTTTCGCTCTTTCGGTACGAAGTATTTCTGGAATACTAACTGGAGAAGCAACACTTTGGTTTAAGATTTTTTTAGTTTCTTCCAAAACAGATTCATAGCTGACATTAATATCTATAAAAAATGGGGTTACATCTGATTTTTCATCTGCAGCATCCTCTTGCTTGAGTAACCCCAAAAGGAGGTGTTCAGTGCCGACAAAGTGATGGTTTAATTTCCGAGCTTCATTAACAGCCATTTCAATGCTTTTTTGTACAGCCCCAGAAACTGGGATTTGGTCTTTTTCTAAAGAAGATGTATTTTCAGTTCCGACTAATCTTTCTAATCTTTGCAATAAAGTGTTTTGTAAGCTTAAGATATGCCTTTGGGTAAGATTAGCTAAGGCTTTAGCAGCCAGTCCATCTACTTCATCAATAATCCCTAGCAATAAATGTTCTGGAGTTATTACGCTAGAATGATGCTGAAAGGATCTTTCTTGAGCATGGTTGATTACTCTTCTAGCTCTTTCTGTAAACTTATCATATTTTCTTACTACTTCAGCTTCGATGTGCTCCTTTACCATATAAGCATATTATACAACCAAGCTAATTTTTGTCAAATTTAAATATCTAGGATGGCCTGCTTGGCGTGGGTTTGGATAAATCTTTTTCTGGGTGGGACCTCATCCCCCATTAACATGGTAAAGACCTCATCCGCACCAGCAGCGTCTTCTACTGTAATCTGTTTTAAAAGCCTATTTTCCGGGTTCATAGTTGTTTCCCAAAGTTGGTCAGGGTTCATCTCTCCTAAACCTTTGTATCTTTGCATATTTGCAGTGGAGGCGCCGCCGGCTTCTTTTAATATGACATTTTTTTCTTCCTCAGAATAAGCGTAATGAACACCTTTTTGAATTTTATTCTGCGAAGCAGAAAAGCTTAGCTTATAAAGCGGTGGTTGAGCTAAGTAGAGGTAGCCTTTGTAGATGATCTCTGGCAGGTAACGGAAGAAAAAGGTTAAAAGCAAAGTGGTGATATGTTCACCGTCCACGTCTGCATCGGTCATAATAATAACTCGGTGATATCTAGTTTTGCCATAATCAACGGTGTCGCCTATTCCGGTACCCAGTGCAATAACCAAGGCTTTTATTTCTTCAAACTCTAAAATTTTATCTAACCTAGCTCTTTCGGTGTTAAGGATCTTACCTTTAAGTGGTAAAATAGCCTGGAATTTTCTATCCCTTCCCTGTTTGGCGCTTCCCCCTGCACTGTCACCCTCTACTATATAGAGTTCTGACTCTGCCGGGTCTCTATTTTGGCAATCAGCTAATTTGCCGGGTAAAGTCATTCCTTCCAAAGCGCCTTTTCTAATAACTGCATCTTTAGCTGCTCTGGCTGCTGCCCTGGCTCTAGCTGCCAAAATAACCTTTTCCATTATCCTTCTAGCATCAATAGGATTTTCTTCAAAGTACATATCCAACCCTTCTCTGACTACCTGGTTAACAATGGGTTGTACTTCAGCGTTGCCTAATTTTTCCTTGGTTTGAGATTCAAATTGGATTCTATCTGAATCCATCTTAAGTGAAATCACGGCAGTTAAGCCTTCTTTCATATCCTCACCCGTTAAGTTTTCATCCTTTTCTTTTAAGGCCTCTATTTTTCTGCCGTAATCGTTGATGGCACGGGTTAGGGCAATCCGAAATCCTGTTATATGAGTCCCACCTTCTGTGGTAGGAACTACATTGGCAAAGCTTTCGACGTTCTCTGTAAAGCTATCATTATATTGAATACCTACTTCTACATCAATTCCGTCCACATTTTTGTGAATTAAAATTGGTTCCGGGTGGATTAAGTTTTTGTTTTTGTTTAAATGTTTAATTAAAGTAGCAATCCCTGATTGGAAATAAAAATGTTTCTCTTCATTTATTCTCTCATCATATAAATGAAAGTGAATTCCAGCCACTAAATATGCCACCTGTTTAAGTTGTCTTTCTAGCCTTTCGAATTCAGGGATAATGGTAGAAAAAATAGTTTTATCAGCCAAAAAACTGACTTTGGTACCTGTTTTAGCGGACCAGACAAAGCTTGTTTCAAAAGGTAGCTTTTTGTCGTTAATTTCTATTACCTTGCCTTTTGGCGCTCCTCTAACATATTCTTGGAAGTACTCTTTACCTTCGCGTCTAACCTCTACCCTTAAGTACTCCGATAGGGCGTTTACAGCAGAAACACCAACTCCGTGCAGTCCAGTAGAGACTTTATAACCGCCTGCACCAAATTTCCCTCCTGCGTGTAGAGTTGTCATAATGACCTCTAGGGCAGATTTGCCAACTTTAGGGTGGATTTCTACTGGGATTCCTCTTCCGTCATCAGCTACCGTTACGTAACTTCCTTCATGTAGAGTAACCCAAACATTTTTAGCGAAACCCGCTAGAGCTTCATCAATGGAGTTATCGACCACCTCTTTAACTAAATGATGTAGGCCCCTTACGTCGGTGGAACCAATATACATTCCAGGTCTTTTTCTAACAGGCTCAAGACCTTCTAAAACTTGGATTTGATCTGCAGAATATTTTTCAGAGTCAGCCATAACATGTGTCAGTTTACCCTATTCATTTGGCATAATCAACATCAAGTATTCTAAAATTGCCCTAATATTCACATTTTGGTTAGCCCATTTTTCTGCTTCCAAAAGCTCTGCTGTGAAGTTTTTGTGGGAAGGTAATTGTTGATGAAAATATTCTAATAAAGCATTTAAGAACTCCCCTTTATCTTTTAACTTTTCTATATATTCAAATCTTTCAGCAATATCTGATTTTAACAATTGCTCTATGTCTTTTGTATATTTTGATCGTTCCACATCGGATGTGGTTACAAGGTAAGCGACCTCACATCTTGATAAGATGGTGGGTATAAAAGTAGAGTCGTTTGGTGCTCCCAAAATAATTAGGGTATTGAGCGGTGGCTCCTCCAGAATTTTTAGCAGAGCATTTTGAGCTTCTAAAGTAAGTAGAGAGGCATCTTCTAAAACCACAACTTTACCTTTAGCAACGTAAGGTTTAAAGAAAAGATGCTCTTTAATTTTTCTAGCCTGTTCTATTCCTAGTTTACTCTCAACTTCAAAATACAGTATGTCTGGATGAGTTTTAATTGAAAAGTTTGAGTCCGCACCCTTAAGGTGTACGGTCAAAATTTTCTCTATTTCTACTGCTCTTGTCTCTAACGATGGGGAAATTAAAATTTTGGGAACCACAAAGCAGTTTTAACACAAGGATGGTTTTTGATCAACTACAAAATCAGTTGCAGGTAGCGATCTAAAATCCGCCATTGCATCGCTACAAAGCAGGTGCTTATAATGGAAATAGGACCCTGTACAGATTTGTACGGGGTGATTGTCGATGGCTAATCAAACTGCTCAAATTAATAGCGCAAGTATTCCCTTGGAGGATATTCTGTTTAAACAGGGTGTTTTAACCTCTGAACAACTTTCAGCAGTTAAGCTTGAAAGCATTAACTCTGGTATTTCCACAGAAAAAATATTGTCTGAGCATAATTTGGTTACCCCTGATAAGTTAGCTGCAGCTAGGGCACAGCTTCTAAATGTGCCGTTTATTAAACTAGAAGGTAAGGCCATCTCTGCAGAAGTTTTAAATCTAATTCCCGAACCAGTAGCAAGGCGGTATATCTTGATACCATTTGATAAAGAAGGAGAGCAGCTGTTGGTGGCCATGTCCGACCCCTTAGATATACAAGTAATTCAGTTTATTGAGAAAAAATCCGGTTTGAGGATTAAACCATACTTAAGTTTACCCCAAGATATTTTAAAAGCCGTTAGTGATCAATACTCTCAGAACATATCCAGCGAGGTAACGTCTGCCCTAAAAGAAGTAGCAGAGTCTAAACCCCAAGAAGAAGCTGACAGTGTCCCAGAAATTATCCGCGAAGCACCTGTTACCAATATCATTAACCAGCTTTTGGAGTATGCAATTAAAACTAGGGCTTCGGATATACATATTGAGCCTCAGGAGGATAAAACCAGAGTCAGGTATAGGATTGATGGGGTGCTACAGGAAAAAATTATCTTACCCAAAGGAGTCCATGATGCTCTAGTCTCCCGGGTTAAAATTATGGCCATACTAAAAATTGACGAAAAAAGATTACCACAGGATGGTCGTTTTACCTTCACCTACCAAGGCCATGAGGTTGACCTCCGTATTTCTACAATCCCCACTATTTTTGGAGAAAAAGTGGTGATGAGGTTACTACCTAAATCAGGTGGGGCGCCTACCCTTTTAGAGCTAGGACTCCGAGGGTCGTCTTTGAAAAGTATAGAGACTCAACTGATTCGGCCTCATGGAATAATTTTAATTACTGGTCCAACTGGTTCTGGTAAAACTACTACCATGTATTCCATTTTGACTAAGATCTCAACTACTAGAGTTAATATTCTAACTGTTGAGGATCCGGTTGAGTATCAAATTCCCGGTGTAAATCAAATTCAGGTTAATCCTACCATCGGTTTAACCTTTGCTTCAGCCCTGAGGAGTTTTTTAAGGCAGGATCCTAATATTATTATGGTAGGTGAGATTAGAGACAGCGAAACAGCGGAGTTGGCCATACAAGCTGCGTTAACTGGACATCAGGTTTTTTCAACTGTTCACACTAATTCAGCCTCAGGCGCTCCCCCACGTCTTTTAGATATGGGGGTTGAACCATTTTTGCTTGCCTCAGCCTTAAATGGGGTGATAGGACAAAGAGTAGCGAGGAAAATCTGTCCTTTTTGCAAGATAGAAATCCCTACTCCTCCTGAAATAGCAGAAAATTTTAAGCAAGTTTTAGGTAAAGTGATTGCTCCAGATAGTCCTATCAAATTATTTAAAGGTACTGGGTGTGCTAAATGTAATAAGGCGGGATATTTGGGTAGAGTGGGTATTTTCGAAGTATTAATAGTGACAGAAAAAATATCTAGATTAATTTTAGAACATGTTCCATATCAACAGATAGAAGAAGCAGCCAGGCTTGATGGGATGATGACTATGAAAGAAGATGGGTATTTAAAGGTGTTAGAAGGTATAACTACTCTGGAGGAGGTTTTAAGAGTAGCACAAGATTAAATGAATATTCAACAGTTGCTGGAACTAACTATTCAAAGAGATGCTTCGGATTTGCATTTATCTGTGGATTTCCCGCCTATGGTCCGGGTGCATGGTGATCTGTTCGCTGTTCCTGGGGAAGAAGTAATTTCGCAAGATGGGCTAAATAGTTTGATTTGGCCTCTTTTATCTGAGGCACAAAAACAAATCTTTCAACAAACCTTCGAGCTAGATCTATCTTTTGAATTTGAAAAAAAGGTCCGTTTTAGGGTTAATTTATACAGGCAAAAAGGGCGGACAGCAGCAACGTTGCGGTTGATACCTATGAGAATCCGTCCCCTAGAGGAGCTGGGTTTCCCGTCAGCGGTTACTAAATTATCAGACTTAAAACAGGGCTTTATCTTAATTGTCGGACCAACCGGCCACGGTAAATCTACAACCCTGGCTGCTTTTATAAATAAAATCAACCTGTCAAGGGCTGTGCATATTTTAACTGTGGAAGATCCAATAGAATATGTTTATCCCCCTGGGAGAGCACTTGTTTCCCAAAGAGAGATGTTTAACGATACAAAGAGTTGGGGTAACTCCCTAAAAGCAGCGCTAAGAGAAGACCCGGATGTAGTGCTGGTGGGAGAAATGAGGGATTTAGAAACTATCTCTTCTGCTATGACTATTGCTGAAACGGGACATTTGGTTTTTGCTACTCTACATACAAATTCAGCTTCTCAATCTATTGATCGGATTATTGATGTTTTTCCACAAAGTCAGCAGCCTCAAGTCAGGCTTCAGCTAGCCTCTACTCTAGAGGCTATTATTTCTCAAAGGTTAGTTCCCACTATTAATCCTGGTAGAGTGCTGGCTACTGAGGTGTTGTTTGCTACACCTGCTGCAAGAAATATGATAAGGGAGGGTAAAACTTATATGATTGATAACTTGATTCAAACTTCAGCGGAGCTGGGGATGGCTACTTTAGAAGTATCGCTTTCAAAGCTAGTTATGGATGGAAAGATTAGCCGTGACACTGCCCTTAAGTTTGCTTTGCGCCCCGAAGTTTTGGTTAAACTATTAAAGTAACTAATGGCTATTTTCAAATACAAAACTAAAGATTTAAAGGGCCAGGAAGTTATTGGTGAGATTGATTCAACTGACCTAAGGACAGCGGTTATTTTACTTCGGAAAAAAGGGTTAATTGTTATTTCGGTTTCCCCTAAGTTGAAAAATAACCTTCTATTTTTAGATAAATTTATTAACCGTGTTAGTTTTAATGATCTGGTGACTTTTACCAGGCAATTAGCCACTATGATTGGGGCGGGATTAGTTTTGTCGGAGGCGATAGATATTTTGGAAGAGCAGCAAACCAATAAAAAATTTAAAATAGCCCTGGCGGATGTTGCACACGATATTAAAGGTGGATTAAATTTAGCAGCGGCTTTTAATAAACATCCTGATGTATTTCCTCAACTTTATGTTAATCTAGTTAAAAGTGGTGAGGCTTCGGGAAAATTAGATGAGGTACTTTTAAAAATGGCGGATACTTTGGAAAAAGAAAGAGAGTTTAGGGCTAGGGTGAAAGGGGCTTTAATCTATCCAGCGGTAGTAATTTCAATGATGCTTGGTGTGATGACCATCATGATGGTTTTTGTAATTCCAAAACTGACTGCTCTTTACAGTGAATCAACACTAGATTTGCCGTTACCTACCAAAATTCTAATTTTTGTTTCCAGCGCTTTTGCCAACTTTTGGTGGTTAATGCTAATAATTTTAGTAATAGTCATACTTGTGCTTAAAAAATGGGTCAGTACACCAGGTGGTAGAGTTACTTATGACACGTTACTTCTTAAGGTTCCAATCGTAGGAATACTTATAACTAACGTTACCCTAACTAATTTGTCCCGTACATTCGGTCTTTTAATATCGTCTGGTTTACCCCTTTTGGACGCTATCTCTATTGTAGAATCAGTTACCAGTAACGCTATTTTTAAAAAAGTACTCAGGGACAGCCATCAGGGTGTAGAAAGAGGTTTGCCTTTTTCCACTCTTTTGAATGTGCCAATATTTCCTAGGATTGTGGGGCAAATGATTAAAGTTGGTGAGGAAACAGGTAAGGTAGATGAGATATTTTTTAGATTATCAGACTATTTTGAGACAGAATCCGATCATATGGTTAAAAATTTAACCGTAGCTATTGAACCAATTATTTTAGTAGTTTTGGGTATTGGAGTAGCTTTCCTGGTAATCTCAATTATCTTACCTATTTACAAGCTTACAACATCTTTCTAGACTTAAGTTGATGAACTTCGAACTTTCTTTTGTGGGTTTTTTGCTGGGGATAATACTGGGTAGCTTTGTTAAGCTTTTGGCTGATAGGTCTTTAAGCGGTATAAGTTTTGGGGGCAGA
>Ga0209542_10008032_pt1 | contig 19854 bp, 16 predicted proteins | sample RifCSPhighO2_01_FD_184028 | JGI IMG/M metagenome (GOLD analysis project Ga0209542, IMG submission 184028) | Soil microbial communities from Rifle, Colorado - Rifle CSP2_plank highO2_0.1 (SPAdes) (version 2) | ecosystem: Environmental > Terrestrial > Deep subsurface > Rock core/Sediment ...
CAATTTCCGCGTTGTACACTATAATGTAAGCTAAGTTTTAGAGTTCTTAAGGCGCAGAATATTAACCTTAACTAGAAGAAGGAGGATAAGACAATGGGAAAAACCCCTTTCAATGTGAAGGTGTTTTTTAACGGCAGTGAACTTCCGATTGATCCCAATGGGTATCTCGGAATGCTCAGGCCAGGAACAGCGCGGATACAGGTTACCTGTTCTCAAGCCGACATCCACGCCTTCTCGGTGGACGGCAATAAACGAATAACTCTTCTCAAGGTCCGGCGGGACAACTGCATCGGGACAAAGTGGTTCCGAGCAGACGTCCACCTTGAACAGAGACATCAACAAGTTTGTACCCTCGTTGCCAAAGTTCCGGGTCGTGAGCAAGTTATCCCGGTTTATCCCAACAGCGTCCGACTTGTTGAGTTAGCACAATGGGGTGGATTCAATATTTGGGAAGTGTCGATCATCGGCTGGAAGGGAAATTTTTTTCTGAAAAGCCAGCTGGTGCATACCGCGACGCTCTTTCGCGATGGGGATCGCGTGAAGTGCCCGTATTTCGCCGAGAAATATCGATCCTGGCCACACTTGATCGAGATGTGTGGGGAGCTTGCTCGCGAAGCGGGAATTCAGATTCCAAACATCTCCTTGTACGCTCAGGATTCGGCTGTCACACCGGGTGGTCTGGCACAAGGCCAAGCGATTGTGATCCACTTCGAGTACGCCCATATGTTCGGGGTTGCACGCCTACGCAACGGAAACTCGATACTGGTTTTACCGGATCAGTTGCCGGTGCGAAATGGTGAACTGCTCCCGTACCTCGAACTTGGCGAGGTGGTACGCGTGAAAAGTGTCGAGAAGCTCCCGCGCCGCGACAAACCTTCATTTTTCACCCACGAGGCCATAGGCGTCAGTCTTGCGAGCTAACCGTCTACCACGACGTTAAGTGGAACGAAAGCCCCAGCGGAACATACTAACGTTGGGGTTTTTTTAATACTTAAAAATGATAATATTGATTTTATGAACTACAAGCCAACAATCGGGCTTGAGATCCACGCGGAGTTGAAGACAAATACTAAGATGTTCTGCTCCTGCAAAAACGATCCGGATGAACGGCATCCGAATATCAACATCTGCCCGGTATGCCTAGGGCACCCGGGGACTTTGCCGGTTGCAAATAAAGAAGCGATACATAAAGTTTTAAAATTCGGTGCGGCGATTGGCGCCGCGGTCGCTGATGAATCGCGTTTCGACCGCAAGAATTATTTTTATCCGGACCTGCCAAAAGGATATCAAATTTCGCAATTTCAATATCCATTGGTGAAAGAAGGGGTTTTAATACTTCCGTTTTCTGGAAAGAAAGTAAGAATTACCCGAGCGCATCTGGAAGAAGATGCCGCAAGGAGCACGCACGAAGGAAAAGCGACGCTGGTTGATTTTAACCGCGCGGGAGTGCCTCTGATGGAGCTTGTCACAGAGCCCGACTTAAGTTCAGCAGGCGAGGCCAGAGAGTTTGCGGAAGAATTGCAATTGATCTTTCGGTATTTAGGAGTTTCCGACGCGGATATGGAAAAAGGGCAAATGCGGGTTGAGGCGAATATTTCTATTGCACCGACACCGGGTGTTGGGGATGCTCAAACACCCGGTGTCAAAAAACTAGGGACAAAAGTCGAGGTGAAAAATATAAATTCGTTTAAGGCAGTTCTACGAACCATTGAATTTGAAATTGCCCGGCAATCGGAATTGGTTGATAGAGGAGAAAAAGTGAAGCAGGAGACTCGCGGGTGGGACGATGTCCATCAAAAAACTATTTCTCAACGTTCAAAGGAAGAGGCGCACGATTACCGCTATTTTCCGGAACCGGACCTCCCGCCGATAAAATTATCCGAAGTGCCTGAATTTTCTTTTTCAGCATTAACCCATGAGCTTCCGGAATTGCCTAACCAAAAACGCGTCCGATTCAGGAAAGAATATGGAATAAATGGCGAGAAACTTGAGATTTTCGTCCGGGATAAAAAACTCGCTGAATTTTTTGAGGAAGCGGTTTCTGAAGGAAATCGCTGGACAAATGAAACTGATCCGAAGAAAATCACGGAATTCACGGTTAATTATTTGACCTCAGACTTAGTCGGAATTTTAAAGGACAAAGAGCTTTCTGTGGAAGATGTAAAAGTTACGCCGGAGAATTTTGGAGAATTAATCAAAATGATAGTGAGAGGGGAGATTTCTTCACGCGGAGCCAAAGATATACTGTCTATACTTATAGAGAGTAGTGAAAGCCCTGCGGAAATAGCAAAGCGAGAAGGATTTTTGCAGACGAGTAATGTAGGGGAGCTTGAAAATATCGCACGCGCAATTCTTGCGTCATACGACGAAGCCGTTCAAGATTATAAAAAAGGAAAAGAAGTTTCTCTTCAGTTTTTAATTGGGCAAGCAATGCGCGAAGCGAAATCCCAGAAAATAGGCGCGAATCCAGCAACGCTTAGGGAAATATTATTAAAACTCCTTAAGACTTAACCCATTTAATTCGCCTGTCTTTTTTCCACCAGAGCATCTGGCGGCGGGTGTAGGCAATTGTTTCTTTGTTGATTTTCTCAATCATTTCTTTGCGAGAGATTTTCTTCTGAAGATAGAGAGCGGGATATTTGTATTCGAACCCGAACTCGTTGAACCTTTTCCATGGAATGCCGGAGCGGCGAAGTTTCCGGACTTCGTGAATTAAGCCTTTTTTGAACATTATTTCTGTCCGTGCGATTATGCGTTTTTTTAGATCTTCTAGCGAACGCTTAATCCCGATAAATTTTGCGTCATACTTTTTTGTGGTTTTTAGTTCCGGAACTTTTCCAAGCGCGGCGACAATTTCAAGCGCGCGGATGACCCTTCTTTTATTTTTTCTGTCTACGGTTTTCGCGCGCCTAGCGTCTTTTTTCTCAAGTAATATCAAAAGTGATTCCAAAGATTTTTTCTCAAGCTTTTTACGAAGCTTCTGATTTGGCTGGACTTCTGGCAAAACAAGCCCGTCTACAACTGCTCGGATATAAAAAGCGCTTCCGCCGACCAGTATTGGAATTCTTATTCTACGATATATCGAAGCGATTGCATTTTCGGCGCATTTTTTCCACTCAACGATAGTTGCCGTTTTTTTTGGATCTACAATGTCGGTGCATAATTGACCCTTAATTTTCGCGGTGCCGATATCCAATCCGTTATAAATTTGCCTCGAATCGGCGGAAATTATTTCCCCGCCGATTTTTTTAGCAAGCTTTATAGCGTATTTTGATTTCCCGGACGCAGTTGGTCCAAGGACAACGATGAGTTCGTGTTTATTTCGCAATTTTTAGGAATTCTTCGATTGTTTTCTGACCAATATCTCCCTTGCCACGTTCGCGGACGGCAACTTTCTTTGTTTCAACTTCTTTTTCGCCGATGATTAGAAGATAGGGAATTTTCTGCATTTCAGCTTCGCGAATTTTTTTGCTTATTGTCTCGTTTCGCAAATCAATCTCAGCGCGGATTCCGTCAGTCCTTAATCTATTCAAAATATCTTCCGAATATTTAAGCACTTTATCGTTTATAGATAAAACTGAAACTTGAACCGGAGAGAGCCAAAAGGGAAGCGCGCCTTGATAGTGTTCCAAAATAATCCCGATAAAGCGCTCGAATGTTCCCAAAATCGCGCGGTGAATCATCACCGGCCGCTTTTTCTTTCCGCCTTCATCAACATATTCAAGTCCCATTCGCTCGGGAATTTGAAAATCGAGTTGGATCGTTGCTATGGTCCATTCGCGATTTTGCGAATCTGTAACATTGATATCAATTTTTGGTCCGTAAAAAGCGCCGTCTTTTTCTTTCACTGCATATTTTACTTTTGTCTTTTTTAGTACATTTTCGAGATTTTTCTCTGCTTCCTCCCAGAGTTTTGGGTCGCCCATGGCCTTATCGGGCCGCGTCGCAAGATTGAAAGAAAGCAACATATCAAAATTCGCATAAAATTCTTTGACTATGTCCATAAGTTTCGTGATTTCGCCCTCTATTTGATCGGTGCGACAGTAAATATGCGCGTCGTCCTGTGTGAATTGGCGCACGCGCATGAGTCCGCCCAATGTGCCGGAAAGCTCGTTGCGATGCAGACGATCTGTAACTTCCGCAAGACGGATGGGCAAATCGCGGTATGAACGGGTTCGCGACGAATAGATCAGCGTCGATTCGGGGCAATTCATAGGCTTGAGCGCAAGAATTTCTTTTTCATCGCGTGGGTTTTTGAACCAAAACATATTTTCGCTGTAGTGGTCCCAATGCCCCGATTTTTTGAAAAGCTCCGTTTTAACAAGGACCGGAGTTGAAGTCTCCTGATAGTCCTCGCGATCAGTCAGTTTGCGAATATACTTTTCCAGTTCGCGCCAGATAATCATTCCTTTGCCATGCCAAAACGGCGCCCCTGGTGCGATCTCATGGAACGAAAACAAATCAAGCTCGACTCCGAGCTCACGGTGATCTTTTGCGCTTTTGTCAGCCGATGAAACTTTCTTCTCTATTTTTTTGCTCTTCATGTTTTTCTCCTAATTTTCTCGCCTCTTCGCAAATAATGCTTGGATTCCCGTTTCGAATCGAAATTTTGCCTTTTACGACTACGCAACTGTCCAATTCGAAAACACTTCCATTATTAGATAAAAGCCGCGGAAATACAACTGCCTCGATGGAATCCGAAAGATCAGCTAGCTTGAGAAAAAGCATCGGCTGATTTTGCTTTGTTAGCACTTTCTTAAATTCCTCAATTATCCCCCCAAGGATAACCGGGGATCCTTCGTTGAATGTTTTGGCCATTTTAATGTTTAATTTTTGCTTTTCGAGCAATTGTCGGAACTTTTCGAGCGGATGGCCGGAGACAAAAAGGCCCAAAAGCTCCTTTTCCCAGAGCAGTTTTTCTTCCTGCGACGCTGGAGGAAATTCTTTTAGGGTCAAGGTTGAGGTTATTTTTTGCCCAGAATCGCCAAAAAGAGAAGTCTGTGAACTATTCGCGTCCTTTGTCGAATCGCGATGATGAGCGAGCAACGTCTCAATATTTTCAAGCATTTGGGCTCTCTCACCGAGCGAGTCTACGGCTCCGGATTTTATCAGTGCTTCCATAGATTTTTTGTTCAAATCCTGATAAGGGACGCGCGATAAAAAATTCGAAAGGGAAGTAAACTGACCGCTTTGCTCGCGCTCCGCAATTATAGCTCGAACTACATTCGAACCGACGTTCTTTATCGCCCGGAGTCCGAAGCGAATGGCCGATTTGTCGCTTTTTTCTTCAGGCGCAAAGCCGTCGCAGGAATTGTTTATGTCCGGCGCCAAGATCTCTGTCCCGAGCTCAGAGGCTTCTTTAATCAAAAATCCAATTCTTTCGACGTCTTTTTCGTCCGCATTCATCAAACTCGTCATGAACTCTATCGGATAATATGTTTTCAGGAAGGCAGTTTGGTACGCAACTTCGGCGTAGGAAGCGGCATGCGAACGGTTAAATCCGTAGCGCGCAAAGGGCTCCAAAAGCTCACCCAATTTCTTCGCGATATTTTTCTCAACTTTGCTTTCAATCATTCTTGCGACGAATTTTTCGGTTTGCTCTTCCAGGAGGCTTCTGATTTTCTTGCCGACGGCTTTTCGGAGCGTATCCGCTTCAGCAAGCGTAAAGCCCGCAAGCGATTGCGCGATTTGCATTAATTGTTCCTGGTAGACTGCGATCCCGTATGTATTTTTCAAAATTGGCTCGAGCTTGGGATGAAGATAGGTCACGCGTTCCTTCCCATGCTTACGTTTTATGTACGAAGAAATCAGTTCCATGGGGCCGGGGCGATAAAGAGAAATCATCGCGATTATATCTTCGATATTCGTCGGGCCCAAGTCTTTCAAATAGCGTGTCATGCCTTGTCCTTCCAACTGAAAAACGCCTATCGTCTTTCCCTCGGCGAGAGTCTGGAAAACTTTCTGATCGCTGTGATTGATTTGGTCTAGATTCAGAGAAATGTCATATCGTTTTTTGACAAGCTCCAGCGTATTTTCTATGGTGGTTAAATTTTTAAGCCCTAAAAAATCCACCTTGAGAAGGCCGAGGTCTTCGATCGCGTGCATTTCATATTGGGTAACAACGACATTTCCTTCGTTTTCATTTCCAGTTGCGTATTGCAGGGGAACGATATTTTTAAGAGGGTCTTTTGTTATGACAACTCCGCAGGCGTGGACTGACGCATGGCGGGCAACACCCTCGAGCTTTATCGCCGAATCAATCAATTTTTTTGCCTCAGCATTTTCCTTATAAATTTTCTTAAGCTCTTCTACATCTTCAAGGCATTGGGCGAGCCAGCCCTCTTTCATTCCTTGAGTCGGGTTGAATGGGATCAATTTTGCAAGTTGATCGCAGAGGGCATAGGGGATGCCCAAAGCGCGCCCGGCGTCTCGGATTGCCGCGCGCGCGGCCATCGTGCCGAAAGTTATTATGGAGGCGACTTTGTCTCTGCCGTATTTATTTCTGACATAATCCAAAACCTTGTCCCTGCCAGTATCCGCAAAATCCAGATCAATATCAGGAGGGGAGATGCGATCCGGATTCATAAACCTTTCGAATATAAGATTATAGGCAATTGGATCAATATTTGTAATTCCCAGCACGTATGATACGAGCGAACCAGCGGCAGAGCCGCGCCCCGGACCAACAACAATTCCTTCTTTTTTTGCCCAGTTTACGAAATCCTGAACCATTAGGAAGTAAGTTGAAAAACCGGTTTTCTTAATCACCTCCAATTCATAATCCAAGCGTTTTTTTATTTCCGGAGTGAGGGAGGCGTATCTCTTCGGAAGTCTTTCGTCGCAAAGTTTTGCTAAATATTCTTCGGAAGTATAATTCGATGGCGAATCGTAATGAGGAAGTTGGAGGATGCCCATCGGAATGGAAAGGTGGACTCGATTCGCGATCTCGAGCGTATTATCGGCCGCGTCTGGCAAATCCTTAAAAAGTTCCCGCATAATTTTAGGGCTCCTGAAAGAAAAATCATCTGCCTTCATCGTAAGGCGGTCCTCATTCTCGATTTTTGAATTGGTCTGGACTGCGAGCAAAATATCCTGGGCTTCCGCGTCCTCCGACCGTAAATAATGGGAATCTTGCGTCGCGACTAATGGAGTTTTTGTCTGTCGCGACAATTGGACAATAGCCTTTTGGATTTCTTTGTGGCCGGATATTCCTGGGTGGTGAGATATCTCAAGGAAAAAATTTTCTCTGCCAAAAATGCTGCGGTAATCATCAACAAATTTTTCGGCGCTGTCAAAATCCTTTCGAAAAAGAGCGCGGGAAATCTCTCCGCCCATGCATCCAGAGAGGGCAATTATCCCTTTCGAATGCTTCCGCAAAAGTTCTTTGTCAACTCGCGGCTTATAATAGAAGCCCTCCAGATGAGATGTTGTAACAAGTTCAATTAAATTGTGATAACCTTCTTCATTTTCGGCGAGAAGGGTTAAGTGGTAGCGCTTCTCATCAATTCCTGGTTCTTTATCCTTAAGTGATCGCGCCGCTACGTATGCCTCAAGGCCAATAATTGGTTTAACTCCCGCGTTCTTCGCGGTCTTATAAAATTCGATGGTGCCATACATATTTCCGTGATCGGTAAGCGCTAGCGCTGGCATTTCCATCCGCGCGGCTTCTCGGACAAGATCTTTAATCTTTGACAATCCGTCCAGGAGAGAATAGTGGGAGTGTGTATGCAGATGCACGAAACTCATAAAAGTATTTTAGAATATAATTATGTCTAAATACATAGTCGGCATCGATGAGGCTGGGCGGGGACCGCTTGCGGGACCTGTGACGGTTGCGGTGGTTGCGATCTTGAAAAACTCGAAAATAAAACTTCCGGATAGAGATTCCAAAAAATTAAGCGCGAAAAAGCGCGAGGAATGGTTTCAGTTTTTTAAAGATAATCCTCTTCTAAAATATAGCGTTTCGTCAGTTAGCCATTCTATAATTGATAAGCGTGGAATTTCGTATGCACTCCGCCTTGCGGTCAGGCGTAGCATTGAGAAGTTAGAGTTTAGGCCGAAAATGATTTTGCTCGACGGTTCTCTTTTTGCTCCGCAAGAATATAATCAGAAAACTATCATAAAAGGTGATGAGAAAATCCCTATTATCGCGGCGGCGTCAATTGTTGCGAAGGTCACGCGCGACCGGAAAATGGTCCGCCTCGCGAAAAAATATCCAAAATATGGATTCGAGATGCACAAAGGCTACGGGACGCTTACCCATCGAGTAATGCTCAAGAAATACGGGTTATGCGAAATCCACCGAAAAAGTTTCTGCACCAGGCTAATTTAGATTATGAAAATGTTGAACATTCAATGTTCAACATTTGTGCTAGGATTAAAATATGAGAAAGGCTGGTCTAGTTGTTGGAGAATATTATCACATATATAATCGCGGCGTTGAGAAGCGGACGATTTTTCTTGATCAATTAGACTATTGGCGTTTTATGGCGCTTTTAATTGGATTCCAAGGCGATATTGATTTGAATCCAATGAGTAGGTTTGTTAATTTAGTTAAGCTAAAAGTATTTAACGATGAAATATTTCAGGAAATTATTAAAGAAAAATACGTTGAGTTAATTAGCTTCTGTCTTATGCATAATCACTTTCATTTGATTCTTCATGAAATCAAGGAAGGTGGTATTTCTAAGTTTATGCAACGTTTATCGAATTCATATACAAAATATTTCAATGCCAGATATAATCGGAATGGCCACTTATTCAATGGCGGGTTTCAGTCTTCTCATATCAATAGCGATGAATATCTAAAATATCTTTCTGCATATATTCATCTGAATCCTGATGAATTAAGACGATGGCACAAGAGAACTACTGAATATCCATGGTCTAGCTTTCAAGATTATGCGGGTGAAAACCGATGGGGTGAATTCTTAAATTCCCAGATTCTTATGGACCAGTTTAATGGAGGGGAAGAATATAGGCATTTCATAGAGGAAACCTCCATCTCAAAAATTGAGCGTAAGCTTCAACAGAATGTTGAACATTCAATGTTCAACACTTGAATGTTGGCGGGCGTTGTAATAAACTTCATTTATGGTAAATCATATGCGTCATACGTCCGGGCATCGCGATCAAAGGAGGGCAAATCAGACGCTTGAGGCAGTCAATCTTTCTAAATGCGGGCATTGTGGGGAGCAAAAATTGCCTCACAAGATCTGCGCGAATTGCGGGTATTACAACGGTCGGCAGGTTGTAGATGTTCTCAAAAAGCTGGACAAAAAAGAGCGGAAGAAAAAAGAGAAAGAGCTTGCAGAGAAAGAGGGCGCAAAAACTTAGAAAATCCAAACTGAAATGTTCTTTATAAATAATGCAGTCTTGAAAAATAAATATGGCAAATAGACATCTAGCAAGATCGGTTGCGATGCAGTCTCTTTTTGAGTGGGATTTTAATGGTCGCAAGGATGCGAACATTGGTAAAATACTCGAAGCAAATCTGAAAGAATTCGCTCCTGGAATCGAGGACAGTAAGTTTACCAAAGAATTGGTGGAGGGTGTTCTCGCTAATCGAGAGAAGATAAATTCGATTATTGAGAAAGCTGCTCCAGAATGGCCTCTTGAACAAGTGGCTATGGTAGATAGAAATGTTCTTCGGATCGGGCTTTTTGAATTACTTTTCGGATCAAGAAAAGAAGTGCCACCGAAAGTTGCCATAAATGAGGCAATTGAACTCGCGAAAACATTTGGGTCAGAATCTTCCGGGCGTTTTGTAAATGGAGTTTTGGGAACGATTTACAGAGAAATCGGCGAGCCAGGAAAGGATGAAACTTCAAAAAAGAGACAGTCCGTCGAAAATATAGAAGATCTTCCCATTGAGCCTAAGGCCGGAGGGGTTGTTTACAGCGAGGATGGCGGGAAACTGCTTTTTGCGTTGGTTCATGATGTTTTTGGTTACTGGACACTCTCGAAAGGGAGCCTAGAGGAAGGCGAAAACGCTCCCGAGGCGGCCAAAAGAGAAGTCAAAGAGGAGTTGGGAATCAAAAGCGCAGAGATTATCAATAAGCTCGGCCGGAATGAATACATCGCCAAGGATCCGGAAAAGGGGCAAGTTAGAAGGCAAGTAACTTATTTTTTAATTAAGACTACTGACAAAGAACTTGATTTAACACCGTCTGGAGGGTTAGATGACGCAAGATGGTTTTCTCCGAAAGAGTTTAAAGATTTAAAAACTTATCCGGATATCAAGCCGCTTTTGGAAAAATCTATTAAGCAAATTAAGGGCGAAGAATAAGAAATTGAAAGATTTAGAAGAGTTCGAAAAATCAATAGGCGTAAAATTCAAGAATAAAGAGTTGCTCCTGGAGGCGTTCACCCATAGATCCTATTTAAACGAAAATGCCGATTGGAATGGGCGCCAAAATGAGCGCCTTGAGTTTTTGGGCGATGCTGTTTTGGAGCTCATTGTGACAGAACATCTTTTTTCTAATTTTAAAGATAAAGCTGAAGGCGAGCTCACGAGCTACCGGGCAGCACTCGTGAACGCGAATATGCTTTCCGAAGTTGCGCAAGATTTGGGGCTTAACGACCATCTTCTTTTATCACGAGGAGAAGCAAAAGATTTGGGAAGGGCAAGGCAGTATATTTTGGCGAACACATTTGAGGCTTTGGTTGGAGCCATATATCTCGACGCAGGATACGACGCGGCGGATAAATTCATAAGGAAAAATATTTTGAGCAAAGTAAGCGACGTGATTTCGAAGAAACTTTTCCGTGACCCCAAAAGCCTCTTCCAAGAGCGGGCGCAAGAAGTTTACGGAATTACGCCGAAATACGAAGTCCTGAAAGAATGGGGGCCGGACCATAATAAGCATTTCGTAATCGGGGCATACATTGGCAACGATCTTGTTGCTGAAGGCGAGGGTCCTTCAAAGCAAGAGGCTCAAGCTAATGCCGCGGAAGAGGGCCTCCGGATTAAAAAGTGGATGTGAGATATGCAGTTAAAGCGCCTTGAATTATTTGGTTTCAAATCATTCGCTAAGAATACCGTCCTTGAATTCCCTCGTTCCATTTCAGCTGTCGTGGGACCGAATGGCTCCGGAAAATCGAACGTCGCTGATGCGATTCGTTGGGTTTTAGGCGAGCAATCAATAAAAAGTCTCCGTGGCAAAAAAGGGGAAGATATGATTTTCGCGGGTTCCGCAGCGCTCCCAAGAATGCAACGGGCGTCCGCAGTAATGGTTTTCGACAACTCCAAACAGGAGTTTCCGCTCGGATTTGATGAAGTTTCGATCGGCAGGCGCGTGTACCGCGATAGCTCAAACGAATACCTTATTAATGGATCCGACACACGGCTTAAGGACACAATCGAACTTTTGGCAAAAGTCGGTTTTGGATCGACTCAGCATCATATTATTGGGCAGGGCGAGGCCGACCGTATTCTGTACGCCTCTCCGGCAGAACGTAGAGAGATGATTGAAGATGCTCTCGGGCTCAAGATTTTTCATTTGAGGCGGAGCGAGGCCCAGAGAAAACTTGCCCGTACGGAAGAAAATATCAAACAAGTCCAGTCTATACAAAAAGAAATTCAGCCGCATTTGAAATTTCTGAAATCACAGGCTGATAAATTTAAAATTGCATCCGAGCTTCGGGAGAATCTTAAGAAGGAACTCGTGGAGTATTTGTCCAAAAAACTGGGAATGACTGAGGAGAAGTCCAAAAAAATCGCGGGAGAAAAAGAAAAGCCAGCCGCCGAGTTAAGAAAATTCGAATCAGAAATAGCGTCATTACGGAAAAAGATAGCGAGGGGGGATAAAATTGGCAGACACGACAATATTGAGGAAAAAAGTGTAGAAGAAAACCTGAAAAAAATAAGGGATGAGGAAATGTCTTCCTTAAGGGAGCTCGGAAGAATCGAAGGCATTATCGGGGCGGAGGAAAGGGCGCAAAAAGCCCGTGCTGGCGAAGTCATATCGAAAAATGATGCGGAGAAGATGATAAAAACTATCGATGAGGAGCTCGACAAAATTTTAAAAATCGATATTCTCGACGATGTATTGACAGCGCTGAAACATTTAAAAACAGTATTGAAAAGTTTTCTGAACAATTTAGTTTCGGAGAGACGCGAAGAAGTTAATATTGATGAGAAAAAAAAGGAGCTCGCTTCGCTGAAAGCCAAAATTGAAAGACTTGCCATGGAGAGCAAAGAGCTCGCTGGAAAATACGGGGCGGAGATCGCGAGAGCGCGAAAAGAAGCCGAGGAAACCAGACAGGACGAAAAGAGGGTCTACCAGCTTGAACTCGAAGCTGGAAAGGTTAAAGATGCATTGCGCTCAATCGAACTTGAGGAAGAAAAAGTGAAGCTATTGAAAGAGGAATATGAACGAGAGGTCGAAGAATCGGAGAATTATCTCGACAAGGACATTTCCGTTAGCGATGCTTTTTCGTCTACTAGTGATGCCGAGGCTTCGAGAAAAAAAGTCGAGCGGATTAAAGTGAGGCTCGAGGAAGCCGGAGGGATTGATCCGACAGTGATCAAGGAATATAGCGATGTTTCTGCGCGCGACGAATATTTAAGCAGGGAATTGACGGACATGGAAGAATCAAAAGAAAAACTTGAAGAAATGATGGATGAGCTTGAGGAAAAACTAATCGGAGATTTCAAAACTGGCATTTATAAAATAAACGTGGAGTTCCAAAAGTTTTTCGAAATGATGTTTGGCGGGGGTAGCGCGAGCATGGAAGTTATTAAACGAGATAAGAGAAAAAAAGTGCCCGCCGAAAGTCTAGAAGATATTCAAACTGGTCCGCCTGACTTCGAATATGTTGGTGGAGAAGAGGGTGTGGATATAATTGTTGATCTACCTCGTAAAAAAATTAAGTCGCTGGATACGCTTTCAGGCGGAGAGCGCGCGCTGACCTCGATCGCGCTTTTATTCGCGATGTCCGCCGTCAATCCGCCGCCGTTTTTAGTGCTTGATGAAACTGATGCGGCACTTGACGAAGCCAATTCACAGCGTTACGCAAAAATGCTCGAAAATCTTTCCAAACAAACCCAGCTGATTTTAATCACCCACAACCGCAATACCATGAAATGCGCTGGAATTCTCTACGGCGTTACTATGGGCTCGGACGGGATTTCCAAACTTTTGTCTATCAAGTTTGAAGAAGCCGGGGCATTGGTAAGTTGACAATAATATTTTTATGAAGTACTTTCTATCTAGGGTTAGGCGGAAGGTCAGGCTGTATGACCTAGTCATGGGAAAATATGACGGTTATGCACGGGTTAAAGCGTAGGCACTCTGGCCTACGGGGTGTTGAAACAGGGTGAGCTGTGGGACGGCCTCCGTACCCGAGAACTTGAGATAGCGCGTGCAAGGCGCATGGGTTCCATGGTCTTTCGCCTCCCTTAACAGGTGGGGAAGTGGGCTTAACTCGCTTCTCCACCTCCTTTTTTATTTTTGACTTTATAAAATAGATTTTGTATATTAAAGTCCATGTTAATGATCCGGTTGCAGAGAGTAGGGAGGAGGAATGACCCCAGTTTCCGGGTGGTTATTACTGATTCCCACAATTCGACCAAAAGCGGGAAATTTATCGAGATTGTCGGCAGTTACGATGCAAGGCACAAAGATAAAATTCAGCTAAATAAAGAGCGGATTTTATACCGGATCTCGAAGGGTGCTAAAGCAACGGACACGATGCATAATCTTTTGATAAAGCACGGCATTATAGTGGGCAAAAAAATAGATGTTTCTAAGAAGCTGAAGGGAGCTCCAACTCAAAACGTCGGAGTTGCAGCGCCGGCATAGGTATGCTATAATTGAGCGCAGGTCGACAGATTAACAGCATTCAATAAACTAAAATGGCAGAAAAATTCGGAGACCAGGAATTTCTGGAGTTTGTAGTGAAATCTCTGGTTGATAATCCGTCTGAAGTCAAAGTCGGCAGAACTGTCGACGAGATGGGAGTTTTGCTTACTTTAAAGCTGAACCCCGCTGACATGGGAAAAATAATCGGACGGAGCGGAAATACCGCGAAAGCTATTCGAACTTTGCTCCGCGTAGTTGGGATGAAAAATCACGCGCGCGTGAACTTGAAGATCGAAGAGCCGGAAGGCGGTGCCCCAAGGCCGCCCAGAAAATCTTCCAGCATGGATCAGGTCATGGAAGATCTGAAACTGTAATTTAAATTAGTTTCAAAAAAGACAGAAGCCCCGAGGTTTTATCCAAGGGGCTTTTGTTTTTTGGCTGCGATTACTCGTTCCATGTCAGTTGTATCGCCAAGTTCGAAGGATTGGTCTTCAATTGTTGGCGGTTCACGAATGATCGCATCTCTACGTATTAAAGATTTGGCGGCGACTGCAACCAGTATAATGCCGAGACCCGCAAATAATCCCGGCCGCAAATAGAAGTAAAATATGGGTGCGGCGACACCGGATATGTAATCAATGTAGGCGTTATCCGCGAGAAAAAACGACATCGCAATTACAACGATAAAGAAATTTTCCAGATTTTTCATGTACAAATCTCCTTTCTTTTGGCCACACTTTACCGTATAATATTTCCTATGTCAAAGACCAGATTCGACATCATCACTATATTCCCAAAGATTTTTGACTCGTATTTTTCGGAGTCGATTATTAAGCGAGCGGTTTTGAAGAAAAAAGCAGAAATTAAAATTCACAATCTGCGCGATTTTTCGCCGGACAAAAAACATCACAAAGTAGACGATCGGCCGTTTGGCGGGGGAGCGGGGATGGTTTTAATGGCCGAGCCGATTCTTAAAGCAGTCAAAAATGTTGAACATCGAATGTTCAACAAACAGACAAAGGTTGTCATTTTTTCTGCGAAGGGGAGACAGTTTAATCAGAAGATGGCGTATGACTGGTCTAAAAAATATAAAAATTTTATATTTGTAACTGGGAGATATGAGGGGATCGACGAGCGCGTTTCAAAAATTTTAGGCGCCGAAGAAATTTCAATCGGTCCGTATATCACGACTGACGGGGATGTCGCCGCGATGGTTGTCGTTTCGGCGTTGGTAAGATTGATCCCGGATGTAATCAATTGGTCATCGCTCGAAGACGAATCGTTTTTCAGGAAGAACTTAGAAGCCGAGCTTCCACTTGGAAGCTCGGCTTCTAGAATGGAGCTAGAATACCCGCATTATACGCGTCCGGAGGTTTTGAAATGGCACGGCAAAAAATATATGGTTCCGAAAGTTTTGCTCTCCGGAGATCACAAAAAGGTCAAGCAATGGCGGGACATGCATAGAAAATAAGGGATTTGACAAGTATTTTTAAGTGCCTATAATGGATAGTGATATGAAAATAGAGCAATAAAACCTTGAAAGCTTAGTATTCCCGCGACTCTTCGTTTAAACGGACAGTCGCGGGTATATTTTTGAGAGGACCTTAACAATTTATAGAAAAAGAACACATATAAATTTTTTCTTTTGTCCCGTTCATTCAATTAGAGAGTTTGATCCTGGCTCAGGATGAACGCTGGCGGCGTGGATAATGCATGCAAGTCGAACGGCTCCGACGACTAATTTGTAGCAATACAGAAAGGACGTCGGGGTAGTGGCAGACGAGTTAGTAACACGTAGGAACTTACCCCAGAGACGGATATAATCCGGCGAAAGCCGGACTAATTTCCGATAGTCTCGTAAGAGTAAATCACTTAGATTGGCTCTGGGAGAGGCCTGCGGGCTATCAGCTAGTTGGCGAGGTAATGGCTCACCAAGGCTATGACGGCTAGGGGGCGTGAGAGCGCGACCCCCAACGATGGAACTGAGACACGGTCCATACACCTACGGGTGGCAGCAGTAGAGAATATTCGACAATGGGGGAAACCCTGATCGAGCGACGCCGCGTGCGGGAAGAAGCTCTTCGGAGCGTAAACCGCTTTTCTCTGGGAGGAACTAAAGTGACTGTACCAGAGGAATAAGGGCTTGCTAACCTCGTGCCAGCAGCCGCGGTAATACGAGGAGCCCGAGCGTTATCCGGATTTACTGGGCGTAAAGGGTGTGTAGGGGGCATGGTTAGTCCCTGTTTAAATCTCGACGCTCAACGTCGAGACCGGCAGGGAAACGGCCAAGCTTTAGAGGGTGCCAGAGGCAAATGGAACTCATGGTGTAGGGGTGAAATCCGTTGATATCATGGGGAACACCAAAGGCGAAGGCAATTTGCTGGGGCATTCCTGACCCTGAAACACGAAAGCGTGGGGATCAAAAAGGATCGAAAAGTTCCGTACAAGGCGGACTGGTCCAATTGTGAAGTAATTCGCAATATTAAAACTTGGCTATATCGGGGAACACCCATCGATAGTTCGGGAGATTTATCCTGAGCTTGTCGAAGGACAATCCCGAGGGAAGTCTAAGTGTTGAACATCCGATGTTCAACAATCTATGACCCCGTAGAGACTATACGCCGAGCTCCTGATTTATTTCAGGATGATGATATAGTCCGAACTCTGCAGCGATGCAGAGAGGCCGGCAGAAATGCCCGGCCCAACTCAAGAATAAACAAATCGGTGCTAATTTTTGGAAAAAAGAAGGGAGTGATATTTCTACCACCCCCAGGTTACGCTTTCCGCTTATCTTTTTAGCTTCTTTATCTCCCTGCAGATTGCGCCAATCACTAGAAAAGCTGCCAAAAAGAACATTACGATCGCGGCGCCAGACAGTGCGATATATCCTAGTGTTTCCATAATTTTCACCTCCTTTTCTTTGTAAAGAATAGCATATCTAAAAGTTATTGTCAAGCGCCAAATCTTGACTCCAAAAATTAGCACCGATTATAGAAATCTTGAGCACTCCGACGCAAGGTCGGAGTAAAGTAACAAAATTGTAGATACCCTTGTAGTCCACGCCCTAAACGATGCACGCTAGGCATCCGAAGTATCGACCCTTCGGGAGCCGTAAGCTAACGCGTTAAGCGTGCCGCCTGGGAAGTACGAACGCAAGTTTAAAACTCAAAGGAATAGACGGGGACTCGCACAAGCGGTGGAGCATGTGGTTCAATTCGATGGTAAACGAAGAACCTTACCAGGGCTTGAAATGGATCTGACGGTGCCCGAAAGGGTTACCTTCTCACAAGGACAGATTCACAGGTGATGCATGGCTGTCGTCAGTTCGTGGCTTGAGTTGTTCCCTTAAGTGGGGTAACGAACGCAACCCTTATCTCGCGTTATAAGTGTCGCGAGAGACTGCCTCGATAAACGGGGAGGAAGGCGAGGATGACGCCAAGTCCGCATGTCCCTCTGATGCCCTGGGCTACACACGTGCTACAATGCCCTCTACAATGGGCCGCGATGCCGTAAGGCGGAGCAAATCCCATCAAAGGAGGGCTCAGTTCGGATTGAGGTCTGAAACCCGACCTCATGAAGTTGGAATCGCTAGTAATCGCAGGTCAGCTATACTGCGGTGAATACGTTCTCGAGTCTTGTACTCACCGCCCGTCATTGCAGGGAAGCCGGGAATACCCGAACTCCGACTTTTGTCGGAGGAAGGTAAGCTCGGTGACAAAGCAAAAGTCGTAACAAGGCACGGCTAGCGGAAGCTGGTCGTGGAGTTTCATTAATTTAAGAATTTTACCCGCTTTAGCGGGTCGAACTTAAATAGTGTCGATATCGACCGTTCGTCGATACACGAGTATTGGTCTTGGAGCTCAAAATTAAGACCCTGAGTACCGACAGATTTCGGTATAATGATACGGGACAAAAGAAAGAATTTATACTATACTAAAAGGGTCGATATTATTTATAACGAACCCAAATAAAATGGCTAAAGACGACAAAAAGCCGGCATTACCGGAGATTGAATTTTACGACTTAAAGGCGAAGAAAAAATTCAAATCCACTTCCTGGAGGCTTGTGGAAAAAAGCAACCGCAATTTCGCGGTGACGAAATCTCCAACGGGCGACTACGAATGCTGGAAGGTTTTGGGAAAAGATCAGGCGGCGGAATTGAAAAAGGCCGCTTAAGGTGTTCGGGGTTTAAAATAAAAAAGCTTTAGGGCGTTTTTGTTTTGCTCGTTTGCGAGTATAGGCTCTGCCCCGTTGGGGCAACGCCCCAGAGGGTTCAGTGGCATTCATTGCGAGTATAGTTCAGTGGCAGAACGCTGTCCTGATAAGACAGAGGCCGATGGTTCGATTCCATCTACTCGCACTTCGTTATTTATGTTATAATAATTCTAACCATATTTTAATTTTTGGAAAAGAAAATTTTTTAATCATATGGACTATAAAAAGGTATATACGGAAAATTATTTCAGCGGTAAGGATTCTTTTTTCTACTCATTGGGATATGGCAATTTCCAAAAAACATATTTTAAGAATATTTTTAGATCATTAAGGCCGTATTTAACAGAAATTAAGCAAGGGAAAGTTCTAGATGTTGGTTGCGCGTACGGGTTTATGTTGCAGAAGTTTCCTGATGCGTTTGAAAAGTTTGGTGTAGATATCTCTGAACACGCGATAGCAGAGGCAAAGAAAAGACTTCCAAACGCAACATTAAAAGTTGCGGGTGCTGAAGAGCCACTGCCTTTTCCAGAAGATTTTTTCGACATAGTTATATGCAATGATGTTATAGAGCACTTGGAGAGCCCTCGAACTGCCTTGGAGAGCATTCAGAAAGTTTTAAAGAAAGACGGGATTTTATATCTTAATACACCAAACCTAAACTGGCTTCGAAAAAATCTATTCGCATCTGCTGACAGAAAAGAGCACCACATATCTTTGCTGCCGCATAAAACTTTATTTAATTTACTAACTGAAGTTGGATTTAATATCATAGATCATTATACTTATACAAGTATTACCTTTTTCTTTTTTACTAAATTTCATTCAAACTTAGGGCATGAACAAGCATTTATTTGTAAGAAATCCTAGAATTTGCCGCCAAAGAAAAACTTGAAATTGTCAGCGGTGCGGCCCCCCGCCTGCGCCGAGGCTTCGGCCACGCAGGCGGTGGGTACGACTCACGACGATATTCCATCAGGTGGTGCCAAGCTATTGAACCTATACGTAAAATTTGACTTTCAGATATTTCTAGTTTAGAATAAATTAAATTTTCTAAGGAGGTTTTGTTATGAAAAAAGTGCCAGTTCTTTTACTTGGAGTCCTTTTGTTTGTTAGCGGGAGTGCTTTTGCGCAAGATTGCGGAAATAACCGGCAATTTTTCGTGCCAGCCGGAGTTGGTTCTCCGGGTGAATACGCGAATAGTATCGGGACGACTTTCGCGGAACTTCAGAAACTAAACCCGAGCTTAACCGAAAAAAACTTTCGTGCCGGTTCGGCAATTTGCGTTCCGATAAAATCGGATGCGTACTGGGCGCAGCTCGAGCGCGATAAGGCAACTTGGGAACAAACGATTGCAGACTTGCGCGGCGAACTTAAAACGTCCAATGACAAAATGTGGGACTTAAAGGCTGCGCTCGGCACTGCGTATATTGGGTGGCGCCTTGGCGTAGGAACCTTGGTTGCGCTCATTATTTCACTCAGTATAGTTGGCCGAAAACTTTATCGCCGCACCCACCGAGACTCGAGACGGACAACGCTTCTCGACGGCCCAAGCTATATCAAAAAGGTTGTGCAGAGACTTTCGAGTTTCAGAGCAACCCGGCGCCAAACATAAGTTTAATTGGAGAGAATGAAGCGGGCAGGTCCTTTGGCCTTCCCGCTTCTATTTTTTTAAAATATAATTCTTTATTGAGGCCCTATCGTCTAGCTTGGCCTAGGACACATGGTTCTCATCCATGAAACTCGGGTTCGAATCCCGATGGGGTCACAAATTGCAGAAAGCAGCTAAACTGCTTTAGCTGCGGGCAATTTGTGAAAGCGCAGTGATGTTTTGCCA
>Ga0209542_10008035_pt1 | contig 19849 bp, 21 predicted proteins | sample RifCSPhighO2_01_FD_184028 | JGI IMG/M metagenome (GOLD analysis project Ga0209542, IMG submission 184028) | Soil microbial communities from Rifle, Colorado - Rifle CSP2_plank highO2_0.1 (SPAdes) (version 2) | ecosystem: Environmental > Terrestrial > Deep subsurface > Rock core/Sediment ...
CTTCAGAATTAGGGGTCTTTACTAAAGTTGACTGGGAGAAGTCAATAAAATATGGTTTTTCATCATAATTAAGGATGTTGAACGGTGATAGATCGCCATGAATCAGTTCATTATCGTATAATTTTTCTATCTGCTCAATGATCAAGGCAAAGAACTTTTTTGGATCTTTGGGCTTAGCATCTTTCAGCATTGGTGCCGGATCTTTGTCACCTATCAACTCTTCTACCAAAATATGATTCATGAAAGTAATTGGTTTTGGAATTCGTATTCCGGCCTTTTCTGCCCGCAGTAGATTCTTATATTCTCGCTGAGTCCAGGCCAGAATGATCTGCCGGCGATGCTTCTGCAGGTAGTCATAGCGGGGATCTTTCTTGATATACTCAAACATCCGGTTGAAATCGCAGTTCTGCATGCGATAAATTTTGACGATCACTTTCTTCTTGCCGCTGCTGGCCAGAAAAATATTGCTTTCTTTTCCTACGGTCACGGGACTCAGCAATTCATCGAAGTAATCTCTGCTCTGCAGTTCAAATAAAGTCCTGTTGGTAAATTCATCAAAAACGCCCTGTAAAGTCTTAAAGCGTTCCTGATAGGTCAAGGTAGTCATATAGAAAGAAAAGAATTTTGTTTTTATAAGAGTTTGCGTTGCATTTGTTATTTCATATTTTTTATTTTACACTTTTAGGTGGAGGGATTAATTTTACTAAAGCCCGGCGCCCATCAGAAGTGATGTGTAAATATACCGACGAATTTTTTCCTTTTTTGTAACTTCTGTAGTCCTGTAAGAGTTCTCTGATGTCATGAATGATAGATACTTCAGGTTTGAATAATTTTGATTTTCGATCATGATTGATTATTACTCCTTCTAGCATATAATCAATATCATTTATATTCATCATTTGCACTTTTCTCCTACGCACCTGTAGCTCTTGCCACATAACGTGCCAATTGCCCAAATCATAAGAACCATCTTCTCCATTTAGATTAAGGTCTCCTGAGATGAGATTTTCATAATAAAGCGTAACTTTACAATTCATGCCATTTGGATTAGTAGCTCCTCGGACGAAAGGAACTTCTACTTCACCTTCTTCCCTTTCCCTATGAAGACTAAAGGTTGTCGGCGTAAAATCTCTGGTTCTATGATACTGCAAGAAATAATTTTTTCCGTGATAGGTCTGAAATTCCATGATCGGGCAGTGCCGAGGATCAAATTTGCCTAGATTACGTACTGCTTCGTATGTTTCCAGCAAACCCTTTATCCCTTCTCGTAATTTATCCGAAAGTGGATCCACGTGCTGCATGACGATCTTTCCATTTTCAATGACTGCATAATTGTGGAAATGTTCTTCTTTGTGAACAGTCATGATATGATATCTTCCTTCGATGGCGGAATCGGCTACTACTGCTCTATTGAAACCTGGAATTTTTTCCCAGGCCGAAAAAGATGCCTCTTCTATAAATGTCTCTTCCGGTATGTTTTGATATCGGCAATAGGCCTTGTAGTAGGGTTCACTGCCTGATTGTTCCAAACACTCAAAATAAGCTCTTTTAACTTCTTCAATGGTTTTTTTTCCTCGGGCATTGAAGCTAAAGCCGTCACATATCCAGGTCTTATTGAGATCAAAACTATGTAACAGCCCTGAGACGCCATCATAATCTTGCGGGTGCTCACTCCGCAGCAAAACTTCTTTATGGGAAGCTATAGCCTCTGGTAAAGAATCAAATCTTCGAGGAACGAGGATGCCATTCTGCTCTACATAATCAGCAATATTTCTCTTCGGCTGCCCTTGTAACCGCCGCAGATCTTCCATATAGTAATCTCCCATAAAAATGCAATAAAATAACTCTTTATATACTCACTCTTGTGATTAACTACTAGTTAGTAATTACTTGCAAAACATTTAAATATAAGCACTACTATGCAGTTACATAAACACCTCTAAACCACCTCTTTCCTCAGCAGGCTCAAGACTTCGGTTTTGGGCTTGCTGGGGTTTTTTATAATTAAATTAGGTTAACAACTCATATAATCTATAATTCTCTTGTTCCACGAACTTTCTACCAAAGAATTTATATACTGCACCCTATAAATGGAAATCATAGCCCGCCACAGAGAGTACCTGTGGGAGCACACGGCTTACGCCAAGCTGTGAACTCAGGCGTTAGTGACGCGGGCTTCATTATCAAAACCTAAGAAATAGGACATTCACTATCATCACATCACACGATTACGAGTAAATTTGGATGAGCTAGTACTGTTCTATTTCTTAACAATAATAATAAAATAATAAAACTAGGGGAGTTTGACATCACAATCATCATTCACATGTACAGTACCTTACCGGGCGCTATACCTAAGTGAGTCAGCTCTTTCTATGTAATGGAGGAATAAAATGGCAAAAATAAGCCCAGTAGCGGCTAAATACATCGTACATTCAACAATTTTCATTGATGGGGTGGTTGATAAACCAGACGTCATTGGTGCAATCTTCGGGCAGACTGAAGGATTGTTAGGAAACGACTTAGAATTACGTGAACTGCAAAGAAGCGGTAAGATCGGTCGTATTGAAGTAAATGTCAATATCACTGGCGGCAAGACCAAAGGGGAGATAGTCATTCCCAGTTCTTTAGATAAGACGGAAACAGCTATTATAGCTGCAGCGATGGAGATCATCCAGCGCATCGGCCCTTGCAACGCTAAGATTGAAGTTCAAAAAATTGAAGATATCAGGATCAGCAAACGCCAGTTCGTGATTGAAAGAGCAAAAGCTTTACTGAAAGAATTGACTCAGGAAACTTTGCCGGATTCACAAGAGCTGTCTGACGAAGTAGCTCAATCCGTGCGCATGATGGAAGTTGCAGAATACGGTAAAGAAAGACTTCCTGCCGGTCCAGACGTTGATGCCAGCGACGAACTCATCGTAGTAGAAGGTCGTGCAGATGTCTTGACCTTGTTAAAGCATGGTTTCAAGAACACTATCTCTATGAATGGAACTTCCTGCCCTCAGACCATTAAGGATCTGAGCAAGATAAAATCTGTCACTGTTTTCGTTGACGGCGATCGCGGCGGAGATTTAATCGTACGTGAACTCCTAGGAGTTGCGGACGTTGATTTCGTCACCAAAGCACCAGATGGAAAAGAAGTTGAAGAACTAGCTAAGAAAGAAATTCATCAGGCTTTAAGAGGCAGAATCACTGCAGAACAAGCTAAGCTCGACTTAGGCGTTAACAATGATGGTACTTTGAAAGAGCCTTCCGATCGCATGGTGGAAAGAAAATCTTTCAATGCCGGCCGCGAACCACGAGATCAAAATACCTACCGCAGCAGGAATGATTCTCGCGACTCTCGTGATTCCCGCAGCGATTCCCGCGGAAGATATCCTAGCCGACCATCTGCACCAGTTCAAGCTCCTGTAGCTAGAGAAAAACGCTTGACTCCGGCAGAAAAGAAAATCTTCAAGGAAACCTTGGAAGCTCTCTTCGGCACGAAAGGTGCATGCATCTTTGACCAGAAGCTGAACGTCTTAGGAAAAGTTCCTTTAAGTGAATTAAGCTCAACTGTAAAAAGCCTCAACGGCGGCATTTACGCCATTGCTCTGGATGGAGAAGTTGATATGGAGTTAGTTAGTCTAGCAGAACGCTACGGCATAACTCACGTTGTTGGAACAACTTCAAAAGTAACTGACGGGCATAAAGTAAGTGTGTTGGTTGAAGCGGAATTGTAAATTTATAATTTTTTATTTCTTTTAAGGTGAATTTCAAATTAATCATCATACCTTTCTTTTCTTCTCTTTTCTTGTGATTTACAACTGAGCATTTATAGTTCTGCTCCTGCGCGACGATATCGGTGAAAATAAAATGACTGAAATCATTGATATACTAGAACAAATGCAGGAAGAAAAATCTTATGACTCGGATCAATCCGATTTTGAAAATAATCCTATGCCGGAACAGCCTCAACCACTCTTACCTCTACAAAAATTGTTGAGGGGCGAATACCGCACCCAAATGGATAAATTAGTTAGGGAAGGATACCTCCCTCTCAGTACTGAAGATATCATGGATCTCCGAAATCTTGTTCTCGGCTATGATTTTCTCTGGAAGAATTATTTTCATACTGATTTTGGCCTGGCGGGAACTTTGGACAATATCTATCTTTTTCCTCATTCTCAACGCTTACGTGCCGTTACTCCTGAAACTCTTCACATTATGGGAGGAATTGCTCTCACGGAAGAAGATCTTAGTCAAGCGCAGATATTTTCAAGGGGTGATCTTATCCTCGCTCGAGACTTAACCGAAAAAGAAGCTAAGAAGAGTCCTCTCTGGTTGGCTTTCGCAGATGGCAATCAGGATCGTCTGGAGCGTTATATAGAAAACACTTTCCGTTTCGGTAAAGACAAATATGGTTATCAAACCATGATGGGCATTTTTACTTTTACAGATTCTTCTCTCCTTGAAAGATCAGTTTCTCTTTCCATGCTCTATGGCGGAGCGCAGGCCATCGGATACGGGCATATCAATTATAGAATGTCTCATTTATTTGGAATATTAGCTGATCGAAAAAAAGAAATAAATCTTGCTTCTATCCAGAAAGTTGATCTTAAATACGAAGAAAAAGTTGTAGATGCTCATCTGGAATCAAGTCTGGTAGGAATAATGAGACTTATCTTAAAGCGTCAGAAAGAATAATTTCGACACTTTTATATTTTTTTACTAATCTTTTTCGATACCTTTTTATCCTTCTTTCCTTTCTCTCAATCTATGGTGTTTGATGTTATCATCGGCCGTTCTAAAAAAGATGTAGAGAAGTACGGCAAAAGAGGAACAGTATTTCTGGGAAAACAATACGTCCAGATGGGGCAATCCACTTCTTTATCCAACCCGGTGTGGATGGATGTAGCCAGCGCGCATGTCGCTTTCATTGTCGGTAAACGCGGCAGCGGAAAATCCTACACCATGGGCATGATTGCTGAAGGCTTAGCTGACCTCCCTCTCGAAATCAAACAGAATCTTTCTATTGTTCTTTTAGATACCATGGGCATTTACTGGACTATGAAATATCCTAACTTTCAAGATGCGGAACTGCTTCGGGAATGGAAAATAGATTCGCGGGGGTTAGACGTCAAGATCTATACCCCTACTGGTTTTTTTTATGAATACAAGAACGAAGGAATTCCTACGGACTTTCCTTTTTCCATACGTCCTTTAGATGTCGGTCCGCATGACTGGTGCACTGCTTTCAATCTTGATCCAAACTCTGCTGAAGGGGTACTCATCACCAAAATTGTGCAGAATTTATCTCCAGAAAAGAGTTATGATTTAGATTATCTTATCGAGAAAGTGAAGAATGACAGCGAAAGTGACAAAGTAGTGAAAAGCGTAGTCATTAATCAATTTGAAAAGGCCAAGGGCTGGGAAATTTTTTCGAAAGAAGGAACTCCTTTGAAAGACATTGTCGCTCCCGGGCAAGTGACTGTTTTGGACGTAAGTCCGTATGCTACCATGGCGTCCGGCTGGGAAATTAAAGCTTTGGTAGTTGGTTTGATCTCCCGCAATTTGTTCAATCAACGCATGTTAGCCAGAAAAACGGAAGAGTTCAAGAGTGTTGATGCCGCCATGCATTATTTTACTAAAAATGTTGAAGAAAAAATGGAAGAACCGTTAGTATGGATCGCTCTTGATGAAGCGCATGAACTGCTACCTAAAGACGGAAAGACTGCCGCTACTGATGCGTTGATCACTATCCTCCGTGAAGGTCGTCAACCAGGCATCTCACTAATTCTAGCTTCGCAACAACCAGGAAAAATTCATACTGATGTCATGACCCAATCTGATATTGTCATTGCTCATCGTCTCACGGCCAGATTAGATATAGAAGCCTTAAGCCAATTAACTCAGAGTTATATGCGTCAGGGATTGGAACAGGAAATTGATCACCTGCCTCGAGTCAAAGGTTCAGCCGTTATTTTTGACGACGCTAATGAAAGAATTTTTCCGGTACAGCTTCGGCCGAGATTTACCTGGCATGGCGGCGGAAGTCCTACTGCGCTCTCGGGGAAGAAAGAATTTTTCTCTAAGAGCTTAGAAGAACTTAAAAAATTATAGTGTCGCTTTTAAAAATATACTTCTTATGATTTTGCAAAATATGATCTAGATATTGTCCTACTCGAGGAGGAAGTGCTTTGGTGTCGTACCTTATTATTACTTTATCTTCTGAAAATACTACTATTCTATCGCTGTGCAAATCACATTTTTTGTCCTCAATAAAAAGATAGTCTTCATCATCCGTTTTCTTAGTGAAATAACAGTAGGTGCGCCCGCCGATAGTTATCACATCATAGTCTCCCGGTTCTTCATCGATAAAAATTGAATATCCCTTGATCTCGAAAGGATACGGGGGAGAGACCGGCGGAGGAAAAGTATCGACACAGCTGCTTAAAGTCAAAGAAGTCAAAACCGCAGCCAATCTAGAAAGGTAGTTCATTATAACCGCGAATTTTTAATTTATTTTCCTGCGAAATAGTATTTTTATTAATCTGTTCCACTGCTGTTTGCAATAAGAAATCAAGGTTTTGCTGGCTCTTCTGATCTAAATCATCTCGTTGCCACAAAAATAAATTTCCGTCAGGAGAAGTGATGGTTATACTTTCCGCTGTCGCTTTACATCCCGGATCAGAGATATAACTTACTTTTCCTTCTGGTCTAGGAATTCTCATATAACAGTTATCATCGCTATCTTTGGTATAAACTGCTCTTGCTTCTTCAATCGCGACGGGATAATCAACAAAACTAGTTTTGGGAGTACAGCTAGAAAGTAAGGAGAGAATACCTGCACACCATGCTTTTTTCACTTATACTTTCATCTCTTTTAGTCTTTTAACTCTATTCTCAGTACTGGGGTGGGTGCTGAACAACTCCAAAAAGGAACTTGCTTTCAGAGGATTAGCAATAAACAAATGTGCGGTCGCTTCAGTTTTACCCATGCGCGCAAAAGGATAGTTATGTACATTCTTCTCAATTTTTTCCAATGCCGAAGCCAGTGCTAAAGGATCTTTGCTGAGATGTGCACCGGTCTCATCAGCTTGATATTCGCGTGATCGTGAGATAGCCAACTGAATGACCATAGCCATGAGCGGAGCAAGGATAGCCAGAAGCAATAATTCTAGTATATTTGATCCACTGCTTTGATTATCATCTCGATTCATGCCTCCAAAGATTGCCGCCCAGCGCGCCATCATCGCGATGTATGAAATAACACCGGCGACAGTCGCTGCTATGGTGGAAATAAGAATATCTCTATTCTTGACATGTCCTAGTTCATGAGCTAACACTGCCCGTAATTCTTTTTCTTCCAGAAGCTGCAAAATTCCCGTGGTTACGGCTACTGCAGCATGATCAGGATTTCTGCCGGTGGCAAAAGCATTACTTTGCGGCGTATCGATAATGTACACTTTGGGCATAGGAAGATGTGCTTTGCTAGCAATTTCTTTAATCATGGCATAAAGCCTTGCATATTGCTTTTTATCTGCTAGTTTTGCTTTATACATCCATAAAACTATCTTGTCTGACCACCAGTAGGATACAAAATTCATTCCCCCGGCAAAAATAAGGGCCATGGTTAAACCGGTTTTTCCGCCGGCCCAGGCGCCGATAAGAAGCAATAAGCCCGTTAAACCGCTTAACAACAGTACAGTCTTTAACTGATTTTTAATGGTCATTGTATCTTACTAGCATGACTATTTTAAATAACTTATGTTACTATTTTACTAAGGTAGAAAAGAAAAAAGTAAGTTCATAGCAAATTATATAAACGTAAAAACTTTAGTAAAGTAAAAGATGGTTTTAGAACATATTTTTCCTGAAGACTGGCTGGAACGAAAAGGAGTATATGCCTTCCTCTTAGGAATCGGATATTCTATCATTGGATTACTGATTGCTTCTATTTTATTTCCCGGCGATCCGGCTCTGGTGGCGGTTGCTTTTACTTCCATGCTGCTCCTTCCGGAATTATACAAGATTTTCTCTATTGAAGAAAGGCAGGAAGGTTTAGAACAGCATGTTTCCTTCCGCAGTCTCTGGAGAGATGACATTGAAATTGTGCGCATCTACATTTTCCTTTTTTTAGGAATTATGCTGGTGTATTCCGTGGGAACCATTCTTCTCCCTGAATTGCAGGCCAATAACTTATTTCGTGAACAGCTAGAAATTCGCTTCGGACAAGGTTTTTCTGGTAATGCTATTGCTGATAATGCTGTAGCAGGTCAGGCCACCGCAACTTTTTCCAGCGGTTTATTTTATTCATTATTGACCAACAATTTCCTAGTGCTCATGGCTTGTTTCATCTTAGCGCTTCTGGCCGGTGATGGAGCAATTTTCCTCATTGCCTGGAACGCTTCGGTCTGGGGGACTATCTTTGGACTTACTGCCAAGAATGCTGCAGCATTTGCCGGAAAACATCCTCTGTATTTTTTCGGCCTCATTATGGCTATCGTCTTCCCGCACATGATTTTAGAAGCAATTTCCTACTTCATGGCAGCCATCTCCGGCAGCGTCATCTCCAAAGATGTGTTGTTAGAACAATTTGCCTCTGACCGCTTCTTTGCAGTTTTTGGATTTAATCTTTATCTGCTTTTATTTGCCCTGCTCTTTTTATTGCTGGGAGCAATTATGGAAACTTTTGTTTTGAATAATGTAGATATCTATCAGCAGATCATTCAGATGAGCTTTAAGGCTATGGGCGGGTAGAGTATAGATATTTTTATATAATTAAAGTTGACAATTTGATTGATGGTTGATTCTCAACAAAAAAGGATTTTAATTGGCAGTTATTATGCTTCCGGTGATATTAGTGGTATTGATATAGTAAATTGTCCAAAAATTGATGCTCGAAATATTGAAACAATACTTGGCAAAGTTGTCCAAAAATCTGTACCTGTTCATCAACTAGGTTGGGAAGAACGCGATGAATATCTTGTTGAATGGTGTGAAGGTCCCGGCTGGAGTAATAGCCGCGCTTCCATCATGGGCAAAAGAGAAAATTATTTTGATGAACAATTTTCAAGCTTTGAAGCCCAAGCACATTTTCCTGGAGCAGAGAAGTTTATGGAAAAAATATTAAAGCAGTATGAAATTCGTTCTCCTCCTCCAAGGAATAATAGATACTGATTTTATCACCCATGCGGCTTACAAACCTCATAAAAATCGCATTGCCCGCCGTTCCATTTGCATAAAGGTGTTACTGTTTTGGGATAATCATTTTTTTCTTCCGTAATTGACGTATGGGCATGAATCAATTCAATCTCCCGTCTAGCTAATTTCAATAATTCTTCGTCTACGGTAACTAATTTCAGCTTATGCCGCAAAAAGAAAATTCCGGCTTTAGACGGTAATTTGCCATGTTTCTCAAAGTACAAGAGGCTGTAAATGGCTAGCTGCAGTCGGATACTATCTTTAACTTCCAGGCTGGCATTGGTTTTGTAGTCAATGATGTGCACTTCATCTTCTACGTGCTGGATGGCATCAATAAATCCGCGTACGGAATAATTATCTGAAACATATTGCATCTCTCGCACCGGGGTAAGATACGTAAATGCTTCTTGCAAGGAGATCTGCTTCTTCTTCATAGTTTCTTCCAACTTTTCAAAAAACTGATTGCCCCAATTTATGAGCATCAACATGGTCTCTTCAAAGTAAAACCGTAGTTGATCCTGAGTAAGTTGCAAGATCTGCAACTCCTCTGCTTTTGCTTTCCAATGATGAAGAAGAAGTTTCTGTAGAGCTTCACGCGATTTTTGTTTATAATTTTCTTGAGTATAAGAACTGACATCAACATCATAAAAATGTTCCAGACAGGAGTGAGCAATATTCCCTCGCACCGTATGTACGCTGGGAGAAGTAGGAAGTTTTTCGATATATTGAAAATAATATTTTCTTTGGCACTGCTTGAAGGTATTAATAGACGACGGAGATTCTACTCTTTTAGCCATGCAAACACACCTCTCTTTTTAAGTGATTTCAGGAAGTTAATTCTTTAAATGTTTTTCCGTGCTTGAATCTTTGCTTTCCGGCTCTGTTTTATCCGCTTTCATGACAAATGTTTATAAATACCCGTCAGAATAAGATATTATGGCTGATCATCCCGATGAAGAAATGCAGGTAATCCGCGTACGTTTGCCGCAGCGAAACGAAGTGCTGGGCATTGTACAACAAAGATTAGGCGGCAGCCGCATGAAAGTTCTCTGTCTGGATGGAAAAGAACGTATCTGCCGGATTCCCGGTCGATTGAGAAGAAATCTCTGGGTACGAGAAAACGATGTTGTTATTGTTGAACCCTGGGAATTAGGCGGACATGAAAAAGGAGATATTGTCCATAAGTATCAAGGTAAAGCAGAAGTTTCCTTCTTGAAAAAGAAAGGATACCTGAAGAATCTGGAAGAAGAATTCTAAGAACTTTTAATTCCTAATATTATTCCTATATCACTACTCTCAAATAGAAAATTATTTAAAGCAGCCTTATAGAAACAAGCCATGAAATCTAAAACAGTAGGTAAATTACTATTTCAAAGTTTTTTGTTGTTAGTTCTTTTATTCGGTTTAGTGCGTTTGATAGTTATGAAAAGCGGCAAGTTTGCCATGTTGGAATTAGCCGGTTTAATAGGGTTATTATTAATTTCCGTAGTAGGGTTAGCAACCTATAACAAGTCTGGAGACAGAGCTTTATTCTTTGTCTTTCTCTTGTACACCGTAAACATCCTGGCCATCTGGGTCCATTATCATTCCTTGTATCTAATTTTGCTACTTGGAGCAGCTTTAGGATTACTGACCAGCATCCCCCATCGCTCTCAAAAAAGTTGCGAAGTAAAATGCGGGGAAAAGTGTGGAGAAGAATGCGGTACTTGCTGTGGAACTTGCCAATGTGGTCCGGAACCGATGACTTCCGCTCCTCCCCAGAAAGTGAGTGCAAAAGTTGAACCTAAAGCAGCAGCTGAAGTGGAAGCAAAAGAAGCAGCTGTTCCTGCAAAAGCAAAATTCACTCCTGGTAAATATGTGGCCAGCAAACGCAGTAATGTTTATCACGAGCCTAAGTGCGACTGGGCTAAGAAAATCCAGAAAGACCGCAGGGTATGGTTTGCTTCCCGCGAAGAAGCCTTAAACAAAGGCTACAAGAAGCATGAATGCGTAAATTAAGTTTTTAATTAATTTTTTTCTTACTTCTTCCAAAAATACAGCACCAATCCAATCACGGATACAGAAATTGCCATATCTGCAATATTAAACACCGGCCAAAAGCCGACGTCAATAAAATCAACCACATACTGTCTTAGGATTCGATCAATCAGATTTCCTGTTACTCCCCCTAAAAATAGTCCAAATAAGGCCTGAGTAATTTTCTCTTTCGGAATCTTATGATAAAAATAGATTACGCCCATAGCCACAACCGCAGAAATTATGGCTAGAATAGCCATCTGCCCTTTCAAGATTCCGAATCCAGCTCCTGTATTATCAACAAAATGGATCAATAGAAATCCCAGCTTCCATTCTGGCATTTTTGATGCAATGTAAAATTTAGTTAATTGATCTAAGAGAACAGTAAATAAAGCGATGGTAATAAAAATAATCAAATACTTTTTCTCTTTACTTTTTACCATAGCCGTTCACGGCGCTGCTGCTGCACGCCGGCTGCCTTTTCTAAGTTTGCAGTACGCTGATCCAAAGAACCTAGCATCGCTTTGATGGTATCCAGCTTGCTGCTGATTAATTCCAGATCCTTTTCAATGTTTTCTGAAGGTTGCTGCAAGGTTGGTTGTTGCTGAAAATTAGTCTGCTTATAAGGTGATCCTTTCATGGAAGAAGATCTCAGATCCTGCTGTTGCCGAGAAAAAGAGCTTTTCTCCTCAAAATCAGTATCGGGCTCTAACAGAGGGTCATCCTTAATGCCGGTTTTAAGCTGTTCATCGGCTATTTTATCAAAATCCATTTCATCATCATGCCGCCAGAACAATAACTTGTTTAAGATGCCCATATGTGAAAGAAGGAATTAAGAGTTTAAATGGTTTTCTGATGCTACACTAGGCGAACGTAATCCTATAAAAATTATGCTTTTCATCAATCAGCACTTTTACATCCGGCTTGATCAGATTGTAACAAACATAGGTAAACGGCAAGAATGGCTCTACAAAGGCGTGCACTTCTTGCTTGCTCATGCCCTGACCTTTCTTTTCCTTCAATTTCTGTTCCTGTAATAATCGCCATTTCTTATGTACTTCAGGTGAATCTGCTTTCAGCATAACTATGTAATCCAACAATTTCCATACCGGCTGATATTCTTTCACAAAAGCAAGCACCACTTTATGGTCTTGTAAAGTTGGATCTAATTTTCTGAGATCAATCCCATTTCGCCTACAAATATCTAACAACTGCTGAGAGCTAACTGCTGGCATTCCTACACACCACCCTTCCAAGATTAAAAAATCCTGCCTTCCTTTGACTTTCTTGGTCTTGGAAAGAATCTCTCCTTTCCCATCATACTTTGATTTATCAAAAATTGGAATTTCAAAATTCTTTCCTGCTTTTGCTCTTTGCAATGTTTCCAGCAAGAACTTCACCCGATGCGTTCCAGGCAAACCACGAGAGATTTGATAGAATAGGTTGTGTGAATATTTTTCCTGCAGCTTCTTCCTCTCCTTCCAACTTTGATAAAAATCATCTAAAGAAAAAGATTGAACTTTGAAACCTTTCTTTTTCAATTGCTTTTCCAGGAATTGCACAATCGTAGTTTTTCCAGTTCCTTGGCCGCCTTGAATTCCCACGACAGTAGTTTTATTTTTATGATGGATCTTTTGCAGCTGTTCAGCAATTGGTACAATGATCTTCTGCTCTTCCTCTTTGGTAAATTTGCGTTCTCCCATAAAGGTAAGAAAGAAAATAATCTATTTAAAGTTATGTTCAGATTTTTAAGTCTATAACTTCAACTTCATTCAAACTCATAATAAATTATTTAAAGTACGTTCTTTCTTAAATACCATGGCTAAATCAAACTTCCTTTTAGTGGATTTAAATGAACCAAAAACCAAGAAACTGGCAGAAACTATTACCAGTGAAACCAGCAGGAAAATTCTCAATCACTTAGCCGAGAAGGAAGAAACTGAAGCCAATATCGCTAAACTACTCAATCTTCCCATCTCTACTGTTCATTATCATCTACAGAAACTGCAGGAAGCACATCTTATTACGGCCGAAGAATTCCATTACAGCCAGAAAGGCCGGGAAGTTCTGCATTACAAGCTGGCTAACAAGTATATCATTATCGCTCCTAAACATGTTTCTGGCTTGAAGGAAAAATTGAAAGGAATTCTACCTGCTGCTATAGCGGCGCTGGGAATTAGTGCAGTAATTAAATTAGTTCAAAGTTTATCACAAACTGCTGTTCCAGCTATGGAAACCATGGAATCTGCTGCTGCCGATACCACGTCGATAGCTATGAAAACTGCAGCAGCTCAAATCGCTCCGCAGGTAGTAGAACAACCTAATATTGCTTTATGGTTCTTTGTAGGAAGTTTGGCTGCCTTGTTGATTTATCTAGTAGTTGATTTAATTAGAGAAAGAATAAGAAAATAATTAAAAGAAAAAAATAAAAATTTACTTCTTCTTAATGTTGTTTTGATTCTTTTGGTATTTCTTCCATCCCAGCCATGCTAGTAAAGCAACAATAGCGTATGGAATCAATCCCACGATGAATTTCAACAAGTTATTCAGGCTGTTCACAAATTTAGTGATCAGTTCTGAAAACTTCACAAACACGGCATCAACATACTCAGAGCGCTTCTCATTCAGGTTAACATAGATCGTTGAGTAAGTTACCAGGGTATTGGTATTCTTCAACTGTTCTTCTAAGTATTTGATGGTTCTTTCTTGTTCAAAGATGCGATCGCTCAATTGGATCTTGTCTTCAACCGTAGTGGCTTCCTTAAGCATCTGCTGGTAGCGTGCTAAGCGTTCCTTCTCTGAAGTAAGCTGGCTTTGTAAGTCTACGAATTGCTGAGTGATATCATCTTTACTTTCCGTAAACCAAGTCACTTCGCCGATCTGCTTCAATTGGCTGACTACAGCATCATACTTCCCGCTTTCTACTTTGATAGTATAACTTCCGGAAAAATAAGAATTTCTTCCGTTTCCGTCATCATACTTTTGCGCATTTTCATTTAGCAAAATAGCATCAGTAGTTGTTACAATAGCTTTCAGCTTGTTTTCCGCTTCATGAAATGTTCCTCGTTCTACCTCTAAAGTCACAGAAGCAGTTTTAGTAATTTGTCTATCCTGTACTTCTGGCGCAAATCCATTATTATAGTAAGGCGGCATTATCGGCGAGGGCATTCCGATTCCCATCTTCGAATCTGCGGCAATTCCGCCATATGCTCTTTCTCCAAATCCAGCTTGATACAGACCTTGCTGTACGGTATCTACTGCGGGCAAGCCCATAAACAGTACTAACACTATCGCTAACAATAAGACGATAAGCCAATTCTCTTTTATTTTTGTAAATTGTTCTTTCACGGTCATGGTTTTATACCTCCATTGGGGTGATTTTGACTAAAGAAATTAAACCTAATATATAAATGCTCTAAAGACTTTGAATGGGGTTGAAGTTAAAAATAAACAGTAGTAAGAAACAAAAAAGAATATTCTATTTATTGTTAAGGTTTAGTCCTTTCCGGATCCCTGGGCAATAATACTGCTTCCCGGATGTTATCCAGCCCTAACAATTTATGGGTAATCCTGTCCAAGCCGAAGCCTGCGCCGCCATGCGGTGGAGCTCCAAACTGAAAGATCTCTCCATACTCGGTCATCTTATCCAGATCCAAGCCTTTCGCTTTAGCTTGTTTCTTGAGAATTTCATAACGGTGTTCCCGTTGTGAACCGCTGCATACTTCTACACCATTGAACAATAAGTCGAAAGATTTGGTAACATCTGCTTTTCCTTCCGCTTTCATTTGATAAAAAGGCTTGACTGCCCAAGGAAATAAAGTTAAGAACACAAATTCTGAGCCATACTTCTCTTTTACTAACTCGCCCAACATTTTTTCTCCTTCTGGGTCAAGATCTTCATCATCTTTGTACTTTTTACCTTTCTTAGCCAGTAATTTCTTGGCTTCATCCATGGTAATTCTGGGAATTTTCTTAGGAACAACTAATTCTACCCCTAATGTTTTTAATTCCGCAGCCGCTTCCTCAGATAGATTGCTCATTAGATTGACAAACATTTCTTCAATCAGATCCATCACATCATTGTAATCTTTGATAAAACCCATCTCGAAATCTACCCCGGTAAATTCAGTCAGATGCCGAGTGGTATGCGATTTCTCTGCTCTAAATACCGGGCCGATCTCATAGACGCGTTCAAAGCCGCCCACGACAAACATTTGCTTGTAAATCTGCGGTGACTGCGCTAGATACGCTGGTTTTCCAAAATAATCTAAAACAAACAACTCTGCTCCTGATTCTACCCCTACTGCAGTTATTTTTGGCGTATTAATATTAGTAAATCCTTTGTTGTCAAGGAAATTAGTCAAAATTTTGACAATTTTACCTCTTACTTTGAAAATAGCCTGCTTCTTCAGGTTTCGGGTATCTAAAAAGCGATGATCGATCCGTTTATCAATATTGGTCTGACCTTTATCAGAATTATCAATCGGTAAAGGCGTAGCAGCAGCGGAAATAACCTGCACTTTTTTGATTAATACTTCAATTCCCCAGCGTGATTCCTTATTTTTCTTAGGGGTACCAACAATTTCTACTACTGATTCATTGGTAATGGTAGCTAAAGTATTAAAAGAAGCCTCTTCGGTAGTATTTTTTAAGGCAATAGTCTGCATATCACCGGTTCTATCGCGCAAAATCAGAAATTTGATCTTGCTTAAGTTTCGTAAGTCTTGCACCCATCCTTGGAGCAAAACTTCCTTATCCAGATGCTCAGATAATTGATTAATTAGTATTCTTTCCATGAAAGCACAAATAAAGGGCTCCTTTTTATTGTTTTCTATAGAAAATTTTGCAAATTCGCAAAATTGTTCTAAGAAAACTTGAAAAAAGAAATTATACGCTTTAAAGCTCTTTTTTCATTGTTTTCTGTCTGATTTTTGTAAAAAGATGAGAAACGGAAAATTTTGTTGAAAAAGAAGAAAAGAAAAAAAAAGAAAATGAAAAAACTAATTTACATTCGCTTTTTTTTCTTTGAAGCTGCTTTTTTCTTAGCCATATATCATAACACCTCTTTTGTTAAATGATTAATGAAGTAAATACTTCTACATATTTAAATGTTACTTATATTCAACTTTTATTTTTAGTTTTATTTTTTTCTGCTGCAACAATTTTTTTCAATGCTAAAACGTACGCAGCAGTTCGAAAACTTTTTTTCTCGTCGGAAAACTCTTTCCAAATCTGTGTAAAAGCAGAAATCATCTTTTCTTGCAACTTTTTCTTGACTTCTTGCTCGCTCCAGGATTGATTTTTCTTATTTTGCACCCATTCGAAGTAAGAAACCGTAACTCCACCGGCATTTGCTAAGATATCCGGCAGCACTAACACTTTTTTATTCCACAAGATTTGGTCTGCTTCCGGTGTGGTAGGACCATTGGCAAGTTCCAAAACAATTTTTGCTTTTACTTTTCCGGCATTCTTCTCCGTTATCACGCCGCTTAATGCAGACGGAATCAAGATAGAACATTCGCATTCTAGCAATTCCTCATTAGAAATCTTTCGCGCTTTCTTATACTCAACCACGCTTCCTTTACTTTCTTTGCTCTTCATCACTTCTTCTATCTCTAATCCGGCAGAATCATAAATTCCGCCTTTAGAATCAGAAACAGCCACAATTACATAGCCTTCTTCCGCCAAGAGTTTAGCCATATTCATGCCCGCGTTTCCAAAACCTTGGATGGCCACAGTCTTATCTTTCAATCCTACTTTTTTGACTGCTTCCTCTAAAACATATACGCCACCTAACGCCGTGGCGATATCTCTGACTTTAGAACCACCTAATTCCAGAGGTTTTCCGGTAATGAAAGCGGGAGCTTTCTTTCCCGTTACTTTTTCAAATTCATCCAGCATCCAGGCCATAATTTCTGCGGTTGTATACACGTCGGGCGCAGGAATATCGGTATCGGGGCCGAGATACTTGTAAAATGCCCGAACATATGCTCTGCTCAGTTCTTCTAATTCTTTTTTGCTTAATTTTTTTGGATCAACGGTAACGCCGCCTTTCCCGCCGCCGAAAGGTAAGTCCGTAACGGCAGTTTTAATGGTCATCCAAAATGCAAGTGATTTAACTTCATCCTCAGAAACTTCAGGATGATAGCGAATACCTCCTTTATAGGGGCCGCGCGCGTTGTTGAATTGCACCCGATACGCAGGATACTTTTTGCCGTTCACTGATAATTCTGCTTTGAGAACTCTGTCCGGAGTTTCTAATTTAGTAATTTCTTCCCGGCTCAGTTTAGCTAAAGGAGCAATTTTTTCTAAAAATGTGGTAACTTCTGAAAAAGACATACTCGTTGAAGAATGTAGCCAGATTTTAAATTTTGTGTAGTAATGAGTAAGTTAGAGTAACTTTTTCCTTTAATATTTCGTATCGTTCCCGCGTAGCCGGAAATGATAGAACATAATCTCTGGTACTGGCGTATTCTTTCTTTTTTTCAATACCTGGAGGAATAATCGTTCCTTCTGGAAACTGTCCTCGAGTAAGATCGACTTCTTCCCCGGCAATATAATTAAAATAATGGGAAATTCCTTTTCCGCTGGGAGTTTTTGCTTCGGCCCAGACAATTTTTCCACCTAAATAATCGTTCACAATTACTGCGGTTACGGCGCACTGGCCCCAGGCTGGATTATCCTCGCTCCAATATTCTGGATCAGAACTAGTTTCTCTACTCCACGATTTTTGAATAGCTTGTTCTAATCTAGAACTTTCGGTAATCTCTAATTTACTAATACCCAATCTCAATCACGTCTCCTTCTTGAGGAATATAATTCCCGAAGGCCGTGGAATCTTTACCATTTACGGCCATGTGCACTTCACTTCCACAATGCTGGCTGCCATCAAAAGTAAGGCATTGCGTATCAAAAATAATATTGGCTTTTTCTAAAATATGATATAAGGAAAACTTGGAAGTAAATACTTGCACTTTATCATCATTGAACTTTACAAAAAAATCTTTATCATTACTCCGTTTCGGCAAAGCAACATTTTTGATCTTCAAAGTAAAAGTCATCGGTGCTTGATTGTATTGATAGTAACCTTTTTCCTGACAAGAATTGATCAAGCACATATTCTGGAGGCAAAGTACAGTTACTGGTTGTTCATCGCACGAAAGATAACAATCAGCATCACTTGAACATATTCTCGGCTCTACGGTTGTTGAATCAGAATCAGAATTGTTTAAGATACTGGGAACAACAAAACCTAACGCCAGCAAGATCAAAAAGACAATAATTCCTATTTTACTCAACAATTTTTCTGTTTTAGCCATGACTTACCTCTATCTATGCTCATAAAATAAAGTAATAAAAAAAGAAGAAATAGTTAAACATTTCTATTTTGAGGACTCGACTACTAAATTTCCTCTCATCCCGCGCCAATCTTCACAACTGCCGCAAGTAAAATCAAAAGTTCCCGATTTGTCAGCAGTGAAGACCACTTCTGTCGTTCCGGAAACTGTTTGTTCTACTCCTAAGGCAGGAACGGCAAAGGTGAAATCCAATCCAGTTGGCACAATGGTCAAGGCTACTTTGGTTCCTTTCTCAACTCTAAGCACATTCGGGTTGAAGATCCATTTCTTGGCATTTAAAGTCAGTTTTACCGTCTTTCCAGCTGCAGGTTCAGCAACTTGTTCCGGTTCTTTCACTTCTGTAGGTTCAGTAGGAACTTCCAATTCCGGTTTTGGCTCACTTGTTTCTTCTACTTTTACGTCTGGCGTAGTCTCTACAGCCACGGGTTTATCAGTTTCAGATAATTTCTGTTCTGTTCCAGGAACTGGTTTATCCATCTCTAATCCCTGAGGGAAGAATAATTTTCCATCCTTGGTTACATAAGAATCCACGACTTGGTCGGCTACACTAAGTGTCACTCTATAAAGAGTATCTAATTCTTCTGAAGATTGCACTTCAGCTTGAAAGGGAGCTTGAAGCAGTTTAGTGTTTACATAGGTAAGCACTTTTTGCTCAGCTTCAGGAAGTGTTACTACTACTGCGCCCGTAGCGGCATTTTTATCAGTAAAAGTAAATCCTTGCGTGAATAAAGAAAGTACTAATAAAACTACGGCCACCCCGGTCAATACTTTCCAGGTTGAAGTTTCCTTAAATACCTTAGAACCCTTATCATCATCTTCCCAAGGATTGACTGGTGAAGAGGTTTCTACGGTCGCTTTGGTTTCACTTACCGGCGAAGTTTTAGCTGGTTTAATAGTTACAGTAGCAGTTTCTTTCTTAGCAGGAGCGGAAGTTTCCGATTTTTTCTCTGCCTTTAGCTCGCTTACCTTCTCCGCAGCGTGTTTTTCTTCTACTGCTTCTTTTGCTTTGACAGGAGTACTCTTTTCGCTTTTCTTAACTGCACTTTTTTTAAGAGGAAGAGGACTTGGTTTTTTGTGACCTCTCAAGCGCAGCTCCTGGTCATTTTCCCGAGGCTCGATCTTTTCTATTTTTATTTCCTGGCTTTTAGCCGGAGTTACAGGAGGTAAATCTTCAAGATCTTCTATGAATTCCTCACCGAAGAAAGAATCTTCTAAATCATCTAGTTGTTTTTGTTCCATCAAAAAACACCTCTTGTTTTTGTTTTTTGAGGGTTCCAAAAAATCTC
>Ga0209542_10008036_pt1 | contig 19847 bp, 21 predicted proteins | sample RifCSPhighO2_01_FD_184028 | JGI IMG/M metagenome (GOLD analysis project Ga0209542, IMG submission 184028) | Soil microbial communities from Rifle, Colorado - Rifle CSP2_plank highO2_0.1 (SPAdes) (version 2) | ecosystem: Environmental > Terrestrial > Deep subsurface > Rock core/Sediment ...
CTTGACATGCTGCAATTCCTGCTCTACAAGTGCTTTCAGAACCGCCTTATCATCTTTGGTTAGGACCATATTCTAAGAGTAAAGAAGGGGTTTTATAAGGTTTTTGGAAGGGAATCATCATTCACTCGTAAAACGCCAACTCTTCCATTCGCAGAATTTTCTTTAAGATTTTCTCGCACGGAAGATTTAAATAAATAGAGAAATATATTCTGTTCCATGGCACCAACAACAGTTCAGTTTTCCGAAGATTTACAGCCCCAGATTACGGAGGTCGTAAATAGACTTGGCTTCAAGAACCAGGAAGAATTTATAGAAGAGGCAGTACGCGACAAAATTTTGGAAATTAAAAAGAAGCAGTTTTTTGCAGGTTCGGATCTAATTACGCAGGGCCTGTCTAAAAAAAAGATAACTGAGAAACAAATTCTTGAAGATTTCGAACGTCAACGAGAATGAAAATTCCTATTGTCGTGGACGCCAACCCGATTATTTCTTCACTTATAGGTGGATTTTCAAGAGAGGTACTTTTTCGCCACGATTTTGAGTTTGTAACCACTGCTTTTACTATTCAAGAAGTTAAAAAGTATCTTCCTGTGATCATCAAGAAGTCAGGAGTGCAGGAAAAATTAGTTTTTGATTTGCTGAACCTTCTTCCACTACAGATTCATCCGAGTGAGTATTATGAAGATTTTAGAAAGAAAGCACAAGATCTTATTGCCGATCCGAAAGATGTTGATATTCTTGCTTTAGCTTTGAAACTTAAATGTCCCGTGTGGAGTGAAGACAAAGTTTTTGAACAAATTAAAGAAATTAAGTTATTGAAGACAAAGGATTTTGTGTAAAAAATAGTGGTCTTAAAGATGCAGATAGTCCCCTCATTTTACTTACCGGCCATTATTCACTCATATACTGAAAGCACTACATTTTCGCATTTTTACACTGAAGGAACGAAATATTCGAACATCATTAGTTCGTTCCTTCATATATAATGGCGGTTAACAATGTTCGAAAAGTCATGACCGCCACTATACATCATGCTTTCAGGATATTCCGAAGGCACATTTATTACGATTGTTTAATGCCTTCGTTATAAAACGCCAACTCTTCCGTCTTCTCATCAACAAACACATGCGCTTCCGGATGTTCCTGCAAATATTTCTCCCTAACTTTATCAGGCATGTTCTGTAACGTTCCTTTTCCGCTTAAGCCCGTCGATGGCGTCTTCTTCAAATAATCATCCGTGGTAAACTCCTTTCCTGAATTCACAAGCTCGGCATATTTCGGAAAATCGATCCACGTGTACCACCCGTCAGCTTTCTTAAATTTCTTTTTGGCGAACATCACCACCCGAGAAGGTATATGTTCTGAGACAATTTCATACTCAGGAAGATGTTTCACTAGCTGCTTACTAAATACAACAATCTCTTCATGAAGCGGCATATTTTCCTTGCTCAACCGCTGCATGCTCGGCCCGACAAACATGTACGCTTTCACTTCAATAAAGTCTGAGCTTCCCTTGTTAATCAATTCCGCGTATTTTTCTAATAACAGATCATTAATTCCTTTAATTACGGTTAATCGGATGCACGTTCGTTGTTTTTTCTCACGGAGGTAATCTAACGACTTATTCAACCGTTCCCAATAATCTTTAAACAACGGAATATCCACATCTTTCAATAATTCTTTTGTCGGCGCATCTACGGAAACATACAACTGGGTGACTGGCTTCAAATCACGTATCTGCTCTGGATACTGCGCATTGGTCACTAAAAATGTGGAGATGCCATCCTTATTAAACAATTCAATGGATTCATTAATTTTAGGGTAAAAAATGGGTTCCCCGGTGAGAGATAAGGCCACATGTTTTATCGTATTAGACATTTCATACGCTTTCTTATTAGCTCTCTCGGATCCCTTAAATCCAATTAACAGTTTATGATGTGCTTCCAATGACCCTTTGTGAATTTCCTCTGGATCATCAACCTTCCATTTCCATTCCTGCGAAACAGGAGCTTTATATCCCCGCCAGCAGAACGTGCAGCGATTTGCGCAGCTGATAGATGTGGTCATCTGCATGCATTGGTTGCTCATGATGCCATAAAATTTAAGCTTATAGCAGCCGCCTTCGCCGTTGATCATGTTCTTCGTCCAGCCGCAGATTTTCACAGCACTGTGGCTGCCAACGATGCGGTACTGCTGCTTTTCCAGTTCTGCTTTTGCTTCCGGTGTTAACATTTGATTTCTGAGTCTCCAGTTATTTTATAAAAGTTTAGGATAATTGTAGGAGATATGGTTTAACAACCAGAATGAGTGGAGTATAAGTATTTTATTAGAACAGAGAAAACGTAAAAAAAAGAGAAGATTAAAAGAAAATTAAAAAAAAGATTTATTTCTTTTTCTTAAGGAAGTACCAAGCTGCTCCGATTGCAACCAGGACTAAGACAACCACTACCCATGGCCAAACAGCTCCTGGTGCTTCTATTGCTTCCTCTGGCGCTGCTGCAGGTGCTTCTTCAGCTGGTGCTTCTGCTACTGCTTCCGGTGCCGCAGGAGCTTCAGGTGCTTCTGCTACCGCTGCAGGAGGAGCAGCAACACCGAATCCTTTCTCACCAATTACAAAGTAACTGAAGCCCGGTGTTTCAGCAGTATAGTGGATATACGTTCCATCATCCTCTCCAGCTGTCATTGTTAACTCTGTCCATTCATTATCTACAAAATGGTAGATGGTAACTTGATTCTTTCCGAGACCATTCTCAGTCAGCCAAGACTTTAATACTTTGAATTTAAGCGTGATCTCGCTAAGAAGATCATCTTTCAAGGCAACCCCTTTCGTAATTTCTAAAATCTTGTATGTTTTCCCTTCAAAAGTATCAACTTGTGCAGGTAATGAATCTTTCTTAGCTACTTTTACCCATCCGCCATAGACCGTCTCGTCTACTTTAAAATTAACTTCGGTAATACCAACTTCACCGTTTTTAACTTCCAAAGTAGCTGTCTCTCCTGTATTAATAGACGTCCATGTTTCCTGGCTAAACGAACCTGTAACTCCAGAGGATACTCCACCACTTGAACCACCAGATCCTCCACCGCCACTCGAAGCAGCTGCTGTTGTCCAGCTTCCCGTACCGCTACCCCTATTACCCACTCTATCTACGGCATAACATTCTGATGAAGATGCACTGCCGGACACAGCCGTGGTTGATTCTGAGGCGCTGGTCGTACCAACAAAGTATGGACCGGTTACAATATCAGTTGTTGCTTCTGAAGCGGTGCAACTACAGGTAACAGTAGCTCCGATCGCAGGTGAAGAGGTACACGTTACCGTAACGCTTGGAGCAGATTTGTCAACCGTAAACGTGATAGTTTGCGTGTTATTGACGTTACCAAGGCTGTCGTTTGCATAAATGGTCACCGTATTGCTCCCTGCTTCCAAGGCAGACACGTTGTAGCTGACGTTCCAGAGCGTTACACTATTTACAGCATCAACCACACCACTTAAGTTAAAGTTATTTCCGCTTGCATTATCAAACAGGAACACAACATACGTTGGCAATTGTCTTCCAGACACGTTATCAACACTTACGTTGAACCGAACAGTCGAATTTTTCGCGCTATAATTTCCACCAAGAGTCACGCTGTAGTTTCCAAAGCTATTACCTCCAACATTATTTCCACCGTTAGATGTATCTGCTCCCACTGTCACGTTAGCAGGAACATTGGGATTGAACGTGATTGTTTGTGTAAAATTTTTGTTACCAGAACTATCATTCGCATGGATAGTTAATGTCTGCGTGCCGCAACGAAGCCCACAGAAACCAGAAATATTCCTTGTTACGTTCCAATTACCGGAAACATTCTTTGCAGTAACATTAAAATTGAGACCAGTACCATTGTCAAATTGGAAGACAACCCCTCCAGTGAAGGGAATCCCAGACGTTGCATCATTAACAGTTGCATTAAATATTTGGTTTTCATTTGTTCTTAAATCCTGACCAGCATTGGTATTATTAAATAAGGATAAAGATGAAACTGTAGGCTTGGTGTTATCAACAGTTACCGTATTCCAGAAAGTGGCGTTAAGTTGCGCACCTAGAGAATGATCGGAAGTTATAGGATCCGTAGCATTTCCCTGATAGAATACAATACTAACATTATAAATCCCATCCGGAAGAGTTGTTGTATCCAGTGAAGTATTAAAGTAAGAGATGTTAGCACAATTTGCAAGACCGCAGGAGCTGTTAGTGATTGTTATATTCGCCATGATAGAACTATTTGCACCGGTGTATTGAGGATGTATTTCAGACGAATTAACTAACGTCCATGCCAAGTAAACATGGGTTATGTTTATGTTAGTAGTATAGTTGTGCGTAGTTAATTGAACACTGAAATTTGACAACGTGCCGCTCACGTTGCTTCCGCTGGCAGGACTAACCGCTTTTACTTTATCAATATCACCAGCATAAATCAAATATGCCAGCAAAGCAACAATCAACAAAGATAATCCAAATAATGTTTTCTTTTTCATCATTAATAACCTCTTTTTCAGTTGTAAATCATAACATGAACTGTGTTCTAGAACGTAAGACTAGGCTTATTTATAAATCTTTATTTTCATTGAAAAATAGTAAATATTGGCATGACGAGAAAAATGAGAGAAAGAAAGTATAACGACAAACAATTTTATATATAACAACAGTTCATGTACGGACATGAAAAAGAGGAAGCGCATATTTACCCTTGCTACTTTTCCTGTAGAAAACAAAATAGTTTTTGTGCGTGTCGATTATAACGTTCCATTAGCAGAAGCGAAAACACGACACAAAAGGAAAAGCAGCATAAAAGTAAAAGAAAATACTAAAATAAAAGCATCGCTTCCTACTATTAAATATCTTCTTCAAAAGAACTGTACAATTATCCTGGCAACCCATCTCGGCAGGCCGGAAGGAAAATATGTCCAAGAACTAAAAGTAGATCCCCTCGCCGAAGAACTGAAAAAGCTCCTGCCCAATGAAAAAATAACAAAATTACCCGATTGCATCGGAAAAGAAATACAGGAAAAGATTGCCAACGCAAAGCCAAAACAGATTTTCCTGCTGGAGAATCTTCGCTTTTACAAAGAAGAAGAACAAAATAATCCTGCCTTTGCTCATTCTTTAGCATCCTTGGCCGACGTGTATGTCAATGACGCCTTCGCTGTTTCCCATCGGAAGCACGCATCAGTGCATGCCATCACTCAGTTTCTTCCTGCTCTTCCTGGCATAAATATGGAGAAAGAAATTACTTATTTACAGAAAGCGCTCCATCCTCAGAAACCAGCGGTGTGGATCATGGGCGGGGCAAAATTAAACAAAATTGATCTGCTGAATCAGGCGCTCAAGAAAGCGGATTACATCCTTATAGGAGGAGCGCTGGCATTTGCCTTTCTGAAAGCGCAGAATTATTCTATTGGGATGTCCAAAACCGATCTGCAGTCCATGGCCACGGCAAAAAAAATGTTGAAAAAACGAAATGTGAAGAAGAGAATCATCCTCCCCCTCGATTTTGTTGTTGCAGATTCGTTCTCCCAGCGGGCAAAAACAAGAATTGTGAGATATAACCAGATCACCAATCATGATATTGGATTAGATGTTGGACCGGCAACCATCGAACTGTTTAAGCACTATCTGCGCAAAGCGCACACCATTGTGTGGAATGGTCCTTTGGGCTACTTTGAATGGGCGCAATTTGCGGCCGCAACAAAGGAAATCGGCCGCTTTCTTGGTCAATTGACAGCAACCACCATCTGCGGCGGCGGAGAAACCGCAGAAGCGATCACCAAATTTCACTTGGAACATAAAATTACACACCTTTCAACGGGGGGAGGGGCAACGCTGGATTTTCTGTCCGGAAAAACTCTTCCGGGGATCTGGGCTTTAGAGAAAAATTATACAAAATACCGCAAAAAAACATTTGTATAAAAATATAAAAAAGACTCTATGTGAAAGTTATGGTTACTTCTTTGTTTAATGAAACTCTCATAATATTCTGAAAGATAACACCTTCATTTGCTCTCATTTGATGATACTTATCCCTTTCTTCCCCATCGTGATCAATTGCCTCTTGTAACAACTCTATCTTCCTGAGAAAATGATCGCGCCGATATTCAATTTCCTGTATTTTCATCATAAAACCCTTATCAGGAAATTCCTGAGGAAGTTGTTTCGCTTCCTGCTGAAGGGCAACGAGCTGCCGCTGAAGCTCTTGAAGATACCCTTGCTGCGCTTTTTCAATTAAAGGAACAAGAACATTCGCAGCAGCAAGCGAGTAGGTGCTTTGACCGCTCAGCATCAGCGCTTTTAGATGTTCAAGAACATGAAGGAGATGCAACCCTTCATCTTGAGCAAGAGCTTGGAGCGGATTTTGCGCATACAGCAAGAGGAGTTCCTTTAACTCGGACTCGACGGCAGCAGGAGAGTGGGAATAATCTTGAAGTGCAGGCCCGAGTTTCCCAAAAAGAAAGATAATAGCATCCCGAGTTTCACTCAGCGCCGCGGTTGTTTCCTGCATGTTCGCCGCATAATCCTGATACGAACAGTAATGTGGATCCTCCCTCAATTCGTGAAGCAGTTTTTCTTTTTCTTCTTTTTTAAGAATGGCGGCATCTAACTGTTCCTGTTTATTTTGGATTTTCTCATCCAGTTGTTGGATCATCTGTGTAAACTGTTGCAGGCGGCTGACACGGGAGCGCAAAGCTTCAATCTTACGCACGCCGCTTACGATTACTTTCTGCTCAAACTGGTCACGTAATCCCTGAATCTCAATGAGTTCTTTCAGAAGAGGATTAACAATTCCTTTCTCCTCTCCTTCACCAAAAAGAGACCAATGTTCTGCAAAAAAACTCTGTTCAATGTTTTGGATGCACGCATCTATCTTTTCCCGAATAGAGGCGTTAAAAAGCAGCGCAAATGGTACCATTTCTTCTTGCGTCTCTTCTTGAAATGCGAACTTTTCCAACAATTCCCTCGTCTCTGTAAAACATGCATAAATCTCTTCCTGCGGTTCTGCCGTGAGGGAATGAAGCTGCTTCTCCCACTTCTCCAGCTTACATTCAAGAAGCCGGCGTTTGGATTTAATGGCTTGAATGTACTGTTGTGCTTCTTTTTCCAAGTTAGTTCCGAGAATGCCTTTCTGCTGCTCTTTTTCTAACCATTCAGGCAATGCAGCAAGGGGAAGACTAACACGCTCATCTTGACGTTTACGTAAAAAGAAGTCCATCACTTTTCGTAATAATTTCATCTTATAAAATTTATAGCCAGAGAGAGATTTTTATTAATTTCGATGAAAAAATAGCTATACCAAAGGACATGAATGAATTTGCGAAGATATTATCTTCCGACCACAATTTCAACGACATCGCGATGCTGTAACGGATGTTCTTTTCCCACCGTGCGTTTGGTTTTGACATCAATCGCGCGAATAAAATGTTTCCCAAAATCAGTATGGAGTTTATAGGCAAAATCAAGCGCCGTGCTTTCGGGAGGAAGCAAAAAGCAGTCAGGAAGAACGTTGCCATCCTTATCCTCTAACTTGTTAGCCCCGCCAGGGTAAATCGCCATGTATTTCAGCACATCAAATACAGCTGTATCCATAACTTGCTGCACACCTGTTGACCCTTGTTTTTGGAGGATCTGCTCTTGAATAAAACGGAGCGCGTTGCGTTGTTTTTCGTTCAGCTTATCTTCAGCAACAATGACAAAATCCTTATCACCTGGAACATAGTTAATTAATCCTGCTTTTGCGGCCTCGCGCAATGCTAACTCTGATTCCGCTGAACAACCGATGAAAATGTATCCCGGAAACTGGGCGCGCAGCCGTTCCAGATTTTGCACAGATCCCGGAACGTCAATCTTGTTGGCAGCAATGACCATTGGTTTTGTTTCTTTGCGAAGCTGTGCAGCCAGATTCTGAAGTTCCCGTTCCTGCCACAAATGTGGTTTTTCTTTGTTGAGCTGCAGTTTTGTTATAACATCTTCAACCAGTTCTTCAGTAATTTTTAGGCCTGACAATTGTTTCGCAAGGGCAATGTGAATTTCCTGTTTTTCTTGAATGATCGTCCGGGCGAATTTCTCCCAGCCTTTTTTGAGAATGGCCAGATACCACATATCCAATTCCACTTCTAAGAACCTCACATCTTCCACGGGATCATAACTCCCGGCAGGAACAGATTCCCCCTTCTCATTGGTTGAACCGGAAACGTCAATGACGTGAATAAGAACATCTGCCTGTCTCAAATCATCCAGAAATTGATTGCCCATGCCCTTGCCTTCATGAGCACCTGGAACAAGACCGGCAACATCAAGCATTGGCACGGGAACAAAGCGTTTTCCATTGCTGCAATATCCCATGCGAGGATTGCATTGTTTGCCAAACTCTTTATCAACACAATCAACTTGCACGAAACCCACTCCAGAATTTGGCTTGATTGTCGTGAATGGATAATTGGCAATCTCCGCTTCCGCTAAGGTTGCCGCTCTAAAAAAAGTGCTTTTCCCTACGGAAGGTTTTCCCACAATGCCAATTAACATAAGATTACCCTCAAATGGAGTTCAAAATTCATTACTTATTTAAATATTAATCCTTCGAGAGCAGCAATGACCTTTGCTTTTGGCCATATTATTGGTGCGTGGATTGTTGGAAAACTATACGAACGTGTACGCAATGAAAATATTAGTCACTACACCTGGTTTTTTTTATTGTTCGGTGGCATTTTCCCAGATATTGATTTTATCCTAGATTGGGCGCTGGGAACGCAGATTCATAGAACCATAACACATAGTCTTCTGTTCATCCTCGGCTCAGCGCTTTTAATGTATGTTTTCTTCACTCTCTACGATAACTTCAAGACGTCTCATAAAAAAGAAAACTGTCAATTCGCTCTTGCCTTTGGCGTAGGTATGATAACCCATATTACCATTGACTTCTTTTCCCTGCAAGGCGTACCGTTACTCTGGCCCAGCCCATTATATTTTTCTGTATTTGGCATTGGCGGGTATGATTCCGCAACATCTTTGTTAGGCGGAAGTGTGGATATCCTTAAAGCGAAAGTAAAATTGGCTGTTGTCGATATGGCTCTGGGGACGGCCTGGATTTTGTATTTGTGGTGGAGGAAAAGAATCAAATTTTAAAACAGATATTCCTAAACATTTATATAACACGATTTCTTCTTTTCAGTTGATGCCAAAAAAAGAGATTCCTCGAAATAGATTGATCAAGATTTTTGATGATTTCAGCCCCATACGCATAAAATATAAAGATATTTTTGATATGAAAGGTCTCTATGAATCACTCCAGGAATGGCTTAGTGAACGTGACTGGAATGATCCAGAAGATAAAGTAGACCATTGGGAAACCTATTATAGTGAACGCATTGATCGCAGCGGATCAAAAGAAATAGTGATTCAGTGGCGACTTGAAAAGCCTGCTCCAAAAGCGCAGTACTTATACTATTATTTAGATATAGATTTTCACTGCTTAGCATTAAGTAACGTAGAAGTTATGAAAGAAGGAAGGAAGATGAAAGTAAACAAAGGGGAAGTAGAGATCACCATCAGAGCGTTTATTGAAGAGAAATACAAGCAAGAATTTGAAAAACAAATCTTCCTCAAGCACATAAAAGAAATCTTTGCAGATAAAATGTATTCTTATATTACTGAACAGCGGAAGAAAGAATTATACCAAGAAATGTATGAGCTACAGAATTTCATCAAGCAATGGTTTAAGTTGAAACGCTATCTTCCATATGAAGAAACGAAGAGCTTCTTTCCCAGCTCAGCCTGGCCTTCCCACCTGCGGGAGGAGTAAAATTAATAAAGAACAGTCTGAGAAAAGAGCGTATCGCCCCAGTGGCTTAGTGGTATAGCACCTGACTTGTACAGCGCTTTTGCTCTTGTGTTTACAAAAATCAAAAAAGCACATTAAGCAATCAGGAGGTCGGGAGTGGTTGCAAAAACCCCCGAATTCAAATCTCCCCTGGGGCTTTTTTTTTACAATCTTTTCTTGCCAAACGGATGCAATTCAGAAATAACATTACATTCCGTACACGCACGACATCTCTCGCTAATCAAAAATGTTCCTTCTTCTGTTACCTGACAGCCGCAACGCAGAGTTATTGAAACCATGGTACATCAGAAGTGCACTCTTATTTAAATTACTTTAGAAAAAATTATTGCGTCTTCTTCGCCATTTTCCTGGCAAGATGCAGCGGTTCCGGCATTTTATGCGGAAAGATGATCGTTTTAGAGACAATATTAAGCACGGAACCCAGCGTCACCAAGTGACCGGGAGAGGCATACACGGGATTGGCATGTTCTTTGGTCGTAATTTCAAAACCAAGAATCTCACCATTGAACGTTACTTTCCCTTGCTCTACTTTTCCCATAAGCAATTTCTCCGTGACGCCGATGGTTGATTTGTTCAACGCTAATCCAAGATGCGAGGCCATGCCCAGACGACGCGGGTGGAGGATGCCGTTCCCACGCACAAGAAGAACGTCCGGTTCTTGTTCCAATTGATTATACGCTTCAATGAGAGCAGGCATTTCTCGGTATGCCAAGTAACCCGGTTTATATGGCAAAGGATTGTGTAAAAGGTAGGTTTGATTTTCAAGTATTTTAAAAGAAGGAAATTCGCAGATGACAACACTGGCCAAGAGAGCATCCCCTACGGCAATACACTGCGCGCCGCCAAGAGTTTTTAGTTTCGTAAAGCCATCTTGCAGCACTACCTTTGTCGCTAGTTTCAGCTGCTCTTTTTTAAGTTCAAACGTGTCCATAGGTTCACCTGTTTTACTCTTGATGCCAAAATGTCATTTTTATTTATAAATATTTTGTTAAATTATTACTCTATAGTGGTTAATTAACAGGTGAATGGACATGAAAATACGTGTTTCTGATAACAAAAAGAGGGAAAAAAGACACAATATTCTCGACTCTTTATTTGTGTCCTTCGTTATATATTTTTGGAAATCAAAATGCATATAATATTACTAATGGGTTTTATCCTGCTTTAACAAAAAAAGTAATCGGAGGGGGCAGGAAATGGTGAAACAGAAATTTCGTTGGAGACTCTTTTTTTTACTGTTGCTAGTTGTTGCTTTGAATCAAGCGTATGCGGAATCAAATGCGACGAACCAAACGGGAAGTTTGTATGTCATTTCAACTCCAGCAGCAGCATCTTTGTACGTAGATAACATCTTGAAAGGATATACCCCCATCACCGTTACAAATTTAACCGCAGGAACACATCCCGTTAAACTTACAAAAGCTGGTTACAATGATTATTCCATAGTAAAATCAATTTATGCTGGAGTGACGGAAGTTTTGAATGTGACGTTAACTCCAGTACAAAATCAGACTAACCAAACAAATAAAACTGGGAACTTGAATGTTACTTCATACCCTCTGGGAGCAAACCTGTACGTGGATAATCTCTATAAGGGAACAACTCCACTAACAGTTACAAATTTAACCACAGGAATCCACACTGTTAATGTCACAAGGTCGAACTACTATGACTACACCGCAATAGTTTTCATATCCACAGGACAAACAACATCGCTGCACGCAAAATTGCTTCGTAAAACTGGTAATTTGTCTGTCGCTTCAAATCCAGCGGGAGCAAACCTGTATGTAGACAACCATTATAAGGGAATAACGCCGATAACAGTTAAAGGTTTAAGTGAAGGGATTCATGCCGTTAAAGTTACCAAATACGGATACTACGATTACACCACGACACAGTATATCTATGCTAACAAAACGGCAGCATTGAACGTGACTTTAACATTTGCGCAGAATCAGACCAATGCAACGGCAACGTTATCTGTTGCTTCCAATCCGACCGGAGCAAACCTGTATCTTGATAATTTCTTTAAAGGATACACGCCCCTAACCCTAACCGGGCTGAGCGTTGGAAACCATACCGTTAAAGTTGCAAAAGGAGGCTACTATAACTATACAAAAACGATCTACTTTTCCGCAGGACAAACAACGACATTAAATCCAACATTAACACCGGTGCAGAATACGACTAACCAGACCACGGGAAATTTGTATGTTACTTCAACTCCAAATGGAGCACTGCTTTATGTAGACAATGTCTTTGAAGGACTAACCCCAATAACCGTGCCATTTTTAAGTGCGGGATATCATCCTGTTAAAGTCATAGCTGGCGGATACAAAAATTACACGAGAACAATAAAGATCTATAAAGGACAAACAACGAAATTAAATGCAACTTTAACAAAAATGAGTTAGTTCAAATCTATTTCTGTTGTTTTCAATTATAGCGAAGGACAAAGTAACATTTATATAATTTCTTTATTTTATTTTATCCATGGCCAAAAAGTGGTGGTGGGGACGGTCAGCAAGTGTCGACCTTCATGATTGCGATCCTGGATTGATAAAAGACCCCGTTATGCTAGAAAAATTCGTTCGGCTTCTTACAAAAGAACTTCACATGAAACGTGTCGGGCCGGTAGAGATTAAACGCTTCGGTCATGGAAAACTGCGCGGGTATTCGCTAATGCAGTTCATTGAAACAAGTACGATTGTCGGTCATTTTGATGAAAAAGGAGAAAGAGCATTTATTGATATCTTCAGCTGCAAGAGATATAACCCAAAAAAAGTAGCGGCGTTCTGCAAGAAGTTTTTCCGAGCGAAATCAGTCGTGCTCCATGCGGAAGAAAGAAAGTAGCAAGGAAAGAATGAAAAAGAGGGAGAAACCATGACTATTAAAGAACAATTTCAACGAATAAAAGAGAACTGGCTTATTGTCTTACTGGTAGCAGTGGTATTACTGCTGTTCATAGGTCTGCCGACAACAGAGACTTTTCAATCCAGCGGATATGGTGAAGGATACGGACAAGGTGATTACGCTGCGTCCACAGCATCTAGCAAATCGGGAATCATGCCCCCAGTATATTACGACGAAGGATTCGCCCCTGAAGAAGCAGATCGGAAAATTACCAAAACTGCTTCCCTGACGACGGAAGTGGAACGGGAAACATTCCAGGACGCAGAAAGTAAATTAAAAGGAATCGTCAAGGCCGCTGATGCGTTGTTATTGAATGAAAATGTGCAGAAGTATGATTACGGTGATGGAAGAAAATCATATTATTCTGGAACCTATACACTTAAAGTAGAAGAAGGGAAGTATGCAGCGATGATCTCCCAGCTTAAGGAGATAGGCGAAGTTACGTGGTTCAGCGAAAATGCAGAAGACATCACCGAACAATTTGTTGATCTGGAACGCGAATTGGCTTTAGAAAAAGAACGCTTAACCCGCTATCAGCAGATGCTGAAGGAAGCGACGACTGTTGAAGACAAGATTCAGTTGAGCGACCGCATCTTTGACCAAGAACGAACGATCACCTATCTTGAAGAACAGTTGAAAACAACCGGGGAGAGAGTAACGTACTCTACCATCTACATGACCATGAGCGAAAAACAATCCGAGTATGTTGATGCTGTGCTGGTAAAAGTTTCAGAACTGGTAACGAGATTTATCCAGAGCCTGAACAGCCTGCTAACATTAGCAGTGGGATTGATTCCGTACGCAATCCTTGCTTTGCTCGCCTGGCTGGGCTGGAAAAAGTATAAGAGAGCTAGCGTTAAGAAGAAGTAAGGGATATATTTCTTTTTCATTTTTAACAAAAACATTTATAAGTTCTATCACTATTCCGTTAATCAACAAAAAGAGGTTGCTGATGGCATTACGAGAACAAGACAAACACTTTTTATCTTCATTATACTGGGCAATCTCTATTATTTTTGTATGGAAAGGATTATGGGAAGGTCTTTACGAACTTCCTTATATTGGAGATCCGTTTGTTTTTCTGTTCATTGGCTTTGCCATGTTAACGTTCTCCGGGTTGATCTTTAAGGAATTTGACCCTCTCGGCGGGGTAGATAAAGCAATTACCCAAAAATTACAAGAAGTAAAATCACATCCTCAAAAACAACATTTTGAAGTTGTTTATGTAGATAAATTCCAAAAGAAAGATGTCAAGATCCCCGCAACGGATATTGAAAAAGTGGAAGAAGGCGCCCTGGTACTGAAAACAGAAAATAAAGAGATATTCATCCCCACGCATCGAATCAAAGAAATTTTATTTAAGGGAAAACGAGAGTGGAGGCTGTAGATGGTTTCAGTTCAAATTATCACAAAATATTTCTGGTACATCTTCGGTGTCATGGGAATTGTTTTCTTCTGGGCCGGGGTGTGGGATGGATTGGGAAACCTCTCTTATTTGGTAAATCCTTTGATTAGTTTATTTGTCGGTCTTGCGATGTTGACATTGGGAGGGTATCTCTTCAGAGACACGGGAATGTTTGGAAAAGCGGATAAACGCCATTCCATGCTGCACAAAGTACATACTCATCCTAAGAAACACGAATTCATCATTTCCTATCATGACAGAATAAAAAAGAAAGAGATTTCCTTTCCCGCGCATAAGCTTCAAGATATAGAAAAAGGCTTTTTGGTTCTCCTGGAAGGAAAAAAAGAATTGTTTGTCCCAAGTAAACGAGTCACAAAGATTCTACATAACGGAGAAGTATATTGGAAGCATGGCTAAGCAGAATCAGCATTCGCTTAATAAGCGCGGGATTACGCCCCTGATGGGAGGAATGTTATTAGTTTCTTTTGCCGTAGCCGTCGGTGTCGTGGTGATGAATTTAGGAAGCGCGCAAGTGGAAGAAGCCGCGCAATGCCCGATTGATATCGGACTGCGCTTTGCAAATATTGGAGGAAAAGATCAGATCTGCTACAATGCAGCAAAGAAAGAGATCTCATTCACTCTTGAGAATGGTGTTAATATTAACGTGGACGGCCTCATTGTCAATATCATTGGCACACAGCAAGCACCATCATTTGAATTGAACGATGCCAAAATAGGCAAGGCTGGAACGCATCTCGGCAAAGTTTCGTATGACACAACTGTTTCCGGCGATATCCGGCAGGTGAAAATTTCTCCCAAAGTCGTGCTGTATGATGCTGAACAGATCTGTGTCGAGCAGGCGTTGGTAAGCGAAAGTATAGGGCCGTGTTAGAAGATATTCTGCAATAAAGAGTTATACTTTTTTTACAATTAATAATTTTCTGGTCTCTTGAAACAAGTTAGGTACTGGACAATTTTGCATTCTATGTTTTAAAGCATCTAATTCTTCTTCTCTATAACAATGGCCATCCCCTCTAATTTGTCCATCAATATTCAGAACGGATAATGAACGAACTAACAAATCATAACAAGCAGCTATTTCTGGAGAATCTCCCATTCCATTTCTTTTATATTTATTTAAACAAGTAAAACTCTCAGGAATAAATACATAACCATAAGTTTTATCCAAGCTTGGCCATTCTCCGGTAATGTCAAAAGAATACGATCTGAATTCTGGAGGTATATATTTTTGGTTTATGTCAACTAAATCAATTTGTGTAGGTAAAATGCCAAATTTTTTAACTAACAAGCGCTCTAAGTATGCACCACCACAACCTAAAGTAAGGGTGGATTTTCTATTCTCTCTTAAATCTCTTATTACTTCTTCATCAACTAATCCATACTTAACATGATGGCTTGGAGAGAAAAACATCTCAGTATCCTCATGGCTAACAATACCCCATTCTGGAAATTCTGGAAATTCTACTAGTTCCATTTCCTTAACTACTTCTTGTAAACTTTTTTTAGCCATGATATGTTTAGGTAGAAAATACTTAATTTATAAACTTTTCTACAAAATTATCCCCACGAAGTAGTGACTTACAACCGAGCGTGCCCTCTTTCTTGCATCATCACCTCTTTTTCATCTCCTCACTGATGAGCTGCTGAATATCATTCCTGTTCTGGATCCCTTTCACAAACTTTCCTTCAGGATAAAGGCAGGCAACACTGCTTTCTGTATTGCAGAAGCCTAAACATTTTGCTTTCGTACAGTACACTTGTGTCGTCCATCCTTGCTCTCGAATCCATTGTTTGACTTTTGTAACGTCTTCTGGAGTTATCCGAGGACCGCAGCTTGGCGTGGTATTCCCCGAAATATCGCTTCGGTCATTAATACAAACAAAGAGGTGCAGTTTTGGCTTAGGGAAAGGAATGTCTTGCATGGTAATAGTGTCTTTTTGTGAGTAAAAAGAGTGGATTTTTATAAAACTTCTACACTCATTTATATAATCCGATCTCGTACGATGAGAACAGTTGCCATATCAGAACTACGGGGTAAAGATTAAAATAGAACAACGTTTTCTTTTTCTGTATGCAAATCGAGATTGAACTAACAAAATCTGTGAACCAGAACGCCGGACGCTATTTTGATCTTGCCAAAAAAGCAAAGAAAAAGCTGGAAGGCGCGCGGAAGGCGTTAGCTGAAAGCAAACAGAAACTGGAAAAAGTACAGAAAGAGGAAGACAAATTCTGGCAGGAAGAAGAACAAAAACAAGCCAAGAAAGAACGAAAACGGGAATGGTATGAGAAATTCCACTGGTTTATTTCTTCGGAAGGCTTTCTGTGCATTGGCGGGAAAGATGCCACGTCCAATGAACTTGTGATCAAGAAGCATACCGAGAAGGATGATCTGGTATTGCATACGGACATGGCCGGTTCTCCCTTTTTTGTCATTAAAAATGGGAAAGAAGCGGGAGAAGAGACGATCAAGGAAACTGCCCAGGCCGTGGCCGTATATTCCCGGGCCTGGAAATTGGGACATACCTCTGCGGATGTGTTTTATGTCAAGCCCGAGCAGGTGAGCAAGGAAGCCAAAGCAGGGGAACATTTAGCGAAAGGCAGTTTTATGATTTACGGAAAAACAACCTATCTCCATCCAAAATTGGAATACGCCATCGGTCTTGTTGAAGAGCAGATTATTGGCGGCCCTGTTGCCGCAGTAAGGAAGAAAACGGACAATTACCTTATTGTTGTTTCTGGACGGGAAAAGAAAAGCACGTTGGCAAAGAAAATGAAAGCGAAACTGAAAGGCGGAGATCTGGATGACATCATCAAATTCCTGCCGGCTGGTGGCGGGGAGATACAGAAATAATGAAAAGAATTAAATAAAAGAACCTCTCAACACTTCAGGTATGATCTCGCAAGAGACAATTGATGATTTTTGTGATTCTGAACACAGGTTAATATCTAAAGTTCTCGCTGTTGGTCTATCGCCTAGTGAAGATCCTTATTATCCTGAGGTATGCGAGCATTTTCTCCAAACCGCATCTCACTACAAAACTGTCGTGGACGCTATTATTTATGACATCCCAAACCCAGATCTACTAAAAGAAGTTAGTGTGATCTATTGTTCGCTAGATAAATTGCGTGATTCGGAAGACAAGGAATCCCTCATGAACTATCTTATCACAGAAATAGGACTACTTCGACTATACATTGAAAGAAGAACGTCCCTCCGACCGAAAGATTCGTATGACATTCTTTCTGAAATCCGAGACCTCAAATCAGCTGCTCGTTTCTGACAAGATTTTTAAAGAATTTGTTAATTTACTGCTTGTAATGCCCATGTCGTCTAGCCTGGATCTATTATGAAGGCAAATAGGACGGGAGCTTGCGGAGCTTCAAACCGGGGTTCGAATCCTCGCGTGGGCATTTATTTTAGATTATATTCTTTGAGAAAATTCACCGAAACCACACGTACTGCACAGCCACGATCCCTAACGTGATCAATAAAAGAATATTCACACCCCGGTAATTAATCGGAATACGTAACTTCTGAAACAATTCCGCAATAAAAGAATGCTGATAATTCTCTTTGCGTTTGACTGGTATTCCCCGCAGCCATTGCATTAATGTTGTCTGCGGACAGATGAAATCTATCTTTTTCGTATATGACATTAACACAAAACCCCAGAATAACTGAATGAGCATAATTACCGTGATATACCAGAAATGAAACACCACCCGGGACGGCCATATTGATTTTGGAACAAGAAATAATCCAAACCACACCAGAATAATAGGCAGATGCAGCCAGAAGACCAATTCGCTCCAGAACGTCTTTTTCATAAGAGAGTAAATGTTTTCAGCTTAGGAACATCATTGTTGCAATAGGGACAGGTCTTTGGTATTTTACGAAATGGATCATAGCGGAACGTATATTTACAATGAGGACACGTGCATTTCACATGATCCGTGCCGGGAATTTTTTCAAATTGAGCCTGATCTTCCTGTTTGCGCATCCGGGAAATCTTTTCTAAATACTCATCATCTTTGTCCCATCCGAGAGGTTTTTGAGGTTCTACTTTCTTCATTTCTTGCTGCTGCTTCGTCTTCCCGCTAAAACAATTCGGACAGACCATTTTTCTATAGGTATGATGCAGCTTAAATTGATCCGCAAGAGCAAAACCCTTGCACACTGAACATTGTGCTTTAATCGTCATAGACCAAATAAAGAAGAAGTGATATTTATAGTTTTTGATTTTGCAGACTACTATGGAACAGAGGGCACTATCCAAAAAGTGAGTGATTTTTGAATGAGTGCTGACATGGCCAAAATGTTCGCCGAGAACTGCTTTTTACTATATTGGTAGGTGCAACCTTTCGACTCTATTGACAAACTTTCAGCGAAAATTGCCTCGAGGTTGCACGAGGCGAACGGCCCGTCAGCACTCATTCTGACGAAAAAACGCCGCCTGTACCGTTCGCTCAGTTTGCGTTTCGATGATTCTTCCGAGGAGATATAAACTAAATTTTATTGATAACGCAAACCAATAATTACGTGCAAGCAATAGTTGTTCTTCGCTCACACTTTGGTACTGGCGGGGACGTGAGCGAGCTGAGTTCGCTGCGGCGAGCTCTGGCAAGTCCCCGTTTTTTCTAAAATCACTCGTAAAAAGGATAGTGCCAAACAGAGCAAAATCTTATTAAGCCTTAAACACATCCTCCCTGATAAAATGATTAAAGCGATCGGTTTTGATTTTGATGGGACGTTAATCATGTCAGAAGATAAAAAAAAGAAAGAGATGGCCGCGGTATTCAGGGAAAAATTTGGCGTGAAACAAAATATCTCCCGTACCTATGATGCCTTACTTGAGAAAGGATATACCCGGGATGCGAAAGTCACCAACTTATTTGAGAAATACGTAAAGAGAAAACCCACCAAAAAAGAATTAAAGGTAGTCGCAGACCATTTTGGGCAGCATTATGCGCAAAGTCTTTCACAATGCCCCCTATTTGAATGTGTCAATATGCTGAAAGAATTGCGCAAACAAGTACGCTTTCTTTTTCTTCTATCATTAGAAAACAAAAAAGAAGTGATGAAAGTTGCTCAACATTGCGGCGTTGCACAATACTTTGATGAAATCTTGGGAGGACCTACACCAAAAGTTGACAACCTTGAACATGTTCTTCGAAAACATCACGTTAAGCCAAGCGAAACCATTTATATCGGCGATGCGCATTCCGATGTTCTTGCCAGTAAGAAATTGAGGATAAAAGCCATTTTACTTGGCAAGAAACACACCTATGAACAGTTAAAAGAAGATCTGGAAGCCGATTTTGTGTTTAGTTCACTCTGCGATGTGCCGTTCTCAACATTAGCGAAGTAAAGAGAGTATTTTCTGGTGCATTCTTCCATTGGAAAACACGTAATTCCCCTGTTGCGGTTTCCACGGTTTGCCGGTGAAATCAGTCACTTTCCCGCCGGCTTCTTCCACAATTAAAACTCCGGCAGCGACATCCCATGGCGCTATATTTGGAACGATGTAGGCATCTGCTCTCTCCGACGCAACTGATGATGATTCCAACGCCGCCGATCCCAACTTGCGCAGATCTTTTACTTTTGGATGAAACAAAGCATTAATTTTGGCAA
>Ga0209542_10008037_pt1 | contig 19846 bp, 24 predicted proteins | sample RifCSPhighO2_01_FD_184028 | JGI IMG/M metagenome (GOLD analysis project Ga0209542, IMG submission 184028) | Soil microbial communities from Rifle, Colorado - Rifle CSP2_plank highO2_0.1 (SPAdes) (version 2) | ecosystem: Environmental > Terrestrial > Deep subsurface > Rock core/Sediment ...
ATCAAAGAGTATTTGACAGATATATTAAAATATGCTATAGACTAGTCTTATGACAAGGACGCTTTTGGAGATGCTTATGACCGCACTGATCGGCAGTGTGATCGTGATCAACGGCCCCGCGCTCCGCTCGGAGGATATTATTGCGAGCGCCCAGTCCGCGGCCAATGGCGCCAATATCCATCAGCTTGCGACTGCGCTTGAAGTATATTACTCGGATCATAATGCGTACCCGCAGGTTTCTGCAGGAACCTCGGGCGGAGCGTCTATGATTGATGCGCTGTATGACGCAGGCTACATCAGGAATAAGCCCCTCAATCCCGAAGCGTTTAGGTATGAACTTAAAAGCAACGGAGATTATTTGCTTGAAGTTGAGGAATAACGCATTATAAAAAATGAATTGCCAAAAATGTAACAATACGAATAAGACCGACAGCAAATTTTGTAGTTCTTGTGGTACAAAATTAAGTCGGCCGAACACAAAACTAACGATTACCCTACCCAGTTTTTCCTTACCTAACCTGAGCGGATTGTTAAGTGTAATTCGACGACAAAATAAAAAAGTGATTTTGGTATCAGCTCTTGTAATATTACTCGGAGCCGGCACTGCTTTTGCTACTCCTAAGGTCAATGATTTTATTAAAATAAATGGATTTATAAAAGAAGCTCTACGCCAAGAGTCAGCCGGGGAATATCAGGCCGCATTAGATACATTAGCGTTGACCGATAATAGGTGGACAACTGAATCGAAACGGCAGGAAGTTGTAAAGTTGAAAGAATCTCAATCAAAATACATTCAATTCAAAACATCCTTCGATTCCTCATTGGAAAAAGAAAAACAAGGTAAATTTGTAGAGGCTCGCGAACAGTTGCAATCTATTGGAACAGAATATCCTCAATATGAAAGTGTACGAGAGAAACTCAACACACTGCAAGTGTCAATTGAGGGCAACTTGCAAGAAAAAGCTCGTTTGAAAGAAGTCGAGGCACAGAAAGCTAACGCTACTGCCGCAGCGTCACGCCAACAGGCTGCGGAAGATTCTGCTGCAAGAGCAAGAGCCGAAGCAGAAAAAGCTGCCTCAGATGCTCAATCAAGGGCTGCGGCACAATTCGCCCGAGACGCAGAAGTGAGAAAACAACAAGCGGAAGCTCAGGCGCAACAGGAGGCGGCCCAAAGAGCCGAAGAAGTAAGAAAGTCTTTCAAAAATCAGCTTATTACTGGAGCTAGTTCATATAGCTCGGGAGTTTCTTATTATGGTTCAGCAATTTCATATTCAAACAGTGGCAGTAGTTTGCTGGCACTAAGTCAAGCAAATAGTGCAAGAGCTGTGTTAAATACTGCTCGCAACAGTGTTTCCGACTTGAATTCTAGATTTACTGGCCTGCCTTCCGATTACTATACTGCGGCAAGTAACATGGTCACCGCAATAGATTATCTAAACAGCGCCATAGATCTTTTGGTTCAATCGGAGGGAACCTCGTTAGATTATAGCTCTTCAATAAATAGTAATAACAATCTTGCTACAATTTATGCGGCTAGAGTTAAATCATTTTTAGATTCTAACTAAATATGTTCTGCGATAAATGTGGTAATAAAGGAACGGAAGGTGAAAAATTCTGCAACAAATGCGGCCAATTATTTGATGATGAATCAAAAGGTCAAGATGACCAATCAAAATCTCACACTAGCTCCTTTCTCAAAAATATAGATACTAAAAAAATTTTTAACCACCGCCCTTTAATTGTTGCGGGGTTTATCTTAGTTGTTGTTATCAGTGGAGCTACCTTCTTTTCTTTTTACAAAAGCTACCAAGCACAATTAGAAAACTCCTCGCGAGAATTTACTAATCTCCAAAAACAATTAAATCAATCACAAGCATCTACCACAGAGTCACTTTCAAAACTTGCTGGGGAAAACGAAAAATTAAAAACCGAAAGCAAAGAATTAAAATCTACAATTCGATCCACGGCTTCATCGCCGTCCAAAGAGCAGCTATCTTCCAATAGTGAAATGCTATCGCAAGATATTCTTGCCAAAATCATGCCTCGCATCGTTCAAGTTAAATGCTACACGGGAAACGGGGTAAGCTACGGGTCTGGCACTATTCAAGGGTCAGCAGGTGAAAGTACACAGTGGGAGGTTTATACAAATCTTCATGTTGTTGGATACAACGGCACATGCTCAATAGGCCTGCCTCAGGGAATTGATTTTATTCCCACAAAGACCTATTCGACTACTTTAAGTCGCTTCGGTTCATACTATCCGGATATTGACTTTGCTGTTTTGAAAGTTAGCGAAGCAACCGAATCTTTTGGTCAATTCCCCTTGCCAGTATGCGGAGTTGCGGATATTAAAATCGGACATCGCGTGACGGTATTTGGATACCCAAGTTTTGGAGGTGATTCATTGACTGTAACTGACGGTATTGTAAGCGGTATCGAATATACTGCCTATGGGGCTGTTTATAAAACTTCCGCAAAAATTGATAAAGGCAACTCTGGTGGATTGGCGATTGATAACAACAGTAAGTGTGGAATAGGAATTCCTACATGGGCTACTTCTGGAGCGTTCGACGGATTGGGTTATATACAGTCGTGGGACATGATAATTAAGTCAGGGAATTTCTAGGTAATTTATTTTTACTGCGGCGAGCAAAGAGCGAAATGCGAGCTTGCTCGCATTTCATCCGTGCGAGACGCATCAAAGGTTCAATATCGCGCGGCTCTGCCGCGCGATGCGCGAGCGAAGCGAGTCCCGACAATACTTCGGGGCAACCACGAGGAATCTTTATTCATATGATCTTTTTTAGTTTTGTTCCGGACGAACTGTCCTCAATCTCATATCCCTCGGCGCGGATTGTTTCGCGAAGTTCATCCGCTCGATTCCAGTTGCGGGCGGCGCGCGCGGCATCCCGCTCGCGGGCGAGTTTTCGTATACCCGCAGGTATTTTTTCTTTTGTGATGCCGGATAACGCAAGGCCGAGCACACCGTCAAAATCATTGATGAGGCGGCGTACGGCTTTTGCGTCAAAATGCTCCGGATTTTTGTGGTATGCGCCGACGAGATCCCAAAGCATCGCAAGCGCCCGCGCTGTCCCAAGGTCATCCGTGATTGCGTCAGAGAAACGCTTCTCGTACGGCGCAAGAGCGACAGTCTTCCTGCCTTTTTTCGCGCGCTCGCGCATATCATCCAGCATGCGGACAAACTCGCGGAGCCGCAGGAGAGACTGCGCCGCCGCATCCTGCGACTTCCATGTGAAGTTGAGCTTTGTGCGGTAGTGCGCGGTGAGGACGAGATATCTAAACGCAAGCGGATCAAGATTTTTCTCTTCAAAATCGCGGAGCGTCAGGAAATTACCCAAAGACTTGGACATTTTTTTGCCGTCTACCAGCAGATGCTCGCCTTCGGCAAAAAATCGCGCAAAAGGCTTGCCGGTGGCGGCCTCGGACTGGGCGATTTCGTTTTCGTGGTGGGGGAATATGAGATCAACACCGCCTGCATGTATATCAAGTGTTGCGCCAAGATATTTCATCGCCATGGCGGAGCACTCTATATGCCATCCGGGCCGTCCTTCACCAAAGGGCGCTTGCCAGGACGGTTCATCGGGTTGCGCGGCTTTCCAAAGGGCAAAGTCTTGCGCGTTTGTTTTGGCATATTCATCGGTGAGGACGCGGAATCCTGCCTTGAGCGTGCGTTTTTTGAGGCGGCTCAAGCGGCCGTAGGGTTTGAATTTAGAGATATCAAAATAAACCGCTCCGTCCGCTTCATACGCGAACCCCTTTTTGAGCAGGACTTTGATGAGCTCTATCATCTCCGGAATGTGCGCGGTGGCGCGGGGATATTTCCATGCAGGCTTCATGCCCAGCTTGGCGAGATCCTGAAGAAATGCCTTTTCGTACGGCTTGGTGAATTCAAAGATCGTCTTGCCGGCTGATTTCGCATCGCGGATGATCTTGTCCTCTACATCGGTCATGTTCATGACGTGCCGTACGCGGTATCCGGCATGCGCGAGCGTCCGGCGCAGTACGTCCTCAAAGATGTACGTGCGGAGATTGCCGATGTGCGCGTAGTTGTATACCGTAGGCCCGCAGGTATAGAGGCCGACCTCGTTCTTGCGGACGGACTTAAATGTTTCTTTGCGGCGGGTGAGTGTATTGTAGAGTTTTAGTTTTTGCATATGTCCTGCGTCCTTAATTCATAATTCTTGCTTCTTGATTCTTATCGTGTAATCAGCGGCGTCCAGTTACGCAAAGAAAATTCCACAATAATAAATAGGGCGTAGAAAGCAAGCAGATATGCGCCCTCAACGCGCGTGAGTTTCCGTCCCGACCGCAGGAACGAGAAAAAGAGGAATCCTGCTAAAAGCATAAAAATGCCCGTAACAATGATGATTCGCGGGTTAAACGTAAAAGGACTGATGAGCGCCAGGATGCCGAGGATCAGGGTAGCGTCAGCGATGACTGTGCCGAGCACGTCTCCGAGAGCCAGAGTCGCGTGTCCTTTGCGGATGGCGCGGACGGAGAAGATGAGTTCGGGCAGGCACGTGCCGGGCGCGATGATCAAAATTCCTATGAGTGCCGGGGCGACTCCCGCAATCGTCGCAATCTCGCGCGCGTAGTACACCGCGTAATATGACGCGCTACCCATGAGCACGAGACTTACGAGGAGGATCAGAAGCTCGCGGTCAAGCGAGTGGTGATTGATCGCGCGATGCGTCCCGTTTCCTTCACGGCGTTTGCTCGTGATCATGATCCAGAAAAACAGGATGCCTGCGGCGATCAGTATGATGCCGTCAAGACGCGAGTACGATCCGGTAAATCCCAGAGCCAGCGGGAGGAGAAGAAATGAAAGGAAGAGATAGTCTTTGGTGACAAATCTCGCCTGTGCCACTACCGCATGGGGCGCTACAATTGCTACTGCGCCGAATACAAGTGTCAAGTCGGCGACATTGGAGCCGATCAGCGCGCCAAGCCCGAGAGCAGGATCACCTCCGAGCGCCGAAAACAGAGAGATGACGGTTTCGGGTAGGACGGAGATCAGTGTGATGAGCACCAGACTGATGACAAACTCCGTAATGCCTGCAATGCGCGCAAGCCCTGCTGATGCCCGAATCGCCCACACAGCACTACGCCCAAGCACGACAAGCAGAAGAAACAAGACAAGGATTTTCTCAAACACGACTTCCATGACAACAGTATAGAGAAATTAGCGCCAAACGCCTACTTGACAGAAAACTAAAATATTTCATTTCAATTTTAACTCTCCATCAGGAGTGAACATTAGACCTGTCCCTTAATAATTTTCGTAGCGAGATTTTCAGATTTCGTGCGAGACGCAGAAAAAATTATGAGACATATACGGCGTATATGTTGAATAATTTTTTCAAAGTCGTAGGACAGACGCGAGGTGTTCCCGTTTTAGCGGGACGCCCCGTCTCCGAAATCTGGAAATTGTAGCAGAAAGGTTATTGAGGGACAGGTCTATTAGCACTCTTGACACGAGACTGCTAACCCATTTATAATTTCCATATTATGTTGCAGGAGCGACAGCAGGCCATTCTCAATGCGGTGATCCGCGAGTATATCAGTACTGCGCGGCCCGTGGCGTCGCGCGATCTTGATATGGATGTCAGCCCCGCTACGATCAGAAACGAACTTTTGCGTCTTGACGAACAAGGGTATTTGGAACAGCCGCATACATCTGCGGGTCGCATCCCGACGGACAAAGGCTACCGCTTTTTTGTAGATCATCTGCTCACGGATGAGGATCTTGATCGCAAGGAATCGGCCATGATGGAGCGGGCATATGCCGTATCCGATGCCGATGAGTTTATACGCGGACTTGCAAAGACCGTATCGCAGATCGCGGGCGCATATGCTGCCGCAGGCATGAGAGAAGATGACAGTTTTTACGAAAGCGGGTTTTCCGAAATACTGGGGGAGCCGGAGTTTGCCGACCAGCGCCGAGCGCAGGATTTCGGGCGGTTTGCCGATGCACTTGATGAGGAGATCCGTGAAATTCTACCCTGTCTTGATGAAAAAGAAGAAGCGATCTTTATTGGACGCGAAAATCCTCTCAAATTGATGCGCGAGTGCACCATGGTACTGGCTTCATGGGAGCATCCGGCGGGATTCCGCGGATTTGTGAGCATTGTGGCGCCAACCCGCACGGATTATCAAAAACATAAAGCGATTATACATAGAATTAAGAAGTAGGAATCAAGGACTATGGACGACAACGAACATAAAGATGTAACCGGAAAAGACGCATCTGAAGTAGAACTGGTTCCTGATGAGGAGGGCGCCATGCCCGACCTGCAGGCGCGCATCAAAAAGCTCAAAGCCGATCTTGCGCGCTCCGACAAAGAACGCAAAGAGTATCTAGACGGCTGGCAGAGAGCGAAAGCGGACAGTATCAACTACAAGAAAGAGGAGGGGAAACGGCTTGATGATCTGATACGGTTTGCCGGTGTGAGCATGATAGAGGAGCTTTTGCCGGTGCTGGACAGTTTTGATCTGGCGCTTGCAGGCAGTACTGACAAAGGAATGGAGCGCGGCATCATGCTGATCCGTTCACAGCTTGAAGATGTTTTGAAAAAGCGCGGTGTTGCGGTGATACAGGTATCAGCGGGAGAAGCATTTGATCCCGCGCGACATGAAGCCATCGGCGAAGTGGAATCGGACAAGCCCGCGGGTGCCGTCGCCGAAGCCGTACAAAGAGGATACGAGCTTGCAGGCCGCGTGATCCGCCCCGCGAGAGTGAAATTGGCGAAATGAAAAGTATGCTTGTCAAAGGTTACGAATTAGTGAACAGGGCAAAGATTCCTTCAGATGCTGAAATTATGGAGGAGGGTTTGAAGTGGAAAGAACTTCAACAGCATCTTGTCGCAGAGTGGTCAGATGATATGAAGCTCGCGCTTTATGATAAGCATGGCGGGCTCATTAGAAAGGATGGCAATAAAGTTCAGACAGGAATCTTCTATGATATTCAAGCACAGATGCCAAGATTTGTTCTTGAATTAAAAAAGCGACAAGATGCAGAGAAGAAAACTGTACAAGGAGGTAGAGAAACAATCGGAATAGTGAATAAGGGTAACAACAGTACGATTATTCAAAATCAATTCAATGGGTTGAATACGGGTATTCAAAATGTGGACGAAAATGCGTTTATTGCGAAGAATGGATTTGACCGAATACTTTCCGTGGAACGAAAAAGGGACACCCCCCAACCTTCTTGGTTGCGTGTCATTCTTACCCTTGCAGGAGCCGTCGCTATTGGCAGTGGAGTTATATATTATTACTTCAATCTTTCTTACATTAACATCAGCGGAAGCAACAACAGCATTAATATTATGCGGCAATCCAAATGAAAACAAAAAATCCATCCCGAATCGTCGGAACAGATTTTCTGGCGTGGACCGAGGGGGAGTTGAACCCCAAAGACGAAGATGGCAATCCTGTCTCCGAGACCGCTCGGACTCGGCCCTCGGATCCACAGTGATAGTATAGTGTTCTTTAAGCTAAAAACAAAAACCCCCGAAGGGGTCTTTGGGTTCCGAACGGCTTTGTTCAGAGCAGAATTGCCATCTCGTACCTATATAGTATGTAATAGCTTGAATAATGTCAATAGTAGTTATCCACTGAAGTTATATAAAAAAAGATAAGAAACATAGATTAGCATATAAAAAAGTAACAACATTATGCCAAAAATATTGGGGATTGATCTCGGGACTACCAACTCGGCAATGGCCGTCATAGAAGGCGGCGAGCCGAAGATCGTAGAAAATAAAGAAGGAGTGCGCACGACGCCCTCTATGGTCGCGATGTCAAAATCAGGCGACCGTCTGGTGGGGCTTCTTGCCAAACGTCAGGCAGTCACCAATCCGAAAAATACTTTGTTTTCCATCAAGCGGCTCATCGGACGCAAGTTTTCGGATTCAGCGCTTGAGCGCGATAAGCAATGGCTGCCGTATGAGATCAAAGAGGGCGCCAATGCCGGCGTAGAGATCAAGATGGGAGACAAGTGGCTAAGGCCGGAGGAAATCTCGGCTATGGTACTGCAAAAGCTCAAAACAGATGCGGAGGAAAAGACAGGCGAGAAGATCGTGGAAGCCGTAATCACAGTACCCGCATACTTTGACGACGCGCAGAGAAAAGCGACGCAGGCCGCAGGCGAGATCGCGGGATTCAAAGTGCGCAGGATTTTAAACGAGCCTACTGCGGCGGCCCTTGCCTATGGATTTAATAAAAAGAAAAACGAGCAGATCGTGGTGTACGACTTCGGCGGAGGCACGTTTGACCTCTCGGTGTTGGAAGTTGCCGAAGACACGATTGAGGTAAAGGCTGTGGGCGGCGATACACACCTTGGAGGTGATGATTTTGACCAGCGCATCATCCAGTGGATCGCGGATGAGTACAAAAAAGAGCAGGGCGTGGATATCGCCAAAGATACTCTCGCGCTCCAGCGTCTCAAAGAAGCGGCGGAGAAGGCAAAGCATGAGCTATCCACGACGATTGAGACCGAGATCAACCTGCCGTTTATCACGCAGACCGCGGAGGGCCCCCAGCATCTGGTAAAAAAGATCTCGCGCTCCAAACTGGAAGAGCTTGTGCGCGACATGATTGATAAATCAATCGCAATCACGACGCAAGTCGTCAAAGATGCGGGATTTACGCTCGCAGACATTGACGAGATCATCATGGTCGGCGGCCAGACGCGGATGCCCGCAATCGTGGACGCCGTAAAAAATCTTTTTGGTAAAGACCCCAACCGCTCCATCAACCCCGATGAAGTCGTAGCGCTGGGGGCTGCGGTGCAGGCAGGCATCATGCAGGGCGATGTCAAAGACGTGCTCCTGCTGGATGTAACTCCGCTCTCGGTAGGGATTGAGACGCTTGGGAGCATCATGACCAAAGTCATTGAAAAAAACACCACCGTGCCGACGAGTCGCACGCAGGTATTTTCCACTGCGGCGGATAATCAGACATCGGTGGAGATCCACGTCCTGCAGGGCGAGCGCGAAATGGCAGGGGATAATAAAACCCTTGCGCGGTTTATCCTGGACGGCATCCCGCCATCTCCCCGCGGCATCCCGCAGGTGGAAGTGTCTTTTGACATAGATGCCAACGGCATCCTGACCGTAGCCGCCAAAGACAAAGCATCGGGTCGCACGCAGTCGGTACGGATTGAGGCATCAAGCGCGCTTACCAAAGACGAAATAGAGCGCATGAAAAAAGATGCGGAGATGCATGGCGAAGAAGACCGCAAGAAGCGCGAGATGATTGAGGCGCGCAACGCCGCAGACGCCCTGATTTATACGGCGGAAAAGGCACTCAAAGACGCCGGCGACAAAGTACCGGCCGAGGTACGCACTACAATTGAGGACAAGATCAAAGCGCTCAAAGATGCCAAAGACCGCGACGACAAATCCGCTCTGGATCGCGCGACACAGGATCTTTCCGGAGTGATGCAGAAGATCGGTGAAGCTATGATGCAGGGCAATCCTTCACCATCAGAGGCAGATGCAGGGTCGGGAGAGCAGAAACCCAAAGAAGCCGAGTTTGAGGAGAAAAAGAAAGAAGGAGAGGAGTAAAAGATGGATGTCCGGCTTTCCGCTCACGCGTTGCGGCGCGAGCGCATAGACCTCGCTCGGAGGCGGGATACCCAGTGTTTTTATGACCAAAAATAATGACTGATCACAAAAATGTCATGCCGCCTAGACAAGCTATTGGGTATGCAATTAATCAAGCGCGTGAAGCCTTTAAATTTCTCACCGAACTTGAGATTGAGATAAAAGTATTGGACAAGCGAGCTGAAACACGTGGAGATATTGCATGGATCAAAGCGAAGCAACAAATCGTCGCTGATGCTTTCGCAGTATACGTTACTTCGTTTTTTGATCCGAGGCCTGGTACGCATTCCTTCACAAGGGCATATGAACCGCATAGATTTTTATCGGAGTTTAGCAAGCATGAGTTAGTCAAAAAATGTAACCGTCAACGGCATCAGAGAAGTGCACATCAATCTGAAAAATACGGATTTTTTCTTACACCCAAAGAGATACTTTCTTCAGATATAGATACTTGGTTGTCATCTGTAGAAGCATACCTACATACGGGAGAATTTACGCCTAAAGTCACTATCAATTAAGTGAGTGTGGGAGAGGGCTATGCGGACTATTGACGCTGCCGCCTGTTTTCTGTTATTATCTTTAAATAGTTCCATGGCGCCCAAAGCAGAAAAAAAATTGGAAGAGGGGGTAGTGCTTGAAAACCTCCCGAATACGCTCTTCAAAGTGGAGCTTTCCGATGGCAGGCAGATTCTCGGACACTTGTCCGGTAAGATGCGTATCCATTATATTAAGGTTTTGCCGGGCGATCGCGTGCGGGTGGAGATGAGTCCGTATGACGACACCAAAGGACGCATTGTATTAAGAATGAAGTAATTTTGTAGGAGTTAGCTGATAGAAATTCTCTCCGCTACTACCTACAAACTACTACCTACAAACTAGTGAAAGTACAGGCATCTATAAAAACACGGTGTGCTCGTTGCAAAGTCGTCCGAAGAGAAGGGCGGCTCTTTGTAGTATGCAAGAGCAACCCAAAACATAAACAGAGACAAGGATAACTGACGATGAATTATGAAGTATGAATTAGGATGTATGAATGACGGACGAGAGAAGAGATATGCTTTATTCATGATTCATTATTCCTAATTCCCGTATATGAGAATTGCCGGTATCAACATTCCCGATAATAAAAAGATAGAGTACGCTTTGCCGTATATCTATGGCGTTGGCTTGTCGCTTTCGCGCAAGATCATTAAGCAAGCGGACATCAATCCGGATACGCGCGCTAAAGATTTGAATCAGCAGGAAGTCGGGCGGATCCGCGATATCATTGAAAAAGGCTATAAGATAGAAGGGGATTTGCGCCGCGAGATCGCAGGCAACATCAAGCGCCTGCGGGAGCTTGGCACATATCGCGGTATGCGGCATATGCGCAGCCTGCCTGTCCGCGGACAGCGTACCAAGACCAATTCGCGCACGCGGCGCGGCAATGTCCGGCGCACCGCAGGTTCCGGCCGTAAAGACGCGAATGCAAAAACGTAAAGATTAAGCTTGTAGGAAGTAGGTAGTAGCTAGTAGGAAAACTACACGACGGCTACAACCTACAACCTACAACCTACAAACCATGGGTAAAAAACGCGTTATCACAAAAGGAGGCCAGTCCGGCGACGACGCCGGAGAAAAGAGTCACAACGAGCCAAAGGCGGCCCGGCATGTCTCCACGGGCATTGCGCATATCCAGGCGACCTACAACAACACTTTGATTTTGATTACGGATGAGCGGGGTAATGCTCTGGCATCGGCATCGGCCGGAGGAGTTGGATTTTCGGGTACGAGAAAAGCGACTCCGTATGCGGCAGCGCGTGTCGCCGAGATCGTGGCGGAAAAAGCGAAGCGTCTGGGGGTTACCGAGATCAGCGTCCGCGTATCGGGTGTCGGATCCGGCAGGGACTCTGCGGTGCGATCGCTTGCCAACAACGGCCTTGGCATCAGCTCCATCCGCGATATCACCCCGATCCCGCATAACGGGCCGCGCCGCCCCAAAGTACGGAGAGTATAATTACAAACCTAAGAATCACGAAGCAAGAATCACGAATCAAGGTATGAATAAAATATGAGATTGATCGTACGTACCCTTAATTCTTAATTCTTGCTTCTTTATACTCGTTATTATGAGAATTTTAGAAAAAACAGAACGCCGTTTGGGTACGAAACTCTTTTTGAAAGGAGACCGCTGTCTCGGGCCCAAATGCGCCATGGTACGCCGCGCCTATGCTCCGGGAGTACATGGCTCAAAAAAGGGAGGCCGCCGCGGCAAATCGCCGTCCGAATTTGGCGAGCTCATACGGGAGAAGCAGAAAATGCGGTTTTTCTACGGCCTTGACGATAGTGATATCAAGAGCTATGTTAAACGTGCCTCGCAAAAGCCAGGTGTTTTTGATGCTCATCTGATGCGTATGATTGAGTCGCGTCTTGATGTTGTCGTCAGGCGGCTTGGATTTGTCCCGTCGGGCAGGGCAGCCCGCCAGACGGTTGTACACGGACATATTACGGTCAACGGCCGTGCCGTGAGATCGCCGTCGTACCAGACCAAAAAAGGCGATGTCATCGGCCTTACCGAGCGCAGTGCGCGGACACCGAGCTTTGCATCGCTTAGTGAGCGCATGCGCGCGACTACGCCGCCTGCATGGCTGACTGCGGATCCGGAGCGTAAGACAGGGACTGTCACGGGCATCCCCGAGCGCGACTTGAGCGCAGGAGTTACATTTGACGCAGTAAAAGTTAAAGAGTTTTATTCGCGCTAACCCATGCGAGAATAAAGAATCATGAATCAAGAATTAGGTATGATACGTCGAGATATTCCTACTCACTCTCGATCCACTCTCCTTGATTCTTAATTCTTGCTTCTTAATTCTATCGTTATGATTTCTCTCCCATCAAAACCGGAGATCGTGCGTGAGGATGCTAATCGCGCCGTTATTGAGATAGAGGGTTTGTACCCGGGCTACGGCCACACGATCGGCAACAGCATGCGCCGGGTTCTTTTGTCGTCTCTCAAAGGAGCGGCCATCACATCCATCAAGATAGAGGGCGCGGGACACGAGTTTACGACGATTGACGGCGTCATGGAGGATGTAGTGGATCTTACGCTCAATATCAAGCAGTTGCGTTTTCGTCTTCATGAAGAGGGGCCGTTTACTATTTCGCTTTCCGTATCGGGCGAGCGCGAAGTGACGGGAGCAGACTTCACCATGCCCTCGCAGGTGGAGCTTGTAAGCCCGGATATCCATATTGCCACCCTTACCTCTAAAAAAGCCCGTATGACTCTTGAGGCCGTCGTAGAGTCCGGTCTGGGATACGTGCCGGTGGAAGCGCGTAGCAAGGACAAAGTAGAAGTAGGCACGATTGCTTTGGACGCGGCATTTTCTCCGGTACGCCACGTAAATTATGAAGTGGAAAACATGCGCGTGGGAGACAGGACCGATTATCACCGCCTGCGTCTCATCGTGGAGACGGACGGATCCATCACTCCGCGCGAAGCATTTACCCGCGCATCGGAAATTCTGACGGATCAGTTTGCGGCTCTGCGCGAAGGCTTTGCCGAAGCCAAAAAAGAATCCTCCGGAGCTCATGGAGCGGAGCACATCGTGTCCGAAAAAGAGCACGACGGCGAGGAAGGATCGGATGACGTACTGAAAATGAAGCTTGACGATGTGAAGCTCTCAAGCCGCACGCTCAATGCCCTGCGCGAAGCGGGCATCAAGACCGTAGCCGGGCTTTCGCGCAAGCGCGGGGCGGCTTTGGGCGAGATTGAAGGCATCGGAGAGAAAGGCATCCAGGAGATCAAGAAAGCTCTGGGTAATCTCGGCATCACACTCAAACCCTGATCATGAATTAGGAAGTATGAATTATGAATCAGGAAAAAACGGGTCAATTCTCATCATTATTCCTTATTCATAATTCATACTTCCATTAAGATATGCGTCATCTCAAAAAAGGAAGAAAATTCGGACGGGAAGAGGGACAGCGCGCGGCTCTGCTCAAGACCATGGCAGGATCTCTTTTTCTGTGCGGCAAAATCCAGACCACGGAAGCAAAGGCAAAAGAACTGCGCCCGTATGTGGAAAAGTTTGTGACTCGTGCGCGCCGCGCGACCCTTGCCGACAGGCGTGCCCTGCTTGCGGCACTCCCCGCAGTGGCGGTCAAGGAAGCATTTACCCGTGCGGAAAGCATGAAAGACAGGCCGGGTGGCTACACCCGCATCACCAAGCTTGGAGCACGCAAGGGCGACAGCGCACGCATGGCGATCATTGAATTCGTGGTATAACACAGTATGACCAGCATGACAGAGCTCAAATTTGACGCGACAAATAAAGTACTCGGACGCCTTGCGGTGGAGATCGCGACAATCCTGCAGGGCAAAGACAAGCCTCAATTTGATCCGGCCGTGTTTTCCGCGCCCAAAGTTTCCGTATATAATACCGACCACATCCGCGTGACGGGGCGGAAACACGAGCAGAAGCAGTATCGCCACCACACAGGATACCCGGGAGGACTCAAGGAAGAGACACTGGAGCGCGTCATGGAGCGCGATTCGCGCATTGCCCTGCGCCATGCGGTGATGGGTATGTTGCCGAAAAACCGCCTTCGCCCGCGCATGATGAAGAATCTTATTTTGTATAAAGGGCCGGAGCGCCAGTAAAAAGTATGTCCGAGACCGTAAAAAAACGCACTACCCGTACTACCGCAAAAAAGCCTGCCAAAAAAGCGGCGCCTCGCGTAGAGCACACAGAAAAAACGCCTGCAAAGGAAGAGTCTATTGTCGTGGAGGCTGTAAAGGTGGAGGATACGCGTGAGCCGGAAACGGCTTCCACGCCGGCCGACAGATATTTTGAAGACGTGGGACGCCGCAAGACCGCTACGGCACGCGTGCGGCTCTTTACCAAATCCGGACACTTTACCGTCAACGGCAAGCCGTATGGCATGTATTTCCCGACTCTTGATCTGCAAAAGACCGTGGAAGATCCGCTCAAGGAGATGAAGCTCTGGGAGCGCTACCGCGTCTCGGCGATGGTTACGGGCGGCGGCGCGCATGCGCAGGCGGAAGCCGTGCGCCACGGACTTGCTAGATGCCTGATCCGATTCAATGTTGATTTCCGCAAGCGACTCAAACGCGCAGGGTTTCTTACACGCGATCCCCGCATGAAGGAACGAAAGAAATTCGGTCTCAAAAAAGCCCGTCGCGCCCCCCAGTGGCAAAAACGCTAAAACCCATCTCAAAAATAGCTTCGTAGGCGAGATCGAGCGAATTTCGTCTGCTCAACTGCCGCCGCAGGGGCGATTCGTACTGGAGGTACGATGATCCCCGAGAAGGCGGTTGAGCAGAAATTCGCCGATTGAAGCCCGAATGTATTTTTAAGATGGGTTCAAGTATATACCTCAAAACGTCCCGATTCGTATCGGGACGTTTTGATTTAGATATCCACAGGATTCCCTCTTTTGTATATTAGACCTACTGCGTAAAGATTTTCGTAGCGAAATTGTCAGATTTCGTGCGAGACGCAGAAAAAATTATGAGGCATATACGGTGTATATGTTGAATAATTTTTTCAAAGTCGTAGCCGAAATCTGGAAATTGCAGCAGAATAATCTTTACGCAGTAGGTCTCATATCTAAATTCTGCGATTTCGGAGATGGGAGACTCTCGCGTCTTACCTTAGAGTAGGGTTTTGAGGCATGCTCCGGAGCGCCATGAATGATTTCATGAGGTTTTTTTTGCATCAGAGACGAAAGCAAGGGAGTGAAACCTTCCGTGCGGGCTTCACCACCTTTGAGCTTGTGATTGCGATCGCAATCATGACGATGACGAGTGCTATGGTGCTTATCAGCTTTTCGGGCATACATAAACGGACGGCGGTGAATCGCGCCGCGCGGGAATTTGCGCTTGCAGTGCGCAGGGTGCAGAATATTTCGCTTTCAATTACCGAAGTTGAGGCGGGATTCAAACCGACGACTGCTCAAACTGTTGGAATCAAGATCGCCAGCGGCTCTTTGGACTACACGATTTTTCTTGACAAGAATGAGAATGGCATTTTCGGAGCCGGAGATACGGTGGTCGGCAAGGTTGCGAAATTGGCGGACGGCGTCCAAGTGCGCACTATCAAATATGTAGATGCCGGGGGTATTGAGAGACTCATATCGGCCGCTCATATAGTCGTGACAGCGCCCGAAGCGACTATGCGGTTTACCGCCGCTGGCGGGGGAACTCTTAGGGATGTATTGGAGATAGGAATCGGGACTCCTGCGGGGGATGTCATACGGACAGTGACGATACGCACGAGCGGACAGATAACCGTCAAGTAAAATCAAGAATCAGGAATGGTGTCTGCACTTTCTTAGCCATAATTCATAATTCATGACTCATAATTCACGTCAAAAGGGGTTTACCCCGTTAGAAAACCCGGCGCCAAAGCGAAACTCATCGTATTTTTCCGGCCCCAGACATAAGAAGTTTCTAACGGGGTTTACGCTGGTGGAGACGATCGTGGCCTTGGCGTTGATTATGATGGCATTGGTGGGTCCCGTGTCTCTGATCGTGCGGGGGATTTATTCCTTCTCCTCTTCCAAGAGCAAAATTACCGCTGTGAATCTCGCCCAAGAAGGCATTGAACTTGTCCGGCTGATACGCGAGAATAATATCGCCTGCGATTTTGCCAACGGCCCCAAAAAACAGAATTGGACGAGCAATCCCGACGGCGGCACTATGCCGTCGCGGGCAGAAGTGGATATTCAGCAGGCCTTTACGACTATCACATGCGGCAGTGCCAGCATCAAATTTCCGCGGCTCACCAACTCATGTTCGCGGGTTCTTCTCTACAATGCATCCGCGGGTACGTATGGGTATCAGACCGGTACGCCTACGACTTTCTCCCGTTGTATCAATATTAATTCGCCGCCTTCCGGCGGCCATGACACTGACATTCCCGCGAGCGACCAGATGGACGTGATTGCTACCGTCACATGGGTGGAGCGGGGCCGCACGAGGACGCTGGTTTTGCGTGAGCGGCTGTATCATTGGGAATAATTTTCGTATGACACAAAACGCAAAACGACAGTATCAAAGTAAACGCAATCCCGCAGCAGGCGGGACACCGCGGTTTTTCGTTTTTCGCTCTGCATTTTCCGCTTCCAACGGGTTTACCCCGTTAGAAACCTTTGCGACAAAGAAGAGATTGTCGCATTTTGCTTACTCCAAAGATAAGAAGTTTCTAACGGGGTTTACGCTTCTTGAGATGATCGTTGCCATAGGGATTTTTTCTTTGATCGCGGTTGCCGCGATCGGGATCACGCTTGCGGCGGTGCAGGCCCAAAGGAAGGCAGCCAACCTTCAGGTAGTGCAGGATAATGCCCGTTTCGGGCTTGAACTGATGACCAAAGAATTGCGGACGGGATCTGCGTATCGCCTCACTACGTTTTGTGGCATTTCCGGAGAGGAAGTGAGCTTCCTGACGTTTACCGGTGCGGTGCGCGTGTACTATAAATCGGGCAATTCTTTGATGCGGCTTGTCGGGACTACAAACTGCGCAAGCGCAATTTCTTTTATCGGGGGCGATGCTATCGTGACTCTTGCGAAATTCAGAGTTGGGGGTGAAGTCCTTGGTCCTACGGACGGCCAGCCATGGGTCTCAATCTCGCTGTCCGTCAGATCGGCGGATCCAGATCAGTCGCTTGAGTCGCGTGCGAATATCCAGACCACCGTAGTAGCGCGTCTTCGTGATTTATAATCTTATGAATACACCACGTCATTCGGAGCGAGGCATCATTTTATTGCTTGTCGTCGTACTGGTCGCGGCTATTCTTTCCGTCAGTCTTGGCGTTTTTAATATGATGCTGGGAGAATTTCGTATTTCCGGCGATGCGGCCGATTCCTTTCGCGCGCTTTATGCCGCGGATGAGGGATTTGAGCGGACTTTATATAAAGACAGACAGCAGGGGCCGCTATGCAGTGGTATTGCGGATCCCTGCGTTCCGATCGTGATGGTCAATGTCCCATCCGGCGCATGCTATGAGGTGAGAGTCGCAAGGCGAGCGGTAGCGCCGCGGATGAAGATCACCGTAACCGGCCAGTATCAGTGCGGGGTAAATCCGCTTCGGGTTGTGAGGCGCGCTTTTGAGGCTGTTTATTGATCGGTGGATAGGTACTGTCGTCTTATATAGACCTACTGATTAAATATTATTCTACTCCGATGTTCAGATTTCGGCTACGACTTTGCAAAAATTATTCAACATATACGCCGTATATGCTGAATAATTTTTGCTTCGTCTCGCACGAAATCTGAACATCTCGTAACGAAACTATTTAATCAGTAGGTCTTATGTATTTTAAGGAATTGGCTGGATATCTTGAGCGGCTGGAAGGTACGTCATCGCGCAACACGATGACGGATATTCTTGCAGACTTGCTCAAGCATGCGGGCGGCACGGAGATTGATGAAATATGCTATTTGATTCTCGGCGAATTGGTTCCCGCATACCGGGGACTTGAGTTTCAGATCGCCGAAAAAATGATGATCGCGGCTCTGGCGGCCGCGTACAGCACAACGCGGGAGGAGGCGGCGCGCCGCGTCGCCGCGCGGGGCGATGTCGGGGACGCGGCATACGATCTTGCGCGAGACCATCGCTCTTTGGGCAAGCGCATGACCGTCGCCGCAGTGTATCGCGCGATGTATGGGATCGCGGAGGATGCGGGGGAGGGGAGCCAAGAGCGCAAGATTCGCGCTATGGCATCATTGCTGTCATCGCTTGATCCGCTCTCGGCAAAATATGTCGCGCGGATCCCTTTGGGCAAGTTGCGTCTCGGATTTTCGGACGCGACACTTCTGGATGCGCTGTCTCTTATGGTCACGGGCGACAAGTCCGGCCGCCGCGCGATTGAGCGCGCATACAATGTCACTGCGGACATCGGCGCGCTTGCATCGCGCGTCAAGCGCGGGGGACTGGCATCTCTTTCGCGCCTGCATGCGACCCCCGGCATTCCGATCCGGCCGTCGCTTGCCGAGCGTCTCAATGATATCAACGATGTCGTGAAAAAAGCGGGGCCTATAGTCGGAGTGGAAGTAAAACTTGACGGGTTTCGCACCCAGATACATGTGTGGCGGGAGAAAGGGGGTGTGCATGTGAGGCTCTTCTCGCGCAATCTTGAAAATACGACCGCGATGTTCCCCGAGATCGTCCACGCGGCAAAAAAACTTCCGGTGCAAAGCGTGATTCTGGACACCGAGGCTATCGGATATTATGCGCGTACCGATACGTTTGCGCCGTTTCAGGAGACGGTCCAGCGCAAACGCAAACACGAAGTCGCGGAGTTTGCCGCGCGTATTCCGCTTGCGGCATTTGTGTTTGATGTCATGTATCGCGACGGCACATCGCTTGTCGCCCGTCCCTTTCGCGAGCGGCGCCGGCATCTGCAAGATTTGCTGGGACGGCGCGCGGGTGCGGGCACGATTCGGCTTGCCGGACAGCGGCTTACCGATGACATAGACGTAATCAAGGCGGAGCTCACGCAAAGCGTGAATAAAGGCCTTGAGGGACTCGTGGTCAAAAATCTTTCTGCGCCGTACGAGGCGGGGAGCCGCGGATTCCACTGGATCAAGCTCAAGGCAAATACCGCGGCACTCGGCAACCTGCGTGCGGGGGGTGCCGGCGGGCGGATCAAGGGCCTGCCCGATACCATAGACTGCCTGGTGATGGGAGCGTATCGGGGCCGCGGCAAGCGCACGAAGTTTGGCGTCGGAGGATTTCTGCTTGGAGTTCCGGGCCGCGACGAGCGATTTTATTCGCTCTCGCGTCTTGGCACCGGCATGTCCGACGAGCAGTTTCGCGAGCTTGGCCGCCGCATTAAAGCGCACGAAGTTGCGGCGATGCCGAAAGAATACGTCGTAGACAAAGAGGTTGCGCCTGATATTTGGATTGAGCCGTCTCTTGTGGTAGAAATACTGGCAGACGAGATCACGCGCTCCCCGCGCCATAGCGCGGGCCGAGGCCGCGATCGCAGAGGATTGTCTCTCCGCTTTCCGCGTCTGGTGCGTGTACGGGACGACAAAAAACCCCACGACGCGACATCGGCGGATGAAGTAAGTAGTATGCATCGCCGCCAGAAGACTGCATCATCAAAATAAACTAGACCTACTGATTAAATAGTTTCGTTACGAGATGTTCAGATTTCGTGCGAGACGAAGCAAAAATTATGAGGCATATACGGCGTATATGTTGAATAATTT
>Ga0209542_10008039_pt1 | contig 19845 bp, 21 predicted proteins | sample RifCSPhighO2_01_FD_184028 | JGI IMG/M metagenome (GOLD analysis project Ga0209542, IMG submission 184028) | Soil microbial communities from Rifle, Colorado - Rifle CSP2_plank highO2_0.1 (SPAdes) (version 2) | ecosystem: Environmental > Terrestrial > Deep subsurface > Rock core/Sediment ...
TGTGCCCCTTTGTGTGTTGGTGAACGAACAGGTGATAGTTTCTCCAGCCGCGACGTTGATAGTTGCAGTTGGAGCTGCTGGAAGATTACCAGAAGAATTTTGACTAGGGTCTGTACACGTAATATTCGTCAAATCCCATCCACTTGGCACGGTTTCGCTAACCGAATAGGTGCCTGGTGTTACAAATCCGCTGTCATTTTGCTGGCCATCAGTTAAAGAAAAGCCATCACCATCATAGGTGGCGGTAAAGGTAAACGCCTGTCCGCTTTGATCGGGATCCGTTTGTTTTTCGACAATAATCCTCCCAAGTTGTGTGTTTGTAAACGTACAGGTAACCACCTCGTCCTTCTCGACATTGAACGTCGTCGTAGCATTTTGAGTGTCGCCACTGCTGTTGGAATCTGAACAAGAAATTGAATCAAGTATCCAGCCATCTGGCACGGTTTCGGTGGAACTATAATTACCGACCGGGACGACTAGGCTAAGCTCTTCGCCATCTGAAATTTGGCCAGTTAAATCACCGGTGAAAATAAAATCAGTCGTGTCGCCATCAGGATTCGTTTGTTTGGCAACCTTTATCGTGCCGGTATCTTTTGTATTGGTAAACGTACAGACTACGGATTCCCCCGGTGCCAGATTGATTGTGGCAGAAGGAGCGGCGGGGAGATTACTGGTCGAATTTTGCGTCGGATCAACACACGTCACATCTGCAAGCGTCCAACCGGAGGATGAGGACTCGCTGACGGTATAAGTGCCTGCTAACTGGCCACTGAATGTCGCAATATTGGAAAGTGTTCCATTAGTGTCATCATCGAGTGTGAATGGCCCGAGATCACCAGTGAAGCTAAAGTCCTGTGCGTCGTTTGGAGTTGCTTCTTTGACAACAGTGATCGATCCGGTGAGTTGAGCATTATTAAATGTACATGACGCGTTTGTTGGTGTTTCCCCAGCAGCTACTGTTGCCGTTGCAGTTGAACCACTAAATGTACAGTTTGTACCGGTTCCAGAGATAAACTGATAGGTTCCTAGACTGAAATCGAGCTGAGTTTCCGTAATAGTATGTGCGCCGTCTGGTGCCACATTGGTAAATACTACCTGGCCGCTTGCATCTGTGTTAACCGCTGTTGTGCCGTCCAGCGTAAACGAATACTCATTTACGTTAGCAGTAGATTCAAATGACCCGTTCCCATCGCGGTCAATCATTTTGGTTACAGTAATGTCGGGCAGTTCAATCACCTGGTTTGCAGGAACGGGAACATTCTGTTGCCCGGATTGTTCAACGACTCCACCTGCCGGATCTAATCTGCTATGCTGTGATGATCCGTTACACTGTCCTGCTTCATCAGAAAGTGTGAGTGTGTAATTTACTCGAGCGGTACCTGTTGGGTGATCAAATGTACCAGCGAAGTTTATACCAAGCGTGACGACCCATTCTCCATTAGAAGTACCAAAATTCTGTGCAGTAGGACCGCTATCAACTGTGACCGTTGGAATTGGGCCACCACTAAGTGATTCAATAGCACCGAGTGAAAATGCATTATCGAAAAAAAGACAGGATCCATCGTCCCCGGTAAAACGTACCTCAAGTTGTCCGCTGGACGGTCCGTGTGTCGGCTCTAGTTCAAATCGAAAATTTATGGAGTCTTCCTCTGAATACTGAGTCACATTCCCAGATGTCCATGTGATATCGGATTTTTGCCCTTGATGCGTTTTTGCAGTTATTTTTGTAGGACTATCTGTAAAGGTAGTTTGGGCAACGACGTGACCACCTGGATTGGTGACCTCAACTTTATAATAAGGCCGATAGATGCCGTCGAGTTGATAGGCGTACACAAACGCTCCATCTACATCAGTCGTGATTGTTTTGGTCGTGGAAGTTGCTGGTTCATCAGATGAACTTACTGTGACGTTGTAGTCATGATTTGGTTTAAACCCAGTGCCGGTAATGACTGCAGTATCTGTGGGTGCGTAGTCGGCTTTGTCAGTCGTGAGGGTGGCGCTATTCGAGGGATCAACGTTATCAAGATCGAGAGATTCCGCTTCGACATTTTGTAACACGACTGCTTGGAGCTCGCCTTCCTCAATCGGTTCTTCAACGGAAACCGTAGGAGTCGGAGAAGCTTCTGCGGAGGCGCCGTCAAGGATTTGTCCTTGTTCGCCGCCCTCCTTCGCCGAGGCTTCGGAGGGCAAGGGCGGGCCAGTCTCTTTGGGTGGTTCGTCATTAGATTGCCCTAGTTGAGTTGATTGATCTGTGGAGGTCGGTGTTATTTCTTCTGTGGGAGCAACGCTTGGAGTTGCCTCGGGAGTAGTTGACGGAATTACTTCTATTGTAGGTGCTGGGCTAACTTCCTCCGTGGGTGATGGTGTAATTTCTTTAGTCAGAGCTGGGGTTTCTGTTACAGATACAACAGGAGTTGGTTCTGGAGTTGGTTCTGGAGTCGGTTCCTGGGTAACAGTCGGCACGGGAGTTGGTTCGGGAGTTGGCGTAAGTTCCTGAGCAAAAACCTGCGGAGTGAGAAGTGGGAGAACCGGTAAGATTGGCTGAACAAGCATGAGGATGCTTGTTATGAATGCAAATAATTTCCTCGCCCTTTTGTGGGTTTTCATGCGATACTCATGTGGCAGTGACGCTCTTACGATGATTATAGTGCCCTATAGCTGGCATTGTCAACCGGAACGGCCCGTACCACCCATCGCTTACTATCAAAAAATCCGGAACAGGTATAGAGGGTGAGAACTTCCGTAGGGCTTGGTTTAAGAAGTGTGGTATCACTCGTGCTCACTTCTTGGGTTTTTATAACTTTATACTGATAGACTGTCCCGCCGGTTATCGTCAGTGTTACGTCTTCGCCGAGCTCAACCCATCGGATTGGACCAAAAACCTCTCGCGTATTATGCCCGTAGAGAATGATGTTCCCTCCCTCACCGGGGACACTGGATTGTGCCACATGGTTGGCGTCGCTTTTGGCGATAAGCCATTCACCGTTTACTATCCCTGCTTCAATGACCGGAAGATCAAATCGAGCGCCGATTCGGACACGTGCAATACGGACGCTTGAGGGAGTAGATCGGGAAAACGTTGAAAGAAGCGTATCTGTAAGCCGTATCGAGCGAAGATATGTAAACGTATGGATGCCCCACATTATAAGAAGTAACGGGCCGAGAATAAGCAGTATCGTACTTAATCGACGCATAGCAGTATTGTATACCAAAAGGGCTCCGTACGGAGCCCTTTTTATAGACATTAATAAAATTTCTATGCCAATCGTTTACGAAGCCAAGCTCCGGTTGCAGTAGAGATTGCTCCCAGCAACCCCACGAAATTCATGATCATGTTCTCTGCCGTACCGGTTGCCGCAAATCCTTCGGTTGAGGCACCGAGCACCTGACCTGTCGGAGGAGCAGTACATTCCGGACAGCTCGACCTCCCGTCACTTTTACCGTCTGAGCGTCCATCCCCTGCGGGACTTCCGCCATTAGAAGACTCGCTTGGTGCAGTCGTAGGCGATGGTGTTGGCGTTTCTTCGGCTCCGGTCGTTCCAGTCGCTCCACTCGGTCCGGACTCCCCTGTTGCTCCAGTCGCACCGGTCGAACCAGTTGAGCCTGTTGAACCCGAAGGTCCTACGACACATTCACCGAGATAATCTTGTTCATGGCCTGCTCGAGGAGTGCCATTTTCATAAAAATGTCCAGCCTCACCGTATGCCGCGGGATACGCAATAGTCAGTGTTACAAATTGAGTTGTATCATCTTGTCCAGCAGCGTGGCAAAGCGTCACCATTTCCTGTTGGGAAAAAACAGCCTGAGGTCTTACCAAAGTATATCCTGCTCCGACAAAAAGAGCGAGAGAAAGAAAAACAAAAAGCGTATGGATAAATTTCTTCATGGAACTCCTTCAAAAAAAGAAAAGCCCTAGAAATGGCTTTATTGTGTCTTATAGTATCACATAGTGAGGAAAATGTCAAATGGGGACGAGACAAAGAAGGAATTCATGAAGGCCTATATTGTGTGCTCGCGTCTGGATTCGAACCAGAGACCCCTGCAATGTGAATGCAATGCTCTAGCCAACTGAGCTACGCGAGCTTGTGGTAGCCTACATTATATATATTAGCCCGCGGCGGTGGCAAGGGAGCGCTCGGAAGAGAGCCCAAATGTGGTGCCGTGCTTTTTGAACATGCCCCAGTAGCCGAGTTTCTTTTTCCTGGTTGTAAATGCAGCAAGCCATGTGCGGCTGTCTTCTATCTGCTGGCGCAAGACTTTAAGGAATGTCTTGAGCTGCTCAAAGAAATTGATGTGATAAACACCAGGATTGACCACTTCCTGTGAAACTGCGGTTTGCACTTCCTGATGCAAATTTTTGAGAGACGCGATAAGCGCTTTGAGTTCCTGACGGATCGCCTCCAGCTGCTTTCGCGTTTCCATCTCCAGTGCGTCTATATTCGGTTTCGGATAGGCTTCAACACGCACTGGTTGTACTTCTGGCTGCGGCAGTTGATCCGGCTGTTTACCCAACTCAATGGGTTGATTGGGTTGTAATTCACCGGATTGGGGAGTACTACCAAGAAGCGAGGTGAAGATATCCCCGCCGATCCGGCTTACCTCGGAAACCGTGGTTTTGCCCACACTGGAGGGAACCGATCCGATAGCCTCAAGGAGGTTATCGTTTTTGTAGTGATTCTGCTTTTTTTTCTGATTACTCTGGGTCATACTGGCCGCATTATACTACAGGGCAGTATTTTTGCAACTCGATTTACGACATGAGCAGATCTACAGTTTTCTGACGACGGAGAAGCGAGGTAAGGTAATAGCGTTGATTTTCGAGGTTTTTGCGCTCTTCGTCAGTCTTTGCGCTTGCGATGAGTTTGGCTACCTCATCCTGTCCTACCGCTACGCTTTCTTTCTCGGCTATAGCCTCGAGTGCGAATTCAAGCGACAGATTTTTAGTAGCCTGTGTCCGGTATTCCGTACGGATCGAGTCCGCGGTTTTGCCGGTGGAAGATAAGTATTGCTCCACCGTTAGCCCCAGCTTTTTGGTCTGGTCGACCAGTTGAGAAAGCTGGTGCGTTACCTCGTGCTCCAAGAGTATTTCCGGAAGTTTTGCCTCAACCGAGCCAAGCAGTGCGTCCAGGACTTCATCAACTGTTGGCCCTTTAGGCTTTTCGTCATTGGGAATACCTGCCTGCGCAGGCAGGTCTTTGCCGGGAACGAAAATCTTTTGGGTTTTGCTTGCTTTGAGATCCTGGATTGCTTTTTTGTAGTCCTCGAGCGTGATACTCGGACGCTCACATGTTTTGGCAAGTATCACCCAATCTTTCCCTTCCTGCGCGTCCTTAAGTTCGATCTGGGGCATCATGATGGGAGAGATCTTGTGTTCGGAAACCGCGTCCGTATACGACTTGGGGACTAGCCGCTTGATGGTTTCCTCGTACACCTTGGTTTTATCGACGTTTTCCTCTACCATCGCTTTGGGGGCTTTACCTTTACGGAATCCGGCGACTTCTACATTACTCGCAGTTTCGGTAACCACCGCTTCGTAGGTTTTTTGGATATCGAGCCAGGGGATTGTGATAGTAAGCTCTATCGTTCCATCATCGGTTGTATGCATCGCACTTGTCATAAGAGAGAAGTGTACCATACCCAGGGCTATTCGTTAAGCCCTAAATCAAGATCCAGGATGGGAGGAGCAAGCGTGCTGTCTTGGAGCGTAAAACTATTGACTGTTGCAGAAAACGACGCAATCTCCGCACTATATGCTGCAAATGCGCTTGTGGTCGCGATACGGGAGACGTTGGGGGTCGGAGTCGGAGTGGGCATCTCTGTGGGCGTCGGGGTTGCAGGCGTTTCGTCTCTCGGTTGCATACTTGAAAAATAGAGAAAGCCAAAAAGAAGGGCACCAACTGTGACTAAACCGCCAATCAAGATGATTCGTTTTTTGCGATCAGCCGACGGTTTACCGGAAGCGGGCGGATCGCTGTCGGGAGTTTGTGTAGGGTGAAGGGCAGGATTGATTTCTGTCGCTTGCGGTGCTCCCGGTGATGATGGGGTCATGTCGTTTTCAGTCATACTTGAGTGCTGTTTCTATTTCTTTCAGATACGAGGATGCTTCGACTAGATCCTGGCGGGCAGCGTTAATAGTATTTTGTACCTGTCCATAGAGTCTGTCTTGCTGCTGCACATCCCCCACTATCTTGGGAATGGAAGTGCGGATGGTGTTTGCCTTTTGCTGAAACAGGCTGCGTTTGTTGGAGAGGGCGAGTAACCAACGGTCTAAAATCGCCTGTTTTTCTGGTATCACATCTGGCCTCGCTGCGTTGATGAGCGCCTGCGCGTGGATTGCCGCATCTTCGAACCGTTTGGCAAAATAGTTCAGGTAGCCGAGTTCAAGCGATGCGATGATCTGGCGATACGCAGATTGCATAGTTTCGTAATTCGTCTCAAATTTTTCCGACACCTTGACCGCGTCGTCCAATGAGGCGATGGATGGCACAAAGACAACGTTTTGATCTAAAAAGGCAACTTGATCGGTGAGAATAGCACGATATACTGCCTTTTCTCCGCTGGAGAGGCCCGGATTTTCATTGAGCTTCTCATTGAGGAAAAGGAAATACGTTTTGCCTACCATATCCCGCTGGGCTAGGTAGAGTTTGACTTTGTCTATAGCATCCTGTTGGGCTGCGAGAGACTTAAACTGGTTGTACTGATTTCGTGCGATCTGATAATCTGCGTGCCGTTGCCGGTAAAGATCGAACTGGTATTGATAGTCCTGATAGGCTTGTTGCGAGGAGGCAATGATTGGTTTAGTACCAAAGCCGAGAAATAACAGCCATAATATAACTATAACGAAGTATTTTTTCACATTCTCATCGTATCATTGATGTGAGAATATGATCAAGAAGGTATAATACGATATAGTACACGTTGCTCCCGTGGCGGAACTGGCATACGCGTACGCTTTAGGAGCGTATCCCGTAAGGGTTAGAGGTTCAACTCCTCTCGGGAGCACAAAGTTTGACTAGATCGTGACGGTTAGGTGTTCTACGCGGATCGGCTCGAAATCGTCAATTTTTTGAAGAAAGAAACGAACCTTTGAGCTCCAGGCGGGGCTTGCCGCATAGATACGGCCGATTTGTTCGATTGTCGTTGCTCCCCTATCAATATATTTATATTTAAGTCCTTCAGAAACGACCGTGATGCCCTCTTTCCAGTCGCTAAAGTGTCTTCCGTCGCTTTGGCCGGTATAGATTGCCCATCCCCATCCGTTATATGAGTTTCTGGGTACAAATTTTCCAAACGTAGATTCAACACCGGCGATAGCTACAACCAGTTTCCAATCAAGGCCAAGCCGGTCTGCTTCAGAGACAAAGTAGTCTGCCTCTTTTGAGAGGGGTGAGTTATGGGTTTCAAGATACGCTTCAAGTTTGGAGACGCGAGGGTCCGGTACATCAACAAGGAAATATTGCTGTGCTGATGCTTCTGCCATAGCAAGGTTTTGAGCCATGACAGGTTTGGCCATGAAGCCCAGGCTGAGTACGATGATTATTGCTCCAATAAACGATTTCATACTGTCTTACCTCACATCACTCCCCGATCGCGATCGGAGAACGAGGTGAAACAAGATGTGGATATTTGAAGCTAGCGTGAGGCTAGGGTTAATAGGTACTCAAATGTATCCTTTGGGTAACTATTAATAACCCTAAAGCAAGTTCCGCTAGGCGGCCCAAACCTTAGGATCTAAGTGTGAGAGTATACCCTATAACGGGAGAAATGTCAAATTATAGGACTTTATTGCATTTGCTCCATAAATTGCCCAACACAGTTTGCCCAGGAGTTGCCATTGGCGACAGAAGGCGGTGCATAGATTGCCCCGATATCGACAAGGTCAGTTATTCCTCGATCAAAATATTTTTCTTTGAGATATCGGGATACCCAATCTATCGCATATAGCCAGTTGGGAAACTTCGCCCCACTTATTTCTCCTGTTTCTACACTTATGCCCCATGCGTTATAGGAATCTTTGCTCGGCATCCTCTTACCTACGTTACTTTCACACATGGCAATCGCCGGTATCAATCGGTAATCTATGTCGTAGTATTCCGCCCGGTCGACGATATAATTTGCAAATTGTGCAATGGGAGAATCATGTTGCTCGAGAAATTGCGAAAGCAATAGCGCTCTTGCGTCTGCGGCGACGACACTCGCTCCAAGCACTTGCTCGGTGCCATACGAAGACCCAGCTATCCGAAGGAGCGGGGTTTGGGTCGACTGCTCTCCTGCATGTACTTTTTTAGTGAGAGCGTTAAGGGTGAATAAATTGACAGCAAGCAGGCTCACCGTCATTGGAAACCATAAAACAACTACCAGCATTTTTCGGAGCATAAAATTATACTGCCATGTTTTATGAGTTGTGTCAACTCGACATGCGGGAATAGCGCGTTAAATACGGAAGAACGTGCCAACGCCGTAAGCAACCGATGCAGAAATACCACCGACAAAAAGTGTTTCAAAAATTCCCCGGAATGGTCGCTGTTTCGTGACACCGGCCCGTAAAAAACCAAGAAGCAGCAGGGCCGTTGCAGTAAACAATATAGAGGTAATGAAATGTTCTGCTTCAAACTGTAACACAAAAGGGATGAGCGGGATAAATCCAAAGCTGACAAATGAGATAAATGTAGAAAGTGCGATAAAGATTGGCTTTTCGTTCTCCGGATTGGGCATCTCAAGCTCATCTTTCATCATGAATTCCGTCCAGTAATGCGGATTTCTGCGATAGATAGTCGCCAGAGCTCTCGCATCCTGTGGACTAAATTGTTTTCGTTTCAAAATTTCAATCGTTTCCGCAAACTCGCTGTCGGGTTCATGGGCAATCTCATGAGACTCTTTTGCCTTCTCGCTTCTATAAACATCCTGGTCGGCACGAAGGGAAAGGAAACTGCCGAGTCCCATCGAAAGCCCATCGGCAAGGAGATTGGCAAGTCCAAAAAGGAGAACGGATATGATGGGTACGGCACTCGTTGCCGGGTTTGCCTGCGCCCCAGCAAAACCAGCAACGACCGCAAACGTCGTCACAATGCCATCGTTACCGCCATAGACAATTTCACGTAAATACTCAGAAAACGCCGTTTTCCGGTGTTCACGCCGAAGATGTTCTTGGAGATTGAATCTGGACATAGTGTGAGCGCAGGAGGAATCGAACCTCCAACCGACTCCTTAAGAGGGAGTTGCTCTGCCAATTGAGCTATGCGCCCTTCGTCCCGATTGAATCGGGACTCAGGACCAGGTTTTCTCCCTCGATGACTCGGGATCAAATCTGGCCCAATATTAAATGTTGTTTTTTCTCTCTAGACCACTGTTTAATTTCGTTTTCTCTCCGTAGAGCAGTAGATCTTGACCGTTTTCTTTCGATGTATACCGTATGAACTGGTCTGCGACTTCGTATATATTTGGATCCAAAAGTATTTGTATTATGTTGTAAGATTCTTCTGTTTATGTTTGTGGTTATCCCCGTGTAATAACTCTTATCCGCACATTCCACGATATACACAAACCAGTCCATAATTCGCGCGACGCTTTGAGCACAAGCGAAAAGCTAGTGCCAAGCGAAGCAAATTATTATTTCCTTTTAGTGCGCGACGCCTGAAGCGCTAGCGACTGGCTAGTGCCGAGCGAAGCGAGGCGCGCCAGGAGGGAATTGAACCCCCGACCCTCTGTTCCGAAGACAGATGCTCTAATCCGCTGAGCTACTGGCGCATGGGGTGACCGAGGGGATTCGAACCCCCGACATCCTGCTCCACAGGCAGGCGCTCTGCCAGACTGAGCTACGGCCACCAAACGCAAAGAAATTATACCCTATTGTTTACTGCCCCACAAACAATGACCGGATGAAATGAGGTTGGAGTTTGAGAAGGGCAATCACGTCTTTTGGGGACAAGGCCCCATCGTGGTCGAAATCCAAAGGATAGAATCGGGGCACACTGATGGTTGTCGTATCCGCGTTAAGCTCGCTGATTTTTTGCCTGGGCAGATAGTAGGGAACGAGGACGACGATGCGGTATTTTTGTCCCGGCATAACATTTCTCAGATCCCGTATCGTTGCTTTCCCGTTTTCAAGCGATAGGCCAACAACTTTATGTATGAGTGTGAGATTGTCATACACAAGAACTGTTGCATTTGAGATATCATTGTTTGTTCGCCATCCAAGTTGGACGTTAAGTGTTACAGAGGGAGGCGGTACAAGCTTAAGTGTTCCTGACTCTATTATGACACTTCTCCCCCAGTGACGAACCTCAACCCGATACGGGTAATCACCGGGAAGATTGGGCGTCTCTATGTGAAGCGTGAGCGTGCCATATTGACCTGGCTCCATGATTGGAAGCGGATCATGGACAGCGAAAAACTTGGGCTCGGTGACAAACGTGACGGTGTACCCGTCCTTCTCAGACATGACAGCCTGTCCATCATTCTTGACCAGCGAAGAGAGTACATACGTCGAGCCTGCAACGAGTGAATCGGGTATGATGTTATGATCAAGGATATATTTTTCGCGCTGCAGTGGCTCTCCTGCAGTTTTAGAAATTTGTTGATAGTCTCCGTACTGCGGGTAGAAATCCTTGCTTTGCAATCTTCGCCAGGAAAAATGGTCAAACGGGAGACCTTGATAATTCAGGACGAATGGAGTAATTGCGACAATGGTGGGATCACGCCAGACTCCTAGTGCAGCCAGTGCGAAGTTTACGCCAACCCGCTCAGAACTCAAGAGGCTGGAGTTATATGTCATCCCCTCAGCGTGAACCCAACCGGTTTCCGTAATAAACACCGGTAATGACTTTGTGATCCCGAGCTCACGCAGAAGACTCCGTTCCCACAGAAATGATCGCAGTGTTCCGCGACCAAGAGCGTAAGGAGATCCGGAAAATTCCGGATTTGGGTAGGAATGTGATGTCCAACCGTCAAGATGATCAAAGAGTGCTGGCTCCGCGCGCAGCATTCTGGTGAGGTATACGGCAGCATCGAGAGATTGGCCGTCAGAAGCAGCAGATACATCTAAACCCGCGGGTAACACAAAGAAGTCCCCGGATGCTTCATGGAGAGCGCTTGCGTGAACACGAAGTGCGTGTGCGTACTCTTCTGGATCGATAGATCTTCCCCATTCATTTGCATGGTTGGGCTCGTTATAGATCGCGACATATCGATTTTCGATAGGCCAATTGAGAGCATTGAGGAAGGTTGCCCAATCGGAGGCAGCGTCTTTATACGGTTGCTTCCACGCATTTCCATCTATATGGGTCGCAAGCCGCACAATGGGTATGAGACGAAGGCTTCTCATCTCGTTAAACACACGCTGCCATTTTCCGCGGTCGCGGTCATCGTCCTGGATCACAAGGGTGACGTATCCCCAATCCCCTCCAGTACTGTTGACGAGTTTGGCGGCATCGGCTACATCATTGGGGTCCACGATATGGATACCGTATTTGTTATTGGGAACAGAGAGTGGATCATATTTGGCAAATACAGATTGCGGAAACAATACAAGTGCACAAAAAACGAAAAAAAGTTTACGAATCATGATGAAGAAAGTTAGTTGGTCTAAAAATTCCCAATTGCGCGACGCTTTGAGCGTAGCGAAAAGCTAGTGCCGAACGAAGTGAGGCGCCCCAGGAGGGAATCGAACCCCCAACCTTATCGTTAGAACCGATCTGCTCTGTCCGTTGAGCTACTGGGGCTTATGTCGCGAAATAAGCCATTTTATATATTTCTTACTCTTATATGATTTTAGTTTCTTTTCTCGATCTCTCGCCTCTTTTTCTGTATTAAATTCTTCTCTATAAGCTATTTTATCTGTTTTTAATACTTTCGTTGTACGTGTTTTACCTCTCAAATGTTCTTTTAGTCTCCGTTCTAAATTATTTGTCGATCCAATGTAATAGCTGTCGCTTTCGTCATTGTGGAGTATGTAGATATAATACATATTCACTCTGCTCTGTCCGTTGACCCCGATTTAATCGGGGTTGAGCTACTGGGGCGTATGGATATTATATCGTATTTAGTGGAGTTCTGCGCGACGTTCTTTGATGTACTGGCTCCAGTTTTCTATGAAGTCAAAAATCACCACCATCGGGGTTTCAATAAGGAAGGTAAATAAAATGGCGACGATATTATATTCTTTCCATTTTGCTGCAAGGAAGGCGCCTATCCGGGCTATCGGAACAGAGAGCATGTCGAGGAGGAACTCCCATACTGGTGTTTTATCATCAACAGAGAGTTCTTTGGATTTGTTGCGGATGCCGACCGCGGCAAAGAAAGTCAGCGCTATGGTAAACGTGTCAAAGATGACAGAGGTGATTGGGAGTCCGGCGATATAAAATACATATCCTACTCCACCCAGGACCCCAAACATCATGATCAAATAGAGGGTGCCAACAACGAGTGTAAACATCGGATTTTTCTTGCGTTTGAGATATACGTCATAAAGTTTCCTCTTCTCGTCATCGTAGACAAACTGGTACACGGCTGTAAGGACGCGCTGTATATTTTCTGCCGGTGGTGGCCGGATAATGGAAACGAGCGTAAACATCACGACTGTAGGAACGACAAAATCAATAATGGCAGTGAACAGATTAAATCCTTCATAAAATAATGAAGCCATGGGCACTTCCACGATATAAAACGTGACCCAATTGGAAAGGAAGACCGAAAGCGTAGAAAAGATGGCGAGCCGGAACAGTCTTGTTTTGAGAGAAACATAGCGTTTGTCGTACGCGTGCGATATCGCTTCTTTCAGCAGTATTTTGTCCGAAAAAACATCAGTTACTTTTTTGGGTGACTCTTTATTGCTATCCAGCACGTCACCCAAAAGCATATAGACGGCATCGACGCGTTCGCATATGGTATAGAGTTGCCGGCTTACGGGGTGTTCAAGCACCTTGTGACTGTTCTCCCAGATTGCGGGGATATCAGTCGCTAACTTTGTCCTCAGCGTTTCATCCGGGGTGAGCCAATTTGGGTAACTAAACTTGAGAAGCTGGGCGATGATGAAGCTGTCGTCAAGATCAAACAGTGTGCGGCTTGCGGCGATAAACACATGCGTTTTTTTATCCTCATCACTCATGCCGCCCTCCGGCTGAATACGGATTCTGTCCGTGAGTGTTTGTGTCATTGCTTCCAGCAGCACGCGTTCCTTCACGGGATTGGTAAGGATTTCTTCTATATCGACCGCGGCAAGTTCGATGATAAAATACGTGAAATTGATCTGTCTCTTAATGGGAAGTATCTCCTGAGTCGGGAATACTGCATGTTTTAAGATATAAAGATATTTATCGAGGACAGCCTGAACGATCGTTACATGTTCTTCAGGAATTTCGTCATTTGGTAAATGACCTCCGCGGATAAGGTCTGCAGTGACAGAATATGCGACCCGGTAGCTATCGATATTGGGTTTTAGGCTTACGCCCGTCAGTTTTGGAAACAGCGTTCGTTTGAGTGCCCGTTCTATAGCGCTTCGACGAAGGACATTATCTTCTTTCCAATCGATGACTTTCCGTACCTGTTCGTAAAACTTTGCGATATGGGAAGCTATCTCGTCAACATGAATCGGTGTTCCCGGTTTTTTGGCAAACTCGAGACCCGCAACGTATTCAGTTATCAACGTTTTGGTAAACGGAGTAAGCGGATGGATATCCGCAGCAGCTTCCTCCTCTGTTTCTGGCTCCTTTATATGTGGCTTTTCCATGTGAGCGGATGAAGGGAATCGAACCCTCGTCACCAGTTTGGAAAACTGGCGCTCTACCATTGAGCTACACCCGCCTTGCGTCGGCGAGCTCCGCGAGTCGAGGCGGGCCCGCTAACACCTTCGTGTATTATATCGTTTATCGATCTAAAAATTCTACCGTATCTCCCACGTTGATACCGATGCGCGCGACTGTACCTGCATTGACTTCCAAGATTTTATCCACTGCAACCATCGGCTTGACGATCGTCGGTCTCACGTCTCCCGAAGGAGGTTGAACGTTTTCTGTAATATCTGCAACCGTTTTTCCATCGATCCAGATGAAATCAAGAGGAAACGTCATACCCTTCATCCAAAACTCAAACTGTTCTTTGTGATCGTATGGGAAGAGCATGCCGTGCACTTCTGACATGGATGTTCTCCCACCCAACCCTTTTTGTTTTTGCTGCTCTGTGGCCGCTACTTCTACGGTAAACACGGTGTTTCGGATGCTCACCTTGGAAACGAGTGGGTTTAAACGGTAATACAAAGAAAGAATTATAACGAGAAATGCTGCGAAGAATAGGTATGGTTTCATAGGGTTATGCGTCGCGATTGAGGCAAAAACGCACAAGAGCTTTCAGTTCCTGTTTGTCTGTGTCGCGAATCGGTAAAGACTCGATTTCGCTATCACAATGCTCAATATGCGTTGATTTGAGATCACCGAGTTCTTCACTATTGAGGAGAGTAAGCAGCGTTTGTTTTTCATTGCGTTCGTCATTTCCTACGGGTTTTCCGGTTTTCCTGCTATCCCCGTAAACACTCAATTCGTCATCCCGTATCTGATAGAGAAGACCCATAGATTCACCGAGCCGATCAAGTGTTGCAGCATGTTTTTTACCAGCGCCGGCAACGATAGCCCCCGCAACCATAGAGAGCGAAAACGTATATCGTGCAGTTTTATAGCGGTAAAGAGAGAGAATATCGTCTTTGGAAACAGATGTACCACGTATATTTTCCATGTCCTGCATCTGAGCGATCGCGACATAGGTAAGTTCATGAGAGATAAACGGAAGCAGGCTGCTATCGCGAAGAAGTTCCTGAGCGAGAAAGAAACAGAGATCTCCGGCGTTTATTGCCTGACTTATGCCGGTATGGGTGTTATTAGATTTGCTCCGGTATTGTTCCCATATGCTTTTTCTGCCCCGCCGGAGCCTGTCGTTATCCATGATGTCATCGTGGATGAGGAGCCCCGAGTGAAACAGCTCTAACGCTGCTGCCGTGTCATAAATTCGAGTTGACCGACGCTGTGAAAAAAGTGAGTAGATATAAACGACGAGACTACCCCGTGTCGTTTTGCCGGACGTTGTAAAGGGAATAAGCCGATCGATAACGTCGCCTCCAACATCATGTATATGGGCAAGGCTAATTCTCTTTTGCTTAAGAAACGATACGAGGTGGGCGTCTATGTTTTTTTTGTGTGATAGTATTTTGCTTACAACATCATCCATAGGATTATTGTATACCTATCTTACTCTGGTTTGCATCCGCCAGCTGGCGGAGAAAAAAACAGATTAGATAGGTATATACTGAGATATCGAAGTATCTCGCATTCTGGTAAAATAGTGATCAACGGGGTGTAGCTCAATTGGTAGAGTGCGCGCTTTGGGAGCGTGAGGTTCCGAGTCCGAGTCTCGGCACCCCGACCAAATTTTCAAGTGTAAAGGACATGAGGTCGAGAGTTTGACTATTTATTGCTTAATACTGATTGAATGAAGTCTTCAACGCTATCTTCCCATTCTCCTTGTTGCATTTTGTCACCAAAACGATGACCACCGCCTTGAATCTCAATCAGCTCAATATTAGGATTATGATATGAGGCTTCATAGGCTTGTGTAATAGGCACTGTCATATCATCAGTGCCATGAAACCAGAGAATCGGTTTATTGATTGACGGGATCACCTTCATCGCATTGCACCTCTTGATGTCCTCATAAAAATCATACGCAAAAGGGACTCCCCAAACCATTGCTGTATTTTTTTGTTTCCAATGTTTGTATTCCTCTGACGCCATTACTGTTTCAATACAGATATGAGCCTTAACCGCTGCACAATTCAGGATGAGACCTTTGATGGACGGCGAATAATTTGCGGTATTCAGCGTGATAAAACCTCCAAGACTTGAACCTAAAAGGATTATGGAAGAGTGGTATTTGGCAGTCGCATAATCAACGGCTGTCTCTAAATCTTTCATTCTGCTGCTGAAACGCAATTCATTTACTGGTTGGTCTTTATGTTTTCCATTATTAGAATAATCAATCGATAGATAGTTCATTTGGTGTTTTCCGCAATATTCAATGAGCGTTTTGTTTTCCTCTGCTGCTTTCTCCTTGGACTCAAGGAATCCTCCTGGTGAATCAATAATCGTTAGTTGTGGAGTGGAAGTTGCCTCAAAGAGTAGGAGTTCTATTAGCTTTCCTGACTTGCTTTTGATTTTTACTTCTGATTTCACAGGTATCTAAAATACGCTTAATACGTTTAAAACGTAAACAGGTGGGTACGAAGGTCTACGCGGCCATCGGAAAGAAACATTACCTCCTCAAGTTGCAATTTTCTCATTTGTTCGTTTGGCCCGCCAAATGCGTAACCAGGCGCCAGCCTTCCGTCGGAAAAGACTACGCGATGACAGGGAGTGATGTCTCCGTCCGGATTTGCATGAAGCGCCTGTCCAACCCGCCGAGCGTCCCGAGTATGGAGCGCTTTCGCGAGAGTTCCATACGTCGTGACCTTTCCCGCCGGGACCTTTTGAACGAGGCCATATACCTGTCGGAAAAAAGAATCGTGCGACATATATTACATCAATTATATCCCAAACGTGGACATGAGGAATGGTACAACTTGCTCCACCAACGACTGTTTGAGGAGCGCCTTCGCTTTTCCTGGAATTTCCAGCGTGAACACACGTTTTGCGATACCATTTCGGATCATCCACTTGCTCGAGAATCCTTCATCGACAGAGCCGTCATGTTTCCAATTTGGGCGAAACGAATAATATCCTTCTTCTATCGTGCATCCTAGCGTCGTATCGCCCGGATCATCAATGCCAGTAAAAAGATCACAAGTTGTCGACTGAACGCAAGTTTTATACGTTTCTAATTCTGACGCACTCATGCCTCCGCTATCATACAGATAAAACGCATCTTTCTGCTCCGGATCTTCATGAATATCTAAAACGAGATCGAACGAATACTTTGAGAGCAGCCGCATAACGTTCAACGCTTCTTTGTCCTGCGTTACGGAATCAAACTGTCTGTTAATGTCGTTGCCGTACGCATTCAACCGCGATCCGGAGGACACTGCGCTAGGGCTGACTCGTGGGATATACAGGAACTCAGGTAAGTGTTCTCTCTGTTTTTTGATAAATTCCTCGAGTATTGCTCCGGATTCATATTCATCGCCGTGCATGCCGGAAAGAAATAAGATTTGAGGATTATCACCGCGGAGGTAATACTCAAGCATGTCGTGTTGTTTATGTACTATCATGTGCCGGGGGTGGGACTCGAACCCACACGAGGGAATTAGCCTCACAAGATTTTAAGTCTTGCGCGTATACCATTTCGCCACCTCGGCTCAGCTATTATTATAGCGCATTGATGTGGCTATGATATAATTTTCTTGCGCCGATGTGGTGAAATTGGTAGACACGTACGCTTCAGGAGCGTATGCCGTAAGGCTTGGGAGTTCGAGTCTCCCCATCGGCACATGTACTTTAGTTTTGAGCGAAGCGAAATCCTGAGTGAAACGAAGGACGAGTCCTCTATTCGGCACAAAACATAGGAATCTTCTAGTGTGAACACATATTATTGTATAATAGAAATTCTTGCGGGCGTGGCCTGCCTCGCCGAAGACGTCGAGTCGAGGCGGGCGAACTGGTAGACCTGCCTGCGCAGGCAGGCTTGACTGCGTCAGCAGGCGCGCAGTCGTTTCTATGTTTTATGTATACGCTATTCAAAGTACAACGAGAGATTGGATATATATAGGTTTGACGAATGATATTATAGAACGGTTTAGAAGTCATAATGCTGGTAAGGAAAGAACAACAAATCCATATAAACCATTTAAACTATTATTCGTTCAGGAGTTCGATAGTCGCATAAGGGCTAGAGATTTAGAAAAATATCTTAAAATACGTAGTAATAAAGAAAGTTTATTATTGCTCGTAGCCGGGGTGGCGAAACTGGTAGACGCGCACGCTTGAGGTGCGTGTGGGGAAACCCTTGCAGGTTCAACTCCTGTCCTCGGCACCAACATTTTGAAATATGCGAAACTGGTAGACCTGCCTGCGCAGGCAGGCGCGCAGTCTTGAGGAGGCTGTGCCGTAAGGCTTAGAGGTTCAAGTCCTCTCGCCCGCACAAAATTAGCTAAGTGCACGACCCAGGTTTTTTGCCCAGTCCTTAACTTTTTTTTCGTTATCCGGAAGTGAGTAGAAGCGGTCAATAAGAAGTGGTTCTATTACCGGAGTTATCCCAAAGTTTTTTAGTTTCTCTGTCATCACATCCACGGCCCCACAGAACTGCGGGTATGCAATATCTCCGAGTCCAAAAAGTGCAACCTTTTTGTTTGCAAGATCTCCTGCAGTTAGGGAGCCAAGAAACGCAGTGATCTCCGGAAGCGGTTGGCCGTCTTTCCCTTGGTCCTCCCAACTTGGGGACCCCACGATGCATACTTCGTGAGTGAGGACGTGCTCTTTCGTCACACTGTCAGCAGTTATAACATCTACCGTTAATCCGCTCTCCCGTAGTGTCAAAGCGATGAGTTCGGCGGCCGTCATGGTGGATCCAGAAAGTGTTCCGTATATAAGAAGTATCTTCATAAAATGAAGTATATATTAATGGATGGAGTTACGCACTATCTGGACCACAAAATCGTCAAGCGTCATGCCATGCGCTTTGATGCTCGCGGTCATGGCATCCCGGGGATCCGGATCAAATCCCGCATTGGCGTTGGCCTCGAGGAAATACCACATGTTATCCTTTGTTGAAAAGCGTAAATCAAACCGCGCGTAGTCGCGAAGCCCCAGCGCGTAAAAAGCGCGTATGGAATCTTTTCTGATCCCGTTATCGATGTCCTGCCGTAGTTGTTTGGGGGGAGCAACGAAATGGCAACTACTGTAGACTGGGAGATTTTTGGTCCATTTCTCATCGAATCCGTAAATATTCCATTTATTTTTTATCCTGCCTCGAAACGCTATTTCTGCTATAGGAAGCGCATACGTTTTTGTCGGGGTCTCAAGCACGGTTACCTGGAGTTCTTTCCCCGCGATGAATTCTTCGGCAAGCAGCGCTTGCTTATGGGTTTTACGCATTCGTTTCGCGATTTTAACAAATTGCTGATACGTCGTAGCGATGGATTTGTTTGTAATACCGATGCTGCAATGTTCAAAGGCGGGTTTTATAATAATAGGGAATTTACCCGGTAATAGTTTATGGCTTATTCTATCGTGGAGGTGAATGACTTTATATTTCGGAGTCGGGAGAGCGTTTTTTTCAAATAGATGCTTGGTTTTTAATTTATTATTGGATATCTGTATTGCTTTAAATGAAGAACCGGAATACGGAATATGGAGTCTCCCGAGAATTTTTGCAATTTGAACCTCCATTTTTTTGCTGTCGACGAGGTTAAACACAAAGTCGGCCTTCAGATTCTTGAGTTCTGATAGATCATCCGGTTTCACCTTGATGATCTGCACATTGTATCCGCGTCTCCGAAAGAGCCGTTTCATGTAGCGGACGATTTCGTCCGTTTGATTGTCGACCAGCGCATGATCCTCGCTAAAATACGTATCCGTCACCTCCTTGGGAACGTAGTGGTAGAGAATCGCAATCGTTATAATTTTTTTTGTACGAGTACTGCGTTTTCTTATTTTCATTTTATTTAAATCCATTCTAGTAAATACCTAAACTCTTGTCTTTGTCAAATATCTTACAAACAATCGTTCAGAAAATCTTCTATACTACACGTATGAAAAAAAGGCAAACGAAATTCCCGACACTCCTAGTATTTTTCCTGCTACTTAGCTTTCATATATTTTTTCGGTTTTCGGATTTGGAGGCGAGGGCGTCTCTCGGGTGGGATCAGATAGA
>Ga0209542_10008040_pt1 | contig 19844 bp, 20 predicted proteins | sample RifCSPhighO2_01_FD_184028 | JGI IMG/M metagenome (GOLD analysis project Ga0209542, IMG submission 184028) | Soil microbial communities from Rifle, Colorado - Rifle CSP2_plank highO2_0.1 (SPAdes) (version 2) | ecosystem: Environmental > Terrestrial > Deep subsurface > Rock core/Sediment ...
CTGACGGAAAAGAATTCGATATAGAAGCGCTGTCGCAGGGCGTACGCAAAATGTATGACGAAGTCCTTGGAACACCATCTACAAAAATATTCATGGAATGCGGGCGCTACATCACCGGACCGCACGGGTACTTGGTTTCTACGGTTCGGCACGTAAAGGAGTCCTATAAACAGTACGTTGGGCTTGATGCGTGCATGGCAAATCTCATGAGGCCGGCGATGTATGGCGCCTACCATCATATAACCGTTCTCGGCAAGGAAAACGCACCCGCGAACGAAGTCTACGACGTCGTCGGCTCTCTTTGCGAGAATAATGATAAGTTCGCTATCGACAGGCACTTGCCGACTATTGAGCAGGGGGACATTCTTATCATGCACGATGCTGGAGCTCATGCACACACCATGGGTTTTAACTACAACGGCAAGTTGCGTTCGGCCGAATTCCTTATGCGCCCTGACAAAACCTTCAGGATGATACGACGCGCGGAAACGGTAGACGACTTGTTCGCGACCTTGGTCGATTGACGACGTTTTGCTAGGATTAGATAAAATATGAAAATCGCGCTTATAGGGTATGGCGGGATGGGACAGGCGCTCAAGTCTGCTGCGCTCCCGCGCGGCCACACCGTGCCTGTCATCATAGACCGCGCTTCGGGAGAGGCGACCGCTGCCTCGATAAACGCAGAAGCACTCGCAGGCGCCGACATTGCGATAGATTTTTCGAGCGCGGAAGAGGTATTGGATTCTGCCAGAGCGGCCGTTGAAGTGGGTATTCCTCTCGTGGTCGGGACCACCGGATGGTACGACAAAATGGATGAGGTAAAGAGCGTCGTCGGCAATAAGATCGGTTTTCTATGGTCGTCGAACTTTTCCGTGGGCGTCCACATGTATTTTCGCATCGTTGCCGAAGCGGCGCGTCTGGTTAACAACGTAGACGAGTACGATGTATGGGGACATGAGATACATCATGTGGGCAAAGCCGACAGCCCGTCGGGCACCGCAAAAACGCTTGAGAAGATACTGCTCGATGCGATAGCCCGAAAAAAAACGGTCGTGGAAGACAAGTTGGACCGAAAACGGGCCGATTCGGAGATACATTTTTCTTCCGTCCGTGGAGGCGTAGTCAACTTCGGACATACCATCGGTTTCGATTCCGCGGCCGATCGCGTAACGATCACGCATGAAGCGCGAAACCGCGACGGCTACGCGCTCGGCGCCGTGAAGGCGACCGAGTGGCTTGCCGGCAAAACCGGTTTTTACAACATGGACGAATACATACGAGATATTTTTCCCGACTCCAAAAACAACAACGTATGAAAACGAGAAAATTTGCCGGCACGTGGACCGCGATAATCACGCCGTTCACCCGCTCCGGTGCGCTCGATGAGAAAGCGCTGCGGCGTATCGTCCGGAAGCAGATAAAGGGCGGCGTGACGGGAATCGTTCCTATCGGCACGACAGGCGAATCGCCGACGACCACACCTGCGGAGGACCGCAGAGCGATAGAGATAGTTGTAAAAGAAGCGAAGGGACGCGTTATGGTGATGGCGGGTACCGGGAGCAACAGCACCAGAGAAGCTGTGGCACATACCAAAGCAGCAAAAGAAGCGGGCGCCGACGCGTGTCTTGTCGTTGCCCCGTATTACAACAAGCCGACTCCCGACGGTCTGAAACAACACTACGCCGCCATCGCGAAGCTCGGTCTTCCGGTCATCGTATACAACATCAAAGGACGCACCGGCATCAACATCGACACCGACACGCTCATGGAGATGGCGAAGAACCCTATGATAGTGGGCGTCAAGGAGGCGAGTGGCGACATCGAGCAGATGAAAGATGTCATAGCGCGGCGGCCCAAAGGTTTTACGGTTCTCTCAGGCGACGACAGCATGACACTCGCCTTGATGCGCGCTGGCGGGGACGGTGTCGTTTCTGTCGCCTCCAATATCGCTCCGCGCGAGGTCTCGACGTTGGTGGCATACGCGGCAGAGGGCGCGTGGGACAAGGCCGAGCAGACGCAGGCACAGCTTGCTGAAATGTTCAAGAAACTGTTCATAGAGTCCAATCCGGTGCCAGTGAAATACTGCGCATCGCGTATGGGCCTCTGCGATCTGGTATACCGATTGCCGATGTGTGCGCCGACCGCCGCCTCGCGGAAAATACTCGACGCCATGCTCAAGGAGTACAAGCTTACGCCCTGACGCTATGCCCGGTAGGACAATTTCGAATCGCCTTGGTATGGACATTCATCAACTTGAATCGCACTCGACCACACTTTACGTTTTGCAATTCGGTCTTCAGATCATCCACGGCAGGAATAATTCGAAATTGTACTAACCGGGTATGGATATAAAACCCTCAAAAAGGTTGTCGTCTCTTCCACCGTACGCTCTTGCGGAAATGGACAAAAATGTGGAGGCTCTGAAGGCACAGGGAGTAGTACCGATAGATTTCGGAGTAGGTGACCCGACGGAGCCGACGCCGGAGTATATAGCGGAATCTCTGACGCCGTCGGGACGAGCGCACGCGACGAGCGGATATCCGAGCTACATTGGCAGCAAGGAGTTCCGCGCGGCAGCGGCAGGATACATGAGCCGCAGATTCGGTGTCGCGCTTAATCCTGATACGGAGATATCGTCGAGCGCGGGCTCAAAAGAGGCGATATTCAATTTCCCTGAAGGTTTTATAGAGCCGGGCGACGTGGTCATTTGCCCTTCACCGGGATATCCGCCCTTCAAGACGGGTACTATCTTTGCCGAGGGTGTGCCATATTTCGTTCCGCTTCTGCCGGAGAACAAGTTCCTCATCGATTACGAGGCGATACCCGAGGATGTCGCACGGAAGACGAAGATAATTTGGATAAACTACCCTAATTCGCCGACGGGCGCTGTCGCTTCGCGTGAGTATTACAGAGGGCTCGTAGATTGGGCACATCGACACAACATAATTATCGCCGCAGACGAGGGGTGTTATATAGATATCTACTACGATGAGCCGCCGCCCTCGATCCTTGAAGTCGACCGCGAAGGGATAATCGCATTCTATTCACTCTCCAAGAGGAACAACATGACGGGTTATCGCGTCGGCTTCGTGTGCGGAGATGAGAGGATAATAAGTATCTTTAAGCGACTGAAGACAAATATAGACTCAGGCGTTGCGCACGTGATGCAAGACGCCGCGATACGCGGGCTTGCCGACGATACACACGTGGAGACAATGCGTCGTCTCTACAAAGAAAAAAGGGATATTTTGCTTCCGGCATTACGCTCGATCGGCTTAGAGGAAGCAGACTCAGCGGCGACATTTTACATTTGGCAAAAAGTTCCCGGAAACGACATGGATTTTGCTAGAAAACTGCTTGATCCCTCGATCGGCATCGTGGTAACGCCGGGCAGTCTGATATCCGACCCGTGCGAAGGCGGCGTAAACCCGGGAGTCGGCTACGTGCGCATTGCCCTTGTTCCGCCCGTCGAACAGGTGCGCGAAGCGGCAAAGAGGCTCATGAGGCTTAAGAATTCAGCGTGATGTCCTTTTTCTCCGCACAGAGCAGAGTTGAATTTATTGCCCGCAAGGTCTAGAGTCTACCAATGGAGACCCTACAACTCGGAATATTTGCGGCACTACTACAGGTCGCCGGATATGCGTTCTACGGCAGCAAGATCCTGCGCCGCGATATCCGCCCGAACGCCACGTCATGGCTCATGTTCGCATACGGCACGACCCTTCTTTTTATCGTAGAGTGGGATCGCGACGCGAGTTTCGCGCTTCTCGCGCTCCCCGCGGCCTGCGCGCTTTCGAGCGTGTTCGTTGCGTTCTACGCGCTTAGAAAGGCACGAGGTTGGTGGCCTGTCCACACTCTCGAGCGTTTTTCGTTCGTTCTCGATATCCTACTTACTCTTGTGTATCTCGGCACTTGGATATTGCTGGCGAAGGGACTTATCGCTGACAGAGATAAAGACCTGACCGAGATACTTATCCTGATCTGCGTTAACATAACGACATTTACAGCTTTTTATCCGCTGCTACGTCAAGTCTACAATCACCCGTACACCGAACACGCGGTTCCCTGGACAATATGGTCGCTGGCATATACTTTGCTTGCCGTCGTCACGTTCGTTGAAAACGGTTGGGCAACTGAACTCATGTTGTATCCATTATCGAATATCTGCATGCACGGATACGTTGCGGCACACACAGCCCTGTGGCGCTACCGTCACAACGAGGCGATCCTGTCATGAAAAACATCATTATACGGCGCAGCCCCATTCAAGGTTTGGGCATATTCGCAGGCGAGAGCATTCGAAAAGGAGAGTTCATCGCTCTCCTCCGAGGGAAACTGCACCATAAGGCGTATCCCGCGGGGAGTAGACTAACAAAACGTGAAGATATATGGATGCCCATAGCGATCAATCGATGGATTGATCCCGCGTTACCATTCCGATATATCAACCACTCTTGTGAGCCGAGTGTGGGTTTCAAAACACCACGCCGTGCCCATGCTCTCAGAGACATCAAAAAAGGCGAAGAGCTGACGTTGGATTACTCTACCATCGAGTACGTCGACCACTGGAAAGTACGGTGTCGCTGCGGCACGAAAAAGTGTAGGAGAACGATACGCGCGATCCAATATCTCGCGCCGCGCCTTTACAAACGATACTATCCCTATATACCCAGATTTCTACAGAATGTCTATATGCGCCGCCACGGTAGGGTATGATGGGGGGGTGAAATCTTTAAGTCCTCGTTTGCAATTCGAGCTTTTCTGTCTGGTGTTTTTGACGTGTCTCGTGGTTGTATGGTTCACGATGATCGTAAAAAAAGATTTTATTTTCTTTACGGATCCGGAAACAGTGCCCGAGCCAGCTGAGATTATTCCGAATTTATTGGGAATATCTGGCGCGCCAGAAGAATAAATATGGATCCTTTAGCCTGTGGCTGGGATACTGCACGATTCCTTATCTTTTCCGAGAATGTTTTTGCGCCGCTGATCTACTACTCACATCTTGGTCCGCTTGTTGCGTCACTTCTAATTGGCGTCGCGGTGCTGATCAACAATCCCCGTGCCTTGATAAATAGGGCGCTCTTCGTTATGACTGCGGCATTCGCCGCTTGGGTTTATGCGGACCTCGTACTATGGGCAAGTGAAAAGCCCGAATACATCATGTTCTTCTGGTCGGCGATGGCGCCGATCGAGCTGCTGATATTTGCGGCGGGATGGTATTTAGTCGTCGTCCTTGCAAATCGTGGGGAAGAACCATCGTTCCGTGAGAAGGTCATAGCTGCCGCAACATTTATTCCTATATTTCTTCTTGCACACACCTCGTACAATCTTCTGGGTTACGACCTTACCAACTGCGACCGTGAACCGATAGAGGGGCCCCTCTGGCAATACATCTACTTCGTGGAGGTCTTTTTCATTGCGTGGATCATCGTAAAGGGTGTGATGGGCTACCGCCGCTCGTCAAATCCAACGGAGCGTAACCAATTGGCGCTTGTCTCAACCGGTGTCGTTTTGTCACTCCTTGTATTCTCCGCCGGAAACTTTTTGGTGCTGTTTCTCCTCGACGTGGATTGGTCGTATGAACAATACAAGCTCTTTGGGATGCCTATTCTCGTAGCATTCATCACCTATAGCGCGATACGATTCAAGACATTCGACCTTAAGGTCATTACGTCGCAAGCGCTCGTTATCGCCGTGTCAGTTCTGGTATTTTCACTTTTGTTCATCCGTCGGATAGAGAACGTGCGCATTATCACCATTCTCACATTCATCCTTGTTTGTATTCTTGGCTACATCCTCGTGCGCAACGTGCGGCGTGAGATAGAGCAGCGGATCCTCATTCAAAAGCAGGAGAAAGAATTGGAGGTTGTGAATCAACAGCAGGAAAATCTTCTTCACTTCATCAGTCACGAGGTGAAAGGTTATCTCACGGAGAGCGAAGCTGGTTTTGCGTCGATAGCGGAAGGAGATTATGCTCGCACTCCGCCGAAACTCAAGGAAATGGCGCGTGGTGCGCTCGCGACCGTGAGAAGGGGAGTACGCACGGTAATGGAGATACTCGACGCCTCGAACCTGAAGAAAGGCACGATGAGTTATAGAAAAGATTCCTTCGACTTCAAAAAGGACGTGCTTGATATCGTTGCTGAGATGAAGCCTGCCGCCGACGAAAAAGGACTTCTTATTGACGCCACCATTGGCGAGGGTACGTTCATGATTAAGGGCGATGAAGATAAACTGCGCCAGCACGTGATACGGAACTTGATAGACAACGCAATAAAGTACACGCCCGCAGGCGCTGTCGAAATTCGGCTCACGGATGGCGACAAACTACGATTCTCCGTGAAGGATAACGGTGTCGGCATCACCACGGAGGACATGAAGAACCTATTTACCGAGGGCGGACACGGAAAAGACTCAATGAAGATCAACGTCCACTCGACCGGCTACGGCCTCTTCATTGCTAAGGAGATCGTTGCGGCACACGGCGGCAAGATCTGGGCCGAGTCAAGCGGCTCTGGCATGGGTTCCAAATTCGTTGTCGAGCTCCCCATAGCGTAGTACAATCGACTGTATGCTGACGAACAAGGATATCGACAGCCTGATGAGGGTTTTCCCGACAAAGGAAGATGTTCGCAGGATTGTGCAAGAGGAGGTAGCCGACATCAGAAAGTCTGTCCGGGACCTTGTCAATGGTATCGATAAGCTCGTCACGGCGTTCAGCGAGTTGGGCCTCAAATATGCAGCAATGGGCGAACAATTAACTCGTCCCGAACGCTGGATAAAGCAAATTGCGAAGAAAGCAGGAGTTGCGCTCGCGGACTGAATTCTGGCCTTATGCAACGGCTTTTCACAGGCCTGCAACCCTCCGGCGCCTTGCATATAGGCAACTATTTCGGCGCACTCAAGCCGGCCGTGGAGATGTGCAGGGAATACGACGGTCTCGTGATGATAGCCGACTATCACGCGCTTACGTCGCTCAAGAATCCGGACGCCTTGCGAAGGAACATTTTGGGCGTCGTTAAGGACTACATGGCCGCCGGTCTCGACCCGGCACATACTATTCTCTTCAAACAATCCGACGTGCCGGAGCACACGGAGCTTGCATGGATATTCCAATGTCTCGTTACGGTACCGTTCCTTGAACTTTCGCACGCATACAAAGACAAGGTCGCGAAAGGCCTGGAGGCGAATGCCGGCCTTTTTGCATATCCGATGCTTATGGCCGCAGATATCCTTTTGTACGATACCGACGTTGTCCCTGTCGGAGAAGACCAGCGGCAACATCTGGAGTACGCGCGCGAGGCGGCGGCAAAATTCAACAACGCCTTCGGAGAAACGTTTAAGGAGCCGAAAGAAAAAATACTAAAATCCATCGCCGTCGTTCCCGGAATCGACGGGAAAAAAATGAGCAAGAGCTACGGCAACACCATTCCTCTTTTTGCGACCAAAGATGAAATAGCGAAACTGGTGATGAGCATCATTACTGATTCGAAAGCGGAGAGTCCGGTGAATGTCTACTCCATACACGCACTCTTCAGGACGCGGGAAGAATTGAGCACGCTGTACACAGAGAATAAAGGCAAATACAAGGTCCTGAAAGAAGCTCTTATCGATGACATTGAGGCACTGATTGCACCCATGCGCGCGAAACGCGATGCCATTTCCGACGAGGACGCGAAACGTATCATAAAGGAAGGAGGCGAGAAGGCTCGCGAACGCGCTTCCAAAAAGATAGCCGATGTTCGGACAAAAGTCGGAGTTAGTGTATAACTTTTACGAACCAAACATTGTATGGAACGGACACTGAACAAAGAATTGCCAAACTCGGTAGGGAAGAGTGTGTCTATATCCGGACGAATAGAGGTGCGGCGCGACCACGGCAAGCTTATTTTTCTCGATGTGCGCGACAGAAGCGGCACCGTTCAGGTCGTCGTTTCGCCGAAAGCGCCGGGAGCGCTTGAGGTCGCCAAGGACCTGCGTGCGCAGTGGGTAGTTTCTATCGAAGGCGAAGTAAAAGCGCGTACGGAAAATACAAAAGGGGAAGGACCTCTCGGCGGCGTCGAGCTCGTAGCGCAGGCGATACAAGTTCTTGCCAAAGCGGAAGAACTGCCATTTGAGCTCGGCACAGAGGTCAACATAGACACCCATTTCGACCATTTGCCGCTCACGCTAAGGAGTGAGCGCAGTCGCGACATTTTTACGATGCAGGCAAGCATCCTGGAGAGCTACCGCGCATCCTTGCGAAGACAAGAGTTCACTGAATTTCAGGCGCCCGCCTTGGTCGGCGGCGACGCCGAAGGCGGAGCCGCGGCGTTCAAGGTGGAGTATTACAACGACAAGACTGCGTTCCTCGCTACCTCCCCGCAATTCTACAAGCAGATAATGGTGGGCCCGTTCGAACGCGCCTTCACCGTTGCAAAGATCTTCCGCGCGGAAAAATCCGCGACCACACGGCACCTTTCGGAAGCCAACTGCATCGACTTCGAGATGGGATTCATCGACGATGAGCGTGAACCAATGCACGTCTTACAGGAGGTGATGCGCGACGTCGTGTCGTATGTTTCGAAAGAGCATGCCGATATGTTCGCCCGTTTTGGCACCACGCCTCCGCTTATTCCGGATGAGATCCCCGTGCTTACGCTTCAGGAAGCTCTCAAGACGCTCGGCAAAAAAGAAGCGCCCGATATGGAGCCGGAAGACGAGCGCGGTATTTGCGAATGGGCGAAAAAGGAGAAAGGCTCCGATTTCGTGTTCATCACGCGTTATCCGACGAAGAAACGTGCTTTCTATACCTATGAAGATCCCGCAGAAGCGCCTTACTCGCGCGGATTCGACCTTCTCTTCCGCGGCCTCGAGATAAACAGCGGCAGTCAGCGCATCCACGACTACGAGGCGCTCATTGCACGCATGAAAGAACGCGGCCTCGACCCCGAAAAATTCTCGTTCTACCTGCAGGCGTTCAAGTATGGCCTGCCGCCGCACGGCGGCTGCTCCACCGGTCTGGAGCGCTTCACCGCGCGTATGCTAGAGGTACCCAACGTGAAAGAAGCGTCTGCTTTCCCGCGCGACATGAGCCGCATCGACACCCGCATTTCGGACTAATTGTTCGTGGTCGTGTGATAAAATTCACCGATGGAGAGGTTTTCCATAGCAACTGAAGCGTACTCCGGCCCGCTTGAGGCTCTTCTCAATCTCATTGAGGAGCGCAAACTTCCGATATCGCAGATCAACCTCGCAGAGGTTACCGATGCATACCTAGCCTACGTGGAAAAACTGCCCGAACTCCCGCTTGGGGAAACGGCGCAATTCATTCTCGTCGCCTCGACGCTCCTCCTCATAAAATCGCGCACACTGCTTCCGACGCTCACTCTTTCCGACGATGAACGCGAGAGCGTGCAAGAGCTTGAGCGCCGGCTTGCCCGCTACGCACTGATACGAAAGGCGTCGCGTGCTTTACGAAAAGAGTGGGGGAGTGCGCCGCTTCTTTTTGCGAAGCGTGCACCGGAAAGAGCGCCGGTCTTTAGTCCTGCCGATGCCTCGATCAACATCCTCGTAGAAACTGTGCGGCGGCTTGTGAGCATTTTGCCGAAGCCCGAAGCTCTTGCGAAAGCCGCGGTTGCGCCCGTCCTTGCGCTTGAGGACGTGATAAAACAGGTAAAAACACGCATCGCCTCCGCGCTCAAGGCTAAATTCTCCGAACTGACCCGCTCGCGCGACAAGCACGAGACTATTGTCTACTTTCTCGCGATGCTCGAACTCGTGCGCTCCGGTTCGCTCTCCGCGACGCAAGACAAACTTTTTGCCGACATTTTACTGGAAGCGGAACATGCGGGCATCCCCCGATACGGCGCATAGTATGGAAAATCAACCCGACATTGCAGCGCGAGCCCACGCATTTCTCTTTACCGAGGGTGGGGAGGTCACTTATCGTAAGTTAGCAACGCTTCTTGAGTGTAAAGAAGCAGAGCTAAGGGTGGCTCTCGACGAATTATCAAAGCGTCTCGATGGAAGCGGTATCGCGCTTATCAGAACGGACACAGCGGTCTGCCTCGCGACGTCCAAGGAGACGAGCGAAGTGGTAAAAGCCGCCCAAAAGAAAGAGCTTGAGCGCGATATCGGGGACGCAGGTCTCGAAGTGCTCGCGATCGTTCTCTATATGGGACCCTCGACGCGCACCCGCATCGATTACGTCCGCGGCGTCAACACTTCTTCGACATTGCGAAATCTTCTCGCGCGGGGACTGCTAGAACGTACGGAAAATCCCGAGGACGCACGCGAATACCTGTATCGCCCGACCGTCGAGCTCCTCGCATACCTCGGCGTAAAAGATACGCGAGAACTTCCCGACTATGCTACAATCGTCCCCGAACTTGCCACCTTTGAGCAACAAAGTGAGCCCGGTGACCAAACTTTGGCATAGTGTCTTCTCTATTGTGCCTCCAGATATGGTAGAGATTCCAAGATCGTTGGTGGACAAGGATATGTTCTTGGGAGCACGATTTCCACGCACAATGATGCCAAAGTTTAGTACCGGGTGAGCCGTCCAACATCAAATACATAGTTATGATCGAGGAAACGCAACATAGCGAGGAAAAAACCATCCGAACCGCAGGTATTTTCGTGCTTGCCATCGCGACGGTCGCGCTCACCATTGCCGCCGTAGCCGCCCTTGGGGGCGGGACGACGCCGCAAAGCCAAACAGCCGCCGCTCCCGCGCCGTTCGACTCCTTTGCCGATGTGCGAATAAAAAGCAAGGCGGCTATTGTCATCGATATACCGAGCGGGAGGACGCTCTATGACAAGAACTCCGATGTGCCGCTCCCTCTCGCCTCACTCACAAAAGCCGCGCTCGCGCTTGTCGTTGCCGAGGCGCTTCCGCTCGATTCCATTATCACTATTCCATACTACGCCGGCGGCTCCGTAGGCGGTGAACATCTCTCCAAGGGCGAGAGATGGCGGGTGCAGGATGTCATCGATTTCACCCTCGTCACATCCTCGAATACCGGCGCAAAGATACTTGCGGAAGCGGTAGACCCGGTGATACGTGAACGGTATCCGGAATTCCCAGCGGGCGGGGCTGCGCTCTCACGGATGAACGCGCTGGTAAAGGAGCTTGGACTTCAGTACACCTACTTTCTGAATATCAGCGGGCTCGACCTCTCCACCACGCAGGCCGGGAGTTATGGCTCAGCGCGCGATATGGCCACGCTTTTTGCATATGCCGCTTCCGCGGAGCCCTCGCTCTTTTCTGGCACGGCACAAAACGGGCTCTTGCTTACCGACGCGAACGGGAGCGGTCGGGTCACGGCTTCCAACACCAACGACGCTCAGGGCGCGATCGCCGGCCTTATCATGGGCAAAACAGGGCTCACTGACCTCGCGGGAGGGAACCTCGCGGTCGTCTTCGACGTCGGCCTCGCTCATCCAGTGGTAGCGGTAGTTCTCGGATCGAGTGAATCCGCAAGGTTTGAAGACATGCAAAAACTGGTCGTGGCCGCTCGTAAGGCGATAATCGGGACAGATTAGAGCATATCGGACAGGGCGTGGCGATAAACCGTTATCGGTTTCGAGCTCCTCGGCTCGACAATGCGAAAACGGACTTTCGCATTGTTCTCGCTCTACGTCGCTCGTAGGGTACACCCGGTAGGACAATTTGGCATCGCCTTGACTGCGGCTTCCGTTCTGTTCATAAGCCTGTCGGACAAATCTCTTTATGTATATACATGCGACTATTCTGCGGCCTAAGTTATGCCAAATTGTACTGACCGGGTACAATAGACATAATGCCGACGGATCTGTCCGATATAGTGCGGGTTCTTGTCCCTGCTTTCGCCTCGTTCGTGGTGGGTATGTCAATAACGCCCTTACTTACACACTATCTTTATAAGTACAAGGCTTGGAAAAAATCTCCTGGAAAAACAGCTTTAGACGGCGCGCCGGCCCACGGGTTCAACCAACTGCACGACGTCCACGAGGTCCGCGCGCCCCGCATGGGAGGAATCGTCGTGTGGGCAAGCGTTGTCATAACCATAATCGGCATTGCAGTCGTCGCGCGGTTTATTCCCGATGCCGCGATACTGAAATTGGATTTTCTTAGCCGTAATCAGACGTGGATACCGCTCGCAACGCTCTTGGTCGGAGCCATCGTCGGACTTATCGACGACCTGTATGTTATCCGTCCGGGCGGCGAAGGGTTGCGCCTTTCGTACCGCCTCCTCATCGTCGTCCTTCTGTCTGCGTTCATCGGGACCTGGTTTTGGGCGAAGCTGGAAGTGACGGCAGTCGGGATCCCGTTCGGCTCGCCGCTTGAAATAGGGTGGCTCATCGTTCCGCTTTTCATTCTCGTCTCGCTCGCACTGTACGCTTCCGGCGTCATAGACGGTATCGACGGCCTTTCCGGCGGAGTGTTCGGTTCCGTGTTCGCCTCATATGCCATCATTGCGTTCGCCCAGAATCAGATAGACCTCGCGGCTTTTTCCGCGACCATCGTCGGAGGTCTCCTCGCGTTTCTCTGGTACAACATCCCTCCCGCACGTTTCTACATGTCGGACACCGGCACGATGGCGCTCACCCTGACCATCGCAACAGTTGCCTTTATGACCGACGACCTCGGTGGCGGCGTCGGTATCGCGGTACTGCCGGTCATCGGCGCACTTCTCGTCGCAACGGTCGCCTCGGACATAGCACAGGTCGTATCGAAAAAATATTTCGGCATTAAACTCTTGCGCATCGCGCCTCTGCACCACCACTTCGAGAGCTTAGGATGGCCTGGATATAAAGTCGTCATGCGCTATTGGATACTCTCCATCGTCTTCGCGTTCCTCGGCGTGATAATCGCACTGGCCGCTATTTAGAGGTCTATGCCCGGTAGGACAATTTCGAATCGCCTTGTATGAATATTCATCAGCGTATAGCAAGAAAAAACGACTTCGATATCCTGCCAAACTCTTGCCGTTGGATGTGCGGCAGTAATTATTCGAAATTGTACTAACCGGGTATGCGCGCCAGGATCGACAAGACACTCGTGCTATTGATAGCGACTCTTGTCGTCGGCGGGGGATTCATCTTTGCCTCGGCGGTCTTCGGACTTCTCGCGCGGGGGAGCTCTAATATGTCGTCCGTGGTTTTCAATCATGCCGCGCTCGGCATTGGCGTTGGACTCATCGCGCTCTTGATAGCAAGTCGGATACCCTGCACGACCTGGAAACGTTTTGCGCCGCACCTTTTCGTGCTTTCTCTGCTCCTCACGGCGGCTGTATTCCTTCCGCAGATAGGTCTCGAGCATGGCGGCGGACGACGCTGGCTCAACATCGCCGGATTTTCGCTTCAACCGTCGGAGTTCTTGAAGATCGCTTCCATCATCATGGCAGCGGCGTACTTCTCGACCATTCGGGCGCGCGTACAAACCTTGCAGTGGGGATTGGGTGGGCTTCTGCTCATCTTGTCAGGCCCCGTTCTCATCCTCGTGACACAGCCCGACATCGGTACACTTGGTGTGATAGTCGTCTCGGTCGTAGCTGTTTTTTTTGCGGCAGGGGCGCGTATCCGCGACCTGCTCATCATGGCGTTCGTTGCCGTCCTCGCCGTTGCTGTGCTCGCCTATGTCCGGCCGTATATCCTCGACCGCATCGAGGTCTTTTTTAATCCGTCTCTTGCACCCCAAGAAGAAGGTTACCAGATACGGCAATCGCTCATGGCGATAGGTTCCGGAGGACTGCTCGGAAGAGGGTTCGGGCAGAGCGTGCAGAAGTTCACCTATCTTCCGGAGCCGATGGGGGACTCTATCTTTGCCGTTCTCGGAGAGGAGTTCGGATTTGTCGGCGCGGTCGCTCTGGTCGGACTCTTCCTTTCCCTCGCCATGCGCGGATTCTGGGTCGCCACGCATACGCCCGACCTCTTCGGAGGGTACTTAGCAGTCGGTATTTCGACCTACCTCGTTGCCGAAGCCTTCATCAATATCGCCGCCATGCTCGGGCTCGCACCCCTCACCGGGATCCCGCTGACCTTTATCAGCCAGGGCGGTAGCGCCATGCTTGCCTCGCTTGGAAGTGCGGGCATTCTCCTCGAAGTTTCGAGGAGGAGGGCCCATTCGTGAAAGGTGCTAAAATAAGAAAAATATGAAGATCGTGCTTGCGGGCGGGGGGAGCGGGGGACACTTTTATCCCCTCATTGCCGTTGCAGAAGCGCTGGAAGACATCACCAAAGAAAAGAAGCTCATCGACCCGGAGCTTTTCTATATCGGGCCCGAGCCGTTCGACAGCGTCTCGCTCCTCGAACACGAGATCGAGTACCGGCCTTCTACCGCCGGTAAGTTGCGGCGGTACCCAAGCATTTTGAACGTATTCGACGCATTCAAGACGGCGGCCGGGATCATTCGTTCCATCTTCCAGCTTTTTAGTATTTACCCCGACGTTATTTTCTCTACTGGGGGTTTCGCGGCATTTCCCACACTGTATGCGGCACGCCTTCTTGCGATACCGGTCATCATTTACGACGCGGACGCGAAGCCGGGCCGCGTATCGCTGTGGTCTGCACGGTTCGCACGCTGGGTGGCCCTCGCGCACCCGGATGCCGCGAAACAATTTCCCGAAAAATATCTAGCGAAGATAGCTCGCACCGGGCATCCGATCCGCAAGGAGCTTGAGGCTCCGGCCAAAGAAGGCGGACATGAATTCTTGAAGCTGGAATCAGTCGTCCCGACTGTTTTCATCATGGGCGGCTCGATGGGTGCGACCACCCTCAATGAGGTCGTGCTTGATGCATTGCCCACGCTTCTTGAACGCTACAACGTCGTGCATCAGACCGGGAGCGCGAACCTCGAAGAAGTGGGAAGTTTGGCGAGCGTCATTCTGAAGGACTCGCGGTACGCCAGCCGCTATCGAAGCTTCGGCCTCTTGAATGCCCTCGCGCTTCGCATGACAGCCGGCATCTCTTCGCTCGTTGTTTCCAGAGCCGGCAGCGGCACGATATTCGAGATAGCCGCCTGGGGCATCCCGTCGATACTGATACCGATTCCGACGGAGATATCCCACGACCAAACGGAGAACGCTTTTTCATACGCCCGCATGGGTGCATCCGCTGTTCTGGAGCAGAAAAATCTTACACCGCATCTCCTTGTCGCCGAGATCGAACGCATCATGAACGATCAGGGACTTCATGCTTCCATGAGCGCCGCCGCCAAATCCTTCGCCCGCCCCGATGCCGCTCAGAAAATAGCCGCCATCATCGTCGAAACCGCCCTCGAGCACGCGCCTCGGTAACTTCCATGAACGTCGTCACTCGTTTTCCGCCATCGCCGACAGGCTATTTCCACATCGGGAGCGCGCGCACCGCGCTCTTCAATTATCTGTTCGCCGCAAAAGCAGGAGGGGTAATGTACCTGCGGTTCGAGGATACCGACAAAGAGCGTAGCAAGAAGGAGTATGAGGAGGACATCATCGCCGGATTGCACTGGCTTCAAATTCCTTACACCCTGGCGAACCCTCTTAGGCAGTCCGAAAAAATAGATGTATATCGCACGTATCTTCACAAGCTGATCGAAAAAGGGGCCGCATACGAAGCCGAGGCGGGCGAGAAAGGCGGAAAAGTCGTGCGATTTAAAAATCCAAATGTCCGCGTCACGTTCTCCGATCTCATTCGCGGCGAGGTCTCGTTCGAGACCGCCGAGCTGAAAGACTTTGTCATCGCGCGCAACGCCGACGATCCGCTTTACAACTTCGCGGTCGTCGTTGACGACGGTGAGATGGGCATCACGCACGTCATCCGCGGAGAAGACCATATATCGAATACCCAACGACAGATACTGATACAGGAGGCGCTCGGCTTTGAGCGACCCATATACGCGCACATTCCTCTCATTCTCGCGCCTGATCGCTCAAAACTCTCCAAGCGGAATTTTGCGGCGTCCGTCAACGACTATCGGGGCGACGGATACATACCGCAAGCATTCCTGAATTACCTGGTGCTTCTCGGGTGGACGCCGCCCTCCGGCAAGGAGAAGCTTTCTCTCAAGGAAATTATCGGCGAATTCGATATACAGAACGTTCACAAGAGCGGCGCGATATTCGACCTGCAAAAGCTTAAGTGGCTGAACCGCGAGTACATGCTTGAAATACCGGACGATGAGTATTTGGCCGAAATGCTTCGCCGCGCGCATTCGTGGGACAAAGGCATCGCGGCAAAACTTGTACCACTGGTGAAAGAGCGCGTTGGTGTGTGGCAGGAATTCGATACCGTAAAACATGATTTCGAATATTTTTTCTCCGAGCCAAAACCCGACCCAGCAAAACTTCCAGGGAAGGGAAGCGACGCGGAGGCTGGTAAGAAGCATCTCGGGCACCTGCGAAAGTTATTTGCGGCTATGCCGTCTCAAGGTGAGATGACGGCCGACCAAGTGAAAACGCACCTATGGGAGTATGCTGAAGCGGAAGGGCGCGGCAAGGTCTTGTGGCCGCTCCGCTATGCGCTCACCGGACGGGAAAAAAGTCCGGACCCGTTCACCGTCGCTTCCATTATCGGCAAAGAAGTCGCTTTGCGGCGCATCGACGCGGCATTACAAACTCTCTGATATGCCGCTGCGCCTGCACATACCGTCTGCGCTCCTCGCAGGATTACTATGCGTGTTGCTTTTGCCCCTATTGATGCGAGCACAGACAGCTGAACAGATCCAGGCTGAGATCGATACCAACAGCGCACAGATAGAGGTACTGAACAAAGAGATAGCCGCATACGAAAAGCAATTGGCGGATGTGGGGGCGAAAAAGCAAACTCTGCAAAATACGCTTAGTCAGCTCGACATTCAGCGCAAGAAGCTAACGGCGTCGATAAGCGTCACCAAGAACAAGATAAAAACAATTCAGCTCCAGATACAATCGCTTTCCGAGAATATCGAGGGGAAACAGGGCTCCATTCGCGTCGAGGAAGCGGGTCTTGCCGAGACTCTTCGTAGCCTCCATAAGGCGCAGAGCCAAACGCTCGCAGTCGCGATACTTTCTTCGGACGACATCACGGATATTTGGAGTGACATCGACGCAACACGCGCCCTTCAAGAGGCCATGCGGAACGAGATCGTAGAACTCTCCGAACAAAAGCAGTCTCTTACCGAAACGAAAACCGCGACCGAAAAAAAGCGTTCCGAACTTCTGAAAGAGCAGAACAATCTGCTCGGGGAGCAGGGCTCTCTTGATGCGACCCGAAAAGCGCAGAACGACCTGCTCGCGCAGACGAAATCGCAGGAATCGACGTTCCAATCTATTTTGGCCGAAAAACAAGCGGCGAAAGCGAGTTTCGAGGCGGCGCTTTCCGACTTGCAAGGCAAACTACAGTACACGATAGACCCTTCTCTTATTCCTCCCGCGGGGAAGGGAATTCTTCGCTGGCCGCTTAGCAGTGTGAAAGTGACGCAGTATTTCGGCAACACGGCCTTCGCGATGTCGGGAGCGTATGCCGGGAAAGGTCACAACGGCATCGACTTTCGCGCGGCGATCGGCACCCCTGTGAAGGCGGCGCTCACAGGCACTGTTCTTGGCACGGGAAATACCGACTCGGTGCGCGGCTGCTATTCCTACGGCAAATGGGTCGTGATACGGCACAGCAACGGCCTTTCGACCTTGTACGCGCACCTCTCGCAGATAGATGTCTCGACGGGGCAGTCGGTCTCGACGGGGCAGGTCATCGGGTACAGCGGCGCGACAGGGTATGCGACAGGGCCGCACCTGCACTTCACCGTCTATGCAGCCTCGGCCGTGCAGATAATCAAGCTTGGCGAAGCGACCAACAAGAGAACAGCCTGCTCAAACGCCGTGATGCCGGTCGCGCCACTCTCGGGATATTTGAATCCCATCGACTACCTATAGTTAGTCAACGTCGTTTCTTGGAACGTTTTGGGGATTTCCACTCGACGAGCTTCATCGCGCGTAATTCAATTTTGTATGCCTTACGGAGCAGTCGCAGATTTTTTTTCGGAACGGTAGGGAAGTGGCGGGTCTTATCAAGTGCTTCTACAAGCCAGAACAACTCCTTATCAGCCGTGACCCACCGCTCTGGAGCAATTTTCGAGAGGTCGAACGGCCCCGAATATGCACGGAGCGACTTCCTTCCGTCCCACATCAGGTACTCGTGGAAGAATGACATGGCGAGCTCGCGCACCGTTCTATAGACCGGGTCGCGGTAGCGCAGGATGGCATGGTTGGTCTTGCTGATGGCCCCCCAGTAGCCGTTTTGGCGAAAAAGGGTCACCACGTGGTCCTCATCGGCCGGAATCGTCCTAAAATCAAGCAATAAAGGCCTTTTACCATGATATGCGAGCGCCGTAGCGGCAAGCAGAGCCCCCTCGAAGCAATGGGCCGTTTTGGCCCGTATAACGCGTCTGGGAGACATATAGGTCTCTCCGGAAGCCTCAAAATTGACTGGGAGGGTATCCAGGTAGGCCTGTATCTTTTGCGGCGTCGAGAGCTTTTGGAACAGCCGACGCTCCGGGGGAGTCAAAAGTCTTTCTATACGGTCGGCATACGTCACAGGGGTGATTGTATCGGAATCTGCTCTCATTGGCATCATTTTCCGACGGTACTACGGCTCCGTCGGAAAATGATGCGTATCTTTTGCGCACGCAGAAGCCGGGGGCTTATGCGTCGCAAAAGATACATTGTGCGACGTGCTATTATTAGACCACAGCACACATTAGACCACTTCCCTGTCAAGAGCTGTCAACCCGTTCTCTAAAAAGTCGAGTCCACGATATTTCATACTCGTGTACACAATTTGCTGGATATTTATTTTCAGTACCGATTGTACTAATTTCAGCGTCGTACGTGCCGATGCGTTCGGCTCTAGGAAACCCGCATTGCGCCGGTAGTCTATCCCCTATTTTCTCTTGTCGGCACTATTTCTTCTTCCACGGGATCTCAAATTGCGTGAACTCTGGAAGAAGTTTTCTGCCATAGAGCAGACGCGAAATAACCTCGGCGTGTGAGAGCGCGCCGGTCAGCGCGTTGTGCGGGCTCGGCTCCGCGGGAATGCCGCAGTAGAGAAGCGCTTGATCGAGGTCGAGAGAAGAGTGTCGCTTCACTTTATCTATCGGCGGCTGAAGGCCGTTATTGATCATGTGCATGTACGCAAGCGTGTGTATGTCGATGGTGCGATAGGAGAACGGCCAGGTGGTGTGTCCTGCGCGCTCCGCCGCCGCTTTTAGGAAATCGCGGTCGAACGAAACGTTCTGCGCGCCCAACGTACGGTCCGCTACGCCCTCGCTCCAATGTAGGAACGCGTGCGTGAGATCAGCCTCGCTCTGCTTTTTCTTGTCGGTGACCTGCTCCTTCGTAAACCCGTTCACGGCGAGCGCCTCATCCATGATATGTGCGCCGTCCCATACGCGACATTCTTCGTAAAAACGATTTTGTGGTTTCGATAGGTCGAGCGCCCCCACGCTCACGATGGAGTGCTTACGACAGTCCGTTCCGGATGCTTCTACGTCAACGACTAACATAGCCTGTTGCCTGTAGCTGATAGCTTGTAGCAAGAATACATATAGCCCGCATTTTCGCATGGCCACGGGCTACTGGCTACTGGCTGCCAGCTATTCAAGCCCCTTGCAATTCTTAGCCGCCGCATATCCCGCTCGTTTGGCCGCCTCTTCGCTCTTGAACCACACCTTGTTCCCCTGCGAGATGGTCGCGGCGCCGGGGCACCAGGGATAGTGGTATGCGCTGCCGCTCCTTGAGGCCACGATAAGCCCTCCCGGAGCCATAGGCAGCGTTTCTGATGAAAACTCGGTTTAAAGAAAGAAACGGGAGGCTGGGATTAGCGCGCGTCTTTGAGTAATTGCGAAATCACTTTGTAGCGGCGGA